>Ga0181529_10006471_pt1 | contig 11902 bp, 8 predicted proteins | sample PEATcosm2014_Bin_36_FD_119763 | JGI IMG/M metagenome (GOLD analysis project Ga0181529, IMG submission 119763) | Peatland microbial communities from MTU Mesocosm Facility, Houghton, MI, USA - PEATcosm2014_Bin10_30_metaG | ecosystem: Environmental > Terrestrial > Soil > Wetlands > Peat | place... | reverse complement strand
TCCCTCAAAACGCCGTACTCCTTCATCTTCAATGGCGGTGTGCAGCGCTCGCTGCAGGGAGACATGGTTCTGAAGGTCAGCTATGCAGGCCGCCTAGGACGCCGTCTTCTGGCGCAGGCCGATGCAAACCAGGTTCTCGAGTTCCCGGATCCGGTATCCGGCCAGCTCCTCTCCCAGGCCTTTGCGTCGGTTACTACGCAGCTCAGAGCTGGTGCAACCCCAGCAACCATCAAACCGCAGCCATGGTTTGAAAATGTGATGGGTGGCACCCCAGCGCCGCTCCCGGACGGTACCACGTTCACCAGCTACACTGAATTCCTGGCGACAGAGTTCGGCTCATTTGTATACCGCGGCGATTTCGGTGACACCGTGCAGTTCCTCTCAGACAACGGTGCCCCGCTCAACGTAGGGTCCGCGGCGCAGTTCTCTGAAAACACGTTCTATGGCAATAAGGGATTTTCCGATTACAACGCCCTTTTGCTCACGTTGCAAAAGAACCTCTCGCACGGTTTGCAGTACGACTTCAACTACACCTACTCGCATTCCATCGATAATATTTCCATCTTCGCCAACTCCATGGGCGATACAGGCATCGGCGGCGGCGGCCTGGTATGCGATGTCGTACGACCGCGGGAATGCCGCTCCAACTCCGACTTCGATGTGAGGCAGTACATTACTGGGGACGCCACCTACGAGCTGCCATTCGGCAGGAAGAGGATGTTCCTTAGCAATTCTTCCTTCTGGACGAATGAAGTGGTCGGCGGCTGGGACCTCAGTGGCATCACGGTTTGGCACACCGGCGACGTGTGGGGAACAAACTCCAACGCCTTCGTTGCCAGCTATTCCAACGATGCTCCTGGTATCCTTGTCGGCCCCAAGTCGGCAGTAGGTACGCATCTGCAGAAGCTGCCAGGCGGAGGCGTCAACATCTTCGCAAACCAGGCCAACGCCGAAGCCGCATATGAAGGGCCCATCGGGTTCCAGATCGGAGCTCGTAACGGCTTGCGTGGACCAGGCTACTTCAATGCGGACATGGGTTTGGCCAAGACATTTCCGGTCTATGCGGAAAGAGTCAATCTGAGGTTCCGTGCCGACGCATTCAACGCGTTGAATCACCCGAACTTCACCATACCCGCGGAAAATGGCTACAACGGTTTGGATCAGCAGGACATCACAAGCAGCACATTCGGCCAGGTCAGCTACACTGTGAGCCCTCCGGGAAACCTGAACAATGGTGCTCGCGTGCTACAACTCTCACTGCGCCTGGAATTCTAAGGCGTTCGGCAAAAAGGAAAGCAAACTTAAAAAGGGACCGCTTCGGCGGTCCCTTTTTTGCGCTTGTTCGAAGCATTGTCTCGCTGCAACAACCGCAAAGAGCGCGATTGAAGACACGCCCTTCTTACTTAATTGCGGCAATGGAGCAGGGTCCCGAGGATTTAACCTAGGATGCTGCGCGGGGCGAGACCTGCGAGGGCACCGCTTCAGGCGATGTCTGGCGCCTTGAGAAACTGGAGCGCGCGGATCAGATAGGACTTCAGGTCGCGGCGATGGACAACAGCGTCGAGGAAGCCTTTTTCCAACAGGAACTCTGACCGCTGGAAGCCCTCGGGAAGTTTCTGGCGAATGGTTTGCTCAATGACGCGCGGTCCGGCAAAACCAATGAGGGCGCCGGGTTCGGCAATATTCAGGTCGCCCAGCATGGCAAAACTGGCTGTGACGCCGCCGGTTGTGGGATCGGTGAGTACGCAGATGTACGGTACCCTGGCGTCATCCAACTGTGCCAGGGCGGTGGAGATTTTAGCCATCTGCATGAGGCTGACGACGCCTTCCATCATGCGCGCTCCGCCTGAGGCGGCGACCACGATGAGCGGCTTGCGGCCAAGCCGTGCGCGGTCGACTGCGCGAGCGATCGTCTCGCCCACCACGGCGCCCATAGAGCCACCGATAAAGCCATACTCCATGGCGCTGACAACGACAGAGTGGGGTCCGAGCTGGCCTACGGCGTTTAGGATGGCGTCATTCAGTCCGGTCCGACCCTGGGCATCTTTGAGGCGCTGCTTGTAGGGCTTCACGTCAGTGAAGTTCAGCGGATCAGTGGAGCGCAGGCCGGTGTCTACGAGTTCATAGCCGGGTTCAAGGAGAAGGTCGATGCGCTGGCGGGCGCCGATCTTGAAATGGTGCTGGCACTTGGGGCAGACATGCAGGTTGGCTTCCAGATCGCTCTTAAAGATGATTCCGCGACAGCCAAGGCACTTGATCCACAGGCCTTCCGTGCGAACTGTTCTGCCGGCCGCATCCGGAGCACCCTCGTGGCCGGAACCGGCCTCATACTCGCCGTTTTCACGCTTGAACCAGGACATTCAAACTCTTTCTCAAGACCAGGGAAGTATCTGAGCCGCATAGAGCGATCAGGCAGTCCAGCTTAAGTTTACAGCCGCATCAATATTCTATGCTGCGCCGGGCCTGTGCCGATCAGAATGAATCGTCGCCGGGAGTGGGTCATGAGAACGTTCAGTGGCCCGCGTGATAGGGGTGGCCCGTGAGAATTGTAAATGCCCGGTAGAGCTGTTCGGCAACCACGAGCCGGGCGAGGGCGTGAGCCAGCGTCATGGGACCAAGTGAGAGCAACAGTTGAGCTCGCCCGCGAGCTGTCTCAGACCAGCCATCGGCCGGTCCGATGGCGATGAGAATGTGCTGCACCCCATCGTCGCGGCGCGCGCCGAGCCATCCGGCGAAGGCTTCTGAAGTCATTTGTCGACCTCGGCTATCCAGCAGCACGGCGACAGCCTGCGTTCGGCCCTGCTGCCGGGCGAGCCACTCGAGCATCGCCTGCTCTGTCCGGAACGCCTGAGACTGACAATGCGCAAATGCCGAGCAACGCTCGAGATAGATTTGAGTGAGAGCGTCAAATCCATCCTTGGAGCCGAGCCGGGCGCCGATATGGGCGAGCGTGAGGTGCATGGGGAGGAGAATACCGCAAAGCGGCGGGATCCGTCAGTCGAGACCGACAAGGATTCCCCAAAAACGAGAGACGCTGCCCATTTTTGGAATAGAGGAGTGAACTTCTCCACAATTTCATATTACGCCTAGACTTAGATAGCAAACACAGCGATAACAAAGCGTTTATTTTCAATGACAAACAAATTATTTTTTCGTTGCGTTGAGATTGGCACACGTCATGCATAACTCATTTGGGCAAGCAGTCCCTAGCGCTTCCTGAATATCGTTCAGCATTGTGCGACCCGCAGGGATGAAGTCCAACCTCACCTTTTTATGCTATTCAGTCTTTTTGCATCTCACTTTCGGATCGGTTTCACGCCCCACCGAGATGCCGAAGTACAATATGCGGATTGAAACGTTCCCTCAGGAACTTTCCAGTCCCCACGAATCTTTGGAGGAGTTCGATGCAAGTTTTCCGGTTGCAGAATGTAGCACTCGCCACCCTATTGGTCTTTGCAGGACTGGCCCTCGGCCTTGCTCCCAGGGCAGAAGCGCAGACCTACGCTGCATTGCACGGCACGGTGGCCGATTCATCCGGCGCTGTAATCCCCGGTGCCACGATCACGGTGCTGAATACCAGCACCGGGATCAAGACGGTCGTGCAGGGAGACAAGACAGGCTACTACATTTTCCCGCAGCTCCAGGTCGGCGGTCCCTACACGGTCACCGTTTCGGCCCCCGGCTTCCAGAATTTCGTAACCAGCGGCTTGACGCTGAACGTTAACGATAACCGTGAAGTGGATGCCAAGCTCAAGGTGGGCGGCGCATCGCAGACGGTCGAGGTTCTGGCGACAGCGGTGCAGGTGGAAACATCGAACACGCAACTCCAGCAGATTGCCACAGCAGACCAGCTTGAGGGAATTCCCCTGGAAGGACGTGATCCTGCGGGTTTGCAGAAGCTCGAACCCGGCGTGGTGGAATCCTCCGACCGGTTCGGCAGCTACTCCAGCAATGGCAGCCAGTCGCCCCAGAACGCCTACCTGGTCAACGGCGCGGACATCAATGACGGCCCCCTTCAGAACGAAGGGATTCAGGTGAACCCTGACGCTCTGGAAGAAGAGAACATCGTTACCAGCACCATGAACCCTGAGTTCGCCCGCAACTCCGGCGCCGTGGTCAACCAGGTTATCAAGAGTGGCACCAACTCTCTCCACGGCAGCGGCTTTGAGTTCTACCGCGACACCTTCCTGAACAACGGTAACTACTTCTCCGCGACGAGGCCCGTGTTCCACCAGAATCTTTACGGCGGCACACTGGGCGGACCAATCTTCAAGAACAAGCTCTTCGCCTTTGCCGCTTATCAGGGGTATAGAAACCGGACTGCCCAGTCGGAATTGCCCCAGACGCTGAATTCGGATCAGTTCAGTGGCGCGTTCTCCAACGACCTGAACTACGCCAATGGCTTTGTCACCGACAATACGCCGACAACATGGCCGGACGGCAACTCTTACAGCGACGGTTTGACCGAGAATCCGCTTCCATTCGCGCTGGGGAGCTGCCCCGCAGGGGAAAGCTGGGCTGCCTGCTTTGACAATGGGAACAGCACCAGCGTTGATACCGGGCGCTCCCGCAGACAAAGCGCCGCAGCCACCGGCAGTTCGACTGTCACCATCCCCACCGGCTCCTGGAATACCCTTGCTTCGTCCCTGATCAGCAAGTTTGTTCCGGTATCGAACTACACGGCAGGCGGAACGTCATACTACAACTTCAATGCACTCGATACGGCAGCGGAGGATCAGGGGATTCTCCGCATCGATTACACTCCCAGCTCCCGGGACAACATTTGGGCCTCGACGGTGTTTCAGTCCAGCCCCAGCGCAGACACCCTAGCCTTCGGCGGCGGCAGTTTCCCCGGCTTTGGACAGGTCAACACAGAGCACTTCAAGATATTCAGCGCCTCCTGGACCCATTCCTTCAGCGCCAACAAGCTGAATGAACTTCGCGGCGGCTACTACCGCTTCGACTACCCGTCGGTGATTCCTGCCACTCCGTCTGCTCCCAGTTCCTTTGGGTTCGACATCACCACGCAGCTCGCCCAGGCGGGTGTGCCCTACATGGCAATCGGATCTTACTTCAACCTGGGTTTCAGCTTTGAGGGTCCCCAGCCCCGTCTCGATACCAACGCGTCCTACGCCGACAACTTCACCTGGGTCAAGGGCAACCACACGCTCAAATTCGGCGGCTCCTTTGAGCAGTTCCGGGTACATAACCCCTTTGGTTACCTGAACAACGGCTACTATACCTACAACGGCGGCGGAATCTATAGCTCCGGCGATCCGCTGATCGACTTCGCCATGGGCATTCCAGACAGCTTTGAGCAAGCCAACGATGGCTTCATCGATGCCGTCGCCTCCGAGACCTATGCCTACGGTCAAGACAACTGGAAGGTGAGCCCCGATCTTACCTTCAACTTCGGGCTTGCTTGGGATGCTGAGCAGCCCAACCAAAACCGTCAGTTCGGTGGTACGGGTGTCGTCTGCTACCAGCTCAGCAGCGCCCAGTCAACCGTGTTCCCCGGTGGACCTCCAGGGCTGTTCTATAATGGCGATCCGGGCTGCAACGAAGCCGGCGGACCGACTACGCACTTCAACCGCTTTGGACCCAGAATAGGCTTTGCCTGGTCGCCGTCCTCCGGACCGTCCAAGATCATCGGCGCTCCGGGCGCGCACGACTTCTCAGTTCGCGCGGGCTTTGGCGTTTACTACAACCGCGATCAGGAAGAACAGTCGTTGCAGAATCTTGTGGACCCGCCCGTTTTCTATATCTCGCATGGCATAGGCGATCAATCCACGCTGGAAAACCCCCTGAGTCCTGGCTTCGTGAACCCATATTCGGATGTTGCCGGGAATGGATCGGAGACAAACCCATTCCCCTTTACCACGCCGAAGGCCGGAGGTACGGTCGACTGGTCCATCTATGAGGAACTGTCCGTCCAATCCTTCGACAAAGCGTACAGTGTTCCCTACACCTACAACTACAACCTGAACATCCAGCGCTCGCTGGGTGCGAATCTCATTGCGCAGGTCGGCTATGTCGGCTCTGTGAGCCACCGGCTAACCTCCTGGTATGAGGGAGACCCCATCACCTCTTCCGGCCACGCGGAGTGCCTTGCCAATCCCGCATGCGCAAGTGACCCGTATTATATTCACCTCTACTTCCCGCAATACACGGCCCAGCCGGCTACCGTGAATGGTGTTCCCTGGTACACATCGGCCGCCCAACAAGACTCCGAGGGAAGCTCGAACTACAACTCCCTGCAGGCCAGCCTGAGAAAGGCTCCGTCCCACGGGTTGCAGTTCACAGTCGCCTACACTTACTCGCACGCACTGGACGACGGGTCGGGATATGAAAGCAACACGGGGGGCGATGGCGGGTACGGTAACGCAGGCCGCGTACACAACTACACTCCCGGCTTCGGCTACCTTAACTACGGCGACTCGGACTTCGATGCCCGTCAGCGCCTGGCAACCTCCTACGGATACACAGTACCCGTAGCTGGATTCATGAAGAGCAACTTGATAGCCCGCGAGGCTCTCTCCGGATGGGGAATAGCTGGTGTCAGCGCATTCCAGACCGGCTTCCCGATCTCGATCGTCATGGGAACCGATCGTTCCTACTGGTGCGATGCCACCAGCTATTTCGGCTGCGGCGATGTTCCCCAGACCTCGAGCTTCAACATCTCAAAGTCCAATCCGAGGAACTCCAGCCATCAGTACTTCGACACCACGCCTTTCTCGCCGGAGCCGCTTGGAACCTTTGGCAACACCAAGCGTAACTTCTTCCACGGACCGGGATTCAACTACACGAATCTCCAACTGTCGAAGAATGTTCCCTTCAGCGCCGACGGCAAGCGGTACATGCAACTGCGGCTGGAAGCCTTCAATGCTTTCAACCATGCCAACTTCTCGTCGCCGAGTAATAACTTCAGCAGCAACAGCTTCGGCCAGGTCACCAGCGTGATTTACTCTGCTGACCCGAACGCCGATCCGCAGCCTGGACGCGCAATTCAGATCGCTGGAAAATTCTTCTTCTAAACGCAACCGCAACCGCAACGGTTCAGAAAGCAAGAAAGGGCGCCCCTCGGGGCGCCCTTTCTTGTTCATTGAGGACTCAGGCCGAGTCCACCGACTTTTCATCGGTCTCTTGCTCAAGAGCCGGGCGATCAGGCCTTTTTGCCGGCCTTCTTGCTGGCCGCTGCCTTCTTTGCCGGTGACTTCTTCGCGGCAGACTTCCCAGCGGCTTTCTTCGCCGCAGTGGACTTGCCGGCCGCCAGCAGTTTCTTCGCGGCCTCTTTTGGCTTTGCCTCCATCGAGGCTTTAACCGGGGCCGGTTTGGCCTTGCCGGATGCCTTGGTGCGGGCGGCGCGGGTTTTGGCGGCGAGCGCGGCCTTCAGTTCAGCTTCGAATTCAGCTGGGGTGACAGGGCGTGCGGATTTGCGCAGCCTCTCAATGTCATAAAAGGCGCGGCGCTCGGCGAGGAAGACGTGGACCACAAAGTCGACATAGTCGAGGAGAATCCAATCGCCCTTGCGGCGGCCCTCGACAGAGTTGGGAAAGACGCCGAATTCCTTCTTGAGGCGATGTTCGATCTCGTCGGCGATGGCGATGGCCTGGCGGTCGTTGGTGGCTGAGGTCACGAGGAAGAAGTCGGACAGGCCGGCGTCGACGGGGTCAAGCTCGAGGATACGGGTGTCTTCGCCCTTCTTTTCTTCACAAACTGCGACCGCGGCTTGAACGAGGATACGAGTTTCTTGGTGTGCTTGCGTTGTTGTCATTCTGTGGAAATACTCTCCAACCCTAATCGTAGTCGCTGGCCTGGGTAGCGGCAAGTTACGCCTTAACCGTAAAGTCCGTGTGCGCGAATGTAATCGAATACAGCTTTGGGCAGAAGCTCATGTCCTGCCATGGGAGACGCAGACGGTGCGCGGAGCTGGTCGCGAATTCCGTCTCGCACCTGGGAGGCGCTGATCTCCACGTGCAATCCAGGCAAAAGGTAGAAAGGTGCGCTGTCTCCGGCTGGATTGTGAACAAGGTACGACCGGACCTCGACATCGGCGTGGGGTCTATCCGCGCCGGGTGCAGATTCAATCGTCAAACCCGGTGGAAGCGCTGCCTTGAGGCCGGCAATCCACTGCTCGGGGCGCTGGCCGGGCCGCGAAGCAACGACCAGGGGCGCAACAAAGGGGATCTCCGCCGACCGATGCCAGCGGTGCAATCCGAAAAACGAATCGGCGCCCATGAGGCAAAACAGAGCGCCGTCCGCCGGGAGTGCAGCGCGCAAACCCTGAAGCGTCTCCAGCGTAAAGTTGGGCTCGCCGGAGGGTTTTGGCGCATCGGCAAGCGAAATAGCGAATCCCGGTTGGCCGGCAATGGCCACCTGGGTCATGGCCAGGCGGTCTTCATAGCTGGCCGTCGATCCATGCGGCTTGAGCGGCTGTGCGCCAACCGGGGCAAAGAGCACGGTATCCAGCCCAAGAGCCGCACGAGCAGCGCGCGCAACCGCCAAATGGCCCAGATGGGGCGGGTCAAAGCTGCCGCCGAAGAAGGCAACGCGACAGGCGCCGGATGGTAAGTGCTCCATCTATCTATCGTATCCTGCATACGTATGCCGCACACGTGGAGGACCGGTGACTCTGGTAGCATCGGACTCACGACGATGCGATATCTGATTGCACTTCTGGCCCTGGCAGGCGCACTGGTTTCCACTCTGGCGCTGCGCGTTCACTACTCAACCGCAACCGAGCCCTGCTCGATCGACGAGAAGTGGGACTGCGGCATTGTGAACCATAGTCCGTTTGCCGAGATCGCGCACATTCCCGTGGCAGCGATCGGAATCGCGGGCTACCTTGCCCTGGCAGGGCTTGCTCTGGCGCGGCGGCGGGTGCTTGTGGTTGCTGCAGCCATCATCGGACTGGGATTTGCCCTTTATCTCACACACATAGAAAGAGACATCCTCACGGTGTGGTGCCTCTATTGCGTCATCTCGCTGGGGATCATCTCGCTGCTGACGCTGCTCGGCCTGGGGTGGGTGGCGGCGGAGAAGATTGGGCGGAAGCGTACACCCAGTCCTGCCTGACGAAGCCTGCGCCGGTTAAGATGCATGATCTCCCACCCTTTTGGCAATGAACACGAAAAGGATGGGCAGCCGGCTCCGGCGTTGAACTGCGCTGTCGCTTCATCTGGCGCTCATCTTGCCGCCCGTCCTGCACTGATAAACTTGAACTAACGACATGTTTAAGGACAGATACGCACGCTGGATGTACCGGTGGGAGACGGAGTTGACCATGCGCGACGAAAACCGCGTGGTGCGCCCGCTGGAGTGGGGCTTCGACTGGCTCGCGCCTTTTCTTGAGGCTCACGGTTTTGGGGACGTACTGCCCAGCCCCGAAGTTGTGCAAGACGATGCGGCCGCAGAAGCTGCCATGGTCCGCATCAACAAGCTCCTCATCCGCCACAGCGATACCTTTTTCGGCTACGAGCGGCCTACCGACTTCCGGCTGGAAGAACGGTACCCGCAACTATTCCCCACCAATGTGCGCCCTGAGACCCTGGCCAAAGACGCCGCCATCAAGCAGCGGGCAGCCGAGGGAAAGATTCCGCCGGCGCAGTTTCTGCGCTTCACCTCGCCGGAGCGGACGCCCTATCCCGAGAATGACCTGGTGAACGCCCGCTGGTTCCCGGCGCCGGCGCACAAAGACCCCAAGCGACCCAAGCAGGCCATAGTGGTGCTGCCGCAGTGGAATGGGGACGGATTCAGCCACAACTCGCTTTGCGCCATCTTCAACCGCATGGGCATCTCGGCGCTGCGGCTGTCCATGCCCTACCACGATATTCGCCGCCCCCCTGAGCTGGAACGCTCGGACTACGCCGTCAGTTCCAACATCGGCCGCTCGATCTCTGCCTGCCGGCAGGCGGTGGTCGATATCCGCTGCTGCGTGGACTGGCTTGAGGAGCAGGGCTACGAGCACTTCGGCGTACTGGGAACCAGCCTGGGCTCCTGTTACACATTCCTGGCCAGCACGCACGACAAGCGCATCCGGGTGAACGCCTTCAATCACGCGTCTACAGCATTCGGGGATGTGACCTGGGCGGGCCAGAGCACCCGCCACGTGCGTCAGGCGCTGGAAGACGCCGGACTCACCCAGGACCGTGTGCGGGAGTTGTGGTCATGCATCAGCCCGTGCAGCTACTTCGACAAAATCGCCAGCCCGGAATCCGGCGGACCCGACAAACGGGTACTGATGATTTACGCCAACTACGACCTCACGTTTCCCAAGGAGTACTCGCTGCAGGCGTTGGAGGCTTTCCATCGCATCGGCCTCGACTTCGAGCCGCGCGTGCTGCCCTGCGGCCACTACACCACCGGCGAAACGCCTTACAAATTCATCGACGGGTGGTACATGGGCTCGTTTGTCTACCGGGCGTTCAAGGCTCTGCGCAAAGAGAAGGCCGCCGGTGAGAACGCGGCAGCCGTGCCTGCACCAGAAGTAGAAGAGCAAGTCGTCTCGCGCTAGGGTCTATGCCTTACCCCTTTCGCAAAGGGCACGAAAGGATGGGGAACCCAGCCTGCCCTTGCACCCAACCATCTCCAGCAGGCTACCGTAAACCGTTCAGGTTCAGCCGCAGCAGCTTCGCGGGGTCCAGGTAAGCGCCCTGCCAGCGGACAGCCCAATGCAAGTGCGGCCCGGTGACGCGGCCGGTAGCGCCGCTGAGTCCGAGGCGAGTGCCGGTGGCCACGCGCTGACCCTCGTGCACGTCGATGCGGCTAAGGTGCATGGAGAGCGTAAACAGGCCCATCCCGTGGTCGATGACCACGCAGTTTCCCTCGTAGTAGAGCGGACGGGCCAGCACCACCACTCCGCTATTGCCCGCTCGCACCGGAGTTCCCATCCTGGCGCGAAAATCCATCCCTTTGTGAATGCTGGCGAGCTTGCCGTTGAAGATGCGCCGGGTGCCAAAGCTGTCGGTGGGCGGCGCGGTCACCGGTGCGCGAAAGCTGCCGGTCCACAGCGGCTGAAGAGCGCTCTCGGCAAAAACCTTCTCCTTGAGCTGCTCTTCCGCTTCAATCCGATTGAGCGCCTCAGGGCCGGGCTCCACAAACTTCGGCGGCACTGAGAGCGAGGCAGTGCCGTAATGGGCGGGATGAATCTCGACGGTACAGGTCAAGTCGCGGATGCCGCCCTTGCTGAGCTGAACGGTAATCTTCAACTGCGAAGGCGCGGCTGGCACTTCCACATCCACGCCGGCCAGAGCAAACCATGCGCTCCGGTCGCGACCAGAGCCGCGAAAGAACTCGAGTTTGCGCCCTAGCCACTCGCCGTCCAGCACGGTGGCATCGGCCGCCTCAACGCGAATCAGTTCCGGAGAGCCGGCCTCTACCAGTGCCGGCGTGAGTGTAACGGCAGGGGGTTGAGCGTCGCAGAGGGTTAACGTCAGCCAGAAGGCCAGTAGGCAGAGGAAAGGAGGAGACCAGCGGCTCGGCGAATGTGGATTGGGCAATAGCACTCCTAAAGAGGATACGTGCTTATGCCCTAACGCGGATGGGCGGCAAGCCACTTGGCTACCCGTTCCTGCACTTCGGCCAGTTCGTCTGCCGTAATGTGGGCGCCGACCATCTGGCGGTTCGCGGCGAATTTTTCCTGGTTTGGCCCTTTCACCCGCGCGGCAAGGTCCAGCCAGTAGTAGGCTTCCACGTTGTCGAGTGGAACGCCCTGGCCTATGGAGTAAAGCACGCCCAGGGTTCCCTGCGCGGAAGCATCCCCTTGCTCGGCGGCTTTGCGATACCACTCTGCCGCCTGTTCCATATCGCGCGGAACGCCCCTGCCGTCGCGGTAGAGCGCGGCCAGGCGCAACTGCCCGGCCACAGAACCCTGCTCAGCGGCCTTGCGGTACCATGCTGCGGC
>Ga0181529_10006468_pt1 | contig 11907 bp, 16 predicted proteins | sample PEATcosm2014_Bin_36_FD_119763 | JGI IMG/M metagenome (GOLD analysis project Ga0181529, IMG submission 119763) | Peatland microbial communities from MTU Mesocosm Facility, Houghton, MI, USA - PEATcosm2014_Bin10_30_metaG | ecosystem: Environmental > Terrestrial > Soil > Wetlands > Peat | place... | reverse complement strand
TTGTCGGACTTCATGTCCAGGGCGAAGTCGTATTTGCTCATGGAGGTCCGATTCAAGGAGGATGCCTGCGACGCCGGGTCATGCGATTCTTTTTTGCGGAAGCCGCAGCCGTGTCCGAGATCCGATACCGGCCGTGCGAAGATGGGAGAGTAAAGCATGCTTGACAACTGACAAGCATGCTTTACAGTGCCTCCGTATGAACGAACCATTGCTTCCGGACTCCGTCCGCCACCGCATCCGATATCCGTTTCTGGGCGATGTTCAGCTCAATGTTTGGGCCATTTTGGCCGTGGGCCTCGCGATCGCCGCGCGTTGGAGTCTCCGGCAGCCGTGGCTGCCGGAAGGAACCGCTCGCTGGGCGATCGCTCTGCTGCCTTTGCTGCCGAGTTATCTTTATGCCAACCGACTGGTCCGTTGGACGATCAGCCACGACGAAATGCAAAGGCGGATACTTTTGGAGGCTTTGGTCTTTGCGGCCATGTGGACTGTGTTTCTCCGCATGGCATTCGATCTGTACCTTGCGGCGGGCGGCGCGATGTCCCACCGCCTGAGATTCGGACTCGGCGTGGAGGGGACTTTCGCCGTCATGTGCTTCCTATACGTCGTCGGATGCGTGATTGCCAACCGCCGTTACCAATGAAGAACCGGCTTCGGGAACTGCGCGCGGGGAAGGGCTGGTCGCAGGGCGACCTGGCGGAACGCCTCAAGGTTTCGCGCCAGACTATCAACTCGATCGAGACCGAGAAATACGACCCGAGCCTCCCGCTCGCATTCCGCCTGTCGCGCCTCTTCAAGCTGCCCGTCGAGGAGATATTCAGCGACGAATCGGCCGGTTGATTTGCAGGCCGGTTGCCGCTCGCGGCGAATCCAAGGTGGTGGGTCAGTTCCTTGCCGGCGATGCCGGCAGCTCGATCCCGCCCCAATCGAAGTGCGCTTTCGCGAGCGGCCGGTAATCCCACGTGAGTATGACAAGCTCGGCATGCTCAAGCCAGTCCTCGTCGAGGCCAGCCGATTTTTGACGGGTTGCGAGGTTCCAGGTGCGGCGGAATGAGCTGACTCGGCTGCCGCTTTGGACGACCATGGCCGATCGATTGTCGTAGCCTCCGTAAGGATTGTCCGCGGCCTCATTTCTGGCCTTGTTCACAAGCGCAATCTGAAAATATGAATTGTAGAACGACAACCGGCTCCGGAGGGCCGCGTCGTCGATGGCCACGTTGACGCCTCCGTTCGGGAGGGGAAGCACGTACCGAATCCGCCAAAATAGCCCGGGCAGTGCCAAGCGCGATCCAGGAGCAAGGGGAATCCGGCCTGCGATGTGTAATTGCGAGAATTCGAATTGGATCCACGATTCCAACTTGCCTCGAGCGCCCCGGAGCGCGCCGTAGGCAGAACGCGGAAGAGTCAATATGCCGACGGTATAGTCGAGTGGCGGACGCGGGATCGGCGGCGACCCCAAGGCCTCAAGCAGATTGTCGGGGGCGGATTCTTCGTCGGATTGAATGGTAGGCGAACTCCAGGCTGAAAGGCCCTCGGGCCGCGGCATTGTAATGCTGCGTCCATCCTGGGCGCTGAAGCGAGACTGGCTTTGGGAGGGAAAGATATTTTTGGCGCCTTTCTCCTCCCCCCGCCTCATCTGCAACCCGAGCACAACCTCGTCCTCCAATGGATAGGACCGCGATAGGATCTGTTCGATGGAAGCGCGGGAATCCGTGACTGAAAGAGCCACGGGTGGAGGCTCTGCTCGCGGGTTTTCCCGATGTCGAGAACCGCTGATCGCAAGCCAGGGCCACCCCTGGGCGGAGAGCCATAGAACCGCGGCCATGCATGCGCAAAGGATTGCGGATCGACGGGTGCGGCGTTTCTCGTATTGGTGCCAAAGCACTGCAACAGCCCCTGCCGTCCCGCCCAAGATCAAGATCAAATACTGCGTCTCATCGGAGATTCTTTGCGGAAACTGGCCAAAGACTGGAGAGATTGGGGCCAGGAGGTCGCCCAGCGCGTTCAAATGGATCTTGAGGAAACTGTCGGCCACTCCGAGCGCGACTGCGGCGAATACGGCGTTCAATAGGGTTCCGGTCAGGGAACCCAGGACAGCCGCGCACAAGGAAACGACAAAAGTCAATTCCCCCATCGAGAGGGCGGCGGTCGCCACGGAACCCGGACTTCCGTGAAGAGCACAGGCCGCCCATGCCGCCGCAACCGCAGACGGCACAACAAGCGTAGTCGCCAGAAAAATGAGTTTTGCCGCAAGAACCTGCAGGCCGGAAATCGGCCGCGCCAGCCATCCCCCCCGGTCTCCGCCGGCCGGGTCGTCCTGCATGGCTGCGACGGCGACAAAGGCCACGAGAAACCAGCTGATGACCATCGGAGCGACGACGAGTCTTTCCGAGCCCGGAAAACCCGAGGCTGGATGAAGAGCCAGTTCGGTCGAAAGCACAGTCAATCCGAATGCGCAAAGCGCCAGCGGCCAAAAGCGGCGGAGATCCTTGGCCAGAATGCGCGAGATCGAACTGGAGGTCATTGGATACCTCCGACCGTCGGCATCGAGAAATCGGGCACGACAAGATCCACCGTACCTGAGCGAGGCGGCGACCACCCGATTACGTAATAAGCAAGGTGCGCCGACTTGAGCCATTCCGAGCTGATTCCCGCGTCCACCTTGTCGGATTGGCGTTTCCACCTGTGAGCGAATACATAGGACTCTCGGGAGTCCTGAATGAGATAGCTCAAGGCAAAATCCGCCCAGTCGTGGTTGTATTCGCCCAAGGACACTTCGTCCGCTTGATCGTTGATTAGAGCAACTTGGAAGAATCGGGACACAAACGGGGATTCAACCCTGGTCTCGCGGACTGAGATTTCGAGGCCGCTGCCCGAAACGAATTGAACCGATTCGATCCTCATTCGGCATCCGTGCGCGGACACAGTCGCGCCCGGTTCGAGGGCCAGAATACCCCGGGCCGCCAGATAATTCTTGGAGGCGCTTAGATGGAGTGCGAGGGAGCCCCGCGTCCCTCTTAACTCGGCGAAAATCCGGCTTGGCAGCACCAGGATCGGGATCATCGAATCGGGATCGCGGCCCTTCAGGGATATTCTCAGCGCGCTTCGAGCGATCTCGGGATAATTATCCCAGGATGTGACGATTTGGCTGGAGAATCTGGCATCTGTCGGAATCGATGCTCCCGTGGGTATCCTTTGCGAAATCTTGCGCCCATCCGGGGAGATGAAACTCACGTTGTCTGGGAACAGACGATAATCCGCATCCGAAGGATATGAGATCACGGTTTCCAACCCGATGACGACCTGGTCGCTCATCGGGAAAGGGCGCCCAAGCACCGCGCCAACAAACCCTCGGGATTGTTTGGCCTTTATGCCGACGCGTGGCGCTTCTCCTATTTGGCGAGGAACCGTGCCACTCCAATTCGCGAAAACCACGCCCAGAACCAGGGCGATGGCTGCCACCAGCGCCGTTCGGCGCAACTGACGCCGGCCGTAGTGATAGCCGAGAACCCCGACGACGAGGATTGCGATGGCGACCAGAGTGACCGGTCGAGACGAATCGAGGCTGTCGATGGCCCGGCCCTCCGGCGCAATAAGAGCCAAGTACGGCTGCAGGACGAGCAGGACCGCGGCACTGCATGCAAAAAAGACCACTGCCGTCAAAAGGGAGCTCGTAATCGCTCCAATCAGGGAAAAGAGCACCGTAACCAGGAACAGCCTTGCCGCCTCCTCTCCGCCAATTGCCGCACAAACGCCAACACCTAGATCGAACTGATGAGCGCCCACCGCCGTGATGATGCCAAAGGGAAAGGCGAGGAGAGCCAGGAAGAACAGCAGCTTTGCGGCAAGCATCGTTGGCGCCTTCACCGGCCGTGTGATCCAAGCCGCGCGGTCGGACATCACCAAATCCTCCTGCACAACCGCCACAACCACCAGGCCGACGACGATGAAGCGGAGGCTTTCGGCTGCGGAGATCACCGAATAATTTGCATGGTTGAGGCCCAGCATGGGAAAGAATGCCAGGAAAAAGGCGAGCAGGGCCGCGGCGATGGCGAACGGCCAAAATCGCTGCAGGTCCTTGCGGAAAATCCGGACGATGTCCCTCATGTCGTTTCCGGCCTTCCCGGTCCGCGTCGCACATGCGCGAGAAAGATCTCCCGAAGCGGCATCTTGCTCGCGCGGACGGCGGCTCCGGCAAAGATCGCGTGCAGTTCCTTCTCCGTTTGCCCTTCGGAGTAGCCCGAGTGCACGAACTGGACGACATTGTTTGCGGGGCGGGCAACCTGCCGCCAGCCGGCCGGCTGCTCGCGCGGGACACAAGAAGCCGCCTCGGGGCCGACCACCTCGATCCGGCGGAAGCGGCCTTGGATCTGGGCCATCGGCTCCGCTGTGACGAGCCGTCCTTCGGCCAGGATGCCGACCCAGTCGGCCAATCTCTCAACCTCGTTGATATCGTGAGAGGAAACAATCACGGTGTTCAGCCGGTCCGCTTCGACGATTTCCAAAAGACCCTCGATGAATTCGTCGCGCACCTGCGGATCGAGGCCGCTGAAGGGCTCATCCAGGACCAGCAACTCGGGACGGAAAGGAAGGACCGACAGAAACACGCCTTTCATGCGCATTCCGCGGGAAAGTTTCTTAAGGGGGCGGTTTCCGGGAAGATCGAAGATCGTGCGCAATTGCTTTTCCAGCGATCGGTCCCACTGCGGATAAAACGGGCGATAGTAGTCCAACAGCTGGTCGAGCGTCATCCAGTCATGAAGCGCCTGATCCTCCGTCACGTAGCCGATCCTTTGGAACATCTCCTTCTTTAGGCTCGTGGATTCGCGGCCGAGGACCGTGGCCCGGCCGGAAGTGGGCCGGATCAGATTGAGGAGAAGCCTCAAAGTCGTCGACTTGCCTGCGCCATTGGCGCCCAGCAATGCGAAGATGCTGCCGGCGGGAACGATCAGGTTGAGATCGTCGACAGCCCGGGTCTTCCCGAACGTTCGCGTCAAGTGTTCGCATTCGATGGCATTCATGGGTTGGGGGAAAGTTTCCGCCAATGCTTGCGCACCGCGGCCAGGACCTGCTCTTCGGTTAGGCCGAGGCGGCCGGCTTCGAAGACCAGCCGCTCGGCGTCGTGCTTGAGAAGCTCTGTCCGGTCCCGCGGGGAGCCCGCGGAGAGGGGGGCCACCACCGTGCCGATGCCGGGCTGGACCGTCAGGCTGCCCTCGGACGTCAGGGCCATCACGACCTTGTGCGCCGTGTTGGGGTTGATCTTCAGCTCCTGGCTCAGCGTGCGCACGGACGGGAACCGGGCCCCCGGAACCAGATTTCCCGTGAGAATGGCCTTCTTCGCGGCGAACATCACCTGTTCGTAGACGGGCTCTCCCGGCCGGAACTCGACGCTAAACGGCAGCACAGTGTCCTATGGTTAGTAGGACACATGGTACACTGTCAAACGAAATTTTCCGGAGGGCGAGCGAGCCTGGCAACCGCACGCGCCGGGAGCGTCGCCCTTGCCTCGATCGCCTCGGCGACGAACGCACGACGACCGGCCCGCTTTTCGCTTGTTGCGATTCGGTGGTTGCGTAATCGTGCGCATGCAAAGTCAAACGAGTTTTCCGCAACCGGACGACAGCATGCCGTGAAAAGATCCTGTTTCCCGTCGATCGTGTTTGCCTGCGTCTTCGCTTTCGTCGGCTGCGGGCGGACTCCGCCGCTCGATCGGATTGTGTCGGCGAGATCGGACATGGATCTGGTGCTTTGGCGGGATCGCGTGGGAGGCGGTCTTACGCCCGCGCAATGCCTGGATTTCGACGCGGCTTTGCAGGAGATCCGATTCAATATAATGGCCGACGGCGAGGCGACCGGCGCCCGGGCCATCGAGGAAGCGCTGCGAGAGAAGATCGCCGGTCGCACTGTGCGGCAGGTGCTTCAGATCGGGTATGAATCGAAGCTGGCGCGGCTGAATGCCGACAGCGAAAAACTTGATTCGTTCATCAGGAGAAATGCGCAGCTAAGGCCCGTGGATGGGATCTCGGCCGACTTTCTGGTCGACGTGCATGACGAACAGGTGTCACGGCTGCGCGCAATGGATGAAGAGTCGGAGGAGATCGGGCGGAAGCTGGACCTCCTGCTGCAGCGGCCCCATTCCGTGCGCAGATCCCGCGCACCGCTGCCCGAGGCGCCCAAACCGCAGGCGCCGGCGGGTCCGGTCCTTGAGGCGCGCTCGCTGGATTCGCAGCCGGTCTTGCTTGGCAATCCGTGATGCGATTCCCCTGATCGCCTTACATTGTCCGGCCGTCCGGTCCGTTCGAGGGGCGGCGGCAATCCGCGACGGAAGCGAGGGAGGGCTACTTGCCGGAAAGCTTTTTTAGGATCTGGTCGGCGATCTGGCGCACGGCCGCCTCGATGGCGGGATCGGGCTCTTCCGCTTTCGCCGAGGCTTGAACGGCCCCTTCGGCCGGCACCTGGCACACGACGCCCGGCTGGAAATCGCTGTTGTCGCACAGTTCGCATTCCCGCAGGTCGGTGCGCTTGTCGGGCATGCCCATGCTTTGGCGGATGCGGATCAGGTCCTTCAGCTTTTCGGGGCCGAAGGTGTGCAGGCCGCCGCCCAGCTGGGAGGCGATCCAGACGGTTTTGCAGTAGGAGTCCGTGTTCTCCATCTTCCAGTAGGCGTCCTCGACGTCCTTGCCCCAGACGATGACCCCGTGGTTTTCCATGATGACCGACTGGTGATCGACTCCGATCTTGCCGACTTCGTCGGCGTTTTCAGGCGAACCCGGCGTCTGATACTTTGCGTAGCCGATCTTGCCGAGAAACACCTCCGCTTCGGGAATCATGCAGGTCGGCGGCTTCACGCCGGCAACGGCGAACGCGGTCGCGTGGGGCGGATGCGCATGGACGCAGGCCTTGGCCTTGGGCTGGCGCCTCATGATTCCCAAATGAGTCATGGCCTCGCTGGTGCGTTTTCGCTCTCCGGCGAGCTGCTTGCCATCGAGGTCGATGAGGCAGATGTCGGCCGGGGTCATGAATCCCTTGGAAATGAGCGTCGGCGTGCAGATGACGAGATTGTCGCCGACCCGCAGTGTGATGTTGCCGCCATTGCCGTCGACGTAGTCCTTTTCCCAGATGCGGCGCCCGATGTCGCAAATCTTCACCTTGAGGGCATGGATTTCCGGCGAATTGAAAAATCGCTCGATTTCGGCCGGAGTCTTGGGGTCGGAACCGGGCGCCCATTTGAACTCGTAGTCGGGCACGATCGGTCCCGCGGGCTTCGGCGCCGGAGCGGCCGCCTTTGCGCCGGGCTTGGTCCGCCCGAATAAGACGTCCCTCGCGGAAGGCGTGAGGATTGCGCCGGCGGGCGGTTGTTCGCCCTTGCGAAGAAGTTCTTCCGCTTCTTTTGCCGTAATGACTCTTGGCATGGTTGTGATTATTTGGGTGGGGCGTAGAAAATGCTGTCGATGATTGCGGCGTTGTAGGCGTCGACGGGGGTCGGATGCGCAAACGGGACTGCGGCCTCGCTGCCCTGGACGAATCCGATCGTGTGTCCGGGAGTCGCGCCGAGATCGTCATACACAACGATGGAATCGCCCTTGGCCAGCGGGACGGCGGGGCCTCCCGCGAACTGCTCGCGCGAGAGCGGATGCACCAGGAGGAACCGGGCTCCCTTGAATGCGGGATCCTGCTTCGAGAGGACGACTCTGCCGATGACGTTTCCGAGGCGCATGGATCAGGACGGATCGTCGAGGATTCCGATGATGATGTTGCGCAGGGGAGAGCGCGGATCGCCGACATGTTCCCGCGTGGCGGAGCCGTCCGTGGACAGGATGACGCGCTGATGCTGGCCGGCTCCGTGGGGATCGAGGGCGAGAATGGGCGGGCCCTCTTCGCCGCCTTTCTCGTCGATGGGCTGGCAGATGATCATCCGGCACCCGAGCATGCTTGGGTGGCAGACAGTCGAAACGACAACTCCGTCGACGCGGGCGTTGACCATGGGCTATTGGCAGATGCGAAGTTTGCCGGCCATCGAGCGGCGGCTACGTCTTTTTGGCGGGGTAGATCCGCTGGTTGAGCGCCTCCACCGTATCGACGATTCCGATGACAACGGCATCGACCGGAAGGGATTTCATCCCGGTCGCCTGCCGGGACGAACTGCCCTGGCAGACGAGCACCACCTCGTCCATGCCCGCTCCGAGGGCGTCCACGGCGACGACCGTGCCCGATCCGGGCTTGAACTGGGCCGGATTCGCCTCGTCCACGAGCAGCGTGCGAAGCACGAGCAGCTTGCGACCCTTCATCCCCTCGTCCTTCTTGGTCGAGACGACGGAGCCGATGACGCGCGCCAGAAACATGGCTTACTTGGCCGGCTTTGCGGCGGCGGCGAACTTCGGAAGGACGATTCCGAGATCGTCGGCCGGACGCGGAATCACCTGGACGCTGACGACTTCGCCGACGGCGCGGGCGGCCTGGGCGCCGGTGTCGGTCGCCGCCTTCACGGCGGCCACGTCGCCGTAGATGACGGCGGTGACGAGCGCGTGCCCGACCTGCTTCATCGGTCCGGCGAGGGTGACATTGGCCGCCTTCAGCATGGCGTCAGTGCCGGTGACGAGGGCGGTGAGGCCTCTGGTTTCGAGAAGACCTATGGCTTTTGACATAAATGTTTGGGTTTGGGATTCTTGTTGCCCGGCTCAGGCCGGCGTTCCGTTGGCAATCCACTTGCCCAGGCCCGCGAGGTCTTCGTGGGGCCGCGGAATTACCTGGACGGCGACGACTTCGCCGACCTTGGCGGCGGATTCGGCGCCGGCATCGACGGCGGCTTTCACTGCGGCGACATCGCCGCGGAAAAAAACCGTCACGAGCCCGCTTCCGATCGCCTCGTAGCCGGTCATGGTGACGCTTGCCGCCTTGAGGGCCGCGTCAGCGGCCTCGAGCAGGGGGCAAAAGCCCTTGGTTTCAATGAGTCCGATTGCTTCTTGAGCCATGGAGAGAGGTGGTTGCGTTGCGGTTGAAGTTAGATGCCCACGGTGCGCAGCAGTTCGGCGTGCGGCCGTGCGATGACGTGGGAACAGACCAGTTCGCCGACGCGTTTGGCGGCCTCGGCACCGGCATCGACGGCCGCTTTCACGCTGCCGACGTCGCCTTTGACGATGACCGTGATGAATCCGCCGCCGATTTGGACCTGACGGACGAGCGAGACGTTCGCTGCTTTGACCATGGCGTCGCTGGCTTCGACGCTGCCGGCATAGCCGCGAGTTTCTACCATTCCGATGGAATCACTCATGATTTTTCTGGGTGAGGGTTGTGCCTTTGGGGCGGGTTTGGAACAAAGGGATCAGGGAAGGAGTTCGACCGGGGTGTTGGGCTCGAGCGCGCAGGCGTTGCCTTCGTCCGCATCGATGTGGACCTCGAGTTTGAAGTCGGCGTGAACGCGCACGAGCAGGCGGTCAAACGTGGTGGCGCACGGGCCTCCGACTTTCAGATGCATGAAATCGCCGTCCTTCACTTTATAGAATGCAGCGTCGTCCGGGTGCATGTGCACGTGCCGAGCGGCGCGGATGACGCCCTCGGTCAACGACAGGTGACCGGCCGGGCCCATGAGGATGCACCCGGGCGTGCCGGCGACGCTCCCCGAGGGACGGATCGGAATTTCAAAACCGAGGGCGGTTGCATCGGTGCGCGATAGCTCGACCTGGTTGAAACTGCGGCAGGGGCCGAAAACCCGAAGATTGGAGATTACCCGGCCGAGCGGGCCGACGAGCGTCACGGATTCCCGGGCCGCAAATTGGTCCTTCTGATACAGCCCCTTCATCGGCGTCAGCGCGGCGCCCTTTCCAAAAAGAGTTTCCAACGCCTGCAATGTGAGGTGGCAATGGCGCGCCCTCACGTTCACCACGAGCGGGTTCGGGGCGAGAACGCGGCGCGGCAGATTCTTGCCCAGGCGCTGGTAAAGCGCGCGCCGAACCAGGTACTCGACTTCGGCGCGATGGGGCGGAGGGGGCGGGGGAGCCATGGGCAGAAATGGCGGGATGGGACGGAAAATGGTGTGTGGGCTGCTAACCTGCAGCGGATTATTGCAGGATATTCCAGTATCTTCCAGAATAGTTCAAGTTAATGCACCCGACCCTGATCAAAGGGGAATATTGTCGATGAGGCGTACCTCGTCGACCCAGGCGGCGATCGCCGCCATGCAGTGGCCGGGCTTGACTTCGCGGACGGGCTCCAGGGTGTCGTTGTCCACGACGGCGACGTAAATCACCCGGATTCTCCGATGCTGGGCGAGAATGTGCGTCGCTTCGGCGACAAGACGGTCGGGGCTTCGGACGCCCGCGTCGGCCATTTCCTTCGCCTGGCGAAGCGCCTGGGAAAGGGCGAGCGCATCCGTGCGCTGATTGGGGCTCAGGGCTTGGTTGCGGAAGTCCAATGCCAATCCATCCGATTCTCGAACTGTCGGTACTAAAACAACTTGCACTTTGAATCCAAGATCCTGCGCCATCTTTCGGACAACGGTGGCGCGCTGGGCGGTTTTCTGCCCGAAAAACACGAAATCCGGATGAATGAGATTGAAAAACTTCGCCATGAGCGTTGTCACGCCGCGGAAATGGTGGGGGCGCGAGACTCCGCAAAGGGGTTTGCTCAAGACCTCCTCGGAGACGAACGTCGCGAAACCGTGGGGGAAAAGTTCTTCGGCGGACGGGGTGAAAACAGCCTGGGCCCCCCATTCCTTGCAGTGTTTAAGGTCCTCGGCCGGGGTCTGAGGGCGGGCGGAAACCCTTTCGCGCGGGCCGTATTGGTGCGGATTGACGAAAATCGAGACGATCACGGCATTCGCCTGCGCCAGGGCGGCGCGGATCAGGGCCTCATGCCCGCCGTGCAACGTTCCCGTCGTGGGGACGAGAGCGATGGTCTTGCCTTGGGACCGCAATTCTGCGGCGAAGGCACTCATATCCGACATCGATTGGATATATTTCATGGATGTCGCCGGAAATGGGGCTGATCACTCATAGGCCTATGGGATGCGGGGAACAAGTACCATGTTATTGACAAAGGCGCGCTTGCCAGACCCGGCTTTCCGGCAAGGGGCGGTCCGGCGAGGCTGTCCCCACCATCGCTCAAAACCGTTTGTTTGCAAAATAGGCTGTCCCCCCTGGGCTTGTCCTCAGCCCGCTTTTGGCTCATCCCTCGTCCCGCTTCCGATGATCCGAATCAACGAAAACTACGGCAAACTGAAGGCTTCCTATCTCTTCGCGGACATCGCGAGGCGGGTGGGCGCGTATGTGGCGGCAAATCCGCAGAAGCCGGTGATCCGGCTGGGGATCGGCGACGTGACCGAGCCATTGCCGCCGGTTTGTGTCGAGGCGCTTCACGCGGCGGCGGACGAAATGGCCCACCGCGCCACATTCAAGGGCTACGGGCCGGAGCAGGGCTATCCGTTTCTGCGGGAGGCGGTGGCGCAGCACGACTACGCGGAGCGCGGTTGTGCGATTGCGGCCGACGAGATCTTCATTTCGGACGGCGCGAAGTGCGACTGCGGCAATATCCAGGAAATTTTCGCATCGGACATCCGGCTGGCCATCCCGGACCCGGTCTATCCGGTCTATCTCGACACAAACGTGATGGCGGGACGCACGGGTGCGAACCGGAACGGGCGCTACGAGGGTGTTATCTATCTGGAAAGCACGCAGGCCAACGGCTACGTGCCCGAGGTGCCCGCTTCTCCAGCGGACCTAGTCTATCTTTGCTTCCCGAACAATCCGACGGGTGCGGTGGCCACCCGGCCCCAGCTCGAGGCCTGGGTCGAGTATGCGCGCAAGAACCGGGCCGTCCTTCTTTATGATTCGGCCTACGAGGCGTATATCCGGGATCCCCGGATACCCCACAGCATCTACGAGATCGAGGGCGCCCGCGACGTGGCGATCGAAT
>Ga0181529_10006467_pt1 | contig 11907 bp, 12 predicted proteins | sample PEATcosm2014_Bin_36_FD_119763 | JGI IMG/M metagenome (GOLD analysis project Ga0181529, IMG submission 119763) | Peatland microbial communities from MTU Mesocosm Facility, Houghton, MI, USA - PEATcosm2014_Bin10_30_metaG | ecosystem: Environmental > Terrestrial > Soil > Wetlands > Peat | place... | reverse complement strand
CTGCCAGTGAATCGATCACCAGACGCTTGGCGCCGATCTTCTTCACTGCATCCAGGATCGAGTGCATGGTTTCATCCACCGAAAGATCCAGGGGACGGAGATAAAGGATCTCCAGCTTCCCGTCCTTTTGTGGCGTGTTCAAATCCAAACCCAAGCTCGCTGCCCGCTCCGCATACGCCTCCGGTCGCTCTTCAAAGACCGCGACAATGCCAGGTTCCCCCTGGCGTATGCCCTCGGCAATGAACTGAGTTGCGAGCACCGACTTCCCCGTTCCCGAAGACCCGGCCACCAAAACGCTGTCGCCTTCGCGAATTCCCCCGTCCAGCATCCTATCCAACTCTGGAACCCCAAAAGAAAGACGCCTCTCATTGGGTAGATGCTTCCTCTGTCCGGTCAACCCGAAGGTTCGAGAGAAGGCTTGCAGTCCGGCATCGGTGATGCGGAAGGTGTGCAGGCCCGGTACAGAAGCCTGACCGCGCAGCTTGATGATCTGCAACTTGCGCACAATTGAATTCCGTTCCGCAGTTTGGCGCAGCCAAAGCAACCCATCGGCGACGGTGAAGATTGGATTGTCGCGCAGTTCGTCCTCGGCATATTCCCCGATCAAGAACGTGGTTGCCTGCCAACTCGCCAGAAACAAAGCCAGCCTCTGGATGAAAGATTGCAGGTCCATATCGCTTTGCGGCTTCCGCACCATGGTCCGGAAGGAGTCGACAACCACCACGGCGGGGTTAGCCTTTTCAACTTCCCTGGTAATCTCCTCCAGCACCGCCCCCAGATCCTTCTCCAGAACCACCTGGCTCAAGTTGATGAAGCGAACAGAACCGGGCAGCTTGGCGGGATCGAAGAAGGTGTACTGCTGCTGGTAGCGCAGCATCTTGATTGCGGATTCGCCGAGCACCGTGAAATAGAGGGCCGGATGTTCCGGCGTGGCATTGGCAAATACAAACTGGTGAGCCAGCGTCGTCTTGCCGCTTCCAGGTGCGCCCGCGATGATGTTGAACGAGAACTCGGGAAGACCACCGCCGACAATTTCGTCAAGGCCTGGAACTCCGGTGGGTAGTTTGTTGATCTTCACTTTGTCTTGGGTGCTCACGTGTTTCTCCCATTCCCCGAATTGCGGTCGTCAAAGTCTGCACCCGGCCACGCGCTCCGTAGCAGGCTGAATGTTAAGGCTGCGCCAAGGAAGGTAAAAAGCAGGGCAAGTAGCTGAGCGATGAGAATGATTCCTCTATCGTCCGCCGGATGCTCGCCTGCCCGATCCTTGTCAGCTACGATTTGAGGCTCAGAATTGTCCAGGCCCTGTAAAGATCCATTCGATGCGACCAGTGCCTTGCGAAGAGCGGGAGTCTCCGACCTGGCCAGCACCAAAGCACGAGAGGCCAGCGAGTGAAACGCGGCTGCCCCGGCAAATGCTCCCAGACTCTGGCGCAGCTTTTCATAGACGCGAAGGATCGGGCCCTCCGCCGACTTGGAGGTCCCGCTCGCATCGGCTTCACAGGTGAGAAGCCGACGGGCTAAGTCTCGCATTTCAGGGGGAGTCGTCATGTTCAACCCGGCTTCGCTCAAAGCGACATCCCGATCATTCTTACACGCTTCATTAGAGGTTTGGGGCCATGACTCGGTTTTTATGCAAGCGCCCCCGCAGTTCAGGTGTTCCCCATCCAGATCCGTTGCTCGGAATACTGGGTCGAACGCAGTTGAAGCTCAATTCAGGTAGCCATTCGTTGGTGGGTAAGGCGGGTCATCTTGCGAGCCGCCCGCCTTGCTTTTGATGAGCGTGAAAACGTCGAGAACGGTAGCAATGTTCCGAATGTTCCCCGCAACGGTGACCAGTCCTGCTTCCATGCCGGGATGTTTGGCTGCCAGGGTCTCAATGCGACCGCTCACATCCCTTAGCCGGTCAATCTCGATCAGCAGGTCTTTGAAAGCCGCATCGATCGCCAGTTCATCGGCTGCCGCGGGCATCGCTTCCGGCTTCGTTTCGGACGGCTCTTCCATCCCGTCAACCTGGAGCCGCAAGTCTTCAATCAAGCGCAGCGTGGTTGCCTCGCCCAGGAAGGTAAGAAACAGTCCGAGTAGCTGCGCAATCAGAAGGATTCCAGCCTCACCAGTCCGCTCCGTTTCCGTCTGGGATTCAACTTCGCCCAGCCCGCGCAAATCTCCATTCGCCGCGACATGAACGGCATTGAGCCGGGGAGATTCCGCCTTGGCCAGAACCAGGGCGCGAGCAGTGAGCGCCTGAAAGCCGCCAATCCCCACTGCGGCGCCGAGTTGTCTGCGCAGCCTTTCATAGGCCCGTACTGTGGCGGCTTCGGCTTGCAAGGGAGTAGCGCTTGCATCAGCCTCACCAGCAACAAGGCTGCGAGCCAAATCACGCGTCTTTTGAGGAGGTAGCATCGTTTTCGCTCTTTCCTTGCGCGCCGCACCACGTTTGGAGCGCCGCGTATTTGGCAATCATACGCTTGCCCAGGACCACACCGATGGGGTGATTTCCGGCCCGCTTTGTCGGCCGGCCCCTGACACTACACCTTCCAGAAGACTCCAAAACTCCCCACGATGTTGTGCAGAATTAGACAACCCCTGCCCTTGCCCCAAGATACCCTTTGCAGCACGACAGGCAGATTGTACAGCCTATGAGGATGGCTGCCCTGGATACCTTGAAGGGCGGAGCACGCAGCAGGCAACGGCGGAGGGGACCGGCATCATCTGACCTGATACCGCAACCTTGATCCGCTGTGTCACAAGGAGCATCCCTCGTCCAGGCATCGAACTGTTCGCCAGCCCACGTTCGGCGCGGCGAGCAATTGCGACCAGCCTACTTTAACCACATCGTTGAATACTGCATATTAGCAGGTTCTGTATCGCGCTGGGCAACTTCCCAAGCAGAACCTTACCTGGCCACGGAGACTCAAGCTCTAAGGGGTTCTCCATGGCGATCGACTAATTCGTTACTGCCACCGAACCGAGGAGGAAACAAGGTGAAACTCAGCACGGACGACCGGGCAAAAGGAAAACTGCACGAGGTACAAGGCGCTATCAAGCAGAAGATCGGCGAGCTTACCAAGAACCCCGATCTGGAAGATGAGGGGAAAACCGAGAAGACTGCAGGCAAAGTACAGCACTTTGTCGGCAAGATCGAGAAGGCCGTCGGAGAATAGGCAACTCAACCACGAACCGGGAAGCAAGAGAGGCGAAGTGACCATGGCGCAATCAATGTTTGACCAGGCGAGCGAAAGGATCTCCGGCACGGCTCACAAGGCTTCTCGGGCTTCCTCTGCCGCCGCCGATGCGGTAGAGGATGGTGCAAGAGCAGTCTTGCGCTCCGCAAAACAAGGCGCCAACACCGCTGAAGTGCTTCTTCAGCGCACAAATTTGCGGTTGAGACGGCATCCGTATGAAGCCGTTGCGGCAACATTGGCGGCAGGCATGGCTGCTGCCGCGGCGCTTATCTGGGTGATGAGGCGAAAGAGACTCTACAACCGGGACCACGCACAGAGAAGATCCAGCGATCTTGGTCCTCCACTCTGGAAGTCACAGGACCTTCGGTTGCTGCATTATGCCGGCGATGCTGGCGAAGCGGGAGAAGAAGATCCCTTGTGCGAGATTTGAAATCCGAACAGGGCTATGCAGGATGGGGTAGAGGCAGCGTAGAGAGGGTACTTCCTCTGGCGTATGTAGTCGCAATCTATGGAACCGCTGCCCCTGCTTCATGTCTAGGTGGGTAGAAGTATTTCGTATCAGCGTCACTATCCAAGGCGCTCCTGGCATTGCGAGCGTTAACACGATGAGTAACCTGAGAATGGGTTTGGCCGGATTGGGGCACAGTAGATGAGACGAAATGAAGCCAAGACAATTCTCCTGGTGGAAAATAACGCCGAAGAAGCCCGCCTCTTTCGCATTTTGTTCAACGTGCAGAGATCGCACGACTTCAGAATGGCTCGCGTTGCTTCAATCGGCGGCGCGGAGAAGTACCTCGCGGACCACGCGGTGGATATTGTCTTGCTCGAATTCCGGTTGCCAAATGCAAGGGGCTTGGATGCTGTCAGGCGGATTCGAGCCGCCGAGTCCAGCGCCGCCATCGTGCTGCTGTGCAGTCCGGGCGATGAGTCCCTGGCGGCTCAAGCAATTCAGGAGGGGGCACAAGACTATCTCATTAAAGGACGGATTGAGCCCAGCGAACTCTTGCGAGCCTTGCTCAATGCTGCACAGCGCAAGTCGATAGAAGAGTCCGTAATCCGCGAGAAGGAGCGTGCCGAGGTCACACTCGAATGCATTGGCGATGCGGTGATTTGCACCGACATTTCGCATAACATCACCTTCCTCAATCCCGTCGCTGAAACGATGACGGGCTGGTCACTTAAAGAGGCAGCCGGCCGTACCATGGGCGAAGTATGCCAGATTCTCGATGCCACAACTCGTAGAGCCATTCTGGATCCGATGGCGAACGCCGCAACGCAGAATCGGGCGGGGGAACTGCCATCGAATTCTCTCCTCGTCCGTCGCGACGGACATGAGGTGTTCATCGAAGACTCTGTCGCCCCCATTCGTGACCGCGCAGGCGAGGTAACCGGCGCGGTGATCGTATTTCGCGACGTGACGGCTACGCGGGTTCTGGAGATGAAATTGACCCATGCCGCTCAACACGACTCTCTGACCGGCCTGCCCAATCGAGCGCTCCTAAGCGACCGGGTGGGCCAGGCGATCGCACTTGCGCAGCGACAGAACAGCCAGGCTGCTGTATTGTTCCTGGATTTGGACGGTTTCAAGCAAATCAACGACTCCCTCGGACATTTGGCTGGTGACAGAGTCCTCCAATCCGTTGCAAAACGCCTGCTGGAATGTGTGCGCACACCGGACAGCGTGAGCAGGCAGGGAGGCGATGAGTTTGTCGTACTGCTTCAGGAATTGCATAGCCCCGAAGATGTCGCTACTACGGCAAGGAGGATACTGGAAGCGGTCGAGGAGGCTCACTCCATCGACCACCAATTGGTATACGTTTCAGGAAGTATCGGCGTGAGTGTCTATCCGGGCGACGCAAGAGATGTGGATACCCTCTTCAGGAATGCGGATGCCGCCATGTATCAGGCCAAGAAGAATGGGCGCAAGCAATGCTGGTTCTTTGGTCAGGCTTCCGACGCCCGTGCGATTGAGCGGGAATCTTTCAGACAAGAGTGCCGGCCTGCCCGAAACGGAACCAATTGACACTTCACCGCAACCTGCCTCCGGCTGATTGCGGTGCGCGCATCTCTCGCTTCAGTTGAGCAATGATGTTGCCTGCGATTTGTATCCTGCGTTTCTTGGTTGCCACAAAATCCTCCGTGGAGCAATTCGCACATTCCACATCGGTTCATTCCAGTTCGTACAGAACAGCGATGGGACATCAACCCTCATGCTTGCAGCCGGATCGTGGATAACGTGGGGGCGATCCCCAGATGACCGGATTGCTGGCTACTTGCCGCTTTCTCAAATGCGTCCATGTAGGTTTGTGCTACCCTCTTCCACACCATGGGACGCGCATAAAGGAAGGCGCGCCTGCACATTGCAGCGCGCATCGCATCGTTGTCAAGAAGCTCAATCGCCGCGTCTGCGATGGCGGCTGGGTTTTGAAACGGGACCAGCATCCCACGACCGCCGTCAAGCAGCTCAACGGCGTGCCAGTAGGGTGTGGAAATGATCGCCTTTCCCGCGCCAAGGGCGTACGCAAGCGTACCGGATACGGCCTGGGCCTCGTGGCAATAGGGGGTAATGTAGATATCGGCAGAATCGACGAGGGAAGCCATCTCCTGAGGACTGAAGAACCGATTGTGGAAGAGCACATTTTGCTCGACTCCGGTTTCCCTCGCCAAGGCCTGTAGATGGAGACGATACCGGTCCCCCTCGCGAAGTCTCACGTGGGGATGAGTGGCTCCGGCGATAACATACACGACGTCCGGATGCCGAGACAGGATTCGCGGCATGGCTGCGATCACATTCTCGAATCCTTTGTTTGGAGACATCAGACCAAACGTCAGGAGTACAGTTTTGCCGCTGCTTGCAAGCGACTCCTTGCAAATGCCCGGCTTCGCAACTGTCGCATCGGGAATACCGTGAGGGATCACCTCGATCTTTTCTTCGGGCACATTGAATACTCTCTGCAACAGATGCGAAGAGTGCTTGCTCATCACAATGAGACGGTCGGATCGCAGTGCAATCTCCTGCATGACCGACCTTTGCGCAGCGTCGGGATTGCGCAGTACCGTGTGCAGTGTCGTAACCAGCGGTTTGTCGAGATGCCGCAACAGCTCGAGAATGTTGCTCCCCGCACTGCCGCCATAGATTCCATATTCGTGCTGCAAGCACACGACACCGGCGCCGATCGAATTGAGGAAACCGGCGGCTGCTCGATAGGACGAAATGTCGTCTTGGCTTATCTCGCACCGAACCCGTGAAGGGTAGCCGTATCCTGTCTTCGAATCGTTGACGGCAACTACGGTCACGCTTGAGGTTCCGTATTCGGCGCTGATCGCGTCGCACAAGTCCGTCGTGAATGTGGCAATTCCGCATTGCCGTGGCAGGTGGTTTCCAATGACTGCGACTTCCACTGGAAGCGGCGGAAATGGGGTAAGCCGTGTGGACGATGCCGCCCGGCTTTCCAACCCAAGAATCTGGGGACTGCTCCATGGTTGCTTGCGCGGTCGCGGATTCAACACTGTGGTAGACGATGACATAGCGAACTCCTAGCAGTACGAGTCGGTGCAACAGTTACTGAATGCTGGCGGAACAAACCCGATGTTCTATGCCTGGTCGTCCTGAACCGGATGAGCTGTGCTGCGTTTATCAGAGGCGTGTTTCGCCGCTCGAACAGGTAGAAAATGGCGAGAAGCAGCGGTGCGAGAGCCAAGAGAAGGCCTAAGGTGTCTCCTGCCGATTGCAGAGTGAGGTCTAGAACTTCAACTCCAATCATTGAACAGCCCGTGCAATCATGCTGGTCAGAACTGCGCACTCTCCATCACGGTTCAAATCCGCGGGCATGGGGACTACCTCCCGGTCGCAAGAACTGGACGCTACAGCGACGGAAAGTCCTAACGGCCCCTGGCGGGTCCGAAATGCACGACATTGCGTGTGGATTTGAGTCTCACTGAATTCTTTTTTGGGGGGCAGAGGGACTGATGCATTTGCGGGAGTTCATCGCCGAGGACCGTGATGAGACTCGCGGGTAATGGTTGGGCTACAGCGGTTCCACAATTGCTGTACCCCGAAACCAAAGCTCTCAAGTGGCATTTTTCTCAAGAAAATGCCACCTTGAACGGTGTCGGAAAGGGCACGTGAATTGTGGAACCGCTTTAAGCAACCTTTTATACATATCGCGCGATTTGCCTCCTCCGATGGCATGAGCGCCCACTCAAAAGAAGGAACCGAACGGCTCCTTACAAAACCGTTCATTTTTACGACTCGTGCGATGCCCGGTGTACTCATTTGCTGCTGGCAACGGGAGCCAGCGCTGTCGCGCGAACCCCGTTCGTCATGAAATCTCCGAGGCAAGTCAGCATGAACCAACGCGGATTAAATCGACTACACCGGTTCTCAAGATGGAAAGTCCGTCTCTACTACACTGACCCAGGCCGGCGCAACGCTCGATGCGAGCGGCCCTGCTCCCGTCCAGTAGAGCGCAGCCGGTGGCGTTCCGATCATCACACAGCCCCGGTCAGCGACAGCATCGGTGGTCGCCGACCGGGAAAGTCTCACACACCCAACGCGAGCTGCGGTTTCTCGCAGTTGTGCTCCGGCAATTGATCGAGCAGGACCACGTTGAGCAGCGACTTGTGCACCTGGATGCGGCCGTTGTAATCGATGAACCCGAGCTTGCGAAAACGGTTCATGAAGAAGCTGACGCGGGATCGCGTGGTGCCGATCATCTCTGCCAGGGTCTCCTGCGTAATGGGTGGAATGAAGGCTTGCGGCTCACCCGGTTTGCCAAACTCCGCCATGAGCAGGAGAATCCGCGCCAAACGCTTTTCGCTGGAGTTGAAAAGTTGATCCACGAGGTCTGCCTGGGTTCGCATACTGCGCGCCAGCAAGAACTTCAAAAAGAAATCGGCAAACGCAGGTTCGTCGTGCATGACCCTGGTCATCTCTTCCCTTGATATCTTCAGCGCCGTGCATGTATTCAAGGCGGAGGCGGTGGCTAGACGCAGTCCAGGAATTGAAGCCAGCGATTCCTCGCCAACAAAGTCGCCAGCGGAAAGAAGCGTGATGGTAGCCTCTTTGCCGATCTGTGAAACAACCGTGAGCTTGGCCCGACCGCTCTGAATATAGAAGGCGCAGTCTGCCGGATCTCCCTGCACAAAGAAAGTCCGGTTCGGCTTGACCTCGATCATTCTCCGGCCGAGGCCGGCGTGTGCAAGAAACACCGCCGGGTCGAATGCGGCTTTGTCTTCATAAGTTGCCAACATGGTACCCCCTTCGAGGCGATTCGGATGCGGAATGTGGACCGTGGCAGGTTGGTGGAAGTCCACGGGGAAGTACTTCAGGGATCGGGAGCAGAGCATTCTTCGCAACCTGCGACCAATGCGCTTCGTGAAAGGACACTTCTACAGCCTGCACTGAGTGTGGGGGGCCAGGAATGGTCCGTCTATCGGGGATGTTGCCAATAATGAGGGGCCTTGTCAGGGAAAATCGGACAAGAGACGCGCGGACGCGATGAATAAGAGATGAATAGGACAGGCAGGAAGCCCGAAACGGAGTTTCTGCTAAGCCGACTTGCCCGGCTCGTTCTCCAGCGATTCGGAGGTCAATAAACCCATCTGCACGGCAAAACGAACCACATCGCTGCGCGTCCGGAGTCCCAGCTTCTCGGCAAATCGAGAGCGATATGTCTCAATGGTCTTCACGCCAATAAAAACCTGCTTGGCTATTTCCGCACTGGTGTAACCGCGCGCCACGAGTGTGAGCACCTGCAACTCGCGCTGGCTGAGGATGTTTGCCGGCCGTGTGGCGCTGGCTTTCGACCTGCCCTTCGCCAGCACATCCTGAACAAGAACGCCGGCCAGGCGCGGGTCCACGAAAGTCCCACCGCGATGAACCGCGCGTATGGCGGCAATCAGTTCCGCATCCACGGCTCTCTTCAAAAGGTACCCGCAAGCGCCTGCGGCCAGCGCAGACCTTAAATAGGCAGGGTCATCGTGCATGGTGAGCACGAGCACCCGGACTTCAGGGAACTCTCTGGCCATCGCCAAGAGCGCTTTCATCCCGCCGACCCGAGGCATGGTCAGGTCCAGCAAGGCGACATCCGGCTTCGCTTCACGCGCAGTTTCAATCGCCTTTTCTCCATCGGCGGCTTCCCCGACGACTTCCATATCCGCTTGGGCATTGACCAACATCCTCAGACCGGCGCGAAGAATTGCGTGATCGTCCGCGATCATGACCTTGATCTTTCTTGCGCGCGACTGCATTTCAACCGCTCCTCGGCCCCGCTGAGGGCAGAACGTCCTGACTGGCAAGTGGGATTTGGACCACCATTTTGGTGCCCTTGCGCTGAGGAATAAACCTGAGTGTTCCGCCCAACATCGCCGCTCTCTCGCGCATGCTCTGAATCCCCAGGCGGTGAGTGGAGACAGCTACGGCTTTGGCGTCAAAGCCACATCCGTCATCGATGACCGCAACCTCAACAACAGTGTCCAACCGCGCCAAACGAATGCTGACGGCCTTGGCTCCCGCATGTCTGGCAACGTTGGTCAAGGCTTCCTGAAGAATGCGATATAAAGCGATTTGGACCCCTGACGGCAGGCTGCTGGAATCGATTCCATCGAGTGCGAGATCCACAGCGATGGTGTGGGTCGTTGCGTATTCGGCAGCGTATCGGCTCAGGGCAACACCCAGTCCATGGTCGTCCAGCACCGTTGGGTGAAGCCCGCGGGCAAGCCGGCCGACCTCGTCGATGGCCTGAGCAGCGATCGCTCGCAACCGCTCTCCCTGCACCTTTACGTCGGCCAGTTTTCGAGTGTCTTCCAGGGTCCGCAGGCCGACCAATAAAGCAGTGAGCAACTGGCCCGCTTCGTCATGCAACTCGCGCGCAATGCTGCGCCGTTCCGCCTCTTGCGCGGTGATCGTGTGTTCCAGAAGGAACCGGTGCATCGCTTCGGCCTGTTTCGCTTCCGCGGCCTGCGTGCGCTTTTGCTCGCTCAGGTCGGTGATCACCATCCCCAGTGCCTCGCCCCTGAATCCAGGAAAGCGGTTCAACGACAAGTAGACCGGAAGCGGGTTCCCATCTGCGCAATGAAGATCGAATTCGCCTTTCACCATGGCCTTTCGGGCATCGACGAGTAAAGTATCGAATCTGTCTCGCTCGCTCTGCACAATCAGCGACCGCACTGCATTTCCAATGATCTTTCCCGCTGGCCTGTGCATCATTTCAGCAAACCTGCGATTGCAATAGAGCACGGTTCCATCCCGCGACAGAGTCACCGCCCCTTCGCTCATGGCCTCCACCAGCATGTGATATGCGGGTTCGCCGCCTTGAAGAGAAACCACCCGCGCTCCGCGACGGCCTGAAACCATCAAAGCATCGACTTCTCCAGACTGTATGGCGCGCAGAGTATCCTCCGCGGCCTTCAGCCGGTTGCGGAGCTTTGTCTGCTCATCGGGAGGTGTGACGGCCGGCCCTTTACGCAGGTCATGTCCGGAGCCCCCGCGGGTCGCTTGCACCGAATCGGCCTTGCCGTGCACTCCTCCTGGGAGGACTCGGTCATCGGAATGGGCTCGCTTGTTGGTCATCTGTTCTTAACGCTTTCACTTCAGCGTACTGGTTGAAGATCCAACCCAACAATGACGCTCTCGGTCTTTGAAAGGTTTCCGATGATCTTCTTCACCGGCGGAGGCAGCCTTCTCACCAGGGTCGGAATGGCGATGATCTGATCGCCCTTGGCCAGTTGCGGCTTCACCAGCAAGTCGACGACTTCGATGCGGTACTTGCCCTTGAGCTTGTCTTCACAAATCTTCTTGAGGTTGGCGATGGCGGCAATCGAGTTAGGGGTTTGGCCCGCGATGTAAAGCCTCAGCCGGTAAAAGTCGCTCGCGACCGCCTTGGCCGAGGCCTTCTTCCCTGCGGCTTTCTTGGCGGCACTCTTCTTCGCTGGACTCTTCACCATGTCGATGCTCGCTTTCCGGTCATGAAGGACCAATCTCTCTAAAGGACCGCAGCGGCGGGCGGCCGATCCTTCAGCACCATGCCCAATTCCAAGCCTCTCTCACTCACAATGAGTTCACGTGCTTCGCGCGAATGCGCCATGCCGCGCGATTTCAAAACGTAGAGTTCACGCCTTGGCCGGCCGTTGGGTTTGCTGTCCCGCAACACAATCCAGGTGTCCATGAGAGAAGAAACGGCCGCCGCGGTTCTTTCTTGCGGGTCTCCCGCGAAGGTCAGATTGGTGAACATGCAGGTGATCTCTTGCATTTTCAGAAAATCCACCAGGCGCACAAGCATCGACTTGACATCGTAACTGCCAGAAGCCGAAACCAGGTTGGTGATCGGGTCGATGACAACCACGCTCGGCTGAAGCTGGGAGATCAATCTATGAATCACGGCCAGGTGTCCTTCAAGACCGATGCTGGTGGGCCGCATCGCGTTGAAGTGCAACAAGCCTTTCTCGACCCACGGCTCAAGGTCAAGGCCAACCGAACGCATGTTGCGAAGGATTTGGCTGGGAGACTCTTCAAAGGTGAAATAGAGACAGCGGTCTCCGCGGGCGCATGCGGCGCTGCTGAAATTCGCTGCCAAGCTGGACTTCCCTGTTCCTGCCGTGCCGGTCACAAGCACGCTGCTTCCGCGGAAAAACCCCTTGCCCTCCATCATCTCGTCCAGAGCGGCAATTCCCGTCGAAACACGGTCCGTGAGAGCCTTGTGGGTAAGTACGAGGGAGGTGATGG
>Ga0181529_10006466_pt1 | contig 11908 bp, 8 predicted proteins | sample PEATcosm2014_Bin_36_FD_119763 | JGI IMG/M metagenome (GOLD analysis project Ga0181529, IMG submission 119763) | Peatland microbial communities from MTU Mesocosm Facility, Houghton, MI, USA - PEATcosm2014_Bin10_30_metaG | ecosystem: Environmental > Terrestrial > Soil > Wetlands > Peat | place... | reverse complement strand
GCTCGGTGGCCAAGGACACCGAGAGCGGCTTCCTGCCGGCGAACTCCCCGAGCATGCACGCGGCCCAGCTGCTCAACCCCTTCGAGAGCTCCACCCTCGCCACCGCCACCCTGGTGGCCTCGCGCAGTGGCGGCCCGCTGACCGCCGCCGACAAGCTCACGGTCGCCTCCCTCCTCGCCAAGATCAAGGCGCTGCCCAACGTCGTCACCGCGCGCTCCCTCGGGACGTCGAGCGACGGTGAGGCCACCCAGGCCCTGATCCAGGCCAATGCCCCCCAGTACGGCGGTGGCACGGGGACCGCACTGGTCGATGCCATCCGCAGCGACTTCTCCAAGGTCGGAGCCCCCAGCGGCCTCCAGTTCAATCTGACCGGGCAGCTGGCGATCGCGGCCGACTCCGACGCCGCCTCGGCCCACTCCCAGAACTCCACCCAGCTGCTCTCCGTCCTCTTCATCATCGTCCTGCTGCTCTTCGCCTTCCGGGCACTGCTCGCGCCGCTCGTGACGCTGCTCCCGGCCGGCCTGGTGCTGGCGCTCGCCGGCCCGGTCATCGCCGCCGCATCCCACGTCGGCGTCCAGGTCTCGGTCATCACCGAGCTGATCCTCGTCGTCCTCGTCCTGGGGGCCGGCACCGACTACGGCCTCTTCCTCGTGTTTCGAGTCCGCGAGGAGATCCGGCGCGGCCTCGCGCCCCGCGACGCGGTGGTGCGCGCCGTCGAGACCGTGGGGGAATCGATCACCTTCTCCGCGTTGATCGTGATCGGGGCCCTGCTCAGCCTGGTGATTGCCCAGTTCGGCTTCTACCAGGGCCTCGGCCCCGCGCTCGCCATCGGTATCGGCCTCATGCTCCTGGCCGGTCTCACCCTGCTCCCGGCATTGCTCGCCATCCTCGGTCGCGCCGTCTTCTGGCCCAGCAACCTCACGGTCCGCTCCACCCCGCAGGTGGGCTTCTGGGGGCGGGTGGCCGCCACCTTCGTCCGGCGCCCCCTGGTAACCGCGGTCGCGGGGATCGCGATCTTCGCGGCTCTGGCCCTCGGCTCGCTGGGCACGACCACCGCTGGGTTCGGTGACGAGGCCTCCGGGCCGGCGGGCAGCGATTCCACAGTCGGTCAGGCGGTCCTCAACAAGCACTTCCCGTCCGCCGGGACGCTCACCTCGACCGAGGTGGTGATGCATTTCTCCAACTCCGTCTTCAGTGATCCCGCCGAGCTGGTGACGGCGCAGCAGGGCCTCCAGGCATCGCCGGGCTTCCGCAGCGTGATCGGACCCCTCGACCCCAACGGGCCCACCGGGGTGACCCTGACCGCGACCGACCTCGCGGCCCTGCACCAGTCGCTGGGCTGGCCGCTGAACCCGACCGCGCTCGCCGCCCTCCCCCCGGCGGCGGCTCAGGTCGACGGCGCCCTGGCGAGCTTCGTGAGCAGCGATGCGCGGACGATCGTCTTCGCCGTGGTGCCCACGGTCGGGCCGGCGGGAAGCCCGACGGCGAGCGCCAACATCCCGGCGCTGCGCGCCGACACCAACGCCGCAGCCCACTCCGCAGGCGCCGCCGACAGCGGGATCTTCAGCCTCGACGCCTTCGCCTATGACGTCGAGAACATCTCCCAGAACGACCTGATCCACATCATCCCGACGGTGGCGATCATCATCGCCCTCCTGCTCGCCATCGTCCTGCGCAGCGGCATCGCGTCCCTCTTCCTGGTCCCGAGCGTGGTCCTCTCGTACCTCGCGGCCCTGGGGCTGGTGGGCCTGGTCTTTGTCCACCTCGGGGGCCAGAGCGGGGTCCAGTTCATCATGCCGTTCCTCATGTTCGTATTCCTGATGGCGCTGGGATCCGACTACAACGTGCTGGTGATGACGAGGATCCGCGAGGAGTCCCATGGGCTCCCGCTGCGAGAGGCGGTGAAGCAGGCCATCGGGGTGACCGGGACGACCGTCACCACCGCCGGGCTGGTGCTCGGCGGCACCTTCGCCGTGCTCGGCGTCGCCGCGGGAGGCTCAGCGCAGTCGGGGGAGATCCAGCAGGTCGGATTCGGCATCGCCGCCGGGATCCTGATGGACACCTTCTTCGTCCGGACCATCATGGTGCCCGCGTTCGTGGTGCTGGTGGGTCGCTGGACCTGGTGGCCCTCCCGCCTCTACCGGCAGCACGACTCACCGGTCATGACCGGTGAGTCCGCGGCCGAGACAGCCGCATGAGCGCCCAGATCTCCTCGCTCAAGGTCGAGCGCCGGAGCGACGCCGAGCGGCGGCGGCTCATGGTGGTGTTCGGCGCCCTGATGCTGGCGATGCTGATCGCCGCGCTCGACCAGACCATCGTCTCCACCGCCCTGCCCACCATCGTGGGCGACCTGGGCGGCCTCACCCAGCTCTCCTGGGTGGTGACCGCCTACATCCTGACCTCGACGATCTCGACCCCCCTCTACGGGAAGATCGGCGACCTCTACGGACGCAAGCGCATCTTCCAGGGCGCGATCGTCATCTTCCTGGTCGGATCCATGCTCTGCGGACTCTCCCAGAACATGGCCGAGCTGATCGGGTTCCGGGCCCTCCAGGGCATCGGCGCCGGGGGACTGTTCGTCGGCTCCCAGGCGATCATCGGCGACATCGTCTCCCCCCGCGAGCGCGGCCGGTACATGGGGTACTTCGGCGCCGTCTTCGGGCTGGCCACGGTGGCCGGGCCCCTGCTGGGCGGCTTCCTCGTCGACCACGCCACCTGGCGCTGGGTCTTCTACATCAACGTCCCCATCGGCATCGCCGCACTGATAGCGACGGGGCTGGTCCTCCACCTGCCCCGCCAGCGCCGCGAGCACCGCATCGACTACCTGGGCGCCAGCCTGCTGGGGGCCGGGATCACCTGCATCGTCCTGCTCACCACCTGGGGAGGCACCGAGTATCCGTGGGCGTCCGCCCAGACGGTCGGGCTTGGCCTGGGGGCCGTGGTGCTGCTGGGGGCATTCATCCAAGTCGAGCGGCGGGCGGCCGAGCCCATCCTGCCGCTCCAGCTGTTCCGCAACTCCGTTTTCGCGGTGACCAACGCGGCCGGCTTCATCATCGGCCTCGCCCTCTTCGGGTCAATCGTCTTCCTGCCTCAGTACCTGCAGATCGTCAAGGGCGATGGGGCCACCAACTCCGGCCTGCTGCTCGTCCCGATGATGGTCGGGCTGCTCGTCACCTCCATCGTGAGCGGCCAGCTGATCAGCCGCACGGGGCGGTACAAGATCTGGCCGATCCTGGGCACGGCGGTCACCGTCATCGGCCTCCTCCTGCTCTCCACCATGGGGGCGGCCACCCCGCCGATCGTCACCGCCGCCTACATGGTGGTGCTGGGCCTCGGCCTCGGAGGGGTGATGCAGGTGCTGGTGGTGGTGGTGCAGAACAGCGTGACCCAGAGGGACATCGGCGTCGCCACCTCGACAGCGACCTTCTTCCGGTCCATGGGCGGCTCCATCGGAGTGCCGATCTTCGGAGCCATCTTCAGCAACGTGCTGATCGCCAAGCTGGTCACGGATCTTCCCAAGGGATTTCACCTGGGCGGGCTCTCGGGGGGCATCGGCAACGCCAGCCCGCAGGTGCTGGACAAGCTGCCTGCCGCCATCCACAGCGGCGTCGTGCACGCCTTCTCGCAGTCGCTCGGCTCGGTCTTCCTCGCCGGCGTACCGTTTGCGGTCATCGCCCTGGTGCTCGTCTGCCTGATCAAGGAGGTCCCGCTGCGCACCCGGGTCGCCCCGGTGCTCGAGGGTGTCGACGAGAGTTTCGGTTACTCCGAGGGCGCGGCAGAGACGGCGACGGGCACTGATGGTGCCGGGCCCCGGCAGGCGCCCCTGGAAGATCGCGCGGCGACGGGCGGCACCACGCGATGAACGCGACCCCGACCACACCCGGCCGCTGCGGCTCGACTCCCCCACCGTCACCCTGGACGATCTTGCGGAGCGTCTTTCCCGACTTCTGACCCGCCGCGGGCGGTGCCCGGCAAGGTCCGGCGTCAGCGGATGCTGTGGCTGTACCGGTGAACGCAGATCGGCGCGACGACGATGACGATCACCATCGCCAGGGCGAAGGTGGTCGCGATCGGGTGCTCCAGCGACCAGACCCCGGAGGGTGGTGGCCCAATGGTGTTGCCGAAGAGCTGGCGACCCGCCGTGACCAGCGCTGACATCGGGTTCCAGTAGGCGATCACCCGCAACCAGGCGGGCATCATCGAGGGATCGACGAAGACGCTCGAGATGAAGCCCATGAGGAAGATCGGGATGTTGACGATGACGTCGGCGGCCTGGGCCGAACCGGCCAGGAGGCCCACCAGGATGCCCAGCCAGCCGATGGCAAAACCGAACAGCTCAAAGAGCACGAAGGCGAGGATGGCGTTGGGCAGCCCCTGGTCGGCCCGCCACCCCACCGCCAGGCCGCAGACGATCATGACGACGAGCACGGGGATGCCGAGGATGAGCGTGGAGAGCGACCGGCCGATGATGATCGCGGAACGCGCGATGGGGAGGGTCCGGAACCGGTCGACGACACCCTCGCTCATGTCGGTGGCCACGGCGACCGAGACGTTGGCCGCGCTGAAGAGCACCGTCATGGCGAAGAGGCCCGGCATCAGGTAGGAGCGGTAGTTGCCCCCCGGTACGATGATCGAGCTGCCGAAGACGTAGCCGAAGAGCACCACGAAGATGACCGGGGTGAGCAGGCTGCCGAGGGTGACATCCGGCTGGCGCTTGCCCCGGATCAGGAATCGACGCGTGGCCGTGTAAGCGTCGAGGACGCCCTGCTGGAGGCGGCGCTCCGCGGTGACCGCGGACTGGCTCATGCGGCGCCCTCCGTGGCGGCATCCGGCCCGGTCGGTTTTCCCGAGTGGTCGGTGACCATGCTGAACACCTCGTCGAGACTGGGATACTCCAGACCGACCTCGTGGACGGGCGCGCCGAGCCGGCCGAGCTGGGCCACCACCTCGCCGAGTGTCGTCAGGCCGTTGGGCGCGGGCGCGCTCACCGACCTTCCGCTCACCTCGGCCTCGGCCCCGAGCAATCGCCTGACCCGCTCCAGAGCGGCGGCATCCGCCTCCGGCAGCGTGACCCGGATGAACGGCCGTCCGAGGGAAGCCTTGAGCTGCTCCGGGGTCCCCTCCGCCACCACCAGGCCGCGGTCGATGACGACGATGGTGTCGGCGAGCCGGTCGGCCTCGTCCAGGTACTGCGTGGTCAGCAGCACCGTCGTGCCCGCCGCCACCAGGCTGCGGATGGAGGTCCACATCTCGGCGCGCCCGACCGGGTCCAGCCCGGTCGTGGGCTCGTCCAGGAAGAGCACCTCCGGATCGTGGATCAGGCTGGCGGCGAGGTCGAGGCGGCGCCTCATCCCCCCGGAGTAGCGCTTGACCAGCTGTTTGCTCGCACCGACGAGGTCAAACTGCTCGAGCAGCTCCCGTGTGCGCCGGCGGGATGTGGCTGCCCCGAGATGGCAGAAGCGCCCGATCGTCTCGAGGTTCTCCGCCCCGGTCAGCAGCTCGTCCATGGTCGCGGTCTGGCCGGTCACGCCGATCCTGGTTCGCACCAGGGCCGCCTGGCTGCCGACGTCGAAGCCGGCGACATGGGCGCGCCCGCCATCGGCGGGGAGCAGCGTGGTCAGGATGCGGACGGTCGTGGTCTTGCCGGCGCCGTTGCGCCCGAGCAGGGCACAGACGCTGCCCGCCGGCACCTCCAGGCTGACGTCCACCAGGGCCTTGGTCGGGCCGAAGGAGCGGGCCAGGTGCTCGGCCGTGATCGCGGGGGCAGTCATGGCTCCTCCATTCTTTTGATACTTACTCCCAGATGATGGTAACGGTCTGTGCGTCCGCATTTCGAGCGGTGGTCACCACCAGAAGCCGGATCGTGGGCAGATGGGCCGGCCGCGGCGCCCGGAGGGGCTCACCCCGGTTTCGTGGACCGTATCACCCGGCCCTGACCCTCGGGCGACCTTGGCCCGGACGTGCTGGACGGTGAGAGACTCCGCCCTCATGCGGTTCGGAGTGCTGATCCTGCCGGCGGAGAGCTGGGTCGACCAGGGCCAGACGTGGAGGCACGCCGAGGCGCTCGGATTTGACCATGCATGGACCTTCGACCATCTGGCCTGGAGGTCGCTCCGAGACGCTCCCTGGTTCGGGGCGGTGCCCACCCTGGCGGCTGCCGCCGCGGTCACCTCGAGAATCCGCCTCGGCACCCTGGTGGCTTCGCCCAACTTCCGCCACCCGGTGCCCTTCGCCCGGGACCTGATGACGCTCGACCACATCTCTGCGGGCCGGTTCACCCTGGGGATCGGAGCGGGTGGGAGTGGCTTCGACGCCACCACCACGCGTCGCGAGCCCTGGGGCCGCCGGGAGCGCGCTGATCGCTTCGAGGAGTTCGTGACCCTCCTCGACGAGCTGCTCACCGATCCGGTCACGACCCACGACGGCCGCCACTACCAGGCGTTCGGCGCCCGCATGCACCCCGGCTGCCTGCAGCGTCCCCGCCTGCCCTTCGCCGTCGCGGCGGGAGGCCCCAGGGGCATGCGACTGGCAGCTCGCTTCGGCACCACCTGGGTGACCGAGGGTCCGCCGGCGCCGGATGGCAACGCGCTCGGCGTCAGCAGCGCGCTGCCGGGCCTCGCCGCCGAGCTGGAGCGCATCGACGCCGCCTGCACCGAGGTGGGCCGCGATCCCGCGACCCTGGGACGCCTGCTCTGCGTGGGGATGCGGATCTCCGGGATCACCGCTTCGCCGGAGGCCTTCCGGGACGCGGTCGGCCGCTTCGAAGAGCTCGGGATCACCGACGTCGTCGTCCCCTGGCCGCGCCCCGACAATCCTTTCGCCGGGGATCTCGGCACCCTCGAGGTGATCGCTGCCGAGACCCGAGCACGAGGACGCGGATCTGCAGATCGGCCGGGCTCACCCTGAAAGGGCCGACCAGGCACGGGCAGCTTGCCGGAAGCGCGCGGCTGCGGCTCCCCTTCCCCGCCACGAGCGTTTCAGTCGCGGTCGGGGCGCCGCCCCATCACTGCCAGCCGCCAACGTTCCAGCCGAGCGTGTAGAGGGCCGGCGAGCTGGCAGCGCTCGTCCAGCCTCCGTGCGTGCCGGCCACCTCGTAGAAGTAGGAGCTCGGGGTGATGGCGATCGCGTAGGGGGAGCTGCCGCCGCTGCCGGTGCCGGGAGTATCCACCACCGTGTTGCCGCTGGTGGAGATGACGCTCACGGTGGAGTCGTAGTAGTTGGCCACGTACACCGCCGCGCCGTTCGGGGTCGCGGAGATGCCGATGGGGTCTCCCGTGTCCCCGATGGCCGGCGTCGCCACGACGGTGTCGGTGCTCACCGTGATCACATCGACCTTGTTGTTGTCGTAGTCGTCAACGTACAGCTGGCATCCGTTGGGGGTGAGGGCCACCGCGTTGGGGTAGGGGACGCCGTCCACCCCGCCGGGGGGAAGCGCGATGGTGTCGGCCAGCACGTCGCTGTCGCCGCTCACCGTGATGTCCTCCACCGACCCGCCCACGTAGCTGGCCACGTAGAGCTTGCCCCCGTTCGGCGTGATGGCCAGGATGTTGGGATCGCCACCATTGGCGACGAAGCCGTCGTTATCGGCCAGGTTGGCCACCGGGATGGTCGTGGTGACGGTCAGGGTCGAGGTGGTGATGTCGTCGATCTGGCTGTTCGCCTGGTCGGCCACGTAGACGTGCCCGGAGTTGGGGGTCACCGCCAGGGCGATGGGAGTTCCGGTGGTGCCTCCGATGGCGATGTTGGTGACCGAATCCGTGGAGGTGTTGATGGCGCTGACCTGGTGCGAACCGTAGTCGGCGACGAACACCTGGGCACCGTTGGGGGTCACCACCATCGCGGTGGGGTCGCCCTGAGCCCCCACCGTGATGGCACCGCCCAGGGTGGAGGTGGCGAGGCTCAGCGGGTAGACACGCGCGTTGGCCGCATCCACGATCCAGGCGGTGGTCCCGGTCGGGTTCACCGCCACCGCGTTCGGCTCCGACGGCGTGGCGCCGACTGCCGGGATGCTCACCGTGCCGGTGACCGTCCCGGTGGCTGTGGAGACGATCTGGACCTGATGCGCGGCCCCCTCGGCCACGACCAGCCTGCTCCCGTCCGGGGTGACCTGCAGCGCGTTGGGCTCATCGCCCACGGCTCCCGACAGGGTGACCGCGGCGGCGGCGTAGGTGGACGAATTGATGCTCTGGGCGCTGGTGGCGCCGCTGCCCGCAGCGACGTAGACGAGTGGCGTGCCGGCACCGGACGGGCCGGTGTCCGTGTACGTCGTCGGAGGAGGGCTTCCCGTCACCGTGCCGGCGGAGCTGTAGGGGCCCGATGAGCTGGCGGAGCGGAGGACGCTATAGCCTCCGACCAGGTAGTTGCCGCTGCCGTCGAGGGCCGAGGAGCCGGTCCAGCTGCTGGTGACATTGGTCTGCGCTGCCCCGCCGGAGCAACCGCCATTGCCGACCGCAAGACCGACGGGGGTCGGGAGTGTGCCGGTCTGGAAGCTCCCGGGTCCCGCCGTGGTCGAGTCGGTGAACATCGCGAAGGCGACCCCGCACTCGCCGAGGGCGAGGACCGCCACGCCCGCTCCGAGCAGCAACGCTCTCCGCCGGTTCGCAAGCAGAGGAATCATCTGGGTTCCGCCCGCCAGACGCGTCGGAGCACTTCCCAGACCACTATGCCGATGACAAGGAGCAGCGCCAGGAGATGGATCCACGGGTAGGTGGCCCAGATCGCCACGTACCCCGCGGAGGGCAGTACCCAGCTCACCCTCCAGGCCGACTTGCCCTGCAGCACGGCCGTCCACTGATCAGGGGCGTTGTTGTCGTCTCCCTGGGTCCGGATCTCGACCCTGTCGCCGTGATGGACCACCTGGATGATCCGGTGGACCACCACGATGCTCGGATCGTAGGGAGGGTGGAAGGCGAGCACCTGGCCGGTCGAGACCTGGGAGTCCGGCTCGGAGACGGCGAGGACGACGTCGCCCGGTCGCAGCGTGGGCGCCATCGATCCACTGAGCACCACATCCAGCCGGCACCAGTCCAAAGCCGTGCCGACGACGGCCAGGACAGCCAGGCCAAGACAGACGAGCAGGAGAGCTTCGAGGCCCACGCGCCCCCGGGACGTGAGGTAGCGGACACCCCTCATGACCGGGGCGGTCGCCGTCGAAACGGCCACCCGGACGGGGCCCTTCTCGGCCACCTCGCCCCCCTCCGGCGGCACCTCAGCCTTCATGACGTTCCAGCCTCTGGAAACGCGTCGAGGGGAGCGGCGGAACCGCTCCCCTCAGCGCTCGACTCTGGCTCGGTTACTTGCCTGTGCCCACCCGCTGCGTCGCGGTAAAGGTGTAGGTCAGCGTCGAGGAGCAACCCTCGAGGTTCTCGGTCGCCGAGGTGGTTCCCGCCGTGCCGCTGCAGAGGGTCGGAACCAGGGCGACGTTGCCCGGAGCCCCCGCCGGGAAGGTGAAGGTCATCACCACGTAGTCCTGACCGCCCGCGGTCAGCGAGTTGAGCGGCGTCAGGCTGACCGGGGTGCTCTCCAGCGTCTTGACGGGGGTGCTGCTCAGCACCGTGACCGTCGTCCCACCGCAGCTGTAGGTCGGAGGTGGTCCCGCGACACGGGTCCAGGCCACCGAGCAGGTCTGCACCTGCACCTGGAGGCCGTTGGTCTGGTCGGTGTCGAGGAGGGAGCTCGGACTGGCGGAGATCCCCAGCGTGATGGTGGCGTCGTTGAGGGTCGCAGCCGTGGAGTTCAGGTCGACCTCACGGGGGATGGTGTCCCCGGGCGCGATGTTGGTGGCCGCGATCGCGGAATCGTTGGTCGGCCCGACGGCCAGCACGACCTTGCCGGAGCTGATCGTCTGGGGACCGGCGGAGGTGGTGTCCGTGAAGGTGGCGAACGCGCCGCCGAGGATCGCCCCGGTGCCCGCCACCACGACGGCCACGGTCAGGACGACGCGCCGGGCGGTGGTGCGCCGAGGGGTGTCGGTGGTGTTGCCGTTTTCCATGATCTGGTTCTCCTGGAGGTCCTGGGCGGCGATCCGCTCTGCTTCTCCCTGATAGGGGTGGGTGAGCTGTCAGACGACCCCTGCACCTGAGGGGCAGGTGGGTCTCGGCGGATGGTGCATCTGCATCAGAGCCTCCGATCGCGGCGTTGAAACCCCGCGTCGCCGACGTCACCCGGTCTTCACCCAGGTCACGCCACGCACGCTTCTGTGAAGTTGATGTCAGATGACGGCGGGCCCGATTGCCCGTCCCGGCCCTCTGCCCCGCGTCGCGGCGCGGCGGCGATCCGCGTCTGAGGTACCTTGATCCGGGTCGGCCCCACCCCCTCTCGGAGCTGGAGAGATGACCGCAACCGGCCACGGCCTCCCGCCGGCCACCCCCCCAGGAGATGCGTGGATGGGAGTGACACGGGGGTGGGAGCCCGACCTCGACGGGTACATCCAGCAGACCTTCCACCGCGTGGGTGGCGACAGCCTCCCGGTCCACCTCGAGAGCCGGTACGGCATCCGGGTCGCGAGCACCACAGCGCTCGATGTCGGGGTGGTTCGCATCGACCGGCGTGACGGGCCGAGCTGGGTGGCCCGCGTCTTCCCCGCCGCGCGTCCCGTCGCCGCAGCCGAGGGTGACGCACGGATCCTCCAGGGCCTGGAGCGGCAGGGGTTTCCCGCCGAGCGCTGCGCGACCGCCGATCCGGTGTCGGTCCACGAGGGGCAGGCGGTGCTGGTCACCACGCTGGTCCCGGGGGCGCGCCCGGAGGGACGCGGCCGCACCTTCGGCGTGCTGGGGGCTCTGCTGGGTACCCTGCACGCGCGGAGCCGAGCGGCGGGGGTCACCTTGCGGCCTGGAGGCGCCTGGCACCACCTGGTGGCGGAGGGCGGGCCCCAGGACGAGATCGACGCCGCAATCTCCCTTCTCGATGCGACGCGGGGACGGGTGCCCGCCGCGGACGTTGCCCTCCACGCCGCCCTGCGCGAGGAGCTCCAGCGGGCCGACGGGTGCGACGGCCTGCCGCAGGCCTTGATTCACCCTGATTTCGTGCCCGTGAACGCCGTCCGGACGCCGGAGGACAGCCTGGTGATGGTCGACTGGACCGGTGCTGGGCGTGGTCCGCGGCTCTGGTCGCTGGCCTTCCTGCTATGGGCCGCGGGGGTCCGCGATCTGAGGCTCGTCGACGTGGCGGTCTCTCACTATCGCCGGCACATCCAGCCCGAGCCGCAGGAGCTGGCGCGCCTCGCCGCGGCGATGCGCACGCGCCCGCTCGTCCTCGACTGCTGGGCGTTTTGCGTGGGACGGCGCAGGCTCGAGGAAGTGGCGCAGGAGGTCCCCGCGGCCGCCCGCCTGGCCGAGGAGATCGCGGCCAGGGCCCGCCAGGCGTTCGGGGAAGCCAGGTAGATCCCGCAGCGTCCTGCCGCGCTGTCCGAGCAGGGTGCTGTCGCCCCGGGGTGGGTCTACGGACGGGTTGGGGATGGACCCTGGGTGGTGGTGGCGAGCAGGGCTTCGCCTCGGCGCAGCCTGTCACCGCCGTGGTCGACACCGTCCGGGACCTCCTCAGCGACACCCCGGTGGGCGCGAGCGCCTGGCACGCGGCGATCTGGAGCCTGGGGATCATCGCGGCATCCATGCTCCTGGCCGGACTTCTCTTCCAGCGCCGCACCCGGTGAGGCACTCCCCGAAGGCGATGGCCGGGCCGCTCCCTCCCACCCGCGAGCGAGACATGGTGAAGGCGCTCCCCTGAGCTACCGTGGCTCGGACTGGGCGGGTGACCGACGCGAAGAGGGAGAAGTGATCCGATGATGCGTCCGGGCGGCGGTTTCGGCGGCGGCGGCGGCATGGGTGGAGGCCGCGGGGGAGCCATGCGCTCGCTCATCCGGGACTCCTCGGTGGTGGGCACCAAGGTCCCCAAGGGCACGTTCCGCAGG
>Ga0181529_10006463_pt1 | contig 11911 bp, 6 predicted proteins | sample PEATcosm2014_Bin_36_FD_119763 | JGI IMG/M metagenome (GOLD analysis project Ga0181529, IMG submission 119763) | Peatland microbial communities from MTU Mesocosm Facility, Houghton, MI, USA - PEATcosm2014_Bin10_30_metaG | ecosystem: Environmental > Terrestrial > Soil > Wetlands > Peat | place... | reverse complement strand
TTCTGCAAAATCTCGATCGAGATGGCGTCGGGCGAGCGGATGAAGGCCATGTGGCCGTCGCGCGGCGGGCGGTTGATCGTCACGCCCGCTTTCATCATCCGTTCGCAGAAGGCGTAGATGTCGTCGACCCGATAGGCGAGATGGCCGAAATTGCGCCCGCCAGTGTAGACCTCCGGGTCCCAGTTGTGGGTGAGTTCGACCAGCGGCGCCTGGCTCTTCTCCCCCCGCTCGACGTCGCCCGGCGCGGCGAGGAAGACGAGGGTGAAACGCCCCTGCTCGTTGCGCACCCGCCGCACCTCGACCAGACCCATCGCGCCGACGAAAAACGCCAGCGAGGCGTCGAGATCGGCGACGCGGATCATGGTGTGGAGATATTCCATGGTCGGTTCCCTTCGGGTTTGCCTCGCTGGAGCGGACAAATCATAAAGCCTCGCGCGCGCGAGGGGAAACCATACACCACCGCCGCGACCGCCGCTGGCCAAATTACCGCCAACGCGCGCCTGAAGCGCCGCACGGCGCACGCCTCGCTCGCGGCGAGCGTCCTGATGACGCTGGTGAAATTCACCGCGGAAATGATGGCCGGCTCGCTCGCCCTGCTCTCCGAAGCGGCGCACAACGGCCTCGACGTCGCCGCCAGCGGCCTGACCTATTACGCGGTGCGCGAAGCGGACAAACCGGCCGACGAAGACCACCATTTCGGCCACGCCAAGATCGAGGCGATGGCGGCGCTTTTCCAAACCGGCTTCCTGTTCGCGCTCGCCGCGGCGGTCGCTTTCGCAGCGTTGCGCCGGATCAGCGGCGAAGCGGAGATCGTCGACGCCAACGCCTTCGCTTTTGGCGCGATCGTCATTTCGATCGTCATCGACATCGTCCGCTGACGCACCTTGACGATCGTCTCCGCCCGCACCGGCGGCGACGCGCTCGCCGCCGACGCGCTGGAGCGCGCACTGCGCGACCGCCTTCCCCAAAGTCAGCCGCATCGTCGGCCGCGCCGAACCGGCGCGCTAAAGCGGCGAAGCGCGCCGCGCGGCGATTGCGCCGGCGCGCAAAGCGTTTATGTTCGGAAGACAACGAGGCTGCTTGATTCGCCGCCATGGATTTTGACGACGACGCCCCGGACCTTCGCAGCGCGCACGTCATCGTGGTCGGCAATGAGAAGGGCGGCGCGGGCAAATCGACCATCTCGATCCATCTCGCGGTGGCGCTGCTGAAGGCCGGCTACAAGGTCGCCTGCATCGACCTCGACACCCGCCAGCAGACGCTGACCCGCTTCTTCGAGAACCGCCGTTCGTGGTCGAGCCACGCTGCGCGGCCGATCGAATTGCCGCGCCATTGCGCGATGGCGCGCGGCGAAACCAACGACGTGCGCGCCAACGAGGCCCAGGAATTCGCGCTGTTCGCCGAGGCGATCGGCGCCGTCGAACACGACTACGAGTTCGTCGTCATCGACACGCCGGCCAACGATTCCTATCTGATGCGGCTCGCCCATTCGTTGGCCGACACGCTGGTCTCGCCGCTCAACGACAGTTTCGTCGACGTCGACGTGTTCTCGCGCGTCCACCACGACCGCTCGCAGCGCGGCGCAGTCGCCCAGTACGCCGACCTGGTGATGGAGGCGCGGCGCAAACGGCGGATCGTCGACAACGGCGTCATCGACTGGGTCATGGTGCGCAACCGCATGGCGATGATCGCCAGCAACAACGCGCGCCAAGTCGCCCTCAGCATTTCGCGCCTGGCGAGCGAGCTCAGGTTCCGCGTCGCCGACGGCTTGCACGATCGCGTCATCTTCCGCGAGCTGTTTCCGATCGGGCTCACCGCGCTCGATCCGATCGAAGACGCGGGGGCCGGCGTCAACAGCTCGCAGGCCGCGGCGCGGCGCGAGATCGAAAGTCTGGTCGAGGCGCTCGATCTGCCCGGCCGAATTCCAGGCGTCGAGCATCTGCAAGCGCGCCGGCTCTGGCACGACCGCGTCGCCAAACACTACCGCGAGCTCGGCGCCTCCGACTGGCGCGCCCGCTGAACTTCCTCTCGCCGCGCCCTTCACAGCCGGCGTAAGGCTGTTATCTTTAATGGCAGCAATGGCGACCGCGCCGACGAAGACGGGAGGGACTTCATGCCAGACCGAACGCCGGCGATTTCAGTCGTCATTCCGACCAAGAACCGACACGCCATGCTCGCCGAGGCGATCGCCTCGGTCCTGCGCCAGGATTTCCACGACTACGAGATCGTCGTCGTCGACGACGGCGTCGGCGCGGCCGAATTCATCGCCGAGTGGTTCGCCGCCGAGCGCTCGGTCCGCTGCGCCGACAACGCCGAGGCCGGCCAGGTCCGGGCGCGCAATCTCGGCGTGTCGCTGGCGCGGGGCAAGATCGTCGCCTTCCTCGACGACGACGACCGCTGGGGCTCGAACGCCTATCTCTCGGCGGTGCGCGCGGCGATCGGCGAACAACAGGCCGCGACGTTCGCCTCGGGCGACATCGTCGTCGTCGACGACGACATGCGCGTCGTCGAAACCATCCCGTTCGCGGCGTCGACCGGCCCCGAGGCGATCCGCGCCGACAACAAGGTCCTCGTTTCCGGCTTCGCCTTTTCGCGCGCGCTGAGCGGTCGCCTCGGACCCTTCGACGAGACGCTGTCGATCTACTGGGACTGGGACTGGTATCTGCGCCTGCACGCCGCCGGCGTCGCCTTCCACGATCTCGGGCCGCAGGCCGTCGCGATTTACGCCCACCGCCGCGCAACCTCCGGCGAGGGTCGTTCGCCCCTTCGCGCCGACGATCTCGCGGCGCTCCGCGCCAAGCACGGGCTTGGACCGCTGACCTTGCGCAACCACGAAAGCATCGCCCGCGACGAAGCGGCGGGGCGCTGATCGCCGCCCGGGCCGCGCGTGGGCCGGCGCCGGCTCGCCGTTCGGCAACGCCGCGTTAGGGTTAATCCGAAATTAAGGACTGTCGGCCAAATTTCCCTTTGGGCGACCGCGACTCGCCGCGCCGCCGCACGGGGAACAAACCGATGAAGACCTCTGTCGCCGCCGCACTCGCCGGCCTCGCGATGGCGTCGACGCCGACGCTCGGCGCCGACCTGTTCGGATCGGCCCCGCCGCCGATGACGTTCCCGGCCGACCAGAGCCAGCTCACCGAAGTCGGCACGAACTGGTATTTGCGCGGCGACGTTGGATACGGATTCGAAGACGAGCCGACGGTCGTCCCTACCGCCGGGCTGATCCCTGCGGTGCTGACCGACGCCCTCACCGGCGCGTCGTACGTCAATGCTCCCCCCGGCAACGCCTCGAGCAACGCCGGCGTCACGCGCGGAAACAATCAGAACAGCCAGGGGCTCAATTTCGACATCGGCGCCGGCTACCGGGTCAACAACTTCCTGCGGCTCGAAGCCACCTACATGTATTCGACCGGTCCGAGCCTGTCCTACGCCAAGGGGTCATTGTGTCCGGACGCCACCGTGCCCGTGTCGAACGAGGTGGGCGGGGCGCCCGTTCCGGTCGGCTATCTTTGGGCGCCGGTCGACTGCACTGGCTACCTCCATGCGACCCAGACCAACAATACGGCGCTCGCCAGCGCCTATTTCGACCTCGGCAACTTCTGGGGCGTCACGCCGTACATCGGGGCCGGCGCCGGCCTCAACGCCAACACGATTTCGGGCACGACGCATTTCCTCATCAACGCGGACGGCACCCCGTTCCGCGGCAACACCTCGTCGAGCGGCGCGCCCAATGTTTGGGTCGTCCAGACCGGCACCAGCGGCGGCTACGCCGTCTACACGCCGCTCGGGACCCAACCGGACGTGGACTTCGGCAATCAGAATTGGGACCGCCATTTCAGCTCGACCCACTATTCGATGGCCGCCGCGCTGATGGCCGGCTTCGGCTACCAGTTGAGCCCAAGCGCGACGCTCGATGTCGGATACCAGTATCTCAGCCTGGACCTGTTCGGGTCCACCAAGAGCACGATGCAGGATATCCGCATCGGCATCCGCTACATGGCCAACTGACTGCGGCGGCAAGCCGCCGCGGCGTTCGCTTGACGCCGGCGGGGGTTTGGTTTCCCATCGGGACGATGTGACCTCCGACCGGCGTCGGCCTTATGTTCAGTCAATTGATGCGCACCCGGCGCTTCGCGCCGCTGTTTTGGTGCCAGTTTTTTTCGGCCTTCAACGACAATTTTGTTCGCCAACTGCTGGCGATGCTGATCCTGTTCCGCTTCGGCGCAGAGGACGCCGGCATCAAGGTGACGCTGGCGGTGGCGGTTTTCATCTTGCCGTCGATTCCGCTGTCGCCGATCGGCGGCGAATTCGCCGACGCCCATGACAAGGCGGCGGTGGCGCAGCGGCTGAAGCTCGCCGAGATCTTCGTCCAACTCATCGCCGCAGCCGGCTTCTGGTTCTCGTCGCTCGAGCTGCTTTATCTGGCGCTGTTCGGTCTTGGCTGCGTCTCGGCGCTGTTCGGGCCGATCAAGTACGGCATTCTGCCCGACCATCTAAAGGCCGAGGAGCTGATCCCGGGTAACGCCTTGGTGGAAGCGGCGACCTTCGCCGCCATTCTCTGCGGCCTGGTGATCGGCGGCTGGGCGGTCGCCGAGGGGCGATCCGCCTGGAGCGTCGTCGCCCAGCTCGTCGTCGTCGCCGCCGCCTGCTACGCGTCCTCGCTGTTCATCCCCGCCACCGGGATCGGCGCGCCCGGTCTCGTCGTCGACTACAACCCCTGGACGGCGACGAAGAAGGTCCTGAGCGAGCTCAGGGCCGACGATCGCCAATGGGTCGGCGCGGCGGCGGTGAGCTGGTTCTGGATGGTCGGCGCGATCACCCTGTCGTTGGTCCCGGTCATCATCAAGTCGCGCATCGGCGGCGGCGTCGAAGTCGAGACGGCGATCACGCTGGTCTTCGCCGTTGGCGTCGCCATCGGCTCGCTGCTCGCCGCGCTTCTGTCGCACGGCCGTATCGAGCTCGCGCCGGCGCCCTTCCTGCTGCTGATCATGGGCGTCTTCGCCATCGACCTCGGCGCCGTGACTTCGGCGCTCGCGCCGACCACCGACACGGTCGGCCTCGTCCAGTTCTTCGGCGACGCCGCCGGACGGCGGATCGTCTTCGACGTGCTCGCCTATTCCTGCGCCGCCGGCCTGTTCGTGGTGCCGATCTTCGCCGCAGTGCAGAGCTGGGCGGGCGAGGACCGGCGGGCGCGCGTCATCGGCGCGGTCAATACGCTCAACTCGATCTACATGGTCGTCGGCTCGCTGGCGACGACCCTGTTGCTCAAGCTGGCCGGCCTCAGCGAGTCGGGGGCGATGGTCCTGCTCGGCGTCGCCAATTTCGCCGCCGCGATCTATCTCTTCCGCCGCCTGCCGGCCGACTTCCTGGTTTTCGCGCTGCGCACGCTGTGGCGGGTCTTCCTGCGGCTCGAAGTCGTCGGCATCGACGCCCTTCCCCCCGCCGGATCGATCAACATCGTCGCTGTCAATCACATCTCGCTGCTCGACGGCCCGATCATCCTGTCGCTGCTGAACGGCCGACCGCTGCTGGTCGTCGACGCGGCGCTGGCGCGGCGCTGGTGGATCCGCCAGTTCCTGAGGCTGTGCGACGCGCGCCTGCTCGATCCCGCCCATCCGATTGCGGCGCGCGAGCTGGTCACCAGGGCGCTTGAAGGTCGGCGGTTGGTGCTGTTTCCCGAGGGTCGCAGCGCCGTTACGGGTTCGTTGACCAAGGTCTTCGTCGGCGCGGCGATGATCGCCGACAAAAGCGGCGCGACGATCACGGCGGTCAGGATCGAAGGCCCCGACCGCTCGCCGCTCTCGCGCCTGCCCACTGCGCATGTCCGCCGCAGCTGGTTTCCCAAGACGAAAGTGACCTTCCTGCCGGCGCTGCGGCTCACAGTCGATCCGGAGCTGACCGGACGGGCGCGGCGCCTGGCGGCAGGCGCGGCGTTCTACGACATGATGTCCGAGTCGGTTTACGTCGCCGCCAACTTTCACCGCACCCTGCTCCAGGCGTTCGAGGACGGCGCGCGCGAGCGCCACGCTCGACACGTGATCCTCGAGGACCCGATCTCTGGACCCCTAACCCAGAGCCGCTTCCGCATCGGCGTGGCGCTGCTGGCGCGCAAGATCGCCGAACGCAGCGCGCCGGGCGAGACCGTCGGCCTGATGCTGCCCAACGCCAACGCCGCCGCCGTCGCATTCATGGCGATCCAGGCTTCGGGCCGCGTCGCCGGGATGCTGAACTTCACCGGCGGCGCCTTCAACCTCATCGCCGCCTGCCGCACCGCGCGCATCCGCATCGTGCTGTGCTCGCGCGGCTTCGTCGAGAAAGGCAAGCTTGAAGACCTCGTGCGGCAAATGGAAAGCGAAGCGCGCTTCGTTTGGCTGGAGGATCTCCGCGACCAGGCCGGGACGACCGACAAGCTGCGCGCCGTCCTCGATCGCGGTCGCGCGCTTCATCCGCGCCAGCCCGACGACCCCGCCGCGGTGTTGTTCACTTCGGGTTCGGAGGGCGTACCGAAGGGCGTCGTGCTGACCAACGCCAACATCCTCGCCAACATTTGCCAGATCTACGCCCGCTACGATTTCACCGCGGCCGACATCGCCTTCAACCCGCTGCCGATCTTCCACGCCTTCGGCCTCACCGGCGGCCTGGTGCTCGGGCTGATGACCGGAATGAAGGTCTATCTTTATCCGACGCCGCTGCACTACCGACAGATTCCCGAGCTGGTCTACCGCATCAACGCGACCGCGCTGTTCGGCACCGACACGTTCCTCGCCGGTTACGGCCGCAACGCCGACGCCTACCACTTCCGCAGCCTGCACTACGTCGTCGGCGGCGGCGAACCGGTCCGCGCCACGACCCGACGCGCCTATCTGGAGCGGTTCGGCCTGAAACTGTACGAAGGCTACGGCATCACCGAGGGATCGCCGGTGCTGGCGGTCAACACGCCGATGTTCAACCGCGACGGTTCGGTCGGCCGCCTGCTGCCGGGGATCGAAAGCCGCATCGAACACGTCGCCGGCATCGAAGAAGGCGGCCGGCTGTCGGTGCGCGGCCCCAACATCATGGCCGGCTACCAGCGCGCCGACAATCCCGGCGAGATCGAGCCGCCGCCGTTGGGCTGGCACGACACCGGCGATATCGTCTTCATCGACCGCGACGGCTACGTCTGGATCCGCGGCCGCGCCAAGCGCTTCGCCAACATTGCCGGCGAGATGGTGTCGCTCGCCGCCGTCGAAGACATGGCGCTCGACCTATGGCCCGAGAATCCGCCGGCGGTCGTCGCCGCGCCCGACCATAGAAAGGGCGAGCGGATCATCATGGCGACGACCAAGCCCGGCGCGACCCGCGCCGAAATCCAGGCGTGGATGAAGGCCAAGGGCGCGGCGGAGTACATGGCGCCGGCGGTGGTGCTGGTGCTGGAGACGATGCCGGCGCTTGGATCGGGCAAGACCGACTACGTCGAGCTGAGCAGAATCGTGCGCGACCGGCTGAGCTGAACCGGCGGCGGCGCGGCGCGCTTACGCCACGGCCGCCAGCGCCAGCGAGCGCGGGCTGCGCGGCGAGCGTGGCAGGCTGACGAGCACGGCGGTGCCCTCGCTGGGCTTGGAAGTGATGCGCAACAGGCCGCCATGCAGTTCGATCAGTGAATTGGCGATCGCCAAGCCGAGACCGGAGCCCTTCATGCCGTTGGCCATCGTCGTATCCGCCTGCTCGAACGGCCGGCCGAGACGCGAGATGTCCTCCGGGCCGATGCCCGAGCCGGCGTCTTCGACATAGAAATACATCTGGTCGTTGACGGCCTGGGCGCCGACCGTGACGACGCCGCCCTCGGGCGAGAATTTCACTGCGTTGCGCAACAACGTGACCAGGATGCGCTCGACAGCGGCGAGGTCGGCCTCGATCGTGTCGGCGCCGTCGGCCTGGACCTCGATCGCCACGTGCTTGTCGCGCGCCGTCGCGGCGACGTCGAGCACCGCCTTGCTGATCGCCCGCTCGACCTTGAACGTTTCCGGGCGCAAGCGAATGTGGCCCGACTCGAGCCGCGACATGTCGAGCACATCGCTGATGACGTTGAGCAGGTATTGGCCGCCGGCGAGAATGTGGGCGCAGTAGTCGCGGTACTTTTCCGAGCCGAGCGGGCCGAAGGTCTCGCCTTCCATCAATTGCGAGAAGCCGATGATCGCGTTGAGCGGCGTGCGCAACTCGTGGCTCATGTTGGCGAGGAATTCCGCCTTGGCGCGGTTGGCCATCTCGGCTTGCGCCTTCTGCTCGTGGTAGCGCTCGGCGAGATCGGCGAGCTGCTGCGCCTGCGCTTCCAAGGATCGCCGCGACTGCCGGAGCTGGGCGACGGTGGCGAGGAGCAGTTGCTCGGACTTGAGCAGTTGCTGCTCGTGCTCCTTGAGATCGGTGATGTCGGTGCCGACCGACACGTAGCCGCCGTCGCGGGTGCGCCGCTCATTGACCTGCAGCCAGCGGCCGTCGGAGAGGCGCGCTTCGTAGGTGCGCGCATCGCCCGCGCCGAGCGCCTCGCCGCCGGGTTCGACTTCGGTCTCGCGGTCGATAAGCGGAGGCGCGCCGAGGGACGCCAGTTCAGCGTAGGGCGCGCCGACTTTCGCCGCTTCCGGCGGCAGGTTGTGCAGCCGCTGGTACTTCGAGTTGCACAGCACCAGGCGGTTCGACGAGTCCCACAGGACGAACGCTTCCGAGATCGCTTCGACCGCCTCGCGCAACCGCTGGTCGGCGGTCGCCGACCGTTCGGCCTCGCGCTTCTGGTCGGTGACGTCGACGGCGATGCCGACGAGCCGCCGCCCGCCGGTCGTCTCGTCGACGACCAGCTCGGCGCGCTTGCGCAGCCAAATCCATTCGCCGTCGCAATTGCGCATGCGCAGCTCGAAATCGACCGACGACGGGCTCGCCTCTTGCGCGCGGGCGGCGATCGCCGCCAGCTGCTCGTCGTCGGGATGGCTCATCGCCTGCAATTCGTCGAGCGACAGCGGGCCGGGGCGCGGCGGCAGGCCCAGCATCTCGAACATCGATTTCGACCAGGCGACGCGTCCTTGCGCGAGGTCCCAATTCCACAGGCCGCATCGGCCGCGATTGAGCGCGAGATCGACATGGCCGCGCATCGTCGCTTCGGCGCGGGCGCGCGCCTGCGCGCGCCGCGCCTGCAGCGCGAAGGCGCTGGTCGAGCCGATCAAAGCAAAAGAGGCGGCGCCCAACAGCAGGATCATGATCAATGCCGAGCGCTGCCAGGGGCGCAACAACTCTTCGATCGGCGCGACGAAGGCGATCTGGCCGGGCGTCGCGCGCAGATTGCGCACCGCGGCGAATGCATCGTCGCCGTTGACGCCCTGCACCCTGAGCGCCCCCGCCTTGTCGGCGAGAATGGTCAGCGGTTCGGCGGCGCCGAGCACGGATTCGAGCGGCGCGCCGGCCGCGAGCGGCGGATCGGCGGCGATCACCACGCCGGCGCCGTCGGCGAGCAGCGATCGCGAAGGCTTGAGATCCGGATTGGCGGCGAGGACCGCGCGAAGCGCTTCGGCCGGCGCGGGGGCCGGCGAGGCCGCCAGCGCTTCGTCGAGCCGCGTCGCCAGCGTGGTGGCGAAAACGTCGAGATCGCGCGCTCCGCCAGCGAGCGCGCGTTCGCGCTCGGAGCGCAAATGCTCGAATGTCAGTCCGAACAGAGCGAAGAGCAGCAGCGCGGCGAAGAGGGTCGGCAGCATGGGCGCCCAGGCGACAAGCCGACCCCATCTCGCCGCGACGCGGGCTCGCTTGGCCCCCTTGGCTCGGCCGCGCCGCAGGCGCAAGTCGTCGATTGCCGCGCTCGCACGCGTCATCGCATCCCCCGAAACTTATCGCAATGAGACCGGGAAAACCCGCCGCCACTACCCGAATCACTGAGATAAGAATCCCTGTGAGAATCTTTGTCCAGACCTTAATGAATCGTTGACGCGAAAAATCTGCGACCGGAATCCGGCCGCGACTCAAGCGTCCGACGCGGACCTGTCCGGGGGCGTCCGTCGCCGGACTCTCGCTCAGCGCCGGGGGACTCCGGCGACGCGCCTCAGGCGAGTCAGCCGAGCGAGCGGCCGGCGATGTCGCGCAGGTCGGCGGAGAGCTGGGGCTGGGCGAGGATGCGGCGCAGCGCCGTCTCGGCGCGCGCCTGACGCTGCGGTTCGAGCGACCGCCACGAGCGCATCGCCGTCAGCAACCGCGCCGCGACTTGCGGATTGGCGGGATCGAGCTCCAGCACGATGTCGGCGAGGAACTCGTACCCGGCGCCGTCGGCGCGGTTGAACTGGGTGGCGTTGGCCGCGAAGCCGCCGATCAACGCCCGCACGCGGTTGGGGTTACGCAACGAGAACGCGTGGTGCGTCATCAGCTCGCGCACGCGATCGAGCGTTTCGGCCTCGGGGATCTGCGCCTGCAGCGCGAACCATTTGTCGAGGATTAGCGGCTCGGCGGCGAAGCGGCGGGCGAAAGCTTGCAGCGCGTGTTCGCGCCGAGCGCCAGGGATGGCGGCGATCGCCGCCAGCGCGCCGAGCCGCGCCGACATGTTGTCGGCCTCGGCGATCTGGCGATAGGCGAGCTCGGCGCCGCCGACCGCGTTGCCGGCGACAACCATCGCCAGCGCGACGTTGCGCAGTGCGCGGCGGCCGGCGCTTTCCGCGTCGGGCGAGAATGCTTGCGCATCGGCCGCCGTCGCGTGCAGCGCCGCCAGCGCCTCGGCGTGGGCGCGGCCGAGCGCGCCGCGCAGGTCTTCGCGGGCGCGATGGATGGCGTCGGGATCGACGTTGAGCGCCATCTCGCGCGCGAGGTCGCCTTCGCTCGGCAGCGTCAGCGCCAACGCGGCAAATGCGGGGTCGATACGGCCGGCGAGCGCGTCGGCGGCGACCGAGCCGTAAGCCTCGACGAGCGCGGGCTCGGGCGCCGGCTTGGCGCCGGCGCGGATCGCCGACACGGCGCGCAGCAGCAGCCGCGTCGCCAGCGTCTGCAACGCCTGCCAGCGGTTGAAGCTGTCGCTGTCGCGCGCCAGCAGCGTCAGCAGGTCGGCCTCGGCGAGATCGTCGTCGACCCGCACCGGCGCGGAAAATCCGCGCAGGAACGACAGCGCCGGCCGACGCTTGAGGCCGCTGAAGGCGATCGAACGGCGCTCGCCCTCGAGAACGAACACGCCCGTTTCGAGCTCGCGCGCGCTTGCCTCCGCCGACGCGAGCGGGACGTCGCCGTCGCCGCGATCGACGAGGCCGAGCGCGATCGGCATCGTCATCGGCGCCTTGTCGGGCTGGCCGGGCGTCGGCGCGAGCGACTGCGCGACGTCGACGCGAAAGATCCCCCGCCCCTCGTCCCAAAGCGTGCGCACGGTCAGAACCGGCGTGCCGGCTTGCGAATACCAGAGCTTGAAATTCGTGAGGTCGCGGCCCGAGACCGCGGCGAAACAGGCGAGAAAATCCTCGACTGTCGCCGCCGTGCCGTCGCAACGCGAGAAATAGAGATCCATGCCGGCGCGGAACGCCTCGGCGCCGATCAGCGCGCGCAGCATGCGGACGAGCTCGGCGCCCTTCTGATAGACCGTCGCCGTGTAGAAGTTGTTGATCTCGTGATAGACCGACGGCCGCACCGGATGGGCGAGCGGGCCCGCGTCCTCGGCGAATTGCGCGGCGCGCAGCCCGCGCACGTCGGCGATGCGCTTGACCGGCGCCGAGCGCTGATCGGCGGAGAACTCCTGATCGCGAAAGACGGTCAGCCCTTCCTTCAGGCAGAGCTGGAACCAGTCGCGGCAGGTGATGCGGTCGCCGGTCCAGTTGTGGAAGTACTCGTGGGCGATGACGCCCTCGATGCCGGCGTAGTCGTCGTCGGTCGCCGTCTGCGGCGACGCGAGCACGTATTTGTCGTTGAAGACGTTGAGCCCCTTGTT
>Ga0181529_10006462_pt1 | contig 11912 bp, 10 predicted proteins | sample PEATcosm2014_Bin_36_FD_119763 | JGI IMG/M metagenome (GOLD analysis project Ga0181529, IMG submission 119763) | Peatland microbial communities from MTU Mesocosm Facility, Houghton, MI, USA - PEATcosm2014_Bin10_30_metaG | ecosystem: Environmental > Terrestrial > Soil > Wetlands > Peat | place... | reverse complement strand
CCGCGATAGAGTCGACTATGGCGCGGTGATTCCCTGGAAAAGGCGCCTTCTCGACGAGGCCGCCGGAGCCTTCCTCGCCGGAGCCTCGCGCGAGCGGCGCGGTGCGTTTTCGAGCTTCAGAGCCAAGGCCTCGTCCTGGTTGTCCAAATATTCTCTGTTCAGGGCGATAAAGGACGAGTACGACGCGAAGGCCCAAGCCGAGAGGTTCGAGGGGGCGCTCTGGAACAACTACTGGCCCGAGCCTCTAGCGACGGGCGATCCCTACAGGCTGGCGGAAGAGACAGAACGGAGACAGGCCTCGATCGAGCGCTACGAGGTCCTCCAGTTCCTCTTCGACGAGCAATGGGCCCTGCTCAAGGAGAAGGCCAATAGCGCGGGCTTGAAGGTCGTCGGAGACCTCCCCATCTTTGTCGCGGAGGACTCTGCCGATGTCTGGGCCGAGCCGGAGCTCTTTTCCCTGGACGGACGCGGAAGGCCGCTGGAAGTCGCGGGCGTGCCTCCCGACTATTTCAGCGAGGACGGCCAGCTCTGGGGCAACCCTCTCTACGCCTGGGACAGGCATGCGTCGCAGGGCTTCGCTTGGTGGATCCAGAGGCTGGGCTCCGCCCTCGAGCGATTCGACGTCGTGCGCGTGGACCATTTCCGCGGCTTCGAAGCCTATTGGGCTGTGCCGGCCGGCGACAAGACCGCCCGGGGGGGCCAATGGAAAAAGGCTCCCGGCAAGGAGCTCTTCGCAGCCGTTAAGGAAGCCCTCGGCGAGGAGATCCCGATCATCGCCGAGGATCTCGGCTTCATCACCGAGGAGGTGCGGGCCCTGAGGGACTCGCTCGGCCTGCCTGGCATGCGAATCCTCCAGTTCGCCTTCGACTTTGGCGAGAGCGGCAGCTCCTATGACCCGCGGAATTCCTTCTTGCCGCATAATTATATCGAGCGCTGCGTCGCCTATACGGGCACCCACGACAACGACACGATGGCGGGCTGGATCGCCCAAGCGAGCGGGGCCGAGCTGGACTATGTCTCGCGCTACCTGGGCTACGCCGCGAAGGACCCGGCCAAGGCCCTCGCCCGGGAGCTGCTCAAATCGACGGCCGCATGGGCGATCCTGCCGATGCAGGACCTCCTCGGCATGGGCTCGGAGGCCAGGATGAACAAGCCTTCTACCCTGGGTGGCAACTGGGCTTGGCGCATGGAAGGCGGCGCGTTCACGCGGGAGCTCGCCCGGGAGCTGGCCGAGGGCTCCAGGCTCTACGGCCGCAACCTGGACTAGGCTCGGTCCCGGCCGCGGCCTGCTATCGTCTGATAACGAGCTCGCCGAGGGGCCGCCGGGGACGGGGCGGGGGCGACTCGGCTGGATAGCCCAGCGGAGTGAGGAGGAGGGGCTCCCAGTCGGCCTCGAGGGCCAGGACCTCGACGGCGGCCTTCGGGTCGAAATTGGCGATCCAGCAGCTGCCCAGGCCGAGCTCGGTCGCCGCGAGCACGATATGGTCCATGACGATCGCGGCGTCCACGTCGGCGTAGCTCCTCCCGTCCCTGCGCGACCAGGCCTCGGCCGGGACCGTGCAGAGCGCGATGAACAGGGGAGCAGCGACGAACCAAGCCTTGTCGTAGACACGCCTGAGGGCGGCCTCGCGCCCCCTCGTGCCGGCGATGACGAGGCGGATGGGCTGATTGTCGTGGGCGGTCGGCGCGAGGATCGCGGCCTCGAGGATCCTATCGAGTTTCGCCTCCTCGACGGGATCGGCCCTATAGGCGCGGATGCTGCGCCTCGACTCGACGCATTCGAAGAAATCCATGTGTTCCCCCTGATTAATGGGCTTGGCTCTCTTATCAAAGCACGGGCGCTCCGATATTATAAGCGCCAGATCCCGACATGGAGCGCCCATGAGATTTCGCATCCTCGCAGCCGCGGTTGCCGCGGCTTCCGCATCGCTGGCGCCGCCGCTCGCCGCGCAGGCCCCCTCGACCCCTGTGCCGCAAGCCTTCCTCGCAGGCTACGACGCCGGCCTGTACCGGATCGAGGACGAGGGCGAAAGGGCCGTCCCCCTCTGGCTCGATGGGGAAGTGCGCAAGATCGTCAAGACCTCGGAAGGTTGGTACTTCCTGACCTCACAGGGCGTCCTCTTCAGTTCCGATCTCGGGGTCTTCGAAGACCGCTCCAACGGCCTCCCCACCAAGACCTACAAGCGCATCGAGGACGGCAAGAAGAGCTTCAGCACGGAGACCCAGGACCTCAAGGACCTCGAAGTCGACTCAGGCGACCCCCTCACCCTCGCGACATGCACGAAGGACGCGGTCTTTCTCAGCAGGGACGGGGGCAAGACCTGGAAATCCTACGGCAGCCCCGTCGAAACCACGGGACTCAAGGCCGTCGGCCTCGCCCCCTATCCGGGGAGCGGCGAGAGCGCGCTCTGGGCCTCGCACCCGATCAAGGGCCTCTACGTCCGCAAGCTCGGCGGAAGCCCCGCCTCCGGCGGCGCTGGAAGCGGCGCTGCGGGAGGCTGGACTCCCGCCGACGCCGGTCTCGCCGTCGTGCTCGGGACTACCAGCGTCGAGGAGATCGCCGACCTGGTTAGGGGACCCGACGGCTCGATTTGGGCCTCGAACAGTTTCGTTCCGCGCGTCTACAGGATGGACCCAAAGACCAAGACCTTCGCCACGGCCTGGTCCGGCGATGGGGACTTCGGATGCGCGGAGTCGCTCGATCCGCTCGCGGACGGGGCTCTGCGCTTCGTGGCCGACGGCTACGTCGCCCGCCTCGACCCGGCCACGGGCAAGGCCCTGCCCGACGAGAGGGCGGCGATGGTCGCGCGGACCGCGGAGCGGGCCAAGCCCGACTGGCAGCTCCTCTGCCTATCCTGGCCCGAGGAGGGAAGGCAGGCCTCCCTCTCCGAGCTCTGGCTCATCTCCTTCAAGGACCGCAAGCCCTATCGCCATCCGGCCGAGAACCGGCTCGCCCTCTACCTTTCCACGGGCTTCGTCGTGGGCGAGGCCTCCCGCGCCAAATACGACGCCATCATGGACGCCAAGCGCCTCAACGCGGTCGTCGTGGATATGAAGGACGACTTCGGGCGACTCCGCTTCGAGCCTCGCGATCCCTCGATCGGCAAGATCGGCAAGGTATCGAGCCCCCTCGACGTCGAGTCCTTCGTCAGAGACTGGAAGGCGAAGGGGCGATACCTCATCGCCCGAATCCCGGTCTTCAAGGACCAGGCGGCCTTCGAGTACGCAGGCGGAAAATACGCGGTCTGGGACGCGGGCCAGAACGCGCCGTGGCGAGGCTATGCGATCGCCAAGAAGGCCCAGGCCCCATCCGCCTCGGCGCCCCTAATCCTCGCGGCGACGGGAGGGTCGGCCCCCCAGGCCGGCCCAACGCCGGGGCAGCTCTCCTCCGGTCCCGCCGCGGCGACCGCAACCGCAACCGCGACCGCCTCGGCGCCTGAGGAGGACCAGGAAGAGCACAACCCGATCAAGGAGTACTGGGTCGATCCCTACTGCGAGGAAGTGTGGGCCTACAACGTGGCCATCGCCAACGAGATCCTGGCCCGGGGCTTCGACGAGGTGCAGTTCGACTATATTCGCTTCCCGACCGACGGCGACAATATCGGCGACGCCTCGTATCGCTGGAGGGACCCGGGCATGGACAAGGAGAGCGCCCTCGCCTCCTTCCTGCGCTACGCGCGGGACAATATCGCCGCGCCCATCAGCATCGACATCTACGGCGCCAACGGCTGGTACCGCTCCGGAGTGAGGACCGGCCAGGACGTCGAGCTCCTCTCCAAGTACGTCGACGTCATCTGCCCCATGTTCTATCCCTCCCACTTCGAGCAGGGCTTTCTGGCCCAGGCCCCGGCGGAGCAGCGGCCCTACCGCATCTATCGGATCGGCTCCCTCAGGACTTCCTTCATCGCTCGCAAGAAAGTGGCAGTCAGGCCCTACGTCCAGGCCTTCTTCCTCAAAGTCAGCTACGACAAGGCCTACTACGGCCTCGACTACGTGAAGCGCGAGGTCGAGGGCGTGCGCGACTCGGTGAACCTCGGCCTGACATTCTGGAACAACGCGGGCCGCTACGACGACGTCCCGCTTCTCCTGGTGGGCCCCGACGGAAGGCTCGCGACCGAGGGCCCGCAGTCCCTGCCCATGCAGAAGATCCTGGACTGAGAGCATGGTTGCCTTTATCCCCGGCTTGCCGTATCATCGCGGATTATGACCGAAGTCCAGATAACCACGGTCGACGAGGAGCAGCTCGACACCATCCTCGCCCTCGACGTCGAGTTCGCGGGCGAGATGCGGTTCTCCAAGCCCCTCATGATCAAGGGGCGGGTATCGGGCATCGTGCGCTGCGACAGCGATCTCTACATCGACGAGAAGGCCGTCGTCGAGGCGGACATCGTGGCCAACCTCGTGTCGGTCAAGGGGAGCGTCAAGGGCAACATCTCGGCCCGCGAGAAGGTGGAGCTCTTCGCCTGCGCCTCGGTCGAGGGGGACGTCACCGCCCCGCAGATCACGATGGAGACGGGATGCCGCTTCAACGGGGCATGCCGAATGGCAGCCCCGACGATCGATGGCGAGGCCTAGGGGCGCGGCCGCGGCCCTCGCGCTGATGCTCCTGGGGGCGGCGGCGGCCCAGGACAGGCCGGACGCCCTGCGGCTCTACGTGGACGGCAAGTACGACGACGCACGGCGGGCCTGCCTGGCCGAGATCGCCTCGGACCCCTCCGATATCGATTCCTACGTCGTCCTCTCCTGGTCCCTGATCGGGCTCAAGCGCTACGCCGACGCCGAGAACTACGCCCTCAAAGGCTACGCCCTGCAGCGCGACCCGCCGATCACCCAGACCCTCGGCGAGACGGCCTACTACCTCGGCCGCAACGACGCAGCCTTGCGCAACTTCCAGAACTACCTCAGCGTCGTCTCGGAGGGCGGCCGCGTAGGCGCGGCCTACTACTACATGGGCGAGATATTCATGCGGCTCGGGCGCTTCGGCCACGCCGACATCGCCTTCTCGACGGCCCTGCAGTTCTCGCCCGGCAGCGCCACGTGGTGGACCCGCCTCGGCTACGCGCGGGAGAAATTCGGGGACGCGACCAACGCCCTCGCCGCCTATCAGAAGGCGCTCGCCATCGATCCCAAGCTCCAGGACGCCGCGAACGGCGTCGATCGCGTCTCGGCCAAGCTGCGTTGACGATGCCTCTCCAGATCGCCTTCTCCACGCTCGGCTGCAAGCTCAACCAGCTCGAGACCGAGGCCGTGGCGGACGCCTTCGCCCGCGAGGGCGCGACCGTCCTCCCCCTCACGGCACGGCGCCTCGAGGGGATGGACCTTTTCGTCCTCAACACATGCGCGGTCACGAGCAAGGCCGAGCAGAAGGCCCGGCGCCTCCTTCGCGCCGCTCTAGCCGCCAATCCCGGTGCCCTCGCCCTCGTCACCGGCTGCTACGCCCAGGTCGAGGCCGAGGCCCTCGCCGCCCTCGACGAACGCGTCTACGTGCTCGAAGGAGGGCGCAAGGACTCCCTCCTCGGCCTGCCGGCGTGGCTGTCCGCCCATGTTTCGGCCGGAAGCCTCGCCGATGATCTCGGCGAGTGGCTATCGAGTCTGGGCGGCCCCGACGCGGCGGACATCGAGCCCTTCGCCTACAGCCCGCAAATCTTCGCCTTCCATTCCAGGCCCGCCCTCAAGGTCCAGGACGGCTGCGACAACGATTGCGCGTACTGCCGCGTACGCATCGCGCGAGGAAGGGCCAGGAGCCTGGCCGCGACGGAGGTCCTGGCCAGGGCCCGAGCCTTGGAGGAGTCGGGCCGTGCCGAAATCGTGCTGACGGGCCTCAATCTCTCCCAATATCGAGACGGGGATCTGGACTTTCCAAGCCTTCTACGGCTCCTCGTCGAAGGGACCCGGCGCATCCATTTCAGGCTCTCCTCCTACGAGCCCGACCGCGTGGACGCATCCTTCCTCGAGGCGTTCGCCCTACCCCGCGTGCGGCCCCACCTCCACCTGGCCGTCCAATCGGCCTCCGATCGGGTGCTCGCCGCCATGGGCAGGCGCTACCGCGGTCGGGACATACTGGCGGCCGTCCAAGCCCTCCGACGCGTCAAGGGCGATCCCTTCCTCGCGGCCGACTTCATCGCGGGATTCCCCGGCGAGACCGAAGCGGAGGCCGCCTCGACCCTGGCCCTCGCCGGCGAGTGCGACTTCGCCTGGATCCACGCCTTCCGCTTTTCGGCGCGGCCGGGCACGGCTGCCGAGTCCATGCGCGGGCGCGTGCCCGAGCGCGTCGCGGGAGAGCGGACCCAGGCCCTCCTCGAGCTGGGGCGCGGAGGCAGGGCCGCCTATGTCCGTCGATGGAGGGGGAGCGAGCTCAGCGCCGTTTTAGAGAGCGGGGTCGGCAAAAAGTGTCCCTCGGCGATGGAAGCCACTTCGGAAAACTACCTCAAACTCCTGGTCCGGGACCTCCCGCCGGAGGCGCGTCCCGGTCAACCCGTCCAATGCAGGATCGATGGAGACTTGGTTTCGGAGAATTCCGAGGATATCGACGCCCAGGCCTCCTATATCGGGCCTCAACCAGGCTTCACCTATTGAAAAATCTCCAATATGCGCTATGTTCCTCACTAGGCGCTAGAATTTCGGCTCAAGATTCGGAGGTTCCCGGTGAGGCGAACGGCGATAGTCCTTGCGGCACTCGCGCCTCTTTTCTCCCTCGCGCTCCTCTCCTGCGATCAGATGTTCACGACCAATCTCTTCGCCAAGGCCTCGCACCCAGCTCTCAGCGCGGCTTCGATATCCGACATGTCGGTGGCGGACATCGTCGCCTTGACCAAGTCTTCCTACTCGATGAGCGAGCTCGCCTCGGACAGCGCCGCCAGACAGGCCGCCCTGGCCAAGCTGTCGGCCGCCTATGGCAGCAGCGCCGACAGCGCGTCGGCCCAAGCGGCGGCGATGGCGGCAGCCACCATCATCATCCAGACCGATCCGGACGCCGCCCAATTCAGCGCCTCGGCCATCAGCCTCATCACCACCCTCCCGTTCTCGTCCTCGACCACCCCGACTGACGTGGTCACCGCCATCATCGGCGCTTTGCCCCCCGACATCTCCAGCCAGATCAGCCCGGGAAGCCAGCCGCCGGCCGCCTTCGTCCAGATGGTGGCCGACTTCGAGAGTTCCAACTCGACCTTTGAGGCCCTCTCCGCCGGCCTGACCGCCACAGGAGGGACCTACGCCGACGCCAGCGTCGGGGCCGACCAGAGGATGGCTATGGCCTCGGATGGGGCCATCTCGGCCCTCATCAGCGACGTGCAGCCGACGAACGGCCAGAGCACGGCCGATGCCCTATGGGCGGCGATCTGCGATCCTTCGACCGCCTCGAGCGAGCTCAGCGTCGACCCGGGCGCGATATCCAGCTCGACCGGGAGCCTCGCCGGCCTCCTCGCGGCGGCCGGACTCACGCTGCCAGGGTCCTCATCGTGAAGCGCCTGTTGGCTTCCCTGGCCTGCCTCTGCTCCGCTCTCTCCCTTTGGGCGATAGACTATCCCGAGCTCCTCCCCAAGGATCCCGTCTCGATGGCCCTGGGCGGCAGCTTCGTCTCCATCTCGGGCTCCGATTTCTCCTTCATCGGGAATCCGGCCTCCTTCGCCGCGCAGAAGGGCAGCCTCGACATAACGGCGAACGCCTGGGCCTATGTCCAGCCGACCATGGCCAATCTCGGCACATTGACGAGGCTCGGGACCGGGAGCGCCGCGCTCCAGGGAATGGCCTCCCTCATGACATCCGACAACGGCATGGGCGGCGGGGCCTACGCCGGCATCGGCTACGCGGGCATGGGCTTTGGCCTGGGCCTCTTCGCCATCTCCGACGATTTCGCCGCCGGCTCCACCATCCCCGGGGCGGTGCTCCAATCCGATACTGAAGTCGACGCCGTCTTCGGCCTCGGCCTCCCAATCAAGCTCTTCGGCGATACCCTGTCCATCGGCGGGGACTTCAGGCCCTACTACCGGGTCAGAGCGAACGATGCCTTCGCCACCGTCGTGACCGAGCTGCTGTCCAGCGCCGGAGGCGGCTTCTCGCAGGCCCTCCTCGACTCGGTGAACCTCAACGCGGGCTTCGGCCTTTCGATGGACCTGGGCGCCTCCTTGCAGATGGGCAGCTTCGACCTCGGCATCGCGGTTCGCAACCTCTCTCCCTCTTTCCCCTTGTGGACGGGAAGCTACCAATACTTTCTCAATTACATCGAGAACGCGGGCAGCCTTCCGGTCACGAGTAACGGCTCGGACCAGGCCACCTTCCTGCCGGATCTAAGCGTAGGCCTGTCCTGGAAACCCAGGCTTCTGCCGGGCATATTCGAGCCGAGTCTGTATCTCGAGGCCCAGGATCCGGTGCGCGTCGTCGAGAATTGGCAAGGCTCGGCCTCGGCGCTCCAGCTCATCCACGCCGGAGCCGAGATCAAGCTCTTCAGCTTCCTCAGCCTGAGGGGCGGCATCAACCAGGGCTGGCTCTCGGCGGGGGCAGGGATCAAGTTCCTCTACCTCGACCTGGACGCGGCGGTGTTCACGCAAGAGCTGGGCGCCTTGCCCGGCGACGATCCCCGCTCTGGACTGACGCTCCAGGCATCGCTTAGGTTCTGATCTCTCGCGAAGCCCTTCGCGAGCCGATAATCTGAGGGGCCGCCCGCGGCACTAATCGTCCCTCGAGCCGCCCCGCGCTGATCGGAGGTCCTTATGGCTGTCTCGCGGCTTTTCCCCGCCTCTCTTCCCCGATCGGGCCGTCCAGCTGCGGCGGCCTTCGCGCTCGCGGCCTTCGCGCTCGCGTCGAGCCTCTCCGGATGCCAGCAGCTCTTCACGACCTCCCTCGCCTCCTCCCTCGCGCGGAAAACCCTCAGCATCCCGACCAATCTCACGCCCGCCCAGGCGGCGACCCTCGCCATCGAGGCGAAGAGCGATCCAGCCCTGGCCACGGCCCTCGTCGGCAGCCTCGTGACGGAGATCAACTCGACGAGCGACCCGACGGTCAAGGCCCAGCTCGAGGAGTCGGCCGCTAGCGCGGCCGTCGTCGCGAGCGGGGCCAGCTCCGCCATCACGAGCCTCATAACGAGCTACACTACCAACCCCTCCCAAGTCCCGGACGCAGCGACCCTCTCCAGCCTCCTCGCGACCGTCCAGGCGGGTGCGACGCCCAGCGTGGTCACGGCGCTCTCCTACCTCGACCCGAGCAACTTGACGCCCGCGCAGGTCACGGCGGCCGGGCTCGGGCCCACCGATTTAGCCGTCGCCGCCGTCGTCGTGGCCTCCAGCGTGATACCTCCGGGGACCGACCTCACCACGGTGGCTACCGATCCGGCTCTGCAGAACACCATAGAGACGCAGACGGACGCCGTGGCGCTCATGCAAGCTGCGGAGAACGATGTCCCCGCAGGCTCGCAGAGCTCGAGCCTCCTCAATTCGGTCTCCCAGCTTTTCGTCCCTCCGACCACCCCGACATCTTAAGGTAATGGAGTGATCATGCACCGTCGCTTCGCGCCCTGCCTTGCCCTCTGCATCTCGCTGACTCTCGCGGCGCAGGTGGCCCACGCCCTCGCCCTCGACCCCTTCGACTTCTCGAGCGCGAGCGACAAGAGCATGGGCGGCGAGCACGCCGCGCTGGCAGACGACTTCTCGGTCATCCTCTCGAACCCGGCAGGGCTCGCCGACGCCCCTAGCCGCTTTTCGGCCGCCGATATCGGCGTCCAGGCCATCGGTCCCGTCTTCGACATAGCCAACCTGATCCTGGGCAACAGCACCTCGATCTCCAACCTCACGAACTTCCTGGCGAACAACAATTTCAGGATCCATGCGGGCGCCGACATCACGGGGCCCTTCGCATTCGGCTACACGGGAGGCGGCCTGGGCTTCGGCCTGTTCAATAAGACGGGCCTGACCATGGACATCTCCGGCGTCGCGTCGATCGACGTCGAGGCCGTGGAGGACCTCCTCCTCACCGGCGGCTACGCTTTTCGCCTCGACCTGGGCAAGGGCCACGAGCTCGCCATGGGAGTGACGGGTAAGGGCTTCGTGCGGGGAGACATCAGCCCCTCGATGGGCATCACGGAGCTGGACGACTACATTTCGGGCGCCACCTCGCCCTTGTCCATCCTCGCGGACACGTTTACGCTGACCACGGGCATCGGTCTCGACGCGGGCCTGCGCTGGTCCTGGGATGGACAGGTAGCGGCCGGCCTGGTCTGCCACGACATCTACAGTCCAGCAATCGTCACGCAGTACAGCTCCTTCATGGGCTTCCTCTCCGACCCCGCGGGAGCGGCAGCCGGGGAGCCCGCCCCGATCTACGATACCCTGGACCGCAAGCTCGACTTCGGCCTCATGTGGAAGCCCTCTCTGGGTCGCTTGGGCGAGATAATCGATTCCTTCGTCCTCGCGGCCGACTATAATGACATACTCGACCTCCTGAATCCCCTGCCCCGCAATCCAATACTCAATGTCAGCCTCGGCCTCGAGGCCAGGGTCCTCGACATAGTGAGCCTCCGCGCAGGCATCAACGAGGCCCTCCTGTCCGCCGGCATAGGGCTCGACCTCGGCGTTTTCACGCTCAACCTCGCCGCCTACGGCACGGAGCTCGGGCTCGACCCCGGGAACGAACCTTATTACAACCTTCTCGTCGACTTCGATTTCAAGTATTGAGGATTGAGGACGCGCTTCGATTGACAGAGACCCGCGGGGACAGATAGTCTGGACATCTCCGGGCCGCTAGCTCAGTTGGTAGAGCAACGCCCTTTTAAGGCGTGGGTCACCAGTTCGAATCTGGTGCGGCTCAAAGAGACAAGCACTTGTACGTCCATGCTATCGAGTCTATCCATCCGCGTTCGCTTTAAGAAGACAAAAAACCGCCCCCTTGGGATAAGGGGGCGGCGAGCTGCTTTGATCGACTAATCAGTAGAGAACGTTCTTGGCGGCAGTGGAATCGACATTGTCCTTGGTGACCATGAGGAAGCCAGTGTCCACGTTGGCCGGGATCTTCTTCTTGCCGATGGAAACGTCATAAGCATACTTTACGCCGAGGTAGCCGAGATTGTAGGAGCTCTGGACGCAAATCGCCTGGAGGGTGCCGTCCTTGATGAAGTTAGCGAGGGTGGAGGCCCCGTCGAAGCCGATGGCGACAAGCTTGCCCCCGAGCCCGGCCTGCGCGATGGCGCGGCCCATGCCGATGGCGGAGGGCTCGTTCGCGCCGAAGATGCCGACGAGGTCGGTGTTGGACGAGAGGATGTTGGTGACCTGATTGAGGGCCTGGACCTGGTCGGACTGGGAGTACTGGGTCGTCACGATCTGGAGCTTGGAGTTCTTCGCGATGTAGTCCTTGAAACCGCCGACGCGGCCGATCTCGGAGCCGACGCCCGCGACGTAGGACTCGACGGCGATCTTGCCGGTGTCGGAGCCGGTAGCGGCCTTCACGCGGTCGATCATCTCCTTGGCGCAGGCGCGGCCGGCCGCGTCGTTGTTGGTCGCGAGGAAGGAAGCGTAATTGGTGGCAGGCCCATTGAGCAGGGAGTCGATGATGATCACCGGGATGCCGGCGGCCTTGGCTTCCTTGACGGCCGGTATGAGGGCGTCGGGATCGGAGGGCGCGAGGACGATGGCCTTGACGTTGCGGTCGATGGCGGACTCGACGATGTTGATCTCCTCGTTCACGGCGGACTCGGACTGCGGGCCGAGGAAGGTGACCGAAAGCTTCGGCGACGAGGCCCTCAGCTCTTTCTGGGCGGCGAAGCAGCCGGTCTGGACGTTCTGCCAGAAGCTGGAATTGCCGGTCTTGACGACGACGGCCACTTCCTGTCCGAACGCCAGCATGGACTGGAGCGCGAGGGCGAGGATGACGGTTACGGTCTTGTTCATGAGAACCTCCTTGAAAGGTTGACGGCCCACGGGACCGTT
>Ga0181529_10006461_pt1 | contig 11912 bp, 9 predicted proteins | sample PEATcosm2014_Bin_36_FD_119763 | JGI IMG/M metagenome (GOLD analysis project Ga0181529, IMG submission 119763) | Peatland microbial communities from MTU Mesocosm Facility, Houghton, MI, USA - PEATcosm2014_Bin10_30_metaG | ecosystem: Environmental > Terrestrial > Soil > Wetlands > Peat | place... | reverse complement strand
GTCGAACACGCCCCAATACCCCGCCAGCGCGGCGGCGGAGAAAATTGCCAACAGCCAAAGCGCCTGGATGACGGTAGCCAGCGCCGCCGAGGGCCTCGGCGCTTCCGCTTTGGGTGTGGCGGGTTCGTGCCCGGCGGGTGAAGGTTGCCACGGCGCTGCCTTCGCGGCCTGCATTCTCGCAGTCAACCCAGCCACCGTGCGGCCCTCGTACACGTCGCGCACGGTGACCGGCGTTGCCGAATCGTCCTTCCGCAGCCGGGTGACCAACTGCGCGGCGCGCAGCGAGTTCCCGCCCAGTTCGGTAAAGAAGTCCGCATCGATGGCGGCCGCCCGGTCGAGCCCCAGCACATCCCGGAAGACTTCCGCCAGGCGGGCTTCCCGTGGGTTTCGCGGCAGAGCGCCTTCCTTGCGAAGCCCGTGCCCGCTCAGCCCTTGCCTATTGGGCGATCTCCCGCCGGGCGCATTCCCGCTCGAAACCTTCCCGTTCAATTTCGGCAGTGCCGCGCGGTTCAGCTTCCCGCCGGTCGAGAGCGGCAGTTCGGGCAGAACTCCGAACCGGCTGGGCACCATGTAATCCGGCAATGTTTCCCGCAAACGCGCTTCGAGCGCGGCCAGCGCTTTCGGGTCCCAGCCGTTTTCCGGCACCAGGAACGCGGCCAGCGCGCCATCCTCGACGGTGCACGCGGCCGAGCGCACGCCCCGGCACTCCGCCAGGCGCATTTCAATCTCTTCCAGCTCGATGCGATACCCGCGGATTTTCACTTGCGTATCGGCGCGCCCGTGAAAAAAGTAGTTGCCATCGGGCGCGCGGTGGACCAGGTCCCCGGTACGATAGATCCGGCCGAAGCGCGGGTGGAGAACGAATTTCGCGGCCGTCTGCTCGGGCCGGTTGCGATACCCGCGGGCCAGCCCGGTGCCGCCCAGACACAGCTCGCCCCATTGGCCCTCGGCAACTTCTTCGAGAGAGCCGTCGAGTACCCACGCGTGAAGCCCCGGAATCGGGCGTCCGATGGATACCGGCTCGCCGGGCCGCATATACGCCCGCGTGGCAGTCACGGCGCACTCGGTAGGGCCGTAACCGTTCACCAGCCGCTTCCCCCTCGACCAGCGATCGGCCAAGTCCTGTGGCAGAACCTCGCCGCCGGTATAGACGAAGGCAAGCTCGGGCAGTTCCACCTCAGGGTTCTCGCACGCCATAGCGCGAAGCATGGTGGGAGGCGGGCAGAGCAAGGTAATCCGCTCGCGCCGCAGCCAGGGGACCAGGTCCGGCCCGAGTCTGGCCGTTTCGTCATCCATCACTACCAGCGCGGCGCCGGCCGGCAGAGCCAGCCAGATCTCTTCGACGGAAGAATCGTACGCCGCCGACGAGTTCTGCGAAATTCGCGCATCGGGCGGGAGCCGGAATTCCTCCAGATCGGAAGCCACCAGGTTCACGATGCTGCGGTGCTCGATCATGACGCCTTTGGGCCGCCCGGTGGTGCCCGAGGTGTAGATCACGTAAGCCAGGCTGGCGGGATCGGCGGGGCAGCCCTCCGAATTGCCGTCAGGCGCGGAGGGCGCGTCACCCGACTGGTCCGCCAAGAGGATGCGCCCAGGGTAACCGACCGCGCGCGCGCGCGCCGCACCGGCGGCATCGGTGACGAGCGCCACGGCCGCGGCGTCTTCCAGGATCTCGCGAATCCGCCCGTCCGGAAACGCCACGTCAATCGAGGCATAGGCGCCACCCGCCTTGAGCACCCCCAGTTGTGAGCTGTAGAGGTGTTCGGTGGTTCGCGGCAGAAGAATCGCGACGATGTCTTCGCGCTGCAGGAACCCCCGCAGCACGCCCGCTACAGCGTCCGCCTGGCGTCCCAACTCCGCGTACGTGACCGCGCGCCGATTCGGCCTGCCGTGTCCGGGCGGAATCTCGACGGCCGTTCGCTCCGGCCATCGCCGAAGCGCGCGATCGAAGAATTGGTGCAACAGAACGGCAGCGTCCCGGGGAAGGGCCTCACCAGTGACGGTGGAAACGGACTCTTTTGTCATGATTCGACTACGCATCCATGGCGTGCATCTACAGGGACAAACCCCTCCGCAGGACTCAAGTTCCGTTTCCTAATCTCACATTAATGTTTCCAGCAAGACCGGACTTTGGTTCCATCTTGTCGGGTCTGAGGGGGCTGCCCTACAGGCGCAGGCGAATTCTGCAAAAGTCGTGGGGCAGGCCTCCAGGCCTGCTCCCTGGCCTGCGCCGGCCCCCCTGGACCCTGAAGACGCGGCAAACAACTGGCGGGAACACCCACTGCCCCGGCCTGCCCCGGCCGCGTCTTCATCGCCTTTGGTGGGCCGCACGCCAAGGGGCTACACAACACTGGAAGCGCTCGTTGCCACTCGGGAGAAGCCGGACCGGGGGGCCGGCGCAGAACAGGGTGCAGACCAGGGGGCCGGCGCCACAATATGCCTGCGCCACGCCGGACACGAGCCTTAGTCCACGCTCTCTACCTTGCCCACGATAGCCTCCGTCCGGAGCGTCAGGTTATCGAAGATTTCGAGCGTGGAAATGAGTTTGCAGACTGGGGTCGCGGTCGCCGTTCCCGTTCCGGAAGTTGGCGACACCGCCGCCGGGATCGCAATGGTCGCGCGGATCTCGCGCCGGTCGCCGGCCGCCAGATTCAGGTCGGCCGCGCTGTGCAAATCGACTTCCTCGCTTTTGCCGGGAGCGACTGTCACCGAAGCGGTCTTCAGCACCGTCCCGTCTGCACCCAGGTACGCAACGGTACCAATGCAGGTAACACCCAGGGCAGGCGGCTGAACGCCGGGGTTCAGCAGATTCAGCCGCGCGGTCTGGCCATAGGCGATACCCGCCATGGCGGTGGTTTGCAGCGTGTTCGTGGTGGTACTCTGTGCCGCCAGCGCCATCGCGCCGAGCGTCAGGACACACGTCAAGCGAATAGATTGAAACATGGTGAATTATCTCCGTTTCTAAGTGGAATAACCGGCAAGGTCCGGCAGTAGTTAGTTCAACGGTTGCCGGTGCTGGCCGAATCCTGAAGAGCGGTCTTCCCTCCACTCGTTCCGGTCCGCTTAGACTAACCCGACGGTTGGCACCGAGTTTTGCAGTTAGTACTACTTCTATGGGCGCCGCAGCACGCCCGGGTACTGGCGTTGCACAATCCCCGGTCCCGAGCTGTGCCCGCGGCCCTCACGCCAAGCGGTCGACGGCTTGAATGAGCGCGCGGATGTAGCCGTAGCAGAATGCGAACGACTGCAATCCGGCCGTGTCGCCGGGCGCTTCCGGCACGTGGTCGGGCATCATCAGGTAGGGATAGCCGACTTCCTTATAGACCTGGATCGCCTTGACGAAATCGATATCGCCCTCGTCCGGGTAGACCTCCACGAAATCGTCGCGATGGCCGCGAATGTTGCGGAAGTGCACGTTGAAAATCTTCCGGCGCGAGCCGAAGTAGCGGATCACGTCGAAGATCTCCTTGCCGGGATCGGCCAGCATTTCCGAAACGGTGCCCTGGCAGAAATTGAGCCCATGATACGGGCTTTCCTTAATGGCGATGACTCTCTTCAGGCCGTCCACCGTCCCCAGCACGCAGTCCACGCCCTGATAGCCGGCCGGCGGCACGCCCGGATCGTGCGGGTGCAGCGCCATGCGGACCTTGTATTCCTCGGCCACGGGAATCACGCGTTCTAAGAAATACGCGATGCGCTCCCAGTAGGCATCCGCGTCGACGCGCCCCGCGCGCGTCAGCGGCGTCTCGGGATGGGCTTCTCTCAAACGCCAGGTGGCATAAGTTGCATCGCCGCGTCCCGGAGTTCGGCCGATGCGCAGCACGCCCAGCAGATTCAGGTTGTATTTAATGGAAGGGATGCCCGCGGCCGCGCAGTTGCGGATCAGCGTCTGCAGGTCCTCTATATCGCGATCGCGCTGGGGGCTGTCGGCGAGCATGACGGCGGGGTGCCTTTCCCTGTCGATATGAATCGACTCCAGGAAGGGCGGCGCGACGCAGTCGAGGCTCATGCGATATTTTTCCACCAGGTCCCGCATGCGCTTCAGTTCCTCCACTGTGGCGTAGAGGTGTCCCGGCGCCGTTTCGGGATAGCCGCAGATCCCCTCGACGCCGTAGCGCGCCAGGTACCGCACGTGCTGCTCGCTGGTGGGCGAGCTCTGGCACCCCAGCCTCATCATGGCGCGCTGGGGAAGCGCCGCGCTGGCGCTTCCCGGCGAAATGCCCGCGAGCGCCGCAGCCGCGGCTCCCGAAGACGTGACAAATGCCCTGCGATTCATAGTGCCTCCCGCTGGCCAGGATTGTATCAGGAATAACGGCAGCGCCGAGGGTGTCGTCGCGCGGCGGCCGTTTCAGGTCGCGGTACGAGCCGACGGCCCCTAAAGGTGAGACTCCATGGGTCGATGAGGCCAAAGAGGATGTGCGCTATGGATGCGGACGAAGGTACAATTGCTCTCAGCAGGTCGAAACCGATCTTCGGCATGGCGCTACCCGGCAAAAAACGGTTGAAGAAGGCAAGGGCAAACGGTTCTTCATCCCAAGCCGGTCTTTTTGAACCCGCGTCGGCGAGGAGGGCCAGGCGGGCACCGGTCCTTCCCACCGAAGACAATACGCCGGAGGGCCTTCGTGCTCTGCTCCATGCGAACGCCCACTACCGCGAAGTTCCCTGGCCGGAACCTTACAATCGCACGACCCATCGCCTCCGGCTTGGGGATGCACGCGACTTGTCCTGGATACCGGACGCCTCGGTCCAACTCGTTGTGACCTCGCCTCCGTATTGGACGCTGAAGGAATATGCGCCCGGCAACTTCGATCAGATGGGCCACTTCAACGATTACGAACATTTCCTGTCGGAACTGGACCGCGCTTGGAAGGAGTGCGCGCGGGTGCTCGTGGGAGGCGGCCGAATCTGCTGCGTGGTGGGCGATGTATGTATTCCGAGGAAGCGTGGCGGCCGGCATTATCTCGTGCCCCTTCACTCCGACATTCAGGTCCGCGCCCGTAGGGTGGGTCTCGATTGCCTCCAACCGATCCTCTGGAACAAGATCGCTAATGGCGTGACTGAGGCCCAGGGGAACGGCGCGGGTTTTTACGGGAAACCGTACCAGCCGGGGGGAATCGTCAAGAACGATATCGAGTACATTCTCTTCCTCCGGAAAGGCGGCGAATACCGCACAACGCCTGCTCTCCAAAAAGCGCTCTCGATGTTGACAAAGGAAGAAATGCAGACCTGGTTTCGTTCCATCTGGTCCGACATCCGGGGCGCCTCCACCCGGGACGGCCATCCGGCGCCCTTTCCGGTCGAAATAGCGGAACGCCTGATCAGAATGTTCTCCTTTGCGGGCGATACAGTCCTGGACCCGTTCGCGGGGACCGGCTCCACATCGCAGGCCGCTATCATATCTGGCAGAAATTCGATAGCTAACGAAATTGAAGCGGCCTATGTCGATATCGCCCGGCAGCGGATTACCAGGACGGCGCGTCAGCATCGGCTCGTTGGCGCGATAGAAACCGAGGTTATTCTTGACACCGACCGCCCCTCCCCTCGAATACCGGCTCCTGTTGGAGTTCCGGCGGTTGTTTGAAGGCAAGATCTATAAGCATCGCGATTCCAGTCAGGGAGATTTCGTTGCGACGCACCTCTATGAAGACTTAATCGCCATTAACCGGTCGCCCAAACTGACCGCGGCCGCAATCGCCCGGAGAGATCGCGTTTTGAATGTGCAGAACAGACGGCGTGGCGTGATCGCCCGGCGTGGGGACGGAACGTTCGGCGAGATCATTCCCGGCGAGATCGCCATCACGGATACTGGCTATCTAGTTGCGCGAGGGCCGATAGCGACCGTCGAGATCGGCGTCGAGGTCAAGATTCTCTTGAAGGCCATGATTAAGCAGATCGACCGTGTGATCACCTCCCTTCGGGACCAGGTCGTGCAATTCAGGCAGGGGGGTGGCAATCCGATTTGTGTTGCCGTTATCGGCATCAACCGCGCGGAGAGCACAGTGGGCTATGAGGGGGACCGCCCTTTTCCGACAACGGGCACGCAGGGTTTCCTCCATCCATACCAGGAAGCGCCCGAAGCCGAGCGGCGTCTCCTCAGCGCCGCGGCGCCCGGATTCGATGAGTTCGTGGTTCTCCGATTCAGGGCGACCAACGCTCCGCCTTACCCATTTGACTGGGTCGACTACAACGCTACCCGGTTGGATTACGCGGCGGCGCTTTCGCGGATCGGCTCCCGTTACCAGCAGCGATTCTGACCGCCTTACGCGATCTTGGTCGCCGAACCTTCCGACCAGAGCCCGCGCACTGGATCGTTAGCAGCTTTCGCCTTCGGGACGTTCCCGCGGAACCACCGGGTCGATCTGGCTTCTGTCCGCATCTTCCTCGCCCCGTGGTCGATGGAGAGGTGCGTGGATCCCAACGGAACGCGGATGCTTTCGCGATCGCAACTCCCCGGCGAACCCTGCCACCACGGAGGCGATGTAGCCGCGCTGCTTCACGGCCAACGACCAAATCGACCGAAGGGATGCAAACCATTCCGGATGCGTTCCGTCCGCAGGTCGAAGCTGTGACACCAAGCCACCTCGGCGAGTTCCTGGCTGAAGTCGTTGCCCTCTCCGGGACCGGCGCACGGCTGACGGTTGCATTCATGGTGACCCCGCGACCACCCGTTTCGCCTGCTTCCGCTGAGGTTTCCAGCGCGGTATCTTGGTTACCAGAGGCTGCGGCCTCCATCAATGCCCTGCGCACTGGTCCTATCGGCCGGCGGGATGTTCGGCGCTTATCAGGCCGGAGCCTGGAAAGCCCTGGCCGGCCACTTGCGGCCCGACCTGATCGTGGGAGCCTCCGCCGGCGCCCTTAATGGCTGGGCCATTGCCGGCGGCTGCTCTCCCGCCGAACTCATCGCCGTGTGGACCGACCGGGCTTCGTCCGACCTGATACGTCCACGCCCGGCTCTTCCCTGGCGCGGCTTCTTCGATCCGGAACCGCTGGCCCGCCAGACACAAGACTTCTTTGCCCGTTTCCAACCGCGTATTCCTTTCGCCGCTACCATGGTGGAGGTGCCCCGTCTGCGCCAGGTGCTGGTGCGCGGCGAACATATGACGCCGGCTCACCTAATGGCCTCTTGCGCCATCCCTTGCGGCTTCCCGCCCGTACGGCTCGGCGGCAAGCTCTACGTGGATGGCGGTCTGCTCTCCGTGGTCCCACTCTGGGCCGCCGTCGAGCTGGGCGCCACCCGAGCCGTAGTGGTGAACGTCTTGCCGCAGATGCCATCGCGATTCCTGCGGGCCACCGTCGGCGCCTTTCGCGCTGTGGCCGCGCCGCGCGCCCGATTTCCCGATCTCGAAGTAATCGAGATCCGCCCGCCGGGGCCGCTCGGCTCGGTTCATGACGCTCTCACCTGGAGTGAGGAGAACGTGCTCCGCTGGATCGCGCAAGGGGAGCGGGACGCCGAAAGGGTCTGCGAGCGCTTTGCGCCACAGAGGAACCCCGCAGGGCCGGACCCGGCCACCGGTAAGACATGAAGAGGACCGGGGCTTCGCCGGCCGATAGATCTGGTACGGGGATGAGGAGCCGAACCCCAATCGGAACGTTCGTAGCGTTCTGTCCTGTCCTTTGAACCATACCCGCAAAAACTTGGCTGGCCGCCCAGGCCTCGAACCTGGAACCTCCGCGTTCAGAGGGACCCCTGGCAGGGGTACCCCGCGCTGCCAATTGCGCCAGCGGACAGTGGCGGGGGGTGAGCGAATCGAACGCCCGAAGCCAGCTTCAAAGACTGGCGGCTTTCGACTAACCGTGCCCCCTTCTTCAAATGGGGTGACCTGAGAGAATTGAACTCTCGTAGCTGGAGCCACAATCCAACGCCCTAGCCACTCGGCCACGGTCACTTCCGGAGCCTGCCTGCACAGGCAAATCTGGTGGAGACGGAGAGAATCGAACTCTCATCGGCTGGGTGCGGACCAGCAATCCTCCCGTTGAACGACGTCCCCGTGGTTGCGGAGGTCAGAATCGATACCCACCTGCCTGCTCCCGCCGGCGGAGCCCCCGCGCCGGTACCGAACTCGCTTCTCGCCGGCAATGCTTGCGGGGCGCGAGGAAACCTGGGGCCGGCGATGCGGATCGAACGCTCGTCGGACGCCGCGCCCCTGGCGCGCCTGATCGTGCGTCTGCTCACCCATCGAGCTACACCGGCCGGAGCCGATGGGCAGTTCGAACCGCCATCCGGGCTTTACGAGCGCCCCGTTTTCTTCACTGAACTACTTCGACGTGGAGCGAGTAACCGGATTCGAACCGGTGTCCGGACCATGGCAAGGTCCGATCCTAGCCGCTAGACGATACCCGCATGAAGCTAGTGAACAACCAATAAGTCACACTCGCTTTGGATACTAATGCATACATCGAATTGTCAAAGAACACACTACGACGGCGGCGCGCGGACGGTTAGATCCTTACAGCCCTGGCGCACACTTACCCGATCTTTCGGCCGTCGGGACACACTGGTCGGGCACCCCGGATTCGAACCGGGATTCTCATGATCCCAGATCATGCGGGTTAAGCCGTTTCCCAAGTGCCCGCGGAACAAGCCCCATAAAAAGCGAAAGGGCCGGTCTTTCGACCGGCCCCGTAATGAGAATACCAGATACTATCTCATGCGGGGCTATGGACCTTCGCGCGCACTACGGGTACCGGCGCACGCTGGTTTCGTCGCCTGCGGCCATGTCCCGAAATGGATAGCTTGTATCGTCACGCAACTATATAGTAAGGCAAGCGAGCGAGAAAAACAAGAACTTCGATCGAAAAAAACAATGAACTTCGATGTTATGGCGGAGGGCGGAGGAGTCGAACCTCCATCCGGGTCCTTCCCGGAGCGCTGGTTTTCGGGACCAGAAAGCGTTGCCGTCGCTTCGCGCCCTCCGATGGAATGGGAGCCGGGACTCGAACCCGGTAAGAACTGCTTTGCAGACAGTCGCCTCGACCGCTTCGGCATCTCCCACATGGCACACCCGCGAGGAATTGAACCTCGAATCGCAGTTTTGGAGGCTGCTACCGTCACCGTCCGGTCGGGTGCGTAACTCCGTGTTCGTCGAGCAGTACTCCCGGCAGGAATCGAACCTGCATCCTGACACTCGTTTGGAGCGAGCCGCGTCTGCCGCGCCTAGAACCTAGAGTGCGCCCACACTACGGGAGCATAAGCTGGTGGGCCGGGGGAGACTCGAACTCCCATGCACGGGGCGCCTCGTTCTAAGCGAGGTGTGTCTGCCAGATTCCACCACCGGCCCGTGTCCAGGGCCTGCCGGGCCCTAAGAGCCCCGCAGAACTACGGCTCTCAACCGCACTCTGCCGGGCGCTGAGGACACTCCGGCACCTGGACATCCTGGTGCGCGCGGTAGGACTCGAACCTACGTAGCCATAGAGGCAACCGGGTTACGGCCGGTTAGTTTTGCCGCTCACTCACGCGCGCGCAAAGTCAAGTTGTCAAAGAACTTAGTTGGGAACTTGGCGGAGAGCCGGGGACTCGAACCCCGATGTGCCGAAGCGACAGAATCTTAGCGGGATTCCGGGCTACCGATTGCCCATGCTCTCCGCAGCGCTAAGAAGCCGCGATCAATACCAAAGCAAAGATGATAGGGGTTGACTGGACAGGCGGGTACAACGTCGCGAATTACGCAGTCGCTTAGTTGTGGTGTCCATGCTTTAACAGTAACATGGCCTTTCGTTCCTGTCTAGTGTTTTCTGAGATCCCCAAGAAATTGTCTCGACAGGGCAGTCGGCCGCTGCGATCGTATGTGGCTCCGTTGAGTTTGTACTTGCCGGGTGAGTCGCTGGAAAACGAGAGAGTGAGCGGAATTCGCTCACCGATTCGAAAAGCCCCCCGCCCGCCCGTCGTTTCCGTTCGGAAATGCAGGTCGGCGGATTTCCCGAAAGATCGCGCTGGTGGCGTACGTCGAAGCCCTGCGCGAATGAATGGCGTCACGAAGAGTCGATTCGTCGGTGCAACAAATACGCCCCGCCGGACGGGCTGAGGTTGCATTTATCCTCCTCATCGGGTTGACATACAACCTGATCGCCTGATTCGAGCCTTACCCCAAACACAGGCTGGGGTGCCAATTAACCGGAAGAAGTTCTTCTCTTCCGACAACCGAGTAGACTGGACTGGCGTCCGAAGGGCACTGAGCATAAGGACGATCAATCCGCAGCCGTTCAACCATGCGAACCAATCGCCCGATCGTGTCATTGTGGTGGACGGGCGGCGCTGCGAGCAGAGAAGCAAACCGCACTGCGGTGGCATCTCGCTGGGCGAAAATACGTCCGCGGTCGCTCGGGGCCAATGTCTACGGCCCTGTCCCGAAGAAAAACAGGCCGGGTTTTGCGAGAGTCGGGCGAGGTTGCAACCCCATCTGACAGCCGCTCCGCGCCGGCTTCCTCCGCTTGCTCCCGCGCACGCGCCGGAAGGCCCGCCGCCATCCGGGACGGCCTCAAAGACCTACCGCTTGGCCGCGCTCTTTTTCGGCGCCGGCGCCGGAATCGCCGAAAGGCGCAGGATCGCGGCGGCGGCGCGCAAACGAACTTCTTCCTTGGCGTCGTCGATCAGCGGCTCCAGGTCGGCGCGCAGAGCGGGGTCGTTGCGCAAGGCCAGTGCATGCACCGCCGCGGCGCGCACGCGGAAGTCCTTGTCGATGAGCGCATCCTGGAGTGCGTCCAGGGTCGCCTGGTCCTTGTCCCTGGCGAGCAGCAGAGCGGCGGTGGCGCGCCCCGAAACGCCGGGATCGGTGAGGATCTGCTGCATGGACGAGATCCCCATGCCCAATCCCGGCACCCCAGCCAATCCGGCGCCTTGCCGCACGGCGAAGAGGATCGTGGTCCGCGGCGTATGCATCATGCGGATCGCCTGGCGCTTTTCCTTGCTGATGAAGCCGGAGGCGGTTTTGTTGTCGCCCGCCAGCACGGCCAGCAACGCCTCCTTTCCGGCTGGGTCGTTGAGCGCCCAGAGCGCCTTGGCGGCCGCGAAGGTTACTTCCGGAGTGGAATCGTTCAGCGCCTTGTGCAGCGCTGCGATGGCCTCCCTGGTTTTCATGTCCTGCAAGCCTTCCACCACAGCCAGGCGCACTTCGACGTCTTTGTCTTCGAGCATCTTTTCGAACTGCGCGAACAGGGGGCCCTTGGTAGCCGCCAGACTCAACGCGGCCACGGCAATTTTCCGCGTTTCGGGGTTGCTCGCGGTGAGCGCATGCTGCAAAATGTCGGTGCATTGCCGATCGGTGACGGCGGCCAGGCCCGGCGCGGCCGAGAGGGCCAGCAGCCACACAAGAGGTTTGGTCATGGACCCGATTGTAGCCCGATCTCGCGTTCGCGGGTGGGCGTAACCTCACGCTGGCGGCCGGCTCGCCGACGGCCACTCGACGCGATCGCCGATCGGCCCAGGAGTCTCACTGCGCCACCGACACATCGCAGTTGCCACGACAACGGCGGGTCGCTCCAGGCCGTGAGCCAGCGGAACTGCTGCGAACCGTTGGCCGGAACGGTCACTGCCGGCCCGCGCCTCCGGTTCGGACACCACGTCTGCATCGCGTGGCACAAACGCGTCCGATTGGCTTCGCGGCCTGGTGCGCGCTCGCGCGCTCAGCGCAGGTTTTCGCCCATCCACTTCACGATTTCGTCCTGCGTCCCGGCGGGCAGGCGGTTATAATCCCACGGCTCCCGAAGCTCCAGCTTGGCGGCGGAGCCATACAGTGCGTAAACGCTCTTCGCCTGCTCGACCGCGGCTTTCACATCGGCGGGCGTCGCGTCGCGATCCAACTCCGGCTCCACCACCAGGACCGGCCGCGGCGCCAGAACACCCAGCAACTCGGGAAAGTCGTAGGGGATCTGGTCTTCGTGGCCCACGAAGAAACCGAGACGCGGAATCAGACCGC
>Ga0181529_10006459_pt1 | contig 11915 bp, 8 predicted proteins | sample PEATcosm2014_Bin_36_FD_119763 | JGI IMG/M metagenome (GOLD analysis project Ga0181529, IMG submission 119763) | Peatland microbial communities from MTU Mesocosm Facility, Houghton, MI, USA - PEATcosm2014_Bin10_30_metaG | ecosystem: Environmental > Terrestrial > Soil > Wetlands > Peat | place... | reverse complement strand
GCGCCGGCCGGCCGAACTTCGCCGACGACAGCTCGAGCGTAAACGCGCGTTCCCGCGGCACCGTCTGAAGAACCCAGTCCGCGCCCTGCCGCCGGATCTTTACGCTGCCGTTCGTCCGCACCGCGCCGAAATCGAGCACCTTGCCGGCCGTGTTGACGTTGGCCGAGTAGAGCTTCAGCCGTTCGTCGCCCGTCCTCGTTTCGGGAGTGAACGAGATCGTCGATCCGCCGTCCCGGACGTGCAGAACGCCGAGCAGGATCCGTCCCGCTCTGTCGGGCTGGCCCAGCAGCGGGACGCGCCCCAATTCGGGCTTGAAGAGGCCGATAGACCACTCGTAGTCGCCGTCCGCGATGTCGGGCGGCACCTGGACGTCTTGCGGTCCGTCCTCCACGTTATCGCCGGGCTTCCAGCCTGAGGTCGGGCGGGGAAGCCCATGGTCGTCCTGGAACTTGATCGCCTCGTCGCCGGGATCGCCGCCGGGCTTGCTGAAGTGGACGAAGGCGTTGTAATCGTTCGGCAGCGTCTCCCCGACCTGCCAGCGATACGTCGCCCGGAAGGCTCGCGGGCCGGTCTGCTCGAACGAGCCGACCGACGGGCGGATGCGCCGCAGTCCGGATCGGTTCCAATCCACCGTGTTTCTCGCGTTGGCGAAGAGGGTTCCGGCGGTCTCCGCATAGTCGCAGACGACGCCGCTCTTCAGCGCCGTCCATGCGGTGACGCCCGCGCCGGATGCTGCCCAGCCGAACCGGGGCAGCGTATGGCCGAGCGCGACGAGCGGCTCCTCCTCGTCGTTGGCCGCGACGATCAGGCCGTTGTCGTACGTGACGCGGACCTGCCGCCACGCGCCGGCCTTTGCGGCCGCGGTGGCATCGACCCAGCGCCCGCCGACGCGATACTCGATCCTCGTCGCCTTCGCCGTGGCGTAGCGCGCTGAGACGGGCGTCAGGAGGTTATGCTCCAGCCAGGCGAGCGGGATATCGCTCCAGTTCGTGTGCGAGAGGAAGGCCATGTGGCCGTAGGCGACCTCCTGCATCCGGTACTGGTCGAGCACGGACATGGGCGGCACGGCGCCCCAGAGCGCCTGAGACCACCAGCGCTCGTAGTAGCCCATGCCGTGATTGAGCTGGAGCGGATGGATCCTGAGGAGGTCGAAGTCGACGGCGAGCGGCGCCGTCATGCCGCCGTTGTATGTCCATCCGATGCCGAACTGGGCCTCAACGCCGTCCAGGCAGCCGCTCCAGTAGAAGTGGTTGTTGCCCTCGCCGAATACCGGTCCGCCGTGAGTCTTGCGCTCGTACGCCCAGAGCTTACGATGCGCGTTCCAGGTCATGGAGAACATGCCGGCGCCCGGCTCCGAAGCCCGCATGTCCACGTGGAACCAGGGAGGGACTGCCGAGTGCACGTCCAGATAGTTCGCGTTCGTGCCGAACCGGCGATGGATCTCGGGCGACTGTGTTGCGGCGAGGCGCAGGATGGCGTTGGGCTTCTCCGCAAAGGACTGGATCTTCGTGCCGGGATTGTACCAGGCGAACTGACGCTTGCCGTCCGATCCGAGCGCGATGTCGTTCTCGTCGAAGTTGTCGTAGTTCGGATAGTAGTCGACGTAGTTCTCGTGAAGCGAGATGATGTCGCCAAGGCGCGTCGCCGTGGCGACGAGAGTCTTCATCTCCTCGTCGCCGCCCTTGTCCGCCGCCGCGGGAAGGTGCATGGGAAGCGCGTTGTCGTAGCCGCTCCGCTGCCAATCGTGGATGATGATGGCGGTCGGTCCTATCCCGTAGTCCGCCAGCCTCTCCAGGCTCTTCGCGATGTCGAGATAGCGCCCGCCCCAGATATCCAGCATGACGCGGCCCCCGAGCGCGGCGCGATAGGGCGACGGCGGGTTGGGGGCCGTCGGCAGCACCTCGTCGAAGTGGCGCGCCGCCGTGAACACGATCCGCTCGCGCAGGCGGTTGCGCGAGCCGTCCGTCAGGGCGTCGTAGTGGGCGTGCATGTCGTCGATGTAGGTTGCGTTCGACGCCGTCCAATCCAGGATCGCGTTGACGAAGAGGCCGGCGGCCGGCAGATAGAGGACGCGGCTCGGACAGTAGGGGACGGGGATGGGCGTGCGGCGGAGGCTCGGGCCCCAGCCGCCCGCGTCGAGTTGAAGGATACCGGGCGTATCGGACGAGACATCCAGCACAAGCGATTTGCCGGCAAGATGGGCCGCCACGCGAACCGAGGCGTCCTTGCCGTCGACGCGATATTTTCGGACGAATGCGGGCGCGCCGCTCGAAGGCTGCCAGGCTGCCGCAAGAGGCGCGGCCTGCGCCGTCCACCGGATGTTGGCGTCCGACGCTACGCGGACGACGGCCTCCGGCTCGCCCTTCGCCCTCGCGTGAAGGACGATCTGGCCGAGCGGAGGGTCGGCCGGCGTTCGCGGGAGCGTCCATACGTAAACCAGTTCGCCGTCCGCGCCCGCGCAACGCAGCTTCTCGGATCGCCCCGCCCTCGTGACGGATCTCTGCGCCGCGAAGCCGCCCGGCGGCGCGACGGATCCCGGCATCTTCGGATAGAGGTTGCGCAGGTCGAGCGGCGGCGGGGCGGCGTGCACGATCGGCTTCGGCGTAAAGCCGTCGAGAGCGAGCTCGCGGTCGCCCCAGAGGGAGAAGTCGAAAGAGGGATCGTCGCGCGGTCCGGGATCGGTCTCGAAGCGTATGACGGCTCTCTGCCCCGCCAGCGCCGTGAGGTCGAAGTCGAACAGTTGCCAGGAGGCGTCCGTCCGGTTCACGTCGAGGAGCTTGCGGCCGTTGACGAAGATGCGGAACGTGGCGCCGTCGGATTTGCCGACGATGTCCGCGCGCATGGCCGTTGCGCCGCGAAGGTGGATGGCGCGAGCGCGCGGCAGGGCAACGGCGAACTGCTGGAACGCGATGCCGGTGCCGCCGCGCCACGGGCAGTGAAGGAGGAACGCCCGCCTGCCGTTCTGCTCGCCGAAGGGCCGGCAAGCGATTCCGGTGCGGTCGTCGAAATCGCCGGTCCAGCCGTCTGGGAACCGCTCCTCTTTACGCCCGCGGTAGGCAAGTCCGACCTGATAGTCGCCGAAGTCGTCGAACTGCATAACGGCCGCATCGGGCTGTATGGCGTTCTGACGAGCGAGCGAAGGGAGCGGAGCAGAGACGACAACAAGGGCCAGGAGGCTGAGAATAGTCCGTTTCATAGGGTCCGTCCGGATAGGGATGAGGTATTTCGGGTCGATCGATTAAGGGGTATTTCGCGAACGGCGCGGAACTCCCTCTTTTCTATGGACAGGACCGGACGGGGAAGGCCCCCACCCCGCCCAACGTGTGCGCATAGCTAACGCAACGACCCCTTCCCCAAGAACAGGGGAGGGGAGAAAAACCGGCGCTCCACCCGCGCACATCTGCGCCTACCGAACGGACTACCGGTCAGTCACCTCTCCCCTGTTCTTGGGGGCGGGGGAATTCGCGGAGCGAAGGGGGCCGGACCCCGGGGCCGGGAGAGGGGGCGGGAGAGGGGGCCGCTTTCGCCTTCAACGCCTCTGCGCTCATCCCCTCCTGCAGGCTGTCGGACGGCGTATTCACAAGCCGCTCGTCGCCTCTCAGCCCGGCCGTTATCTCGATCTCATTTCCGAAATCGCGGCCGAGCCGGACCGGCTGGAAGTGGATCTTGCCGTCCGGCTGGAGGATCACGACGCGCGTTCCCATCGCGTCGTAAAGCACAGAATCCGCAGGAACCCGAAGGCTCCGCAGCGAGCCGCTCGAGAAGCTCACCTGGGCATACATGCCGGGGAGAAGTATGCCGTGCGGATTGGTTAGCCGCACCTCCATCAGACGGGAGCGAGACGCCGAGTCGAGGGCGCCGGCCTCCTGCGAGACGATCCCCTCGAATGTGCGGCCCGGTATCTCGCGGACCTGGACGATTGCCCGCGCCCCTGGAGAGATGGCCTGGGAATAGGCCTGCGGCACGTTCACCTGAATCCGGACGCTGTCGATTCGCGATATGCCGAACAGTCCGTCGCTCGGCACCGTGGCCGTCGGCGATTGCAGGGCGGCGCCTCCGCCCGCGTTCACAAGCGTGCCGACGTCGACGTTGCGCGCCGTGATGACACCGTCGAACGGCGCGACGATGCGCTCGAATCCGCTAAGTATCCTGTAACGGCGCTCATTCGCCTGCTGAGAGCCGACGGCGGCCACGTTCGCGGCTACGACCGATCGGCCGGAGCTGATGGCGGATGCTGCGGCGCGTGCCGTCTCCTGCGCCGAGTGGAGAGCCGACACGGCAGCCTTCACGTTCTCCTGGCTGGCGACGACTTCCGCACGCGCCGCAGTAATGGCCGCAACTGCCGACTTCACGTCCTGGCGAGCCGAATCCACGTTGGCCTCTGCCGTGCCGACCCCCGATGTCGCAGCCTGATTGACCGCCCTCGCGGTCTTCAACGTAGCCTGCGCCTGATCGTCGTCCTGGGCGGATGCGAATCCCTGATCCAGAAGGATGCGATACCGCTTCGCGGTGGCCTCGGCAAGATCGAGCTGCGCCTGGGATTGGGCGACGGCCGCCTTCTGGGATTCCAGCGCCTGCAGGGACGCGGCAAGCTTGGCATCGTAGCCCGACTTCGCCGCCTCGGCCTGCGCAACGCGCGCTCGCGAGTCCGCCAGCGCCGCCTCGGCCTGCCGGATGTTGGCCTGCGCCCGCTCCGCATCCGATCGGGTCTGCGCGTACAGAGCCTCCAGGCGCTGGACGTCGGAACGGGACTGATCCGTCGTCGCGGCCGCCTTTGCGGTATCTGCGTGCGCCTGTATCGCCTGCTGATCCATGTCCGGCGCCTGGATGACCGCCAGCAGCTCCCCGGCTCTCACCCTCGAGCCGATATCCACGAACCGCTTGAGGACATACCCTCCGGCGCGCGCGTAGATCGGCGTCGTCGCAATCGCCTGGATGTTGCCGGGCAGGCTCAGGTCCGAATCGGAACCGAAATGAGCCGACACGACGGTGACGAGGGCGGCCTGAGCGTCTCGGTCCTGCGCTTCGGCCTGCTGCGCCTTATTCTCCTTATTGCGCGGCAGTATGCCGAACAGCAGGACCGCGGCTGCGGCGAGAATCAGTCCGATCAGAGCCAGCCTGCCCACGCCGTGCCCGCCGGGCGGAGGAGGAAGCGGCCGCTCGCTTTTCGGCACATCGGATTCGATCGGCGGATCCTGGCTCGGCGGGGTTGATGTCGTCTGTTCCATCTCGTATCTCTTCTGTTTCCGAATCTTCTGCGATAATCGGCGCCCAACCGCCGAGGAGTTCAGTGCCTGGATTCTACCTTCTGGCGAGCGGCGGTTCCGCGCCCGAAAGCAAGTAGTTCTCGATCGCCTCTTCGTGGCTTGCGTCGAACCGGCCGTGACGATGGATGTAGCTGTAGACGATCGGTACGAAGAGCAGCGTCGTGATAGTTGCTATGCTCAGCCCGCCCACCACGGCCCGCCCGAGCGGCGCGTTCTGCTCGCCGCCCTCGCCGAGACCGAGCGCCATCGGCATCATTCCTATTATCATTGCCGCCGCCGTCATCACGACGGGACGCAGGCGCGTGAAGCCCGCGGCGAGCGCCGCGCGCAGCGCATCGTCTCCCGCGTGCCTGCGGTCGTTCGCGAAAGTGACGACCAGAATGCTGTTCGCGCTCGCGACGCCGACGCACATGATCGCGCCCATGAGCGCCGGCACGCTGAACGTCGTGTGCGAGAGGTAGAGCATCCAGAGGATGCCGCAGAGCGCGCCCGGCAGCGCCGTGATGATAATGAATGGATCGACCCAGGACTGGAAGTTGACCACCATGAGGAAATATACCAGCACGATGGCGAAGATCAGGCCGAAACCCAGGCCCATGAACGAGTCGTTCATGCTCTGGACCTGGCCTCGCATCTGAATCCGCGTGCCTCGCGGCGGCTTCACCTGGTCGATGATGTGCTGAACGTCCGCCGCAACGCCGCCGAGATCGCGGCCCTGCACGTTCACCAGCACGTCGTAGGTCGGCTGCACGTTATAGTGACTGACGTTCTGTACGGCCTCGCTGCGCGAGATCTGGGCGAGGTTGCCGAGAAGCTGCTGGTTTGCTACCGTTCCGTTCGCAGGCGTAATGGGGATGTCGTTCAGCGAGGAGACGGAGTTTATGTCGCGCTGCGGCGTCTGGGTGTTGACCGCGTAGTTGACGCCCATCTTCGGGTCGACCCAGTAGTTCGGATTTACCTGCGCGCTGCCGGTGAGGGCGTAGAGCACGCTGTTGGCGACGTCCGTCTGAGTCAGTCCTACGGTTGCGGCGCGCTCGCGATCCACGGTCACGTTGAACGACGGCACGTCCGTAACCTGAAGTCCATAGACGTCAACTGCGCCTCTTACGCGCCGGATCCTGTCCGCTATGCTTCTCGTAATGGCGAGATTGCTCGGATCGCGCCCGATGACCTGAACGTCGATCGGCGCCGGCAGGCCGAAGTTGAGGATCTGCGTCACGATGTCCGCCGGCTGGAAGAAGAACGTCAGGTTCGGGAAGAGCCGCGGCAGCTCCCGACGCATCTTCGCGATGTACTCCTGCGTCGGCCCATGCTCGCCCTCCTTCAGCGATATAAGCAGCTCGCCGTCGGATGGTCCCACGGTGATGCTGTCGCTGTTGGCGAGGAAGAACCCGTTCGGGAGGCCGACGCGGTCCGTCATCAGCTCGATCTCGGAGGCAGGAATGATCGTTCGAACGCCGTCCTCCACCTTATGGAACCAGTGCTCCGTCTCTTCGAGCCTGGTTCCGGCCGGAGCGCGGATATGGACGCGGATCTGGCCCGCGTCAACCGTCGGGAAGAAGTCGCGGCCGATGAACGGAAGCGGGATCATGGCGCTGGCGAAGAAGAGGCCGAACCCGATGCCGGCCGCTCGCCGGTGCGTCAGACCCCAGTAGAGCAGTCTCATGTAACGCGCGCGCATGTTCTCGAACAGCCTGTCGAAGGCCGTATGGATCCGCCATATTACGCCCGCATCCGCAAGGTGCGGCGCCTCGTGACCGTTGCCGTCGGAGCTGCCGGCGTGCCCGCCCTGTCCGTTGCGGCCGCTGAGAGCATCGTGTATGTCGTCCTCGAGGGTGCGGCCGGATTCGGCGGCCCGGATGCGTTCCGCCTCTCTGCCCATCAGCATCCTGAAGAGAACGGGAACGATGGTTCGCGAGAGCAGATAGGAGCTCAGCATCGCGAACACGACGGCCATGCCCATCGGCAGGAAGAGCGACCTTGCGGCGCCCGCCAGGAAGACGACCGGCGCGAAGACGATGCAGATGCAGATCGTCGAGACAAACGTAGGCGTCGCGATCTGCTCCGAGCCGTCGAGTATGGCGAGCAGAAGCGACTTGCCCATTCCGAGGTTGCGGTTTATGTTCTCTATGGCGACCGTGGCATCGTCGACGAGGATCCCTACGGCGAGCGCAAGCCCTCCGAGCGTCATGATGTTGATCGTCTGCCCCAGCGCTCCAAGGATGATCAGCGAGGAGAGGATGGAGAGCGGAATAGAGATGCAGACGATGAAGGTGCTGCGGATGCTGCCGAGAAAGAGCAGGATCATGAGCGCCGTGAGGGACGCCGCTATGATCGCCTCCTTCACCACGCCGTTGATGGTGGCGCGGATGAAGACGGACTGGTCGAGAAGCGTGCTCAGCTTGAGCGCCTTCGGCACCGTGGAGGCGACGAACGGCAGGTAGGCCTTGACGCGGTTGACGACGCTGAGTGTGGATGCTGAGCCGCTCTTGCTGATGGTGATGATTGCGGCGCGCCGCCCTCCCAGGTTCACCAGGTTTGTCTGCGGGTAGTAGCCGTCGTGAACATGCGCCACGTCGCGGACGTAGATCGTCGTTCCGTTGACGACCTTGATGGGCATGTCGTTCAGAGCTTCGAGCTTATCCGGGCTGCTGTTGAGGAAGACGTTGTATTCGCGGTCGCCGATCTTGGTCGTTCCGCCGGGAAGGATCAGGTTCTGCAAGTTGAGCGCGTTGCCGACGTCGGCAGGATTGATCCCTTTGGCACGAAGCTGATCCATGTCCAGATCGGCGGCGACGGTGCGCTGTTTGCCGCCGAGCGGATACATTACCGATGCGCCCTGCACGGTCACGAGCTGGGTGCGAACGAAGTTCTGGGCGTAGTCCTGAATCTGCTGCTCGGAGAGGGTGTCGCTGCTGACCCCGATCTGGATGATCGGGACGTTGGAGGCGTTATATATGATTATGCCGGGAGGCGTCGTTCCGGGCGGGAAGATGCGCAGCAGCGTGGATGAGATCGCGGCCAACTGCGCGACGGCCGCCTCGACCCGGGTTCCCGGCTGAAAAAACACCTTGATGACGCTCGTGCCGGGCAGCGACTGCGACTCGATGTGTTCGATATCGTTTACAGTCGTCGTATACGCGCGTTCGCCAATGGTGACGATGCGCTGCTCCATGTCCTTCGGCGGGAGGCCGCTGTACGACCAGACGACGCTGACGACAGGAATGTCGATGTTGGGAAAGATGTCCGTGGGGGTGCGGATGATCGAGAGCGTGCCCAGGATCGCGATGAGCAGCGACACGACGATAAACGTGTACTTCTGCTTCAGCGCAATCCGCACAAGCCACATCATAGCAGGAAAGCCTCCCTCGACCCCGGCGCCTTCCGGGACCTGCCGGCCGCCCCGTTCGAACGCACGCGCGAGCCGGATGGCGCGCAAGACTGCGGCTCCGGGATGGATCAATCGTCGAAAACGCGGGGATTGTCCGGCTTCGAAGAGGGTGGCGCCGCCCACCTCACGCGCAAAACGCGAAGGCGAGGAGATGAGACACGACGCAACGCGCGGACCCCGGTCTTAGCAGGAGCCTCGTCGGAACCCGCCCGCGCAATCTGCCTATACCTGCGCCTGCACCCAGTATACCATTACCCGCGCCGAGTCTCCGGCTTGCCCCGGCACGGGAGCGCTCGACGCGCCCGGCGGCCCGGCCGATAGGTTATGAATCAATACGATTCACGTCTCCGACCCGTTGTCTCAGGAATCTTCTGCGGTTCGTTTTCATGCAGCGCGCTCGCGAGGATTCCGGGCAGGAGCCGACCGAAGCGCTCGCGAGGATTCCGGCCTGTCCCGGCGAATCTGAAGGCAATATTGCCCGGCCAGCGGATGCGCCGGGCCGACGCGCCCGCGCGTCCCGTACCGCCGTTTCTGGATCGGAGCCCGTCTGCGGCAGCGCCCTCCAGGGCGGACGAGGAGAGAACATTGGATATCGTGCAGAGAGATTCGGTGCCGGCGTTCGTCACGAAGGACACGTCGATCATCCGCGAGATCATGGCGCCTCGCAACTCATCCGTTCGGCGGCAGAGCCTGGCGGAGGCGACGCTGGCGCCGGGAGCGGCGACGGAGGCGCACTCTCATCCCGCTACCGAAGAGATCTATTACGTTCTGCGCGGCGAGGGCGTTATGGCGATTGAGGACGAGCGCCGCCAGGTCGGGCCGGGAGATGCGATCGGCATCTTGCCGGGGCAGCGACATCAGATACGCAACGCGGCGGCCGAGGACCTCGTCTTCCTGTGCTGCTGCGTGCCCGCATACGAGGATGCCGACACCGTGATGTGCGATCCGCTGCTCGGCGATTCCCCGGCCGGCCCCGTCTAACGGTTCACGTTTTTGGCAGTCCGTAGATGTAGTGGTCCAGGCTGTCGGTCAGGTCCGCCGGCACCCTGGCGCGCTCCTCCGCAGGCGCGTCGCTAAAGAGGTCCATGAGCCGTTCGGAGATGTTCTTCGGTGCATCGTGCTCAGGCGCGGCAGGCTCGGATTGGGGCGCGGCTTCCGATATCGTCACGTGCAGGCGCTTCCCGCCGAAATCGGCCAGCCGCTCCCGTATCTCGTCGGCCGTTCCCTCGATTTCAAGCAGTGGCGTGGTCACCTCGCACCTCCGCTGTCCATTATACCGCAGCCGGAGGAATGCGCTCTGGCGCCGGTCCACGGTGGGGGCGTTCCGGCCCGACGTATACTGCAGCGAGAGTTGACAAAGACCTGGGCAATAACCTGGTTGAGCGCGTCGGCGCCCAAGTTCGCCGCCTCAGACGGAGGGAGACGCGCGTCGGCCGGAGGATAGCACATGAGATATCGCGTTCTCATCGATCAGGACGAGACCGGAACGTTCGTTGCTGAAGTCCCAGCTTTACCGGGGTGCATCTCGGAAGGCGCATCGAGGGAAGAAGCGCTCGCGAACATTGCCGAGGCGATTGCAGCTTACATCGAGAGTCTGAGGGCTCACAATGAGCCGATTCCTCCGCCGGTGACGGAGGAGCTGGTCGAGGTCGCCGTTTGAGCCGGCTGAGCCAGCTTTCCGGCCGTGACGTGACTCGCGAACTTGCCCGGGCGGGCTGCGCGCAGGATCACGTGCGCGGAAGCCATGTCGTGTTGCGCCAGGTAAATCCGCCTCACCGCAGACCCACCGTGCCGAACCACAATCCCATCGCGACAGTAACCGTGCGAGCTATAATCCGTCAGGCGGGCTTGACCGTCGACGAGTTCCTGGCCCTGCTCTGACACAGAGCGCCGCACAACCCATGTCCGGTGCTGGACCCCGACGGATTCCCTTTGATTTCCCCGAATGCCTGCTGGACGCTGCTGCATCCACCTCCGGCAGGAATTCACCGCCTGAGCTCCTAAACTGCCTGGGAACACGCTCCATCGCCGCTCTCCGGAGGCAGCCCTTATGCTCGCGCTCGCAGCCATCCTCGCTCTCTCGCTCGCCCACGCCCTGCCGACTGCGCCGCTCCCGCCTCAGCCCTTCACCGTCGAGCTGCTCGACCTCAAGCGCGGCGACTGGCGCATAATCAGTAGCCGCGTCGGCGGAGTGGGCGAAATTCAGGGGAAGAGCCGCAACTCGATCCAGCGTCGCCGGGCATGGATTTGCCGGGGTCGGTTCATCTGCAGGCGCGCTACCGTCGCACGACCGACAGGAGTCAAACCGACGATCTGTGCGGTCTCTACATCGGCGCGAAAATGCTCCGACCAAACGTCACTGCGGGGATGAAACAGACCACGTCCAGGCTGGTCACGACAACGATTCCGTGCGCGAAATCAGCCTTGAAACGGTTGCACGCGTGGCAGGATAGCGCCAGGTTCTCGAACCGATCCGTGCCACCGGGCGATTTGGGCAGAATGTGCTCGACCTCGAAAGGGAAATTGAAGACGCCCTCCGGAGCACGACAATACTCGCAGCGAGCCTGCGCTCGCTCGGCCACGGGCGGATAGAGTGGGTTCACGGTTGGGCCGGCATGAGGGGATCCGTTCTGGACACGGTTGCATCCAGCTCCGCGTCGATCAGCGCGTCAAGCTCCGTGCTCTCCCCCGCAGTTAAGGAATCGCGACGGGCGAGAAGCTCCTGCATCCGGTCATGCTGCGCCTGCGTGAAGAAGGCATCCGGTGCGAAGCGCTGAACGAGAACAGCCGAGCACTCGATGTGCCCGCCCTCCTGGGCGATGAGGGCGTCCAGTGCCTCGCCTGCCGTCCTGCCGACGGATTGGCGTCTGCCGGCCACGGCGCGAAACCGCGGGCGATTCGCCTCGTCTTGCTCGATCCGGATGGAAACGGAGGTGGTCATCGCAATCTCCCTCTGCTGATTGTACCACAGGTCGGCGGGGCACGACGAGGGGCGCGTTACCTCGACAGGCTTCAGCGACGCTCAACCGGATCCGTCAAGGGATCCCCGCCGGCCGCTTTCGTCTGAGAAGAGGCGTTCGTCCGTCTGGCGGCGCAGGGCCGGCAGCGCCGAGAGAGCTGAACGACCCGGTGCTGTATTCAACGTCGGCAGGAATCCAACACCTGCGCTCCTAAACTGCCGGGGAACATGCCCGATCGCCGCTCTCCGGAGGCAGCCCTTATGCTCGCGCTCGCAGCCATCCTCGCTCTCTCGCTCG
>Ga0181529_10006458_pt1 | contig 11917 bp, 4 predicted proteins | sample PEATcosm2014_Bin_36_FD_119763 | JGI IMG/M metagenome (GOLD analysis project Ga0181529, IMG submission 119763) | Peatland microbial communities from MTU Mesocosm Facility, Houghton, MI, USA - PEATcosm2014_Bin10_30_metaG | ecosystem: Environmental > Terrestrial > Soil > Wetlands > Peat | place... | reverse complement strand
TTGCAGCTTGCCGGCGCCCATTCTCGAAAAATCGAGGAGGTCGTTCAGTATCCCGAGCAGCGCTTCGGCGCACTGCTTGACCGACGTCAGATAGCTCTGTTGGTCGCCGGTCAGCTCCGTCTCCAACGCCAGTTCGGTCATGCCGATGATGCCATTCATGGGTGTGCGGATTTCATGGCTCATGTTGGCGAAGAAGCGGGTTCGGGTCTCGTTGGCCTCCCGCAATCGTTCGATCAACTGGCCGCGATACCGGTACTGCGCGGCGGCCATCAGCAGAAGCCCCAGAATCGTCAGCCCCGAGATTCCGAGAACGGCCAGAAAGCCGCCTTGCGCATACCACGGCGCCAGCACTTTGAACTCGAAGGAGGGCGGCGCGGGATCGATATTTCCGTTGCGGTCCATCGAACGCACCTGAAATCGATGGGCGCCCGCGGAAAGGCGCCGATACGAGACGGATGTGCCGGAGGCGAAGGCGCTCCACCGCCCCTCGTCCAGACGCTCGGAGTACAGCAGGCGATCGGAAGAGGTGTACTTCCATTTGTCCACCGCGCGAAACGTCAGCTTCACTTCCCCACCGGGCGGCGTCTGCCGCAGATTGTCGGCCTCGGGAATGAAAGTGGTGGGAGGGTCGGAATCGGCGTCGGGGTGAAACATGGATATTCCGAGCGTGGTGGCCGCCCATATTCGGCCCACCGAATCCTCCTCTACCGCCGAGGCGATGGAGGACGGCAGGCCATCGTCGCTAGCATATTCGAGCCACGTACCCGCGCGGTACCGATGAACCCCATCGGAGGCGGGCACCCACACGGAGCCGTCGCGGGCGGGCGTAATCATGCGCGCCCGATCCACCCCTCGGAGTTCGCTCCAGGTGCGATTGGCGTACTCCAGGAGCTTGCTCCGTCCACCCACCCAGATCCGGCCCGGGAGAATCTCCCGGATGGAGAATACGCCGGAATCGGTGTAGCCCTGGTCGCGCCGAATCATGCGAAGCCGGCCCGCGGAATAGACCCCCAGGCCTTTCAGGCCACCCAGCCAATATGAGCCGTCGGAGGCTTGCTCCACGGCCCGGACTTCGCCGCCATTCCATTCGGGTCCCAACTGGAACTGCAATTGGAAAGCGCGGCCATCATAACGGAACAGCTCGTAGGGCGACTGTTTATTGCGCCGCATGGTCACCCAGGCAGTTCCATCTTCCAACGACACGACACCTTCAGCCCGCTCTCCCTGGGGAAGCTCGACTTCCGAAAACTTTCCCTGCCCGGAATCGAGTTTGAGGATCTTGCCGGCGCCGCATCGCACCGCTACCGAGCCATCGCGGAAGACCATCAGGGCACTGGGAGCGGGTATGAACGGGAGATACTGGGGGGGCCTGTGGTAAGTTCGCCATCGGCCGCCCTGTTGGTGGACCAGAGAATCGGTAGTGGCAAACCACAGGCCGCCATTTCCGTCCCGCTGGATCGCGAATGCCAGAGAGTCCATTTCCGGCGCTTCGGGCGGCGTTCGCCAAAGTTGCGGCGCGGCGCGCGCCAAACCATCGTTGGTGGCCACCCAGAAGACCAAGCCAGGCGCCGTGGATACGTCGCGGAATTCTCCCGAAAGCACACCCTGGCGCGGGACTACCTCCCAGCGGCCACCCTTCCGCCAGGCCAGCGACGAGCCGTCTTTCATCCAGATGCTGCCGTCGAATCCCGGCCAAGCCCGGCCGTCCAGGTCTTTGGTCCAGCGCAGAACTTCCCACCGGTGGCCATCGTAATGGAGAATCGCGTTAGGCGCATCGCGGACCGGCCCCCCGCTGGCAGTCGCAAACGCTTCGCCGCCAGGGCCCATCGCCAGGTCGCGGAAGTCGCGCAAGCCCTCGGGATGAAACTCCAGCCATTCCAAAGGTTGGTCGGATCGCCCGTCCTGGCGGCGCAACCGGCCCACCCCGTTTCGTCCGGCAATCCATAAGCCCGCCTGCAAATCGCCGGTCATGCTGGTGAAGCCGCCTAACGGCGAGCCGCTGGTCTGCCATACAACGGTAACGTTGCCGGTTGCGAAATCGAAAGCCGCCAGCCGCTCCGGCAACAATACCAGAGCTTCACCCTTGCCGGACGGCAGTGCCGCTACCGCTCCACGAAGCGCCGGCGTGGCTTGAGCCGTCCAGCGCAAATCGTGGAGAGTCATCAGCCCTTGCGGCCCCAGAGTCCACGCCGATCGGCCCGGGATCCCGAAAATGGGACGCTCCAGGCCTTCCGATCCCGCGATCTGACGGACCCTGTAGCCGTCCAGCGCGCTTACAAAATCCACCTGCCCGTGGTGCGCCCATGCGATGCCTTCCGGTGTGATCGCGACATTGCTGGCGTAAGATTCGTAAAGCCCATCAGCCATAGTCCAGTAGCGCCAGACCATGGGGGTTTGGGCGTACGCCGTCCCGACCAGCAGAGCTAACGCCGCACACTTCAAGCGCAACACACTCCATCTAGCCATATCGGTCGGAGCGGTCGATATTTTTAGCCCGTATTTGCACTCCCCACCCGCCAACCTACGCTTGCGCAATCGCGAACAAGGAGATGGTTTCCACAAAAGCTCCCGAATGTAATCGACTAGTTAGACTTTTATCGTCTGGTTGAAACGTTCGGTCGATACACTGGCCAGACATAGGTGGCAATGTGGGGCTTACGTTCCCCCACGTATCGAAGTGTCGAAGTGTGTCTTAACCGATCCAACTTCTTAGGAGGAAAGCGTGTCCCTTATAAGTGGCAACCAATTCTCTTCGCGGCAGGCAGGCCGCCTGATTCTCGCTTCTTTGGCGGTTTCGAGCGCATTGTTCGCTCAATCGACCAGCGGCGCCATTGCCGGCACCGTAACCGACCCCACTTCCGCGGTCGTCCGGGCGGCGAAGATCGAGGCCCTCAATCAGGAGACCAAGATCTCCCGCAGCGTCGTCTCCGACGATAACGGAAGATACAGCTTCGCAAATCTCGATCCTGGCATATATACCGTATCCGCCACGGCTCCGGGCTTCGGCCGGAGCGAGCACAAAGACGTAACCGTACTGGCCCGCGCGGATGTCCCCATCAACTTTCAACTGGTGGTCGCGAACGCCGGTGGCACCACCGTGGAGGTAGTCGGGACGCCGGTGGTATCGGTGGAACTCACGCGATCCGACTCCAAATCCGGCGACGCCATCAACTCTCTGGCGTTGAACTTTCGCGCTACCGCCAACCCCAGCCCGATCGTCGTTGCCAACCTCGCCCCCGGCGTTCAATCCGACAGCGGCGGCAATATCACGGTGGCGGGCCAACTGCCCACGGCCACCTCTTTCTCGCTCGATGGCGTATCCACTCAACTCCCCCGCTACGGCGGTCCCACGCGCGACCTGTTCCCGTCGGTGGAAGGCATCGCGGAGTTTCGCGTCAACACCGCGGCCAACAGCGCCGAGTTTTCGCAGGCCACGGATATGACCGTGATCAGCAAGAGCGGCACGAACCTCTTTCACGGCGGCGGCTACTGGTACGGACAACGGCAGAGTTACAATGCCGCCGACCAGATCAGCAAGATCATCCCGACCGGCGACGCCGACGATTACGGATTATCGCTCGGTGGGCCTGTAACCATCCCGCACTTCTATAACGGCAAGGACAAGACGTTCTTCTTCTTCGACTACGAAGGCGTCCGTCTCGACTCAAACGCGCTCATCGACACCAATACGGCGCCTACCCAGTGGCGCACCGGCAATTTCGCCGGCTCGGGCACAACCATAATCGATCCCACCACCAACCAGCCGTTTCCCGGCAATGCCATCCCCGCCAACCGCATTAGTGCGGTTTCGGCGAAGGCGATTCCGCTCTTTTTCCCCACAGCCACCAATAGCGACACCACGCTGGCGAGTCCAAACCTGGTGACGACCTTTCCCGGAAGCTACTCTTCGGATGGCTTCGACGGCCGCCTCGATCAGAACTTCGGCCCCAATCACCGCGTTTGGGGCCGCGTGACGCAGAAGACGCTTGCCTCGATTGGGACCGACGCCGCACTGGGCGCGGGCGGCGCCGGCGATTCCACCTACAACCCGTTGATGGGCGCGTTTTCGACCGACTCGGACCTGACCAATATCGCCATGTCCTATAACTGGATCATCCGGCCCAACCTGATTGAGGACCTTCGCTTCGGTTATACGCGCGCCAATTTCACGTTCTCGTACCCGCAAGCGGCGCAGGGCGATTCGATCGTTTCAAGCCTCGGTATCCAGGGCCTGCCCGGCTCGCCGAAGAACGGCCTCGGCGGCACTCCGGTATTCTATATCGGCGATCTTCTGGGCGGCCAGACCAACCCCTACGGCCATCCGCGCGTGAACAAGAACGCAACCACCGAGATCGGCGACAACATCTCCTGGATCAGGGGCCACCATAGCTTGAAGTTCGGCGCCGAGTTCCGCCGCTGGAGCTACCAGGACAACATCACCTTCAATTTGGGCGACGAGTACGGCGATTATTTCTTCAACGGCAACGACCCTACGGGCTTCTCGAGTTTCCTGCTGGGCAATATCGCCGATGCGGTGCAAGCGCAGAACGGTCCCGATGGCAAGCCCTTCGGCTATCACTACGGCGGCTTCGCGCAAGACGAGTGGCGCATTCGCGACAACTTCACGCTTACCGTAGGCCTGCGCTACGAGATCAACACTCCGGCCAACGATTCCACGCATCAACTCGGCAATTTCGACCGCAGTTACCCGGGCGGGCGCCTGGTTATCCAAAACGAGGAGACCTCGCTGATCAATCCGCTGTGGAAGGTCGCGGTTGGCAATACGCCGTTCGTGACCGCCAGCAGCGTCGGCCTTCCCGATACGCTGCGCAATACCTATCTGGGCAACATTCAGCCGCGCCTGGGTCTTGCCTGGACTCCGGGCCGCGATAACAAGACCACGGTTCGCGCGTCGAGCGGGTTCTACTCGGTCCCCGTCATGGGCGCGGTGCTCTATTCGCTCTTGGGAGTCGATACGAGTTACTACGCGGACTACGGCAGCACTACCTTCCCCAATGCCTTTCCGACGGGAACCGGCAGTGCAGCGGCTTACCCCGGTTACCGTCGCGCCAACAACTACAACCTCGAGGATCCCAGGGTCATTCAGTGGAACTTCTCGGTTGACCGCAGCATTGGTTTCGATACGGTGGCACGGGCCAGCTATACCGGGTCCCACACTTACAATCTGATTTACAGCCCGGACCTCAACCAGGTGGCCCCGAACACGGTCGGTTACGCGGCTTTGGTCTCGACGCCCGCGCTTCGCCAGAAGAATCTGAAGTACCCGAACTTTCGCGAGGTGCTGACTCGCGACGACGGCCCGAGCGCCCACTATAACGCCATGACGCTCGAATTGAACCGCCGTTTCGCTCGCGATTTGACCTTTTCGACCAATTACACGCTCGCCAATAATCAGACGAACGCATTAGGCACCGCCCCGAGTTCGGCCATTCCCACCGGCGGTCAGGGCGACAACGGCGGAAACGTGAGTAACTACTACAACATCGCTTCCGACGTAGGCAATGCCTATTACACGCGCCGCCACCGCTTCGTGAACACCTTCGTCTACGATCTGCCTCTCGGCCGCGGTAAGAAGTACTACAGCGCGGTGGGCCGTGCGGCGAATCTGGCTGTCGGCGGATGGCGCGTTACGGGCGTGCTCGTAGCGCAAACCGGTCCCTGGCTGACGCCGTATTTCCCCAGCAGCCTCTCCGATCCCTCGGGCACCTTCCCGTCCTCCCGGTCGGTGAGCCAGCAGCGCCCCGATTGCGTCGCAGGCAAGAGCGGATACCTGTCGAACCCGACCACCAATCAGTACTTCGATGTGAGCGCATTCTCCGTCCCCGCGTCCGATATCGGCCGATTCGGAAGCTGTGGCGTGGGCATTCTGGAGGGGCCCGGCACCACGACCTTCTCGATGTCCGCCGGCAAGACTTTCGCCATCACGGAGCGAATCGGTCTGCGCTTTGAGTCGCAGTTCGCCAACTTATTCAACTTACTGAACAAAGACGCCCCGAATACCAACGTGGCCAGCAGTTCTTTCGGCCAGATCACGCAAAGCCAGTTGGTAGGACAGGCGGGTCCCCGAACCATCCAACTGCATCTCAGGCTGCAGTTCTAGTTCCCACCTTCAGCACCTGGGCCGCCATCCTTCGGGGTAGCGGCCCTTTTCCGTTAGTGAAGGGCCGCCGCCCCTACCCTTGCGCGATCGCAACCATCGAGTAAACCCGCGTGGCCGGCACGGTGAACTCCACCGCGCCCTCGCGCTCCTGGAACTGCAGCGGCGCTGGATCGTCCGCATCCGGCGACAAGCACATCACCGACTTCACCGCGCCGGGAAACTGCTTCTTCACCCTGACGGCGAAGGGCGTGGGATTGTTCTGCTTGTCGAAGTTGACGAAGTGTACGATGGTCTCGCGGGATTCGGCGCGCGTATAGATCTCCATCACGGTGGTCGATGGCGCGTCGGCGGTCACCGAAAGGCCGCGCGGCAAGCGTGCCACCACGGCCCGGTAAATGTCTTCCTGGTTCTGCGGCAGCACCCACTCGGGCGGCGAAAAACGGGGATTCCGCGGCGCCACTCCACCGGTGATCTCCAGTTCGCCATCCCCGCCGCGCGCTTGGGAGGCGCGCTCTCCCGCCACCACCCTGGGAATGTAGACGATGTGCCCCTTCCCTTCGGCGCGACCCGGCAGGAAGGCGTTCTTCTGGCGGCGTTCGCGGCGCTCGTTGTAGTCTCCGGTATTGCCGGTCACTACCAGCGTGCCGCCGCTGCGGACATAGGCGAGCAAGCGATCCACCTGCGCCTGCGAAACGCAATCCTGACCCGCCAGAACCACCGCCTGGTATCGATCGATGCGGTCGATCTGTTCTTCGTGCAGTAAGTCGAACGGCACCCTGCGCTGAATCAACACCTGCTCCACCAGGGTGGTGGGAATCCAGTTAGCGCTGATGCTGTAAGCCATCGCCGGCCAGGTGCGCAGCACCGCGACGTCCGCCACGTTCTCGGTATTGGTGCAGTAGCGGTCGTTGTATTCCCGGAAGAACTCCATGAAGGGCGTGAATAAGTTGGCGGCCATGAACGGGCCGCCCTGCACTCCGAATCCCGGAACGGGCTTTTCGTACTCGAAGGCCATGTGGACGGCCGCGTGCAGCTCGTCGCCCAGGCCCTCTTCCACGCCGATTCCCAGGCGCTGCGACATCTTATAGGAGCGGATCTGCGAGACCAGCGCGCCGGTATGTGGATCGAGCCGCGAATAGTAACCGCTGGTGTCGAAGCACAGGAAGTCGCAGTGGCCCACATACAGCGGATGATACACGGCGTTTACCCAGTAACGGTTGAAGCTATACAGGCCCTTGATATTGAAGCCCACCGAAACGGCCGGGTTCAGGCTCTTGACGACATCGTAAAGATCCGTCGAGTGGTGCGCCAGAGATTCGCAGCGGAAGCGAATCCACTCCTGCATCACCGGGTCGTCCACCGTCGTCAGCGTATCGGGCGTGGCGGCGTTGTCCCATTCCGGCGCCTGCAGCCAATCCACCTCGGCCACTCCGAAGCGGCGGTAGGCGGCCTCCTTCGAGGGATAGCGCGCGCGCAGAAACTCGTGGAACGCGCGCACGCACCGCCGGCAGTGGCACGAATGCGGCTCCGGCTGCAGCATCACGTTGTCGAAGACAATCTGGTCCGCGTGGATGTCCCGCACACCCACTTCGAGAACGCGCTTCAGATACGCGCGGTACAACGGCTCATTGGGGCACGGGTAGTGGCGATAGGTCTGGGTTTGCGTGTAAGGGACCCAGTGGTCCCACTGGTCGCGCTGTTCCCAGTCCTTGGCCGCGGGCACCTCGCGATAGAACGTCTCCACGAACATGGTGCCGGCCATGTAGAGGCTGACCTTCATGCCGTACTGATGCATGAGCGCGGCCGCGCGCCGCGTGCGGTCGATCTCGGCGGCTTCGGCGGTGAGTCCCAGCCCCTTGTAGAAGTGGATGCGGGCGTAGCGGACGCCGGCGTCCGCCATGCGGCGGATGTTCGCGGGATCGTGCATGGCCTCGTAGTGCTCCACCACGTCCTCGGAGTTTCCGCCGCGGCGCAGCAGAAATGCGAGGTCCTCATGATTGGGCCAGACGATGCCCTGGGTGAGTTCGCGCTTCTGCCGCGCGCTCTTCGCCCAGCGGGTCTCGGCAGGTTCGGCGGCCTGCGCGAAAAAGGGCGCCGCGGGCAGCGCCAGAGAGGATTGCAGAAAGCTGCGTCGTTTCATAATTTTCCCGTTACCCGCGCCAGTTCCGCCGATTTCGCAATTTCCTTGCCGTCGGCGAAGACGCGCAGGCCCTTCGAAGAACTAACCGTGACCCGCAATCCGAGGGAATCCCCCGTTGCGGAAAACACTCCAGAGCAATCCGAGATGGGCCGAGCGGAGCAATTCTAAAGGCCTGAACTGCAGGGAAAGTGCAACTTCGACTGCGGGCGGTCTCTCAAAGGCCGGAAACGTCGGCGTCATAGCACCTGAACCGTCACATTCGAATGGGCCGCAAATAGCCCGAGTCTGAGATTGCGCCGAGATGCAGGGCAGGCCCGTCCACGGCTGCGGTGTTGGGAAATGTTGTCAGAACGCAAAGGCATGCTCCCGACGATACACCGCTTCAAGGCGGCCTCTACAAACAGGTTCCGTGGCCATCGTAACAAATCCGCGGCGCGCTTTGTCCGCCCGTCCAAATCGGTGCCCCGAATTCTACCGAGGCGGCCATGCTTGCGAAAACGCATCGCTTCCAAAGCGCCACTCTAGCATCTGGCGCCCGTGCCAGGGATTCTACCCAAGGAAATCGGATGCCTGGTCAAATTGCCGTTGGGCATCATACACAATAGGTCACCAACAGCGACTAGCCGCCGCCCGGACCCTGAGAGTACCGGACCAGGCGCGAGCCGGACGCGGCCGGTAGTGGTAGCGCTGCTTGAAGTCCACAAGCAACTGCGGCGCCGCCATCGCCGGCAACCGTGAAGCCGGATTGGCGCAGTGAACGCTCGGCCGGATGAGAATGCGGCTCACGTTCACCACCGTGTGCAGAGAGGTTCGCCGCCACGTTGTCGGCCTGAACTCTTCCGAAAGCGCAAGCCGAGCCATGGCGCAGTCGCAGAACCTGGGGTTCCCAGCCCAAACAAGACACTGCCTCACCTCTCTCCGACCCAATGGTGCCAGACCAGGGTTGGCGTCAGGAATGAGCGCAAATTGTTGGATTGGCCAGCATTCTCAAGGGCCTCTAAATTATTGAACTTGGGTGAATTAGGCAGAAAGGTAAGAAGAATGGTCGGGGCGAGTGGATTCGAACCACCGACCTCCTGGTCCCGAACCAGATTCCGCGCGTTTTGCAGCGGTTTGCACGGGCTTGCTGATCCTCCACACAGTCGCCGTTCTGCCGTGATTTCAGCAACTTCACCAGCTTCACCTCTGCTCCGGCTTGCAGCCGCTTGCGGATTTTCGGTGCACGGAAAAGGCAAGAAAAGGGCAAAGCCGAATTGGCTACCCGGCCCACAATCGGCTATTATTAGGCTACCGGGCCGATTCGACATGTTGACACTGGACCCCGACAGATTGGTCGGCCTCCCGATCCCGATCGGAACCGGGTGGCTTCTCGGCGCGTGCATGGAGGCGCGCGGGAAACAGGACCTTTGGCTCAGGCAGAAGCCTGAGGTCCTCGAAGTATTACGAGAACAGGCGATCATCCAGAGCGCCGAATCGTCGAATCGAATCGAGGGTGTCACGGTCGAGGCGAACCGGTTGCGCCCCCTGGTGATTGGACGGGCCAGGCCCCGTGACCGCTCGGAGGAAGAACTCGCCGGATATCGAGCGGCGCTGAATTGGATCTTCTCGAGAAAGAACCCTGTTGCCGTAACCCCCGATGTGATTCGTCGTCTGCATGCCCTTGCCCAGGGCGGATCGTCAGGAGACGCCGGGGAGTGGAAGAGACGCGACAACGAGGTTATCGAGATCCTGCCGAGTGGCGAGCGCAGCGTCCGTTTCGTTCCCGTATCTGCCAAGGAAACGCCCGCAGCGGTGGAGATGTTGTGCCACCAGTATCGCGCCGCCACCGACGACGAGCGCATTCCTCCCCTCCTGATGGTGGCCACCTTCGTATTTGACCTGCTTTGCATTCACCCCTTCCGCGACGGCAATGGCCGCGTCTCCCGGCTGGCGACTTCGTTGCTGCTGCAGACGCACAACTTTCAGGTAATTCGGTATATCAGCCTGGAACGGCTAATCGAAGAAGGCAAGGAGGAATACTACCGCATTCTCAAACTGTGCTCACAAGGCTGGCACGAAGGCAAGAACGAGATCATTCCGTGGTGGAACTATTTCCTAAGCACGCTCCGCCGTGCCTACAAGGAGATCGAGCACCAAGTAGAATCAGTCGAGGCGCGGCCCGCTAAGAGCGATCTTGTGCGCCGAACTGTGCTCGACCAAGTGGGAGCTTTTACGTTGGCCGACATGGCGGTGCAACTGCCGTCGGCGAGTCCCCAACTCATCAAGAAAGTGTTGGCGGAGATGAAGAACGCCGGACAAATCATACTAACCGGCCGGGGACGAGGCGCCAGGTGGGAAGTTGCCAAATAGACGACAGATCGTGCTTGGGGAAGTCGCTTACTGGTTTATCGTCAAGATATTCTCTGAAAGCGTGAAGCTCCGATGGAGAGCCAACGGGCATCACGGTCAGGGCTTGGGTGTCAGCCCATGGGGCCTTATCCAGTCGTCCCCGCCGAGGTCCACCTCACAGCCGATCTTGCCGAGGCGGGCTGCGACGTCCTTCTTCTTGGCCACATCGTCTGTCAGGCGTACAAGGTGCTTACCTGCGATGTCGCTGAAGGCCCGGATTGAGCCAACCTGTACGAGCAGCGTCTTCCCCGGATGTCGTCCGAGCGCTAGCCCTGCCTCAAAGATCACGTTGGGCCGAGGCTGGCCCTTCGGCTTTCCTTCCGTGTTCTTCTCGCCTTTGCTAAGCAGCGACGGGCGAAGATAGGCCAAGTCGTCCGGCGAGAACAAGACCACGACAGCCTCGACCCGTTCCATCGCTTCATCAAGGACATCGTCGATGTGCGGGTTGGCTCCGCCTTGCTTCGGCAGCAGGACGGCCTTGCTCCACTCAAGCGGCTTAAGTCCAATATCACGAAGGAACTGGAACATCGCGCGCCGCAAGCCTTCGTCTCGCCCATGCACAACGAAAACGGAGTTGTCCTTCGCTTTCTGCAGCTTCGGCCTGCCGGACTTCGATGTCGCTCTCCTCGTTGCGATCACCGCCGTTGCCGCTGGAGCGGGAGATGAAGTTACAGGCCGAGGGCCGTTGACGGAAGCCCTGATCTCGGCGCGTTCCTCTGCTGTCGAATATTTCTGGATGCTGACACCCGACTCGGTGGCCAGGACCAGTGCTGCGAGTCGCCTGTCAAGGTACGTGCGATTGGCTACCTGCTCGACCCGGGCATAGACGCGGCTCTTCGTCACGCCGAGCTTCGACGCGAGTCTATTAAGCAGGTCTGGATTGATCAGGGCCACGGGGTCACCTCTTCCTGCCTTTCCTGTCGGCGCTCTTGGCCCGCTTCTTTTCTCCGCCCTCCATCTTTCGGGCGCGGTGCAACGCCACGTTGATCGCGTTCTCGGTCATGCTGAGGATCGGCGCCATCTGAGCAACGGCGAACCCGGCAGCCTTAAGCGTTCGGATCTTATCCGCAGACTGCTCGATATCCCGAACTACGAGGATGGCGAGCAGGCGGGCAATCTTTTCCTCTGAGGTGGTCTCGTTGGCGTGTGTCAGCGCCGGTCTAGAATTCCCCAAAAGCGCCGGTTGAAAATTCCCCAGTAGCGCCGATCTAAAAATCCCCAGGTGTGAAAACGTTGGGCTTGACCAAGGAGCCCAATGCTCAACCTGG
>Ga0181529_10006456_pt1 | contig 11919 bp, 10 predicted proteins | sample PEATcosm2014_Bin_36_FD_119763 | JGI IMG/M metagenome (GOLD analysis project Ga0181529, IMG submission 119763) | Peatland microbial communities from MTU Mesocosm Facility, Houghton, MI, USA - PEATcosm2014_Bin10_30_metaG | ecosystem: Environmental > Terrestrial > Soil > Wetlands > Peat | place... | reverse complement strand
CTGGATCTCGGCCGTCTACGGCTTCGCGGGCATGCGGGAGCTCCCGGAGGCTCTCGCCTTCAGCCCCGCGCTGCCGAAACGTTGGAGTCGGCTCGCATTTTCGATCGCCTATCGCGGGCGCAGGATCGGCTGCGAGTATCGCCGCGGATCCTCGGCCTACCGCCTCCTCGAGGGCGAGGGGCTGGAAATCGTCCACGAAGGAAAGCGGTATCGGCTAACGCGCGAAGAAACGGTGGAGGTCGACGAGAGCCCTCGGCCGCTCGCATGGATCCTCGATCTCGACGGGGTGATCGCCGACACGGCCGAGCTCCACTATCGGGCATGGAAGCGCCTGGCCGAGGAGCTCGGCCTGGGCTTCGATAGAAGGGCCAACGAGGCCCTCAAGGGATTGCCGCGGATGGCCTCCCTCCGCCGCGTGCTTGGGCCGGCCTGGGATGGCTGCTCGGAAGGCGAGCTGGCGGAGCTCGCCGAGCGCAAGAACCGGCACTACCTCGAGCTCCTGCGCGGGCTCGGCCCTGGCGATGTCCTGCCGGGCATGGGCGGCTTCCTCGGTGATCTCAAGCGGAGCGGGGCGAGGATCGCCCTGGCCTCGGCCAGCCACAACGCGCCGGAGGTCCTCGCCCGCCTGGGAATCGAGGCTCTCTTCGATGCGGTCGTCGACCCGGCCTCCGTCGCCATGCCGAAGCCAGATCCCGAGATCTTCCTGCGCGCGGCCGCGCTGCTTGGCGCCAGGCTCTTGGACTGCGTGGCCGTCGAGGACGCCCAGGCCGGCATCGACGCGATCAAGGCGGCGGGCATGTTCGCGGTGGGCATAGGGGAGGGCCTCGTCGGCGCCGACCTCCTCCTGGCCGAGAGCGGCTGCGTGGAGCGCGCGGCCATCGAGGCCGCGTTCCAGGCGCGCAATGTCGCCTAACGTATGAGAGGGCCGGAACGGCCGTCAGAAGGATCGCGCGAGGCAGAGCGAATACTCGGCCTGGTAGGGGAGCATGGAGGACTCTCCGCCGGCCTTGCCCCCGAAATTCGTGGCCGTGAAGGAGATCGAGAAAAGGTTCCTCGGCGACCAGGAGACCGTGCTGGCGATGGCGAAGTCGAGCTCGTCGAGGTTGAGGACGCAGCCCTCCGTGAGGCCGATGTGATCGTTCGCGATTTCTCCGATCGAGATGACGCAGTAGGCGTAGTCCTGGCCGAGGGCGAGGAAGCGGCCATTCCAGATGCCCGCTTCCGCCACATAGCTCGTCTCGCTGGCGGGGAGGCTCAGGGAAGACAGGTCCCCGAAGTAGCCGGACATCTGCGAGGCGTCGAGCCCGTCGTCCTGGCGCAGGTACTCGGCCTGGAGGTAGAGGGTCTGGGCCAGTTTCGATGGGCTGATGTCGAAGGTCCAGCGTCCTCCGGCGCTGTAGCGGAACCATGAGCCCGTGGGGTCGCCCAGGCCGAACCGAGACGCGATCGGCTGGTCCCGAAGCCAGATGCCGTCCGCGTAAATCTCCCCCGACTGGAGGGACCACCTCGCTGCCGCTCCAATGCAGGGATGGCGGCCGGACTGGAAGGCGGCCTTCAACCTGACCTCGAGGGGATCGAGGATCGAGCCGGCCGTGAGGTAGTACGGCAGGTCGGCGGGGCTTCCGATGCTGGCCGGGAGCGCCGTGGCCGCGTTGAGGTCGATGTCGAGGTCGGCGAGGGGCAGGAGGCCGAAGAGCTCGACCGAGTCCTTGCCCGGGGCCTGGCCGACTTCGCCCCAGGTCAGGTAATTGTTGACCAGGTCCGAGGGATTCCAGTAGCTTCCGTCCTTCCAATCCTCGAGTACCCGCCGGCCGAAGGCGATGGCCCAGCCATCGCCAAACGAGGCCTTGACCCAAGCCTGGTCCAAGGCTGGCGTGAGCGAGGTCGACGCGGCGCCTTGGGCCGACGCGATCATTTGACCGGACACGCCGGACTGGGTCTGGAATCGCAAGGTGTAGTCGGCATAGAGCGTGGGCAGGAGGACCCAGTCGGCGGGGGCTTGGAGCCTGACGAAGGGCGAATCGTCGTTGCCCTGGTATTCGCTGCCGTAGAAGGAGAGGTCCATCCCCTGCATCACCTTCACTTCCTCCGCCGAGGCGGCAATAGGCGCCAGGAACGCCAGGGCCACGAGCGCCCCGGCCGCGAGCGCGGCGCGGCGCCTCATACCTTGATCTCCCCGTCCTCGATACGGAAGACGCGGCGGGCGTACTTGAGCACCCGGTCGTCGTGGGTGGAGAACACGAAGGTGGTCCCCTCCTCCTGGTTGAGGGCGCTCATCAGCTCGATGATGGAGAAGGCGGTCCTCGAGTCGAGGTTGGCGGTCGGCTCGTCGGCGAGGATGATCTCGGGCCGCTTGACCAGGGCCCGGGCGATGGCGACCCTCTGGCGCTGGCCGCCCGAGAGCTCGGAGGGCTTGTGCTTGGCCAGGTCCGAAAGGCCGACCTCCGCGATGGCCCGCGTGATGCGCTCCCTCCACTCCGCTCGGCCGCCCTCGGCCTTGGCCAGCACGAGGGAGAGCTCGATGTTCTCGTAGACGTCGAAGACGGGCACGAGGTTGAAGCCCTGGAAGATGAAGCCGATCTTCCTGCCCCTGATGTCCGCGAGCTCCCTCGAGGAGAGGGAGGCGATCGGCGCCTCGTCGATGAGGACCTCGCCGCCCGTCGCCCGGTCCAGGAGGCCCGCGATGTTGAGCAAGGTGGTCTTGCCGGAGCCAGAAGGCCCCACGACGGCCGTGAATTCGCCCTTCTCGATCATGAGCGAGACGTTCTTGAGGGCCTCGACCTTGGTCTTGCCTAGCTCATACTCCTTGGAGACGCCGCGCAGCTCTATCATGGCTCGTCCTTCTCCACTTTGGGTTGCCAGGTCCTTATGAAGTTTAGGGAGAAGTACTTCTCTGGAAGCTTGTCGACGATCTCGAAGCCCCAGAAGCGAGCGCTCGTCTTCTGGGCCGGGTCGAGATCGTTGGCGATTTCGAGCCTGAAGGCGCGCATCCCCTTGTCCCCGACCTCGAAGCTACCGTAGGAGATCTCCTTGAGCCTCTGGCCGGATAGAGTGAAGTACTCGCGCCTTATCGTGAGGTAACTCCCCCTTTCGATAAAGCAGAGGATCCTCGCATAGCCGTCGGCTCCCTTCTTGGCCTTGAGCTCGAGCTCGTAGCAGCCTTTCTCGCCGTCCAAGCCCGTGGCCGTGGTCTCCTCCTTGACGATGGAGGCCTCGTAGTAGCGCGCGAGCTCGTTGTACATGACGTCCGCGTAGGACAGGCCCGAATTGAGGAAGGCCGACTTGTAACTGGTCTTGACCGTGTCGTCGGCCAGGGGCAGGTACATCCAGATCGCGTTGTCGATGCGCAGATGGCATTGTCCATAGGCCGAGTCGGGATAGTAGTCGTAGAAGAGGTACTTGAGGTCCCCCTTCTTGAAGCCGAGGAAGCGGTTGTCCTGGAGGGGCTCGCCCTCGCGCTCGACCTTGAGCTCCCAGCGGAAGGACGCGTCCCTGGGGATGAGGGCCAGGTCCGCCTTCGCGAGGACATCGGCCGCGCTCGGGGCCCCGACCGGCTGAGCCGAGGCGCCGAGCCCTGCCGAGGCCAGGGCTAGCGCGGTCGCGACCGCGATTACCATTGTTTTCATCGTCCCGCTCCTGTCATGGCTCGACCATCGGCCTTACTTCGAGAAATGGAGGAGGCTCACGACCTCGCCCCGCAGCATCCTCGCGACCGAGACCGTCGAGGTCGCGAAGGGAATGGCCAGGGCGGCCAGGTAGGTCGCGCCTACCGCCCAGAGGGCGGGGATCACCGTGAGGCTGCGCCTGCCGCCGAGGATAACCGCGATAGTCCAGTTGTCGGCCGTGAATTTGAGCCGCTCCACCGGGCCGACGAGGGCGAAAGCCAGGAGTATCCCGAGCGTGCATGCCAGGGCCGAGAAGGCGAGCATCTCGGCGGACAATAAGAGTATGGCCTTCCGACGAGTCATGCCGAAGGCCATGAAGGTGCCGATGATCTTGATCCTGTCCACGACCGTCGTGAAGAGGACGTTGACGATGGTCGCCACGGCCACGACGACGAGGGCGAGGAGGAAGATGGCCAGGATGAGCTCGAAGAACTGGATGAGGGTCTTGGACTGGTCGTAGCGCCACTTCGCTATGCCGTAGTTCACGCGGATACCGCCCGGATTGCCGGACAGTCCCTCGAGGAAGCGCGCGAAGGACCCGAGCTCGGCCTTGGCCTCGGCGTCGGTGACGAAAGAAGCCGCGCCTTCGCGGCCCGGCAGGAACACGAAGAAATTGTCGGGGACTCGCGCGCGGTCGAGCTCCGCGAGCTGGTCCTGGCTCACGAAGAGCAGGTGCGAAGTGTCGCTCGTCGGGAGGAAGAAGCCCGAGACCTTGAGGCTCAGGGAATCCAGGATGAGGTCCGAGTTCTTGAAGACGAAGGTGAGGCTGTCCCCCGCCTTGACCGGGCCGCGCATCGAGGTCGGGACGAGGGCCTCGCCCTCGCCCGGGAAGGCGCCCTCCTCGAGGTCGACCTCCTCGAGGAGCCTCTCCCTTTCGTAGCTCGTCGCGGCGACGTTCATCCAACTGCCGCGCCGCGCGTAGGCTTGGCCGGTCACGTAGTAGGTGGCGATGACTCGCTCCGCCTTGAGCTCTCGCTTGAAGTAGTCCCCGGCCTCGCTTTCCAGCCGCGCGGAGGGCCGCCCTCCGCCCTTCTCCGGGCTCCATGCGGAATCGAGCGCTGACGTGCTCAGGACATAGAAGGAGACGTCGCCCTTGGACCTGGCCCAGGCCGAGGCCTGGCGCCAGAAGCCGTTGAAGGCGAAGAGGCCGAGCGCGAGGCAGGCCGCGAAGGCCAGGATGAGGACGAAGGCGATCGAATACTTCGCGCGATAGTGGAGGACGTTCCGAAGGGCATACTTGAGCATCCTCACTCCTCCCTCATGATGTCGACGCTTTCTATGCGCCTCAGGTAGCGGTAGGGCTGGACCGAGGAGGCGAGACAGATGAGGATGGCCGCGAGGAGAATCACCGCGAAGCCGGCCAGGCCGGCCTTGGGGCTCAGCGTGAAGGTGTAAAGGACCTTGAAGGGCGGGATCGCGTAGCCCGCGACCAGGTTGAGGAGGCCCGCCAGGACGAGAGGGAGGCCGAGGCCCAGGGCGTTCTCGGAGAGCACGAAGCCCAGGAGCCTGTGGTCGGAGCAGCCGAAGGCCTTCATGAGGCCGAAGTCCGACTTCCTGTTCTGGAAGTTGATGGCCAGGTTGGCCGAGATGGCCGCAATCATCACGATGACGAGGATGGCGCACAGGAGGAAGAGGAGGCCGCGGTAGAGGAGAAAGGTGTCCTGCAGGCCGACCGACACCGTCGAGACGGAGTAGGCCCGGGCCCCGGCCCTCGAGGCGGCCGCCCGTATGCGGGCGAGGGCCAGGGAGTCGAGGATGGAGAGGGCCGGGATCGGCCGCTTCGGCGCGAGGATGAGGGGGTAGCCCCGCCCCTCGGGGATCGCGTAGAGCCGGCCCAGCTGGGACAGGTCCATGTAGACGATCGGGCAGGTCAGGGAATCGTCCTTCTCCATGGGAGTATCGACCACGGATTCGACCGTGCACCTGATGCCGTTGTAGTTCTTGAAGTAGTCGAAGGCGAGGAGGGTGAGTTCCTCCCCGCCGTAGACCCCACACCATTTGACCAGCCTGTCCTCCGCCATGACGAGAGGCGAGGAGCGGTATTTGGCGATCTCCGCGTCGCTCAGCTTGCCCTTGAAGAAGGGGAAGGCGGTGCCCAGCTCGCGGAAATCCACGCCGACCACGAGGGCGTAGAAGCGTATCTGCGTTCCGCGCTGCTGGAACATGGCCCAGGAGTAGGCGACGTCGACGAGGTCGAAGTCCTTGCCGAGGTCCTTGCGCAACGAGTCCCTCTGCGCCGCGGCCAGGTCGATGTCGGCGATGCTGTAGTCCGTGCCCAGGATGTCCAGGCCCTGCTTCCTGGTTGCGAGGTAGCGGGGCAATAGGTAGCCGGCGGGCCGGTCGAAGAAGATGTTGAAGGAGTTGTACAGGAGGTCGACCGAGGCCATGATGAGGCCCAGTCCGATCGTGATGAACACGAGGAAGCTGAGGGCCTTCAGCTTGTATCCCTCGTAGAACCGGGCCGCGGTCAGAAAGGTGCGCATTCTGTAATCGACCTCTTTTGCGATGTGATGACGCTCGCTGGCATAAATGGTCTTTCAGGGCATACGTTACAGGAAACAGGGAGGCCTTGGCAACGGCCCGACGCCTCGATGATCCCGCCAATATTGCGATCAGATCGCCGGGTTTTCTAGCCGATCATTGGGAAGGATGCGAGTATCCAACACGGCCCGCTGGGCCGAGGGCCTCGTCGCCGGCCTCCTGGCGGGCCTCCTCGGCCTCCTTCGCCCCGCCGACCCTTCCTTCGCGGGCATGGGCTTCTTGCCCCAGGCCCTCGCCTCGGTGCTCGTCGCCGCCTTCCTGGGCGCCGCGCCCGGCGCCATGGCGTTCCTTGGCGCGGCGACCTCGACCGCAGCGCTTCCATGGCTGGGGACTTTGTTAGGATTATCGCCCGCGGTCCGAGAGCCCCGCGCCCTCATGGACGCGGCCCGAGTCCCGGCGGCGGCCGCGCTGTGCAGCGCCCTGGCCGTGGGCTGGATCCGAGACAACTCCGCGCAGGCGGCGGCCCGCCTCCTGCGGCGGCTCCGGGACCTCATGCGCCGCAACGTCCAGCTGAAGAAGATGAATGCCGCCCTATCCTTGCTTTGCGAGGAGCTCGAGCGCCGAGTCTCGGGCCAGCGCGATTCGGTCTCGGCCCTGTACGCCCGGATTCGGAAGATGGACAGCCAGGACCTGCCGAAAGTCCTCTCGGGCCTCCTCGAGGCCGTCGAGGCCTTTTCCCAGGCCACCTCCGCGGCGGTCTACGAGTACGACCCCAAGGCGATGGCCCTCGTCCGACTCGCCTCGATCGGCCCGGAGGCGGAGGCCTTGATCCCGCTCGACGCCGGGATCGAGGGCTGGGTATTCCGGAACAACGAGATATTCAGCCTCAGGAACGTCGACGACTATCTCAACCTATCCCACGTCGATTCCACGGACAGCGTCCTCGCCTTTCCCCTGAAGGCTGGGGATCTCCCCTGGGGAGTGCTCAACGTGCGGGAGATGCCCTTCTATCGTTACAATCCGATAACAGAAAGGAACCTCGGCATCGTGGTCGAGCTCTCCTCTTCGTACATCAAGAAGGCCGCGGAATTCAGGGATCGCGTGCTGAGCCATCCGCGCAACGACGTGACCGGCCTGCCGAGCTATGGGGAATTCATCCGGATCCTCGGCGAGGAGCTCGGGCGGCGCGCCGAGCGGCGGCTCTCCGTGGCCGTCGTCATCGTCGAGCTGCTCGGCTTCGAGGAGCTGGCCTTCTCCCACTCGGGGCCCAAGGCCCTCCTCCTGCTCAAGGAATTTGCCGGCGCCGCCTCCCTGGGGGGAGGCCGCCGCGCCGACGCCTTCCACTACAAGGCGGAAGGCCAGCTCGCCTTCGTCCTTCCCGACCTGGACCGCAACGGCGCCTCCCTCTTCTGCCTGAGCCTCTCCAGGATCGCGGGCGAGAGGGAATGGCTCATCGACGACAAGCATGTGGGGTTCGAGATCGCGTTCGGCATCGCCGCCTCGCCCGCCTCGGCGGGGGTCCCGTCCGCGGAGGGCGCCGAGACCCTCATCGCAGAGGCCGAGTCGGTCCTGGTTCGATCGAAGAGCGTCTTCGCCGACCAGGGAGGCCGCGGCCCGTGACCGGCTACGAGTATATCCGGACGATGCGGAGCCTCTACATCCCGCGGACGCCGAGGGCCGCCTACATCGCCGCCGAGGCTGGGCTGCTCCCGGTCGAGGCGGTGATCTACAAGGCCTCCTCCGTGAAGCCCCTCTTCGAGGAGCCCTACGACCTGGAGGAGCTGGAGCGGGTCCTCGCGCAGGCCGACCTGTCCTTCGGCGACGCCATGATGCTCGCCGAGATATTCGCGGCGATGACGCGCGAGCGCGACAAGGAGCGGGCCCTCTTCGCCGCGGAAAGCCTGACCGCGCTGGAGAACAGGTGGATCCGCAAGGTCGAGAGCCTCCGCCCGGCGTACGACTCGGGGGAGGATGGGCTCGACGCCGCCTTCCTCCTCGCCCGCGCCCTCTATGAGCGCGCGCTGCTCGCCGGGCGAAGCGCGCCAATAATGAATTATTACCTCATCGAGGCCTACTACATCCTCTGCCAAAGGCAGGACGCGGGCTCGGGCGGGAGGGAATTCGACCTCCTCATCCGCTGCCTGCTCCGGCTCGGCCTCGTCGACCAGGCGGATTCCGAGATAGGCGCGGAGCTCGAAAAGCGATCGGAGGGCGAGCTCCTCGCCCTGGCGGCCGAGATAGCCTATCTCCGCAAGGACGTCAGGAGGATCCGCGAGCTCCTATCGGGCCGCGGCCTGGGCGGGCTCGGCCTCGACGCCGAGCTCGTCCAGGTGCTGGAATCCTGGCGAGGCTAGGCGCATGAGAGTCTGCCTCGTCATCGAAGGCTCCTACCCTTTCATCACCGGGGGCGTCTCCTCGTGGGTGCACGAGCTCATCACCGGCCTCCCCGAGATCGAGTTCGTCCTTTTCACGCTCTCGCCCCACGAGGGGCAGGAGCCCCGCTATAAGCTTCCGCCTAACGTCAAGGGGCTCGCCGATGTGGTCCTGACGAGCGTCCCGCGCGGCGGGCCCGCCCGCGAAAGCGCCGGGCGCGCCGCCAGGAGGGAGCGGATGCGAGGCATCATCGCCTCGCATCTCCGCATGTTCTCGGGAAGCCCGCCCAGCCTGGCGCAATTGATCGGCTCGGTGCCGGAGGGCGCGAGCCTCCATCGCGAATCGATCCTCGACGAGCGATCCTGGCTCTTCGTGCAGGGCCAAAATCGCGTCCGCAACCCGATCTACCCCTTTTCGGACTACTTCTGGGCATGGAAAAGCGCGCATGACCTGATATTCAACGTGCTCGCGGCGAGGCCCCCCGACGCCGATGTCTACCACTCCCTCTCGACGGGCTTCGCCGGCCTGGCCGCCCTGGCGGCCAAGGTGCGCCGCGGCGCGCCCTTCATCCTCACCGAGCACGGCCTCTACCACAAGGAGCGCGAGATCGAGATCCGCAAGGCTTCCTTCGTCCGCGGCTACCAGCGCGATCTCTGGATACGCCTCTACAACAGCATCGCGGGCATGTGCTACAAAGGGGCCGACCTCTGCACCTCGCTCTTCGAGGAGAACAGGAAATACCAGCTCGAGCTCGGGGCCGCGAGCGAGCGCAGCGTCGTGATACCGAACGGGATCGACGTCGAGCGCTACTCCGTCCGGCGCGAGAAGAGGGACGACGAGTTCCACGTCGGCTTCGTGGGGCGGATCGTCCCGATCAAGGACGTGAAGACTTTCATAGTCGCCGCCAAGCTCGTGCTCGAGCGCATACCGAGCGCGCGCTTCCACCTCATCGGGCCCGACGACGAGGATCCCGAGTACGCGGCCGAGTGCGTCCGGCTCGCCGCCGACCTCAAGATCGAGGGTAGACTCGAGTTCACCGGAAGGGCGGACGTGCTCGATTACTACAAATTCCTCGACGTGGTCGTCCTGACGAGCGTCAGGGAGGCCCAGCCCCTGGTCATCCTCGAGGCCTACGCCGCCCTCATACCCTGCGTCTCGACGGACGTGGGCAATGTCTCGGAGCTCCTCGAGGGCGATCGGCGCTTCATCGCGCCGTCCAAGGACTCGGGCAAGATAGCCGAGGGCATCGAGTTCGTCTACGAGCATCCCTCGGAGATGGCCGAGCTCGCGGCGCGCAACCGGCGGAGGACGATAGCCAACTACGAGAAGCGGGAGCTCCTCGCCCGCTACGGCGACCTCTACTCGCGCTTCGACCCGGCGCGCAGGGAGAGCGGCGAGTAATGGCCGGCATCGGCTTCGAGCTGCGGAAGCTCGTCGAAACGAGGACCCTGCACGCTTTCCTCGGGGCCGCCTTCTCGGGCACCCTCGTCGTCGCGGGGCCCTGGCTCATCTCCGCCGCGAGCCTGGCGGCGGCGCAGCGCCTGCCCGTCCTCTCGGAGCCCGAGACCGCCCTCGCTTTCACGGGGGCTATGGTCTGGGCCCTCGCCCTGTCGATCTGCGTCAGCGCGGCCCCCCTCTATATCTTCGTGCGCCTCTCCGCCGACCTCGTCTACGAGGACAAGCGGGGCGAGGCCTCGACTCTCCTGCTCAAGTATGCCGGCGCGACCGTCCTCGCCTCCCTGCCCCTCGGGTTCGGCGCCGCGCTCGCCCTCGTGGGGAACCGTCCGGACTCGAGGCTGTTCGTCCCCTCCTTCGCCCTGCTCTTCGCTGCCGTGAACGCCCTCTGGGCGACCATGGTGACGGCCGCCCTCATCCGCAAGTACGGCCGCATCCTCGTCGCCTATGCGGCGGGCATGGCTCTCATGTACTTCCTCGCCCGCGCCCTGGGCCCCGCCCTTGGCGCCTCGGGGTCCCTCCTCGCCCTCGCGGCAGGCTACGCCCTCACCGTCCTCCTCCTCCTGCTCGCGACGATCGAGGCTCTCGGGACGGCCCCCTGCGCCCACGCCTTCCGCAGGCTGGGCTCCTACGCGCGCAAGTACCGCAACCTCGCCCTCGCGGGCGCCTCCTACGCGATCGCCACCTGGATCGACAAGGCCGCGATCGCCGCGTTCCGCGGCGTCGCCGCGCCGGGGACGCGCCTCTACGTCAATCCGGGCTACGATACGGCCTACTACTACGCGAATCTCGCCCTCATCCCCGGGCTGGTGCTCTTCACCATCGCTACCGAGACGGATTTCAACCTCGACCTCAAGCGCTTCATCGCCTATCTCGGGCATCGGCGCCAGCCCGAGATCGAGGCGGCCAAGTCGCATCTCATCCGGAACTCAGCTGCCTCGCTCAGGAGACAGACCGCCTTTCAGGGCGCGGTCGCCATCGCTCTCGCTCTCGTCGCGCCTCTGGCGGCGCCGACTCTGGGCCTGCCGGTCGCTATTTTCGACTTCCTGCTCGCGGGCGGCTTCTTCCAGCTCATCCTTCTGACCGCCCTCAATATGCTGTTCTATCTCGAGCTCTACCGCGAGGCGGCCCTGAGCGCCCTGATCTTCGGCGCGCTCAACCTCGCGCTCTCCGTCGCCGCCGGCGCGATGAGCGACGCCGTCGCCCTCCAGGGGCCGCCCTTCCTGATAGCGTGCGTCGTCTCCTCGGCCCTCGCCCTGTATTTCACGTTCCGGGGGCTCCGGCGCTTCGACCGCATCATCTTCCTCCGCGCTACCTGGGAGGACTACGGCCGATGACGAGCGCGGACTAGGACGGGGGCTGTCCGCCCGTGCCTGTGCTATCGTCTTTCCTGGCGAGCCGGACGGCGCCTAGGATCGCGAGCGCCGCGCCGACGGCGATTCCGGATATCTTCTTCCACCCGAGCCCCGGGGAAACGCCGATCCCGATCTGGTTCGCGAAGAGCGAAACCAAGGCCAGGACTGCGCCGACCGCCGTCATGGCGATGGACATGGATCTGTTCTTCCGCACCTCGACCTCCTGAAGCCCGGGCCTCCCATCTGGCGCGCGAATCGGGCCGAGCCTTGGGAAATTCCCGGAACCTCTCCCATTCTACCAGCTCGAGGCGCTGCCCTTGTACTGGTTGTACTTGGCGAGGATGGCGGAGGCGCTCATCGCGCTGGAGCCGATGTTCACGCCGACGATCTTCCCGTCCACGCCGAAATAGCCCCAGGCGGCGTTGTAGGACTCCGGGAGCTGGGAGCCGATCATCATGCCGACGTTCGTCGAATCGGAGGTTCCCAAGGGATAGGTGACGCTCGGCGTGTCCGAGCCGTGCAGGACGCCGTTGATATAGAGGCTGATATATCGGTTGCCGTTCGTCACGTCCCAGGTGCCGACGATGTAG
>Ga0181529_10006455_pt1 | contig 11921 bp, 7 predicted proteins | sample PEATcosm2014_Bin_36_FD_119763 | JGI IMG/M metagenome (GOLD analysis project Ga0181529, IMG submission 119763) | Peatland microbial communities from MTU Mesocosm Facility, Houghton, MI, USA - PEATcosm2014_Bin10_30_metaG | ecosystem: Environmental > Terrestrial > Soil > Wetlands > Peat | place... | reverse complement strand
ATAGCCGCCGTAGATAGCGATGAAGAACTGCGCGACGGCGCCGCCCCACGGCGGCAGGCGCGCTTCCCCCGATTCGAGCGGTTTCTGAAAGAAGCTACCCCAGGCGAACAGCAGGGTGGCGAACAGCACCAACCAGGGAACGAGCCGGGCGAAGAAGGTCGGCGGCGTCGCCAGCAAGATCGCGCCGCCGACGCCGCCGCCGATCAGGCTGATGACGAACAGCGCGCGCATCGACAGGCCCGCCGTCCCTTCGGCGCCGGCGCGCCCCGTGAAGCCGGTGACGATCTGGGCGGGAAAGAGCGCGATGGTCGAGGTGATGTTGGCGGCGCGCGCGTCCATGCCGGTGAGCATCAGCGACGGCAGGGTGATGAACGAGCCGCCGCCGGCGAGCGCGTTCTGCGCGCCCGCCCACACGGAGGCCAGAAACAGCACGATCAGCGACGCCATGGGCGCTCCTTTGGACTGGGACGCGTCCAAGGCGTCGCTCCGCCGTCGCCTAGACGCCCGAACCGCAGGCCGGCGTCAAGCCCCGGCGCAGAGCCGCGCGCCCCACCCCTCAGCCCCACAGCTCGCGGTTGGTCGGCCCGCGCGTCGCGACGACCTCGGCCTGGTCGCCGCGGATGATCGCCATCTCGGCGACGCCGGTCAGGCCGGAGCCGGCGTCGAGGTTGAGGCGGAAGTTGGCGATCTGCTCGACGTGCGAGGCGTGGTCCTTCGCGTCCTTCGGCGTGTGGCCGTGGACGACGAAATAGCCGCTCCAGCCCTCCGGCCCCGGCGCGCCGTCGATGAAAGGCCAGCGCACCCACGCCCAGTGGCGGTCCTCGTCGAGGCTGGCGAGCGGCGCGTTCCATGGCGCGGCGAGAAACGTCTCGAGATCCAAGCTCGGATTGACGCCGGCGTGAACGAACAGGATCCGGCCCGAACGCCAGTGCGAGCGCAAGGAGGCGAGCCAGGGCCAAACGCGCTCTGGCAGCCCCTCGCGCAGCGCGGCGAGAAAGGCGCCGACCGTCGCCGGCGGCTCGACGAAGGACGCCAGCGACTCGGCGACGCGGCCGCCGCCGTTGAGCAGCCACAATTCGAACGCCTCGACCGCGTCGGCCGCGGGCGTCGCCGGATCGAGCGCGAGCCGCATCATCGCCTCGTGGTTGCCCATCAGGTTGACGCTTTCGTCGGCGCCGACGCGCTCTCCGGCGTCGATGGCCAGCGCGATCGCGCCGAGGCTGTCGTGGCCGCGGTCGGTCAGGTCGCCGAGGAAGACCATCGCCCGGCGCGGCGCGCGGCGCGGTTCTCGCGCCGCCTCGTCGAGCAGCGCGTCGAGCAGGTCGCTCCTCCCGTGGATGTCGCCGACGACAAAGATCTCGATGTCGGGCTCGGCGGAGCGCGGCAGCGCGAAGGCGCGGCGTTCGACGGCGACGGACATGGACCGCTCCCTTGGCGCGCCGCTTCGACGCCCGGGGCGGCGAGGGCGCGGCGAGGCCACTATCGCGCGGCGGGCGTCGGCTTTCCAGAGGCCGCCCGCGTTGGTGGCGACGGGGCGAAGCGCGTCAGGCGATCACGGCCGGCCGGTCCGCGTCGATCACAGGCGCACCACCAGCACCGAGCATTGCGCGTGGCGCACGATGGTGCGCGCGTTGGAGCCGAGCAGGTAGTCGGCCATCACCGGCCGGTGCGAGCCGACGACGATGAGGTCGGCGCGCCAGCCCGCCGCGTCGCGCAAGAGCTCGTGATAGACGCCGCCGGAGAGCACGACGGCGGAGACGCGCGACTTGGGCAACGGCAGCTTGGCGACGATCTCGTCGAGCGTGGCCTGGGCGCGTTTCTCCTGCTCCTCGTCGAAATCGGCGGGCACGTATTCCATGAAGGTCGCCGGCAGCAACGGCTGCACGTTGACGAGGCGCAGATCGCCGCCGCTCTGGACCGCCAGCTCGACCCCCTGCTCCAGCCCTTTCGGGCTCGGCGCGGGGTCGGCGAGATCAACGGCGACGAGGATCCGACGGAACATGGTTTCCCCCTGCTTTGTGGCCGCCGGCGCGCGGCGGCTTCTGCTTATTTCATAGGCCGTCGACGAAGGATTCGACAATGCGGAGGCTCAAATTCGGGCGCTTTGGCGGGCCGTTTCGTGGTCATTGTTCCGTTGCGCCGACACCGCTATAAGGGCGCCGGGTTGAACGGGAACCACAAAACATGGGCATGGTCGGCGTGATCGAGGACGGCTACAGGCCATCGGAAAGCGAGCCGTTCATGAACGATCGCCAGAAGGAGTACTTCCGGCGCAAACTGATAAGCTGGCGCGAGTCGATTCTTGCCGAGAGCAAGGAGACTCTCGCCGCGTTGCAGAATGAGAGCGAGAACCATCCTGACATCGCCGATCGCGCCTCCTCGGAGACCGATCGCGCGATCGAGCTGCGCGCGCGCGATCGCCAACGCAAGCTGATCGCCAAGATCGAGGCGGCGCTGGCGCGCATCGACGACGGCACCTATGGCTTCTGCATCGAAACAGGCGAGCCGATCACGCTGCGCCGGCTCGACGCGCGGCCGATCGCGACGCTGTCGGTCGAGGCGCAGGAGCGACACGAGCGGCGCGAGAAGATCTATCGCGACGAGTAGCGGCGCAACGGCTGCGCGGCGATGTGGACGCCGCGCGGCGCCTAAGCTCGATCGCGCCGCGGCCTTCTCGCGCCTCGCGGGAGCAGGCGGACGCGCGCAGCCCGGCCGGCCGAAGGGCTCGCTCGAATCCCGACGACGCGCAGAACGCTCTTGAGCGCCCCGCGGTCGCGTAACTTTGACGTCGCGCCCTCGTCTGGCCTCGCTTGCAAGCAGAGGCGGCCCTCGACGGCGCGGCAGGTCGGCCGGCGGCGAAGCGCAATCCCTCTCTCCGCCAAGGCCGAGACCCCGGCGCGGCGACGGCATCGCAAGACGCCCTAGCTGTCGCGTCCGAGCAGCCGCGCCATCTCCGCTTCGAGCGATTCGAGATCGGCGAAGGGGTCGGCGGCGACCGGCGGAGCGCCGGGCTCGGGCCGCGGCGGCGCAACGGCGGGCGCGCCCGGCGGCGGGATGGCGGGAGCGCCCGGAGGCGGGATGGCGGGCGCGCCCGGCGGCGACGCGGCGGCGGGCGGCGGCTCGGGCGCGACGGCCGGAGCGTGGGGCGTCGCGCGCGAGCGCGCAGCCACGCCGATCGGCGGCGGCAACGGCGGCCGGGCGACTCCCGCGGGGCGCGGCGGCGCAGCGGCGGGCCTGAAGGGCGCCATCGCCTCGGGCTTCGGCGCGACGGGCTCGGGCCGGGGCGGCGGCGGCTCAGCGTGCAACGGCGGCGGTTCGAGCTTCGCCGCCGCGCCCTCGACCTTCGCCGCCGCGGGGGGCGCGGCGGGGCGCGGCGGTGGGCGCAACGGCGGCGCGGCGCGCTCGGCCGGCTTGGCGAGCGGCGGCTCGACGCGCGCGGCGGCGCGGAGCGGCGGCGGCGGCGCGGGCTCCAGGGGCGCCAGAGGCGGAGGCGGAGGCGGCTCGACCGGCGCCGGCGCGCCACCGAGCGGGCGGGCGGGGGCGATCGGCAGCGCCTTGACCGCCGCGGCGTCGCGCTCGCGCTCGCGCTCGCGCGTCAGCGGCGGCGCGGCGGCGCGCACGATCTGCGACTCCACCACGACGTCGTTCGGCCCGCCGATCATGATCAGGTGCTCGACGTTGTCGCGGCGCACCAGAACGAGCTGGCGCTGACCGTCCAGCGAAAAGGCGTCGACCAGGCCGAGCCTCGGCTGGCGCGTCCGGCTGCTGCCAGGAACTCTCAGGCGGTGGCCGAACGCAAGACGATAGACGACGACGACGAACAACGCGGCCGCAACGACGAGGACGGCGATCACGGCGATCTGCAGCCCTCGATTGTCCGGAGACAACAAGTTACTCATCGATTGCATGCGCTATCCAGACCTTGAAGATCGCGCGCCTGCCCGGCCCCCAATCCCAGTCGCCAACGGCGGTGAAAAAGGTCACTATCAGACCGGGCGGCCCAATGCGACTCACTTGGGATCGAGTGTTGGTACCAAATCGCGTGAACCATGAAAACATCGGAATATCGACAGCAGGGCGCCGCAAAGGCAAGAGAACGCTCGGCGGCGTCCCGCCGGCGGCGAGCCGAATCGCCTCGTCGCCGGCGGGACGCCGCCTTTAGCGCCGAGAGAAAGCCGAACGAAGCGCCTTAGGCCGCCGTAAGGAAGGATGATCCCGCCATGACCCGCGCGTCGCCGCCCGCCGCCGTCGACCGCGCCGAACGCGCCGCCAACCCGGCCCTGCTGCTGCTCGCGGTCTGCCTCACCGCGGCGGTGGCGACGTTCCTGCTGCTGCCGGGGGAGATCGGCGTCAAGGCCGTCTCCTGGGCCATCGTCGCGCTGGCGGTGTTCGGCGTCTTCGCCATCCTGCTCTACGCCTTCGGCCAGCTTCAGTTCGCCGGCCGCGCCGCCCGCCACGACACCGCCAAGGCGATCGCCGACGGCAACAGCGACGGGCTGATCGTCACTGTCGCCCATTCGCGCATCATTTACGCCAACGAGGCCTACCGCCTGCTGTCGGGGGCCAAGGGCGCCGCCGACCTCAAGCTGGTGGAGCGGCTGTTCACCGGCGCGCCGGAAGTCTCCGAGGCGGTCTACCGCCTCGCCCAGGCCGCGCGCGCGGGCAAGCGCGCCAGCGAGGAAGTGCGCATGGCGCCGCCGCTCGCCGGCGACGGCCAGGCGGCGTGGTACCGCATCCGCGTGCGCCCGCTCGACGGCGTCGCCAAGGACGGCGCGACGTTGTGGACGATTTCCGACATCACCCGCGAGCGCGAGCGTCACGAGAGCTTCTTCCAGGATCTGCAGCACGCCATCGACTATCTCGACCACGCGCCGGCGGGTTTCTTCTCCGCCGAGCCGGACGGCTCGATCGCCTATCTCAACGCCACGCTGGCCAATTGGCTCGACTACGACATCGCCCAATTCGCGGCGGGGCGGCTGAAGCTATCCGACATCGTCGCCGGCGACGGCGCCGCTCTCCTCAGCGTCGTCTCCGGCCGTCCCGGCGAAGTGACGACGGAGCGCTTCGACGTCGACCTCAAGCGCCGGCAGGGCCAGTTCCTGCCCGTACGGCTGCTGCATCGCGTCGCCTTCTCCAGCGCCGGCCTGCCGGGACCTTCGCGCACGCTGGCGCTCAACCGCGCGCCAAGCGAGGACAAGGGCGAGGATCTCGGCGAAGATCTGCGCGCGGCGGAAGTCCAGCTAGCGCGCTTCTTCAACTCTACGCCGATGGCGATCGCCCTGGTCGACGCCGAAGGCGTGGTGCTGCGCGCCAACGGCGCCTTCGCGCGGCTGGCGCCCTTGGCGCTGAAGGCGACCGCCGAGGACGGCCGCCCCTCGATCTATCGCGGCCTGATCGAGCGCGATCGCGCCGCGCTCGGCGAAGCCATCGCCGCCGCGAGCCAGGGCAAGGGCGACGTCGCGCCAGTCGACGCGGCGCTGGTGGGCGAGACCCCGCGCTCGGCGCGCTTCTTCGTCTCCGCCGCCGATCCGCGCGGCGAGGAAGGCGCCAGCGCGATCGTCTTCGCCCTCGACACCACCGAGCAGCGCACGCTGCAGGAGAGCTTCGCCCAGAGCCAGAAGATGCAGGCGATCGGCCAGCTCGCCGGCGGCATCGCCCACGACTTCAACAACGTGCTCACCGCCATCATCGGCTATTCCGACCTTCTGCTCGCCAACCATCGGCCGACCGATCCGTCCTTCCAGGACATCATGCAGATCAAGCAGAACGCCAACCGCGCGGCCGGCCTGGTGCGCCAACTGCTCGCCTTCTCGCGCCGGCAGACGTTGCGCCCGCAGATCCTGCAGCTCGGCGAGGTGCTCTCCGAGCTGCAGATGCTTCTGCGCCGCCTGGTCGGCGAGACGATCGAACTCGAGGTCGTGCATGGGCGCGACCTGTGGCTGGTGAAGGCGGACCTCAACCAGTTCGAGCAGGTGATCGTCAACCTGGTGGTTAACGCGCGCGACGCGATGAGCGACGGCGGCCGCATCACGCTACGCACGCGCAACGTCGCCGCGGCGGAATGCGCGGCGTTCAACGAGAAGGCGCTGACGGCCGCCGACTACGTGCTGGTCGAGGTCGAAGACACCGGTCACGGCATTCCGCCCGAGGTGCGCGACAAGATCTTCGAGCCTTTCTTCACCACCAAGGAGGTCGGCAAGGGCACCGGCCTCGGCCTGTCGATGGTCTACGGCATCGTCAAGCAGACCGGCGGCTTCGTCTTCTGCGAGAGCGAGCCGGAGCACGGCGCGACCTTCCGCATCCTGCTGCCGCGCTACATTCCCGAGGCGGCGCCGGAACCGGCGAAGAAGCAGGAGGCGGCCAAGCCCGCCGCCGACCTCACCGGCCGCGGCGCCATCCTCCTGGTCGAGGACGAGGAGGCGGTGCGCGCCTTCGCCTCCCGCGCGCTCGCCTCGCGCGGCTACACCGTGCTCGAGGCGGGATCGGGCGTGGAGGCGCTGCGCGTCGCCGAGCAGGCGGGCGGCGCCATCGATCTGATCGTCTCCGACGTGATCATGCCGGAGATGGACGGCCCGAGCATGCTCGTCGAGCTGCGCCGGCGCGGCCTGAACGTCAAGGTGATCTTCGTCTCCGGCTACGCCGACGACGCGTTCGCCCGCAACCTGCCCGAGGGCCAGGAATTTCTCTTCCTGCCCAAGCCCTTCACCCTCAAGCAGCTGATCGAGACGGTAAAGAGCGCGATGGTTTGACGACGCCCGCTTGCGCGGCGCGGCGGCCTGCCTCTAAGGTGGCGCCATGCGACGCCTGCTTCTCCTGCGCCACGCCAAGGCGGTCCCGGCCACGGGCCGCGACGACCATGCTCGCGGCCTGATCGAGCGCGGGCGTCGCGACGCGGCGCGGATCGCCGCGATGGTCGCCGCGGAGGGCCTGATCCCCGACCTCGTGGTCCACTCGGGCGCGGAGCGTGCGCGAGAGACCGCGGCGATCGTCGCCCAAGCGTGGCCGCAGCCGGTCAACGCCCGCGTCGAGCCGGCGCTCTACGACGCCTCGCCCCACGCCGTCCTGGCGGTGACGCGCGAGCTGCCCGACGCCGCCGGCACGGTGATGATCGTCGCCCACAACCCCGGCGTCGCCGACCTCGCCAACGCGCTGGTCGGCGGCGGCAGGCGGAGCGACATCGCCCGCATGGCCAACAAGTTCCCCACCGCAGCATTGGCCGTTTTCGAACTCGACGCGCCGGCGTGGCGCGACGTCGCGCCAGGGTCGGCGCGGCTCCTGCGCTTCGCCACCCCCGACGACGTGCGCCTTGCGGGCGTGTGACCAGGCAAGACGTTCTGAAGCAGCCTCGTCGTCCTTGCGAGCGAAGCTGAGCCATTCAGGGTTCGCAGGGCTCAACCGCTTGCCGGACGGCGTCGACACAGCGCGCCGTCGACCTCTTGGAGAGCCTCTTTTTCCGATCGTGAGAGCCTGTCAACGGCGAACTTCACGTCCGCCTTGAACAGGCGGCGCTAAGCCGAGCCCCGGTCTAAGTTTGCGCGCGACGCTCGCGCCAAGCTTTTCCACCGCGCCGCGGTCTGGCGGGATCGCGCGAGGCTCTCATCGGGCGCTTTCGCGCCGCTGCTTCCTCCCTCACGCGGCGCGGGCGCGCAGGCCCGCCTCGACCGCGGCGAGCGCCGCGGGCGCCTTGGCGCCGTCGGGGCCGCCCGCCTGCGCCATGTCGGGCCGGCCGCCGCCGCCCTTGCCGCCGAGCGCCGCCGAGCCAAGGCGCACGAGCTCGACGGCGTTGAAGCGGCTGGTCAGGTCGGCGGTCACCGCGACCACCAGGCTCGCCTTGCCGTCCTCGCTCGCCGCGACGATCGCCACCACGCCCGAGCCGACGCTCTCTTTGGCCTCGTCGGCGAGCGACTTCAGATCCTTCATCTCGACCCCGGAGACCTGGCGGGCGTAGAACTTCACCCCGGCGACCTCACGCGGGCCCTCGCCGGCGGCCCCGCCGCCGCCCATCGCCAGCTTGCGTCGCGCCTCGGCGAGCTCGCGCTCGAGCTTCTTCTTCTCTTCGAGCAACGCCTCGAGCCGTCCGGCGGCCTCCGCCGGCGGCGCGCGCAGCAGCGCCGCGAGATCGGCGAAGGCGTGCGAATCTTCGCGCAGGCGCTGGCGCGCCGCCTCGCGCGTCTTCGCCTCGATGCGCCGCACGCCGGCGGCGACCGCGCTCTCGCCGACGATGGCGATGACGCCGATGTCGCCGGTGCGCGCGACATGGGTGCCGCCGCACAGCTCGACCGAATAGGGGCGCAAGCCCCCCTCGCCGTCCTCGATCTCGCCCATCGAGACGACGCGCACCTCCTCGCCGTACTTCTCGTCGAACAGCGCGCGCGCGCCCGAGGCGCGCGCCTCGTCGAGCCCCATCAGCCGCGTCGCCACCAGCGCGTTCTCGATCACGACGCGATTGGCGATGTCCTCGACCGCGGCGATCTCCTCGGCGCTGATCGGCTTGGGATGGGCGATGTCGAAGCGCAGGCGGTCGGGCGAGACGAGCGATCCCTTCTGCGCGACGTGGTCGCCGAGCACCCTGCGCAACGCCTCGTGCAGGAGATGGGTGGCGGAGTGGTTGGCGCGCGTCGCCGCGCGCGCCTCGTGGTCGACCTTCAGCTCCAGCGCCATGCCGAGCGAAAGCGTCCCCTCCTCCACCTCGACCTCGTGGACGAACAGATCGCCGAGCTTCTTCTTGACGTCGAGGACGCGGGCGCGAAAGCCCGTCGCGACGAAGACGCCGACGTCGCCGACCTGCCCGCCCGACTCGCCGTAGAACGGCGTCTGGTTGAGGACGACCGAGCCGCGCTCGCCGGCGGCGAGAGAAGCGACCTCGACGCCGTCGCGGGCAAGGCCCTGAACGACGCCTTCGGCGGTCTCGGTCTCGTAGCCCAGGAACTCGGTCGCGCCGACGCGCTCGCGCAAGGCGAACCACACCGCCTCGGTCGCCGCCTCGCCCGAGCCAGCCCAGGCCTTGCGCGCCTCGACCCGCTGGCGCTCCATCGCCGCGGCGAATCCGTCGACGTCGACGCTCATGCCGCGCGCGCGCAGCGCGTCCTGGGTGAGGTCGAGCGGGAACCCATAGGTGTCGTAAAGCTTGAAGGCGACCTCGCCGGCGAGCTTGGCGCCCTGCGCAAGCTTGCGCGTCTCGTCCTCCAGCATCGCCAGGCCGCGCGCCAGCGTCGCGCGGAAGCGGGTCTCCTCGAGCTTCAGCGTCTCGGCGATCAACGCCTCGGCGCGGAGAAGCTCGGGATAGGCCGGGCCCATCTCGCGGGTCAGCGCCGGCACCAGCCGCCACATCAGCGGCTCGCGCGCGCCGATCAGCTGCGCGTGGCGCATGGCGCGGCGCATGATGCGGCGGAGCACGTAGCCTCGCCCCTCGTTGGACGGCAGCACGCCGTCGGCGACCAGGAACGCCGAGGCGCGCAGGTGGTCGGCGATCACCCGGTGAGAGACCTTGTGCTCGCCATCGGCGTCGACGCCGGTCGCCTCGGCGCTGGCGCGGATCAACGCCTGAAACAGATCGATGTCGTAGTTGTCATGCTTGCCCTGCAGCACCGCGGCGACGCGTTCGAGCCCCATGCCGGTGTCGATCGACGGCCGCGGCAGATTCACCCGCTCGCCGCCGGGCAGCGTCTCGAACTGCATGAACACCAGGTTCCAGATCTCGATGAAGCGATCGCCGTCGGCGTCGGCCGAGCCGGGCGGCCCGCCGGGAATCGATTCGCCGTGTTCGTAGAAGATCTCCGAGCACGGCCCGCACGGGCCGGTGTCGCCCATCGCCCAGAAATTGTCGGAGGTGGCGATGCGCACGATGCGCGATTCGGGCAGGCCGCCGACGCGCTTCCACAGGTCGTAGGCTTCGTCGTCGTCGTGGTAGACGGTCACCCACAGGCGGTCCTTGGGCAGGCCGAACTCCTTCGTCACCAGCCCCCAGGCGAGCTCGATCGCCAACGCCTTGAAATAGTCGCCGAACGAGAAGTTCCCGAGCATCTCGAAGAAGGTGTGATGGCGCGCGGTGTAGCCGACGTTGTCGAGGTCGTTGTGCTTGCCGCCGGCGCGCACGCACTTCTGCGCGGTGGTGGCGCGGCGATACGGCCGCCGCTCGACGCCGGTGAACACGTTCTTGAATTGCACCATCCCGGCGTTGGTGAACATCAGCGTCGGGTCGTTGCGCGGCACCAGCGAGCTCGACGGCGCGATCTCATGGCCGTTGTTGGCGAAGAAGCGCAGAAAACTCGATCGAATCTCGTTGACGCCGTTCATCACGCCTAAGCCCCGGAAAGTTTGTCGAAGCCTTCTAGAGCATAGGCGCGCAAAGGCAACCCCGCGCGCCGCCGCGGCGGAGCCGGGGGCGCCCCACCCCGCCAAAAAGGCCGCAACGCCACAGACGGCGGAAAAGGCAACGACAGCGAGCAACCGCCCCAATCGCGCGCGGAGACAGACCTCGCCGTCGACCTCTTGGAGAGCCTCTTTTTCCGATCGTTAGGGCCTGTCAGGACGGCGCTTACGCGGCACCCTTGACAGGCCCTAACGATCGCAAAGTCTTGCTTCCAAGAGGTCGACGGAGCGCCCTGTCGGCGGTCGTTCGTTGCGACAGGCCCGGAGACGCCCAGGTCTTTCGCCGGCCCGGACGGCCGGGCGTCGAGCGCGTCCGACGCGCGGGCCGCGCGCCTCGCATCGGCCGCGGTCCGCCCGGCGCTCCCGACAACAGCGCGCCGGCCCCTCGCGCCGCGGCGCGGCCGCGCCGGGACCCGACGCGGCCGCCCGCCCTTCGCCGTCTCCTCGGCGTCCGGGCGCGCTGGTTAGATAGGGGGACGCGCGCCCGGAAGAGACGGCTCAGGCCTCGACGTCGTCGGCTTCGGTGGGATCGGCCTGGTCGAGAATGCGGTCGGCGATCAGGCCGGCGTTCTCGCGGATCGCCTTCTCGATGCGCTCGGCGATTTCGGCGTTGCTCTTGAGGTAGGCCTTGGCGTTCTCGCGGCCCTGGCCGAGGCGCTGGCTGTCGAAGGAGAACCAGGCGCCCGACTTCTCGACCACGCCCGCCTTGACGCCGAGGTCTATCAGCTCGCCCGCCTTGGAGACGCCCTCGCCGTACATGATGTCGAACTCGACCTGCTTGAACGGCGGCGCCACCTTGTTCTTGACCACTTTCACGCGCGTCTGGTTGCCCACCACCTCCTCGCGCTCCTTGATCGCGCCGATGCGGCGGATGTCGAGGCGCACCGAGGCGTAGAACTTCAGCGCGTTGCCGCCGGTGGTGGTCTCCGGCGAGCCGTACATGACGCCGATCTTCATGCGGATCTGGTTGATGAAGACCACCATGGTGTTGGAGCGCGAGATCGACGCGGTGAGCTTGCGCAGCGCCTGGCTCATCAGCCGCGCCTGCAGGCCCGGCTGGCTGTCGCCCATCTCGCCCTCGATCTCGGCGCGCGGAACCAGCGCCGCCACCGAGTCGATCACCAACACGTCGATCGCGCCGGAGCGCACCAGCGTATCGGTGATCTCGAGCGCCTGCTCGCCGGTGTCGGGCTGTGAGATCAGCAGGTCCTCGAGGTTGACGCCGAGCTTGCGCGCGTAAACCGGATCAAGCGCGTGCTCGGCGTCGACAAAGGCGCAGACGCCGCCCTTCTTCTGCGCTTCGGCGATGACGTGCAGCGTCAGCGTCGTCTTGCCGGAGGATTCCGGCCCGTAGATCTCGATCACGCGGCCGCGCGGCAGGCCGCCGACGCCGAGCGCGATGTCGAGGCCGAGCGAGCCGGTCGAGATCGTCTCGACCTCGGCCGCCTTCTGGTTCTTGCCCAGGCGCATGATCGAGCCTTTTCCGAACGCGCGCTCGATCTGGGCCAGCGCGGCGTCAAGCGCCTTGGTCTTGTCCACGAAAGTTCCTT
>Ga0181529_10006454_pt1 | contig 11921 bp, 8 predicted proteins | sample PEATcosm2014_Bin_36_FD_119763 | JGI IMG/M metagenome (GOLD analysis project Ga0181529, IMG submission 119763) | Peatland microbial communities from MTU Mesocosm Facility, Houghton, MI, USA - PEATcosm2014_Bin10_30_metaG | ecosystem: Environmental > Terrestrial > Soil > Wetlands > Peat | place... | reverse complement strand
TCTCCTTATAGAGCTGCTTGGACGCGGTGGACAGGGTGTTGGCCCCGTCGGCGCTCAAGTCCAGCCTGAGGGAGAAGCGGTCAAGCACGAGGATCGCGGCGAGGATGACTGCGACCGAGAGGAGGAGCAGCACGAGGGAGCGGCGCTTGAGGATATTCTGTTCCATGACGTCAGCTCCACTTCCGGCGGGTCAGTCCCCAGGCCGACAGGTAGAGGAAGAGGACGGCCGCCGACAGGTAATAGGCTAGGTCCCGCGTGTCGATGACGCCGCGGGAGAAGGAATCGTAATGGAAGGCCAGGGATATCCAGTCGATCACGGAAGCGACGACGCCCCCGAGGCCGAGGAAGCCCGAGACCTTGTCCACCAGCACGAGGGCGAGCAGGACCAGCACCGAGCCCACGAAGGCGCTCACCTGGTTTTTGGCGAGGGAGGAGATCCACTCGCCGATGGCCACGGCCGCGGCAGCCTCGAGGAGTACGCCCAGGTACTGCGTAATCAGCACGCCCGTGTCGAAGCTCCCGAGGAGCGAGGCCATGAGGGGTACCGGGATCGTCAGGAGAAGGGCGATGGCCGCGAGGGCGAAGGAGGAGAGGAACTTGCCCAGGACGAGCTGCCCCTCGGTGAAGGGGAGCGTGAGCAAAAGCTCGTAGGTCCCGAGCCTCCGCTCCTCGGCCCAGGAGCGCATGGTGAGGGCAGGCGCGAGGAAGGCCAGCACGACCGGCATGATCGAAAAGTAATCGCGCAGGTCGGCCTGGCCGACCGCGTAGAAGCCGCGGATAAAATAGAGATAGATGCCCGTGAACACGAGGTAGCTCAGGATGACGGCGTAGGCCACGGGCGAGTTGAAGGCGCTCTTTATCTCGCGCCTGGCTATGGCGAGGACGTTTTTCATCGTCCCTCCCCTTCCTGGGTCAGCTTGACGAAGATCTCCTCGAGGGAGAGGCGGCGCCGCTCGAGCTCGAGGATCTTGAGGCCTGAGGCTACGGCCCAGTCGAACACGGATTCTCCCGCTTCGATGTCGCCGGACTTGGCTGGCGGCATGACGAGCTCGGCCACGACGACCTCGGCCGACTCGGCGCGGCAGGAGGCGACGCTTCGCAGGCCCGTGATGCCCGAAAGCCGACCCTGATCGAAGGTGGCCGAGACGGTTTTGAGGCGCAGCCTGATGCGCTCCTCGCCCTTGAGCGCCTCTCCGATCTCGGAAGGCGCGCCTTGGGCGGCGATCCTGCCCTCGTTCAGGATGATGACGCTGGAGCAGATGGCCTCGACCTCTTGGAGGATATGGGTAGAGAGGATGACCGTCTTGCTTTTGCCCAGGGAGCGGATGAGCTCGCGGATCTCGATGATCTGGTTGGGGTCGAGGCCCGTGGTCGGCTCGTCGAGGATGAGGATGGGCGGGTCGTGGAGAATGGCCTGGGCGAGCCCAAGGCGCTGCCTATAGCCCTTGGAGAGGTCCTCGACCTTCTTGCGCGTGACGCCCGAGAGCCCGCAGGCCCCGATGGCCCGCTCGAGAGCCGCGGCGCGCGAGGGGCCTTCGAGTCCCCTCGCGTCGGCGGCGAAGTCGAGGTACTCGCTCACCGTGAGGTCCTGGTACAAGGGAACGGACTCCGGGAGATAGCCTACTCGCCGCTTGACGGCTATGGGATCCTCGGCGACGTCGACGCCGTCGACGAGGGCGGTCCCCGAGCTCGGGAAATGATATCCCGTGAGGACCTTCATGATGGTGGTCTTGCCGGCGCCGTTGGGCCCCAAGAGGCCGAGGACCGAGCCCGTCTCCGCGGCGAAGCTGACGCCGTGGACGGCCTCGACGCCGCCGTAGCTCTTGCGTAGTTCGCGTAATTCGATCACGGACTACCCTCCTTTCAATACCCTTTTCCATAAAAGCCGTTAATATAAAAAGCCCCTAAGGGATAGGCCCCGCTTCAGCAGGCGAGGCCAATTTTACAAAAGGCCCGCCTATTTTTACATACTCGTCCTGGGCTGTCAGTCCTCATACTCCATGGGGATCGCGAGCCTGTCCTTCGACAGGATGGTATCCGGAAAGATCTGCCTAGCCTCGTCGAGGAGGACCTTGAGGTCCCGCTCGGCGTAGCGCGGGCTGTAGTGTATGAGGGCGAGCCTCTTGACCCCGCCGGCATCCCTCGCCACTCGCGCGGCCTGGGCGGCCGTCATGTGCTTCTTCTCCGCGGCGCTCGTCTCGAGCGCGGATTCGAACATGCCCTCGCAGACGAGAAGGTCCGAGCCCGAGACTTCCTTGGCTATCTCGTGGAAGTAGAGCGTGTCGGTAACGTAGCTGAACTTGCGCCCGGAGCGGGGAGGCCCGAGGACCTCCGAACTTTGCACGACCTTGCCTCCCTCGAGCTCTACGCTCTGGCCGGCCTGCAATTTCGACCACAGCGGGCCTCTGGGCACGCCGAGCTCGTTCGCGCGCTCGGGATGGAAGGCTCCGGGCCGGCTCTTCTCCTCGAGCGCGTAGCCGTAGCAGGTCTTCGTGTGTCTGAGCGGGAAGGCCCGCACGGAGAAGTCCTCGCCCACCCAGACGGGGCCAGGCTCGGCGATCTCGCGGACGACGATCTCGTAGTTGATGTACATGTCGAGGACGCGGCGGCTCGTCTCGATGTAGTCGGCGATGCCGCGCGGCCCGATGATATAGAGGGGCTCGTCCCGGTCGACCTGGCTCGAGAGCATGAGGAGGCCGGGCAGGCCCGTGACATGGTCCGCGTGCATGTGAGAGACGAAGATCGCGGTGATCTTCTTCCATCTGAGGTTGAGGCGCCGTATCGAGACCTGCGTGCCCTCTCCCCCGTCGAAAAGGAAGAGCTCGCCCTCGCGGCGGAGGAGGACGCTCGTCAGACTGCGGTGCGGCAGGGGCATCATGCCGCCCGAGCCGAGCACGAAGGCTTCCAAGTTCATCGCCGGCGACTATATACGAAAATCGGGACCCGCTTCAATGACCGATCGTCGGCTCCTTGTGAAGGTGGCCCCTCGCGTGCGATCATTGAACCATGAATTCCTTCTCGCGGCTGGGCTTAGCCGAGCCCATCGCCGCCGCGCTCGCCTCATTCGGCTTCGAGGGCCCCACGCCGGTCCAGGCCGAGACTATTCCCCTCCTCCTTTCCAAACGCGACGCGATCGTCGAGTCGGAGACCGGCACGGGCAAGACCCTCGCCTATCTGGCCCCGGCCTTCCAGCTCGTCTCCGTGCTCGAGCGCCGCGGCGCGGGAGAGCCGGGCCTCATCGTCGCCGCCCCTACGCAAGAGCTCGCCGTGCAGATAGGCCGAGAGTCCGAGCGGCTCGCGAAGGCCGCGGGGCTTTCGCTCGCGACCGTGGTACTCCTCGGGGGCACGAGCCTCGAGAAGCAGGCCGCGAAGCTCAAGGCCCGGCCCGAGGTCGTGGTCGGAACCCTCGGCCGTCTCGCGGACCTGGTGGCCCTCGGCAAGCTCAAGACCTCCGCACTCAAGATCCTCGTGCTCGACGAGGCTGACAGGCTCTTCTCCAAGGAGACGGAGGAGCTGGCCCGAGCTCTCCTCGCCAGCGCCCCTTCGTCCTGCGCGCGCGTCCTGGTATCGGCCACCGTGCCCGAGAGGCTCAGGCGCGGGATCCGCCCCCTCCTGCGCCAAGCGGTCGAGGTCACCCCGCTGGGCGAGACAGTGCTGTCCGGGAGCATCGAGCATTGGTGCTTCTACTGCGACCCTCGCAAGCGCCTGGATTTCGTGCGGCGCTTCGACGCGGCCGTCCATCCAGCGCGCTGTCTCCTTTTCCTCACCATGGCGTCGCGCGTCGAGAAGGCCGCCCTCGCCCTAGCCTCCTTCGGCCTGGGCGTCGGCGCCATCCATGCCGGCTTGGACAAGGAGGAGCGCCGGGTGGCCCTCGAGCGCTTTGCGGGCGGCGAGCTTCGCTACCTCCTCACGAGCGATCTCGGGGCGAGAGGCCTCGACATCCAGGGCATCAGCCACGTGCTCAGTCTCGACCTCCCCGAGGAGCCGACGATCTATACGCACAGGGCCGGCAGGACCGGCCGGGCGGGCGCCAAGGGCGTGAGCGTCGTCCTCGCGGACGGCTTCGAGCTCGCGCGGGCCTCGAAGATCGCGACCAAGAGAGGCTTTGTCTTCCGCTGCAAGGTTCTCGAGCGCGGAAGCGTCCTCGAGCCCACGAGCGAGGAGTTCTTCGCCCGCGCGACCGAGGCAGAGGGCGAACGCGCGGCCGCCAGGCTCAGCAAGATGGGCGAGGAGACCCGCAGGCCTCGCGCCCGACCCCACGGCCCGCGGCCGCAGGCGCTCTCGGACCGAGCCCTCGAGGGCAAGGCGCCGCGGCCCGGCGCGGAGACGGCTCGCGAGGATCGAGGAGGCCGGAAAGAGGGCCTGGAGCCCCCGCAAGCCAGGCGCAGTCTTGGCCCGGCTCGCTCGGCTGGCGCGCCTGACGCGGCTCGCGCGCACGCAGCGCCCAGCGCGGCACGCGGACGCGGAGCGCCCAATGCGGCTCGGGCGCATGCCGCGGACCGCGATCCCAGCTCGGCGAGGGATGGCCCTAGCGCCCGCAAGGAAACGCCGCGAGCTCGCTCAGAGGGCTCCTGGAGCGGGAGGGATGCCCGGAAGCCCGTAGTACACGACCGCAGGCCCGCGCTCAACGACCATCGGTCTGCGGCGAGCGACCGCCGGCCCGGCCCGAACGATCGCCGCCCTATGTCAAGCGACCGCCGCTCCGCGCAGAGCGGCGTCAGGGCCGACCGCGAGCCCGACCGGCCGAGGAGAGACTCCCGTCGGCCGCCGCGGGAGGATAGCCAACCAGGCAAAGGCGCGCGTCCGGCCGGGAAGGGAAGCGGACGAGCGAATAGGCCTTGAGCTCCAGCGAGTCCAGGCTCGTCGACGAGACAATTCGGCGCGCGCTCTCCACCGGCCGGGCCATCATCCCAGCGGTTTCCGAGGACATGGGCAATCCGCCCTGGCGAGGGGCCGACGGCCGAGTCCTCGTGCTTCGTCTCTCGAGCCTCCGCGATGTCGAGGGTTCGACCTCCCATCTCGTGATTTTTTCGGAAGTCAGGCAGGCCTTGCCCGCCGCCTATATCGATTTCGCCTTCTTTCCCTCGAGTCGGGACAGGGCCGCGCTCTCCGATAGGGGACTGCCCTTCTTTTTCGGCCTCGAGTCGGGCAGGCCGCCCGAGGATTTCGATCTCATCCTCGTCTCGAACGCCTTCGCCCTCGAACTCGTCAACTTAAGCTACCTCTTCGAGCTTTCGCCCATCGCGAGCCGTGCCTCAGGCCGTGCCTCAGGCCGTGCCTCAGGCTGTGCCTCAGGCCGTGCCTCGGATCGCGCCGCGCGAGCGCCCATAGTGATTCTCGGCGGCTCCAACGCCGCGGCCGCGGGCGCACTCCTGTTGCCCGGAGACGGGCTCGAGGAGGAAGGCGACTGTCTGGTTGACGGGATCTTCTTCGGCGAGGGCGAGCATGCGATAGGCGAACTCGCTTATATCCTGACGCGGCAGGATCGGCCGCGCGCCGAGCGGCTCGCCGAGGCGGCCTCAGTCGAGGGATTCTGGGCAGCCCGCTCGGGAAAGACCGCGTCGAGGCGGGTCGCGAGGCCTCGGCCGCCCAACCTCCTCTCATATCCCGTGCTGAATGCCGAAGGAGCGCTCACTGCCAAGCTCCAGATAAGCTCCGGTTGCCAAGGCTATTGCTCCTTCTGCCTCGAGGGATGGGAATCGAGGCCCTACCGCGAATTTCCCGCCGCCGAGCTTCTCGAGGAGGCGCGCGAACTCAAGGCCGCGAGCGGGGCGAGCGCCCTCGAGGTCTTCAGCTTCAACTTCAACGCCCACTCCGAGATCTTCGCTCTCGTCTTCGGCCTGAGCCGGCTGTTCACGCGCGTCAGCCTCATGAGCCAGCGGCTCGAGCTCCTCGCGCGCTCGCCCACCCTGCTTCAGGCCGAGCTTGCGGTCGGGAAGCGGTCCTTCACCCTCGGGATCGAGGGACTCTCGGCCCGCATGAGGCGCTATTACCGAAAGGGCCTTAGCGAGGACGAGATCGAGGCCGCGATGGGGGCCCTCGCCTCGGACTCCGTACGCGAGATCAAGCTTTTCTATATCATCTCGGGCCTCGAAGGAGAGCAGGACCTCGCCGAGTTCTCGGTCTTTGCCCACGCCGCGGCCGAACGGCGCAGATCGCGCTCTCCCGGCCAGCGAATCCTCGTCTCCGCGGGCTACCTAGCCAGGCTGCCCTTCACCCCCCTGCAGTACGCGCCCCTCTGCCTAGATCGCGAAAGGCTCGAGGGAATCGCCGACCGGACTCATCTCGCCTGCGAGGCCGCGGGACTCGAGTTCCGCCTCGCCTCGGATTTCGAGGATTACTACGTCGACCAGCTGCTTTCCCTCGGGGGCCGGACCCTCGGGCCCTGGCTCGAAGCCTGCGCCCGCGAGGGACGGGCCTACGACTCCTCGCTCTCGCGAGGCGCGGCCCGCTCGCTGGAGGCATTCGCCTCCTCCTCGGGCCTCCTCAGCCCTGAGTTCCTGGGCGAAAAAAAGGAGGACTGGCTTTCGCCCCTCGCCTTCGTCGACCGGGACGAGAAGGGATTGAGGCGCGCCTATGAGCTCGCCTCGGCCTTCGCGCCCGATCGAGACGCATTCCGGCCGCCGACGCTTCCCGATGGGGCCTGGCTACCGAAGCTTGAGCGCCTGTCGGCGGCCAAGCGCGGCTTCGCCGAGCTCCTCGTCCAGCTTTCGCTGCCCGACTCCCTCGCCCTCGCCCGCCCCGAGTACCGCTCATCCTGGGTGATGAGGTCGCTGCTGAAGGCGCGAGGCGGACCGCGGACAGACGCGGCGGCCTCGATCTTCGAGGCCAGGGACGCGTTCTTCTCCAAGGGAGGCGCGCTCGAGGGCATGGCCGACTCGTACTGTGGATTATCGTATTATTACATTCTCGGCCCCGACCCGGCTCGGCTCGCTCGCGCCGCGCAGGCCGCCGGATGGGAAGTCGTGGATGAGCTCCCGCGCCTCGAGAGGATCCGCGCAGAGCTGAGCCTCGAGCGACGGTACGCCGACCAGGCCGAGGACTCCTTCAAGGACTGGCTGGCCGAGTCCAGGGTCGAGACTGTCGAGACCCGCGGCGAGGCCGCCGGGGGCGGGCGCGCGCGCGTCTTCCGCTGCTCGCGGACAGCGGCCAAGAAGCGCGCCTTCTTCGAGGCCGAGCTCGTCGCGCCCTCTCCTGGCATGGGCGATCGCTTCCACGCGAGGCTGGAGCTCGGCCCCAAGGCCCGTCTCGAGTCCTGGCTGGGAAGGTTGAGCGCGGAGGCTAGGGGATCAGCGATCGTACGTTTTGTCGGATATTATTAGTAGTTTACTATGGTATTCAGCCCACCGCTGAGTCGCGAAAAAAATATATAGTGGTACGAAGCTTGTTTGCGCAGAACCTGGAATTCTCAACTCGAGAATGAATTGCGCGACATTTCCCCGCTAGGGTCGAAGGAAATACTCAAAATGCCCGCTCAGGGCTCCTTCACCCCATTAGGAGCAACAAGCTTCGTAACACTGAAGAGCTAGACCAACGCCCCAGTTGATCCCATACTATTTTCAGGGGGACACGATGGACGCAAAAGTCGATCTGGGTCCGATGGGAATAGGCACCAATGTCTGGGGTCGTCGCGGGAAGGCTTCGCAAGACATTATCGGAGCCTTTAACGCCGCTGTCGAGGCGGGGATTTCGTTCATCGACACGGCCGAACTGTATCAAGGAGGCGGTTCCGAGCGGAGCGTCGCTCTGGCCCTCGCCGAGAGGCGCAAGGCGAAGCCTACCGGGCCCGAGCCGAAGATACTGTCGAAATTCTTCCCATGGCCCTGGCGGCTCTCGACCCGAACGCTCAAGAACGCGCTCGAGGCCAGCCTCGAGCGGCTGGGGTTAGCTCGACTCGATGTCTACCTCCTCCACTTCCCGCTTCCTCCCGTGCCGCTTGAATCATGGGTGAACGCTTTGGGAGACGCCGTGGAGGCCGGGCTCGCTCGCGCGGTGGGCGTGTCTAATTGCGGCCCCGCCCAGGTTCGGCTGGCCCATAAGGTCTTGGCCCGGCGCGGCATCGGCCTCGCATGCGACGAGATCGAGTACAGCCTCCTCAACCGGCGAGTCGAGAGAAACGGCACACTTTCGACCTGCGCCGAGCTCGGAGTTCCGGTTATCGCCTATCGTCCGCTCGGACTGGGGCTCCTGCCCTCAGCGGTCGCGACCATACCTGGAGCCCGGAAGCTCATGGCTCCCAAGACCGATGCGGCTGGACTTGCGTCCCTGCGGAAGCTCCTCGTGGAAATCGGATCGGCACATGGGGGAAAGACGGCCGCTCAGGTCGCGCTCAATTGGACGATCGCGAAGGGGACGATTCCGATTCCTGGCGCGCGTTCGATCGCGCATCTCAAAGAGAACGCGGGTGCCTTGGGCTGGGAGCTGCAGTCACGCGAGGTCGAGGCTCTGGACGAGGCGGCTGATCGAGCCGTTGGACATTGAAACAAATTGGGTGGCGAGCAGGCTGGACCCGGTCCATGCGTCGAGAAATTACTTTGCGAATATCGATGAGGCTTCTGAGCACTTGTAGGATAAGACGCAAAGAGGCCGAACGAGGTCTTGCGCGAGGCAGATTCCCTGAAGGTGAATTAGGCGGGAAAGACTCGCCGTCCTTTCAGCGAGGCGATCTCGTCAGTCCGCCTTTTGGGCTATCTCTTGGCGCCTAGCGCTGTGCTCCGCGGCAATGTTTCCCTTTCTCCAACATCTCAGTCCCTTTCGTAGCGGGCCATGCTGGTCTCGGTCTCGAAGACTTCCACGGCGTGCAGTCCGGCGTTCGGAAGGCGCTCGGCGAGGGCCCCGAAGATGTACTCGGCGATGCGCTCGGCGCTGGGATTGTCCTGGAAGCTAGGCTCGTCGTTGAGCAGGCTATGATCGAGGCGCTCGAGCGCGCCGCGCAGGGCGGCCTTGAGCTCCCCGAAATCGACGAGCATGCCGCCCGGCCCCAGGCTCGAGCCTTTGACCCAAGCCCTGACTTTGTAGTTGTGGCCATGGAGCCGCTCGCACTTGCCTGGGTAGTCCTTGAGGAAATGGGCCGCCGCGAAGTCCGCCTCGACCCGCACGTGGTACATGGGAAGACTATGGACACTATCGCGGGTGATGTTCAAGCGATGGAAACGCAATGGCGGAGATGTTTGACTCGCCGTCCCGATCCCGCTAGGAGGCCTGGCCCAGCGGCTCTCTCACCCCTTTCCCCTCGCTTCCGCTAGTGCTAGTCTTTCGCCCATGTCCATGCCTCTATCCAAGGTGCTCGAAGGCGTAGAGGTCCTCGACGAGGAGGGCCGAGCCTGCGCGTGGAGGCCCGCCCCTGGGGCGGATCCCATGATCGAGGCTCTCGCCTACGATTCCCGCGAGGTGAGGCCGGGCTGCCTCTTCTTCGCGCTGAGCGGCCTCCACGTCGACGGGACCAGCTTCGTCCCCCAGGCCCTGGCCGCGGGCGCCCGCGCGGTCCTGTTCTCGAAGGACGCGGCCTTATCGTCCGACTCCGGCTCGGCTGCCTTCGTCCGAGTCGCCGATCCGCGTCTCGCCATGTCGCCCGCGGCCGCCAACTTCTACGGCCATCCCTCGCGGGACATGGCGGTCGTAGGCGTCACCGGCACCGAGGGCAAGAGCACGACCGTCTATCTCATCTATCAGCTGCTCCGCCTTGCCGGTCTGGGAGCGGGCTTCTTCTCGACCGTGATGTCGGACACCGGGAAGGGCGAGGCCCCCAATCCCGAGCACCAAACCACGCCGGAGGCCACGGCCGTCCAGCGAATGCTCGCGTCCATGCGGGACTCGGGCCTCGGCTTCGCCGTCGTCGAGTCCTCTTCCCACGGGCTCTCCGCGAGGCTCAACCGCCTCGGCGACGTCGCCTTCGACGTCGGGGTCATGATGAACGTCACGAGGGAGCACCTCGAGTTCCACGGCACCTGGGAGCGCTACCGCGACGACAAGGCCAACCTCTTCCGCGCGATCGGCCGCGCAGGCGCGAAAGTTTTAGGCGGCCGCGATGTCCCCCGCTTCGGCGTCGTCAACGCCGACGACGCGTCCGCCGAGTACTTCAGGACCGCGACGAATTTCCCCGTGCGCTCATTCAGCTCCTCCGGCTCGGCCGAAGCCGACCTCGTCGCAAGCGAGGTTCTCGTCGACCCGCGCGGCGAGTCCTTCGCCATCCAAGAGGGCAAGGCCCGGCACAGGGCGCGGATCGAGCTGCCCGGGGCCTTCAACGTGGGCAATGCGCTCGCCGCCTTGCTCGCAGTCTCGGGCCTGACCGGCAAGAGCGTGGGCGAGCTCGTCACCCTCCTTCCCCACCTCAAGCCCGTCAGGGGGAGGATGACGGCGATCGACAGGGGCCAGGGCTTCGAGGTCATCGTCGACTACGCGCATACTCCCTCCTCCTTCCTCACGGTCTTCCCGCCCCTGCGGCAGAGAATCAAGGGCCGCATGATCTGCGTGTTCGGCTCGGCCGGGGAGCGGGACACCGAGAAGCGGCCGCGTCAGGGCCGGATAGCCGCGGACTGGTTCGATGTCGTCATCCTCGCGGACGAGGACCCGAGGGGCGAGGAGCCCATGACGCTTCTCGAGGAGATCGCAGCCGGCTGCCCCGAGCTGGTGCGGGGCGAGAGGCTCTTCCTGATCCCCGACAGGAAGGAGGCCATCCGCAAGGCATTTTCCCTCGCGCTCCCCGGCGACCTCGTGGCCCTCCTCGGCAAGGGCCATGAGAACTCGATAATCTACTCGGAGGGTCCGATTCCCTACGACGAGCTCGGCGCGGCCGAGGAGGCACTCGCCGAGCTCGGGTATGTAGGCTCGGCCGCCGAGCTTCGCTGAGGCGCGGGGCGCCTCAGCCGCCGAGCTTCGCTCGGCGAAAATACAAAGAGCAAAGAAAAGATACACGAACGATAGGAAGTGGGCATGAAGCGAATGGTCATCCTGTACGGGGGCAGGTCGGGCGAGCACGAGGTCTCGCTCATGTCCGCCGCGAGCATAGTCCGGCATCTCGACGCATCGCTTTTCGAGGCGATCCTCGTCGGCGCCTCAAGGGAAGGCGACTGGTACCTGCAGCCTCCCTCGGCGGCCGCCGAGGCCAGGGCCTCCGAAGCCCCCCTGTCGATAGCGAGGGGCCCCCGCGTCTTCGCCGCCCCGCGGCGCGGCCTCGTCGCGGAGGCTCCGGGCGGCGCGGTCGAGCTGCCGTGCGACTTGGTCTTCCCCGTGCTCCACGGGAGCTTCGGCGAGGACGGCACGATCCAGGGCCTGCTGGAGGTGGCCGACCTCGCCTACGTCGGCTCGGGCGTCCTCGGCTCGGCCCTCGGCATGGACAAGGACAGGGCCAAGGCCCTGTGGGCCGGGGCCGGTCTTCCCGTGGCGCCGTGGATGGCCGTCGGATCGGAAGCGTTGCGCGACTCAGGGAAGCTCGCCCGCGAGGCCGGCGAGCGCTTCGGATGGCCCTGCTTCGTAAAGCCCTCCGGCGCCGGCTCCTCGGTCGGGGCTTCCAAGGTGACCGGGCCCGAAGCCCTCGAGGCCGCGCTGCGCCTCGCCCTCGAGTGGGACGAGAAGGCCCTGATCGAGCCCTTCGTCGAGGCCCGCGAGATCGAGTGCTCGGTCCTGGGCAACGCCGAGCCGATCGCCTTCGTCCCGGGGGAGGTCGTTCCCAGCCACGAGTTCTACGATTACGAGGCCAAGTACCTAGATCCGGAAGGGGCTCGCCTCGAAGTGCCCGCCCGGATAAGCGATGAGGCCTCGGCGAGGGTCAGGGAACTCGCCGTCGCGGCCTATCGCGCCTGCGAACTTCGGGGCATGGCGAGGGTCGATTTCTTCATCGACAGGCGCAGCGGCCAGGTTCTTCTCAACGAGGTCAACAGCATTCCCGGATTCACGCATATCTCGATGTACCCGCGCATGTG
>Ga0181529_10006453_pt1 | contig 11922 bp, 7 predicted proteins | sample PEATcosm2014_Bin_36_FD_119763 | JGI IMG/M metagenome (GOLD analysis project Ga0181529, IMG submission 119763) | Peatland microbial communities from MTU Mesocosm Facility, Houghton, MI, USA - PEATcosm2014_Bin10_30_metaG | ecosystem: Environmental > Terrestrial > Soil > Wetlands > Peat | place... | reverse complement strand
GAGAACGGGCTGCCCCAGAACACCGTTCAGGCGCTGGTACAGACACGGGACGGCTTTGTGTGGCTGGGGACCGAGGTGGGGCTGGTGCGGTTTGACGGCAACGGGTTCCAGGTCTTTGATCGGAGTTCTGCGCCGGCGCTGCCGGGGAACGATGTGCGCTGCCTGCTGGAGACACACGACGGGGCACTGTGGATTGGGACCAGTGAGGGGCTGGCGCGGTGGAAGGATGGGGTGGTGACGGTATATGCCGCTGAACAAGGCTTGCCGTCCGATAACATCAAACTGATCATTGAAACTGACGATCGTGTTCTCTGGGCTTGGACGGACCGTGGTCTTGTGCATCTCAACCAGAATCGGTTTGTTGCCGCGAACGATTCTATTGCAAAAGATCCGGATGTTTCGGTTATTGTCAATCAACAGGGGAAGCTAACGGTTGAAGATGTTTCCAATGATGCGGATTACAAAGGCGGACAGTGGTCCCAATTGATCGATGCGAGGTGGCCGGGCTACCCGTGGGGGTTGACTCGGTTCTCGACATCGCTCTCCAAGGGACTACTTGCCGAAGCCTCTCAAAGCCACATTGAGATCTTTAGCAAGGAAAAGCTTCTTCAGAACCTGGTCCCCGGCAAGGACCTCTCGGGCAGCCAAATTCAGGCGCTCTTTGCTGATCGCGAGGGCTGTCTGTGGATTGGCACCAATAGCGGGCTGGCGCGTTGGGTCGACGGGAAAGTACAACGGCTGCCGATGACCGATCCGCTGGCATCGGCTTCGATCCTGTCGCTGATGGAAGATGCAGAAGGCAACCTATGGGTCGGGACTGAGAGTGGCGGGCTGCACATTCTGCGCGATCAGCGATTCCGCGCCGTGGGCGCGCGGGAGGGTATTACTTCAGATGCCACAACTGCCGTGGTCGAGGACAAAGCGGGCACGCTCTGGGTGGGAACGAATGGAAGCGGGCTGAATGCGATGCGCCCCCAGGCAAATGCAGTTATAGAAGCCCGCCCTAGCCACAAAGACAAAAACGTGGCGAGGGTGGGGCACCCAGACTCCATTGAACCAGTGACAGCCGGATCGATGTTTCGCGGCTACACGGTGCACGACGGGCTTTTGAGCGACGTGATTCTCTCGCTGGCTGCCGCGCCCAACGGCGATCTTTGGGTGGGAACGCCGGATGGGTTGAATCGGATTCGCAACGGCAGGATCGATGCGGTTACTTCGTCGGACGGCTTGCCCGACGACTTTATTCGTTCCCTGCTGGTGGATGCCGATGGTTCGCTTTGGATCGGGACGCGGCGCGGACTTACACACTGGGTCGCAGGAGTTGGCCTGCCGGGAAGTCTGGACTCCGCGATACATTTGGAGACCTATACACAAGCCAACGGCCTGGGCAGCGACCTGGTAGGCGCGATGGCCCGCGACTCCAAGAGTGATCTATGGGTGGCGACCTATGCCGGGCTGTCGCGATTGCACGGTGGCATGATCACCAATTTCACCACTGCAAACGGACTGACCAGCAACGTAGTCACCGCACTGTTGCCGCGAAGCGACGGGACATTGCTCATTGGTACGCAGGATCAAGGCTGGGATCTCTGGGACGGCCAGCGCTTCACCGCGGGAAAGCAGGACGGCGCGACTCAAGCCAATCTCGACCGGACCACCATCCACGCCATTCTTGATGACAGCGAAGGCCATCTGTGGTTCGCTACCGGTGACGGGATCGCCCGTTGCGATTGGAGTGGAATAGGCGTTGGGACGCAGGGGGCCGGGTGTTCGCATTGGATCGAGTTTGGCGCCGCCGACGGGCTGCGCAGCCGGGAGACTGCCACCAACAGCCATCCTTCAGCCTGGCGCGGGCACGACGGGCATCTATGGTTTGCGACACCCAAGGGCCTTGTCGAGGTTGACCCGGCGCACTTCCCAGTGAACACGGTTCCACCACCGGTTGCGTTGGAGCGCTTCACCGTAGACGACCTTGTCCAAGCATTGCATGCACCGGGCTCTTTCTTGCGAATCGAGGCTGGACATGTCCACTTCCAATTCGATTATGCGGGGCTGAGCTTTGCTGCTCCGCAGAAGGTGCACTACCGCTTCAAGCTGGAGGGCTTTGACCGCGACTGGACTGAGGCCGGCACGCGGCGCTCCGCTTATTACACCAACATTCCACCGGGACGGTACACCTTCCGTGTGCAAGCGGCCAACAATGACTGGCTTTGGAACACCGAGGGCGCATCGCTTACGTTTGAGTTGCGGCCGCGCTTTTACCAGACAATCTGGTTTTATGCACTCATGCTGGCGGCTGCGGTGGGAATGGTTGTGCTGCTGCTTCGCCTACGGTTGCGGCGGGCGGAGGGCGAGTTCCGCGCCGTGCTGGGCGAACGGAGCCGCATCGCGCGCGAGATTCACGACACGCTGGCGCAGGGGTACGTGGGCATCTCGGTGCAACTGGAGGTGCTCGCGGAGCTGCTGCGGCACAAGAAGACCGAGGCTGCGGAGAAACATTTGGACCTGACTCGGGGCTACGTTCGTGAAGGGTTGGCCGACGCGCGCCAGTCGATCTGGGCTCTGCGTTCGCAGGACTCGGGAGAGTCGACACTGCCGGTCAGACTGCGCCGCATGGTGGAGGCTGAAGGCGGGCATGGATTGGAAGCCAGGTTCAGCATCTTCGGCGCCTACCGGGCTATGACTCCAGAAACGGAGCAGGAATTTCTGCGCGTGGCGCAGGAGGCCATCCATAATGTGAAAAAACACGCCGGGGCGCAGCACCTATCTGTCCAGTTGGAATATGGGCCGGACGAGATTGCGCTGGAGGTGCGAGACGATGGGCATGGCTTTGCGGCGGAGCGAGAGTCGTCGCCGGGGCACTACGGACTGACCGGGATGAGAGAGCGCGCGGCGGCCGTCGGCGGATCGCTTGAAGTGACGAGCGAGCCGGGGATTGGAACTTCGGTGCGGTTGCGGGCAACGCCGCCAAAAGATTCGCAAAGAGGTTAAGGTTCGTGGTTTCCCACCCTAGCCGCAAAAACAAAGACGCGGCGAGGATGGGGCACCCAGCATTGAGATGAGTGAGCAAGTCAAGGAGCCATCGTGACCAAGGAATCGATTCGCGTACTGGTTGTTGAGGACCACCACGTGGTGCGCCAGGGACTGGTGGCGCTGCTGAACGTGGTGGACGGCCTGGAGGTGGTCGGCGAGGCCGCAGATGGCGTTGAGGCCATCGCGCAGTACCGCAAGCATCAACCGGATATTACGCTCGTCGATCTGCGGCTGCCGCGGCTGTCGGGCGTCGAAGTTATCGAGCGCATCCGCATGGAAACGCCGCAGGCGCGCTTTATCGTGCTCACCACTTATGACGGCGACGAGGACATCTACCGCGCACTGCAGGCGGGCGCGCGCGCCTATCTGCTCAAGGGAATGACCTCTGAGGAATTGATCGCAACGATTCACGCGGTTCATGCAGGCCGATCGCATATTCCTCCAGCCATCGCAGAAAAACTGGCAGAGCGGATGGGCACAGAGGAGTTGACGCCGCGTGAGTTCGACGTGCTGGAGCAGATTGTGAATGGCAAGAGCAACAAAGAGATCGCGACAGAACTGGAAATCTCAGAGGCTACGGTAAAGACGCACATCAATAGCCTGCTGGGCAAGCTGGGCGTGACCGACCGGACGCAGGCGGCCACGGCCGCAATCCAGCGTGGCATTGTTACTCTCGAGTCCCTGAGAAGGCCGAAGCTATGATTTGGAAACCGATCAAGAAAGCGATCTCCTGCGGAGTTCTTGTGTTGCTCTTGTCTCCGCTTGCGCAGTCGCAAAAAACTGCGTGGCGGCAAGCGACGGATGCGGAGCTTGCATCGCTGTTGCCGGCGCGGGCGCAGGTTGAAAAGGAACATATCGAGACCGAGATGCGCACCGCCTCGGGCATCGTGAACGGCCGCGGCCACTTTATCGCCGGTGTTGTGCTGCTTACGGCCGGGTATTCCGCCGAAGGAAAATACTCGCACTACCTGATTGTGCAGGCGCCGGTACGCATTGGGGGATTTTCGCTGAAGCCTGGGGAGTATGTATTCGGATGGACACGAGCCCAGGGGGGGGATGCGCTGAGCGTGCATTTTTACAAGGCCGCGACGGGCGCAGCGGTAGGCACTGCTGAGGCACGCCGCATCGCAGGATCAAGCCGCGTAGAGAGCCTGCATATCTGGCCGCCCGCCGATAAGGCATTGATTCAGATTGGGCGGTTTGGCATTCCTTACGAGCTTGCCGACGAGTAGCCGCCAAGATCAGTTGGGATTGCGCGGCTCGCCGGTTGGCAGAAAAGCGACCCCGGAAATCAGATCCCCGGAAGCCAGCGCATCCCTCAGCCGCTCCGCATTGGCGCCGCTGCGAGCAACAGCGGCTTGTAACAGACTAAGCGCCGAAGCCGGAGTAGTTTCGGCCGGCAAGCGGAAGATCCACGGAATATTGGTGGAGGTTAGCTTTCTGTCGCTGCTCAGGGCAACCACCGGCACAAAGGCCTTCAGAGCCAATTGCTCCGCCAGGTGAGCCGAGTCGCGATCCAGCGCGACAATTGCCAGTGCGTGCTCATCCATCAGCGCATGAACGAGTTGAGTTGAAGCCGCACCCCAGTTCTGGCCATTTAGATTTGTGGTCACGGGCACAAGCTTCCACTCGCGGCCCTTGGCCACGACGGCAGCCAACTCCGCCTGCACTTCGGCAGACTGTGCGATCTCATTCGCGTGCGGCCCGAAGAGCACCACACGCACCGGCCCGGAAGGAAGATCGCTTGGATGAGGGCCTGCGTAATCGACGCCATCTTCACCCACACGCGCATAGGGCACCTGCGGTGCGGCAGCCACCTGCGGTGGGGCAGACGCCGCTTGCGCGGCACGAGGCTGTTGTGCGGCCGGCGGTTTTTCCATCGTTGCGACGCGATAGGTCACAGCGCCGTTGTGCACGGTACCCAAGTACAAAGGAGCGACATTCTTCTGGTTGGGATCGAAGACCATGTGCCCGGTTACTCCGTCGTACTCTTCGATATCAGCCAGCGCGTCGTGAATCCGCGCGCGATTAAGACCGGCCTTGCAGATGGAGTCGAGCAGGGCATTCATCGCGTCGTAGGCCAGCGAGGCGAACTGCTCCGGCTTCTCGTGAAAGCGGGCCTCAAAGCGCTGGTTGAACTCCTGCCACTTCGGATCGTTGCGCGTGGGGTCGTAGGGAAAGACCGCCTCGAATCCTTCGGCTGCATCGCCGGCCTGGGCCAGCAACTCGGGGCCAAGCGTGCGATAGGAACCGAAGACCGGCTGCTTCATGCCTGCGGCGCGCATCTGCTTAAGGATTCCCGCCGCTTGAGCTTCGTCGGCCCACAGCACGATGGCATCGGCGCGTGAGGAGCGAATCACATTCAACGGCTTGGTAAAGTCTGCATCGCCGGGAAGATACTTCTGCTCGATCACGATCGGGTGGCCTAGCCTGCGCGCCGCATCGCGAAGCTTCATGACGCCGAAGCGGCCGTAGCGGCTATTCACTCTGAGGATTGCCACACGCTTCAGTCCAAGTTCGGTGAAGATGTGGCGGGCTAGCGTGAGGCACTGCACGCGGTCATCTTGCAAATCCGTAAAGTACCACGGAATGTAAGTCTCTGGAATCGTCGGATCAGTCGAGGCGGAGTTGACGATGGGAATCTCGGCGCGCAGAGCTACACGCAGAGCGATGTGGGTTGATTCGGAACTGATGGAGCCGAAGATCGCCCAGTCGCGGTCGTCGTAGACCATTTTCACAACTTCATTCGATGCCGAACCCCAGATAGTAGGGTCAGTTGGCCGGTCCTCGCCATAGACGGTCTTCGCCTGCCAGTTGTCGTAGTCGTTGTGCAGCATCAGGCGGAAAGGCTTGCCGCCGTAGCCGCCGTGAGCGTTGGCTTGCTCGATGGCCAGTTGCGCGCCGTGCAACATACGCAGGCCGAAGATCGACTCCGGATTATGTTCGATGGGACCGAAGAATCCGATGCGAATTTCGGTCAGATTCTGCGGCTCGGGAATATCCCGCGCCGCGCCGGAGTAGATGTTGGGATGGGTGTAATTGAGGTCGTATGGCGCCGCGAACTTCGCGTACGGGCTCAAGTCGGCAGGCTCGCCGGCATAGGGCGTGACCTCGCGATCCCTCGGCGGCGCTGGAGGATGCGCGCCACATTCGCAGGTACCCTTGCCCGTGACTGCCACTGGACTCTCATCCTGGATCGCGGCCGGGGTCGAATACGAGCCAGCATCTTGCGCGGCAGCATGACCAACGCAGACCGTACCCATAGCGCAGGCTAGAGCCAACAACCATCCCTTGCACATGACGACTACTCCTTGACGGCCGGGCCCTTGTCGGTGCGAAACATGGCGATGGCTTCGATCTCGATCAGTAGTTCTGGCCGGCAGAGATGAGCCTGGATGCCGGTTGATGCAGGCAGCGGGTCGAGTCCTTGCTCTTTGAAGAAGGCCGTGCGCCCGGCATTGAATACGTCGTAATCGCGATCGATGTCTCTCAAGTAACAACTGGTCCGCACGATGTCGTGCCAGGTGCAGCCCTCGGCCTCAAGCAGGCCGGTGATGTTGTCGAAGGTGCGCCGAAGCTGGGCGGGAAAGTCGCCGATGTGGACGCTCACGCCGTTCTCGTCGATCGAGGCCGTGCCCGAGATGAGCAGAATGACGACTCCACCGATGTCGATCCTCATGCCGCGTGAGAAGGAACTCGGCTTGGCGTAGGCATAGGCCTCGTTGAGCACTCCGTGATTGGTGATTGCGCGCTTTTCGATGGGCGCGTGTGCGATGGCTTCCAAAATATCTGCAAATGCGTTCATGTTTGTGCTGCTCCTTATGGTCTTATTGTTTTTGACGAATCCCATGACTCAAACCCTTTGCTGTCGCGACCCAAATGTCGTCGCCCTGGAAGTCGATTCCAAGTACATAGTTGTGGGCCGGCGCTGTTGTGACCTCGACCGGCGTTACGTTGCCTTTGGCGTCGCGCACCGTCATCTCCGGCTTGCCCTCTTTGAGCGAGGGGCGATAGACGGCCCAGTTGACGCCGTCGTAGTATGCCAGCCCTTTGTCGGTGCCGAACCAGGCGCGATTGGCGTCCACGCCCTTGATTGCGTTAATGAAGTTCGAGGGAAGTCCGCTGTCTTTCGTGAGAAAGTTGTGCCAGTAGCGGCCATCGTAGCGGCTGCCGCCGAAATACGTGGCTGCCCAAAGGATATTGTCTACGAAACTGACAGACGTTACAATCTCGTGGATCAGTCCCTGATCCTTGAAGAGCACAATCTCGTTTTCACCGTCGGGGTCATCGTATTTGTCCCAGCGCGCGGTCTTTTGATCGAACTCCAGAACCCCGCTACCCCATACACCGTAGTAAACCTTGGTGGGTGTGGCGGAGACGGAGTAGGCCCATATCTCGGTCATGGGCGTGTTGCGCTCATTGTAGAGCGTCCACTGGCCGGTGCGGGTGTTCAGGCGGCAACCACCGGCGGCCGTGGCTACCCACACATTTTCGCCCTCCACCGAGACGCCATAAACCACATCGTTGCTCAACCCGGAGTTCAACTGCGTGAAGCTGTCGATGCGCCCGCCGGAGATGCGGCTCAGGCCGCCCATGGTTCCGGCCCACACGTCGCCAGTGCGCTTGTCCAGAGCCAGCGTGAGCACGGCGCGATGCGCCAGGCCGTCCTTGATGTTGTACGTCTTCCACGCGTGATTCTCGTAGAGGGCAAGGCCATCTTCAGTGCCAGCCCAGATGCGGTCTCCATCCACCAGCACGGCATACACGTGGTTGTTGGGCAGGCCATTGGCGGTGGTGAAGTTCTCAAAGCGAAAGCGCGGCACCTGCGGTGCGGCCAACCGCGCCTTCGGCGCAACCGCACCCGACGATGGAGCGATAGTTTGTGCAGGGAACGCCAATGACGCGGCAACTAACAGTGCTGCGGTTATGATCAGTCTCTTCATCGCGTCCTCAAGTATTCGATCAAGTCGTTGAGCTCATCTTTGGTCAGGTCGTTGGTGCGGCCGTGCTTGTCTTCGGGGTTGTACACCGTCCAGATCTCTTCGAGGGTGTGTGCTGAACCATCGTGCAGATAGGGCGCGGTGAGCGCGATGCTGGTCAACGGCGCCGACTTCAGCATGCCGGAGTTGTCGGTGGGCCTGCGCGTCCCCACATCGAAGAGCTTCTGATTGGTTCCCTTGGGTCCGCTGTGGCAATAGGAACAACGATTAATCTCCGGGATTGACTTGCCGAATTTGTCTGTGTCGCGCTCAAAGATCCCTTTGCCGCGCTCCTGCGCCGGCGTAAGATCACCATCCGGCAGCCGCCAACGGTTGGGCCGCGGCGACAGGCTGCGAATGTAAACCGCGAGGTCGGCAAGGGTTAGGTTGTCGTACTGCTCTGAGCGCCAGAAGTACTTTTCCGTCCGCGGTCCACACTCGGTTGGAATGTTGGGATTGCCCCCATTCCACTTATAAGGCTCGGTGTTTTTGATGCCCTCGAGCATCTTGTTGTCCACGATGTCGCGGCCAAAGCCATCCGGCTCCAGATCCCATGTGAGACCGTCGAAGGTGGAATCGATGTGACAAGTTGAGCAGCCGATCTGGCCTTGAAAGCCGTAGCGCGCGGTATAGAAGGTCTGCTCGCCGTGGCGCATCGAAGAAACTGTCTTTGGCCCGGCCAATGTAATGGTGGAAGCGACTCTTTTGGTCCGCGTATCGATCACGCTGATTGTGTCTTCGAGGCGGTTGGCCACAAACAGCTTGCGTCCATCGGCAGTGAGCGCTAGGCCGCGAGGGTTGTGACCGACGGGAATGCGCGCGTCAACATAGTTTGCACTGGCGGAGAGGTCCTCCGCAAAGGAACCGGATTCGGGATGCGGACGCGAGTGAATGAAGCGCAGCAGGCGCGGAATATCAATAGCGATAACACACTCCGAGCCGGCGATGGTGACATAAAGACGCGACTTGTCCGGCGAAATGGCCACGCCGAAGGGCTGCGAGGCGTAGCGCTCAAGCTCGTCCAGCGGAACCTCGACTGGCTTGCCAACGTCGGCGCCGAAGAGCGTCAGAGTATAGGCGAATGCTCCTCCATGTTCGAGATGCGCCAGCGGCACTAGATTCTTGGGGTGGTACTCGGCCACTGCGCCGAGGCGGCCGTCAGAAGAGAGAGCCAGGTGAAAGACTCCGGCAATCGCGTGCAGTGGGATGCGATCGACCACCACGGCGTGCGCTGCGTCGATCACCGTGATCTCCGACTCCGGCGCGGTGCGATTATCCAATTCCGTTCGTACGCGTGGTGGATTCGGATAAACATGAGTCGCGTAGATGCGGGTGCCATCGGGAGAGAGCGTCAGATAACTCGCGCCGCGTCCTGCGAGGAGCCGCTTCTCTTCCGCACCGGTTGCCGCATCGAGCACGGTCACGTCGCTTGAGATGCGATTGGCAACGAAGAGCCGCTTGCCCGTGCTGTCCTCGACCACGCTCGACGGTTCCGCTCCTACCGGCCACGTTGCCGTGACGGTCATTGTGTGCGTGTCAATTACCGAGAGCGTGTCATCCCAGGAGTTGGTGACGAAAAGCCTTGCACCGTCCGGCGAGAGCGAAAAGCCGCGCGGCACGCGGCCCACGGCGATGTTCTTGATGACGGCGAAGCTCGCCGCATCCAGCACCCGCACCTCTTCACTCTGCTGGCAGAGCACGTAAAGCCGCGCGCCGTCGGGCGAAAGCAGAAGTTCAAGCGGCGAAGCATAGTCCTGAGCATCTGCCTGCTCCGCACGGACCGGACGATCGATGGCGGGCCAGAACGCGATCAACGCCGCGGCCATAGCCGCAAGCGCTGCTGTGCACCGGGTTTGGATGTACCGGCTCACTTCGCGTCACCTGATTTCGGCTCTTCAACCGTGAGCACGCGGTCCACGCTCAGCTTGTCCAGCGTCTGTTCGCGGCCGCTTGGCCAGTGAACGATCAGCTTGTCCACTGTCGTAGCCGCACCCAGCCCAAAGTGCAGGCGGCCATCGTCTTGCGAGAGATAACCGGAGCCGGCCACGCGTTCTGCGGTATGGCGCTGACCTGCAGCGAAGACTTCAACGCGCGCGCCGATGCCGTCGCGGTTGCTTTTTGCCTTAGGGCCGGGGGCATTGTTCTGGTCGCCAGGCCGCATCGCGCCCACCAGTTTGATTGCAATCCAATGGCCGGTGTTCGCAGAGACATTGTGAACCAGCGTTCCCCTGCCGCCGAGATTGACCATGAAGGCATCGACCTTGCCGTCGTTGTCGTAGTCGGCAAAGCAGGCGCCGCGTGCTGTTGTGCGTTCGCTCAACACGGGGCCGGCATCGCGCGAAACATCGGCGAACTTTCCCGCTCCTAGTCCGCGAAAGAGCGTGTGCTCCTGAGGAATGAGGTGAATGAGTCCGCCGTGAAAGATGAGAATGTCGAGCTGTCCGTCGTTGGCAAAGTCATAAATGCCTGTGCCCCAACTGACATATTGCGCGTTGGTCTGCGAGACGCCGTTTGACGCACCCATATCTTCAAAGCCCAGCTTGCCAGTGTTACGCAGGAACCGGTTATAGTGGCCGTCGGTGACCCAAAGGTCCAGAACGCCGCGACCCTCGAAGTCGGCAAAGACCGGGCCCATCGACGAAGTGGACTCGCCATTCTGGCCAAAGGCCGTGCCGGTATCGTTGCCGATCTCTTCAAAGGTCCCATCGTGCTTGTTGTGGAAGAGAAAGTTCTCCGTTCGGTCATTGGCGACGTAGATGTCGTCCCATCCGTCGTTGTCAAAGTCCGCCGCAGTCACGCCCATAGTACGGCCCACATAAGCGCCGATGCCCGACTTTTCGGTCACATCGGAAAAAGTGCCGTCGCAATTGTTGTGATAGAGCCTGTTGGTTTCGCCCTCGTAGTCCAACGGTCCAGGATAGTTGTCAGCCGCATAGAAGGCGCGATACTTGGGATCGAAGTTGACGTAGCGGCCCACGAATAGATCGACGCATCCATCCTTGTCGTAGTCGAGCCATGTGGAACTGATGGCCCAGCCATCAACCTTGATGCCGGCCTTCGCTGTGACATCGGTAAAGTGGCCGTTGCCGTCGTTGTGGTAGAGAATCGTCTTGCCGTAGCCGGTGACAAGCAGATCGACGAATCCGTCGTTGTCGTAGTCCGCCGCAGTTACTGCCATTCCGTAGATATCCGGATTCAGACCCGACTGCTCCGTCACGTCGGTGAAGGTGCCGTTGCCGTTGTTGCGATAGAGATGATTGTGCGGCAGCGGATCGGGCTTCTGCTTGAGCGGATAGGGATGCATCGAGTCGTCGAGCGGACGGCCATTGACGACGTATAGGGATTCAAGGCCGGAGTTGTTGTAGTCGAACCAGATGCATCCAGCGCCGGTGCCCTCGAGCAGCGAGCCCAACTGGCGCGAGCCGAAGCTGTGAGTGAAGTGGATGCCTGCCTTGTCGCTGGCGTCTTCAAACCGGATGCCTGGCGGCGCGGCAGACACCGCTTGCGCGGCAGAAGCGGACTGCGCGGGAGAAGGGATCGAAACTAAAGGGGCAGTTTGCGCCGCAGACATCGAGACAACGCCGAGTAATAGTAGATAGCGAGTAAACATCTCAGTTGCCTCCCGGCGATTTCGTTTTTGGTGCTTTCGTCTGCGCCGCACCTGTCAGATCAACGGGTGTAGTAGTGCGCAGCAGCACAGCCGGCACGCGATTCTCCGAAGCATGCTCCGGTCCCACATGGCAGCCAACGCAGATGCGCTGCTCGCCACGGCGAATCCAGAACCATCCGTGCTCCTGGCGCAGAACCGCGCCTTCTTTGTCGAGCAGAGCAAAACGAATGGGCTTGTCGGCAGGAGCTTTCACGAAGAACGACCCATCCGGCTCAACGGGCGCCGTACCCATAACAACAG
>Ga0181529_10006452_pt1 | contig 11923 bp, 8 predicted proteins | sample PEATcosm2014_Bin_36_FD_119763 | JGI IMG/M metagenome (GOLD analysis project Ga0181529, IMG submission 119763) | Peatland microbial communities from MTU Mesocosm Facility, Houghton, MI, USA - PEATcosm2014_Bin10_30_metaG | ecosystem: Environmental > Terrestrial > Soil > Wetlands > Peat | place... | reverse complement strand
TTGGGAAGCGACGACAACTCGATGCGCGAACAGTCCGGCGCCAGCCGCCGCACAATCCAGCGCTTCTGCAGGCGCACAAACGGGTCGCGGCAGCGCACCGCGTGGTCCAGCATTTCCTGGTACAGAATGGGCGCCGTGCCCTTCCCTTTTTCCGCCCACAGGCAGGCCGAGGGCGCCAGGGCTTTCGCCTCCCGCGCCACCGAACCGCCGCGCCACTCGGCCAGAGCCACGAAGCGTTGCCGCCCCAGGCTGCCCAGCCCGGCCACGCGGTGCGCCTCCCGCCAGCGCATGCCGCGCTCCGGCATCATGTGGTCGAAGGCTTTGTTGGCGGTGGCCGGGCCCGGTTCTTTGCTTTCCTCGAGAGCGTGCAGCTTGGCCCAGTAGGCCTCGGGGTCGTGCAGGCGCGCCGTGGCCATTTGCCGCAGCGCCGAATGGTTCTCGGCCAGGACCAACGGCCGCCCGCCCGCTTCCAGCGATTCCTGGTAGCCCTGGAGGATAGCATCGACCCCAGCCTTCGCATCGCAAGCCATTTCCGCCATCAGCGCGCTGGTGGCCAGGCGGGTCAAATCGTGGGTATAGGGCAGCCGCCACACTTCGTCGAAGTCGTTAATGCCCCAGATGAGCCGGCCTTCGATGTCGCGCCACGTTCCGAAGTTTTCCACGTGCAAGTCGCCCACCGCCAGCACGCGCGGCGCGCGGACTGCCTCTCCGCAGGTCTCCGGCCAAACCTGCGCCCAGCGATAGTAGGTGGCGCGCAAGAACGGAAACGGCGCGGTGCGCATCTGTTCGTGCTTGAACTTGAGGTCCGGCTCTACAATGCGCAGGTGCTGCCCCAGCCACGCTTCGTACTTCTCGGTTGCCTTCTTGATGTTCATCGCTTCCTCATGCCGTCGCCGGCGTCAGCATCCATTTCAGCACACCCCTGGGCTCCGGCCCGATGCGGTCGCAATCCACGCGCACCAGCGCCGCCTTCTTCATATCGACGGAAAGCGCCGGACTGTTTAGCAGAAACGCCGCGAGCGTACTCATCAGCGGCTCGTGGCTGGCCAGCAGGAGGGCGTGCTCCCCCGGCCGCGCGCGGATTTCCTCCCAGGTGTCGAAGGGCGACGCCTCCGGAACGAGCGCCCGCGTCTTCACCACCTTGCCCTCATACGCGAATACCTTGACGGCCACCTCCGCGGTCTCCAGGGCGCGCCGGTAGGGGCTGGAGAGAATGAGGCTCGGCGCCGTTCCCGCGCCGCGCGCGCGTTCCAGCACGCGCCGCAGTTTTTCCCGGCCCTCATCCGTCAGGGCGCGCTCGGAATCGGGCCGTCCCGGCGCGCCGTTCTCCGCGATGCCGTGCCGCAACAAGTAAATCTGCACGAGCCATTTTACCGCGCGGGGCAGGGGGGATTTTATTGCGGCATGTGTTTGCCTCGGAGAGCGCTCATCATGACAGACGGGCAGCACCACCGACCCGGTCTGTCCGGGCTCGGGCAGCCAGTGGGGCCAGCTCTTCTCCTACGATCCGTTCGGGAATCGGACGGGGGCAGCAATTCAACACCACTGGAGACCACCGGAGCGGCGACACGCAGTGCGATGTTCGAAGATCACCCGGAGCGCGGATTTCTTCACCAACTCGTCCGCCAGGGTTTCGATCCGCTGGCTTTCGCGGCCGAGCGCCAACTTTCCCGCAAGCTCCAACACGGTGGTGCCGGGCTCGACAGGATACCGCGCCCGTCACGGCTCCACAAGCGAGAGAATGGTCAGCGGCGCGTTTCCCTCCAGGCGGTTGTTCACGAACAGGAACAGGAACTGCTTGTTCTCCCGCGCGCGGCCAATCAGCATGCGCATGGATTCGCGCGCCTCCGGGTTGGGGTCCTGAATGTGCATGTACGGCTCAAACAGCCCCACCGCATCCGCGTAGACGCGGCCGTGCCGCAACAGCGCGCGGCTCACCAGAAAATCGGCGGTCGCGGAACCGGGTATAGCCATCTGGTGCCGCAGCTCCGGCATTCTGGACCACGCGTTGTAAACGTGCGCCACGCCGCGGCTGCGCAGGCAGGCGAAGTAATCCTTCTCCAGGAACTCGGGATTGCGGATCTCCACGGCGTAGCGGAACCCCGGCGGCAGGTCCGCCAGGAACGGGTCCAGGCGTTCCAGAAATTCTGCCGTTCCGGCGAAGCTGCGCCGCCCGAAGGCGCCGAATTCGAAGATCAGCAGCGCCGTCTTCTCGCGGTACGGCCACAGCGGCCGCAGGAACATCTCGCGCAACATGCCGCCGTCCAGGAAAGCTTCGTTCTGTTTGCCGGCTTCGGCTCCGTAGCGCGCATGCGACGGAAACACTTTGCAGGTGATCTGTTCGGGCACTTTGAAGGCGAAGCGGAAGGCCGCGGGCACGCGGGCGAACAGGCTCCGCCAGAAGTCCGCGCTGGGGAACTGGTAGAAAGCGAAATCGCCGCACACCGTGGGAAATGTTTCGGCGTATTCCCGCAGGCACTCGGTTTCGAACAAGCGGCGCGAGAAGCGGCCGCGCGCGAGATACCGTTCGCGCGAATAGACCTGGCCCAGCCAGCCCTCGTACTTCCAGGAGCTGCCGCCGATGTAGATATTCTGCGCCGCCAGAGCGCGCAGCCGTTCGGCGAGGCCATCGCGGTCGAAGTTTCCGGGTTCGTCGAACAGCGTGCCTACCATGCCTGTGAGAACCGGAAGTAGAACGGGTCTGCGCCCGCCTCGATCACACCGCTCGGATACATGCGGATCAGCACCGGGGCCGAACCGCTGTCGTAGCGCGATTTCACTTCCACTTTGTGCCCGCGGCGCTCCAGTTCGGCCACCACCGCCGCCGGCAGGCGCTCGTCCAGTCCCAAAACTCCGGGCTTCATTTCGTGATTGTCGAAGCTCGATACCAGATGCTCGGACTGGAACCGCGGGCGCTCGATGGCGGTCTGCGCGTCCAGGCCGTATTCCACCGAATCGAACAACACCTGCAGCAGCGCCTGGTCCTGTTGATCGCCGCCTGGCGTGGAGAGCGCCAGCAGGTTCCTGCCGGGGCCGGCCACGATGGTCGGGCTGAGCGTCACGCGCGGCCGCTTTCCAGGCCCGAGCTCGTTGGGATGGCCCGGAATCAGCAGGAAGCTCTGCGCCCGCTGGGTGAGCGGTATGCCGGTGTCGCCGGCGATCACCGGCGGCATCCACGCGCCGGAGGGCGTAATGGAAATGGCCACGCCGTCGCGGTCGATGGCGTCCACGCACGTGGTGTCCTTGGCCAGCGCCGCCGGGTCCAGTTTGTAGTGCGCCATCGGCGAGAGCGATGGGTGCTCCGGCGGATGGTCGCCAATCTTTCCGGGCCGGAATTCAAGCGATGCCTCATTGCCGATCAGCTTGCGCCGCTCCGCGCCGTAGGCCTTCGAAAGCAGGGTATCGGCGGGGATGCGGTTGAACTTAGGGTCGCCATAGTAAGTGTCGCGGTCGGCGTAGGCCAGCTTCATGGCCTCCGCCATCACGTGAATATAGTTGGCCGAATTCAACGGCATCTGGCCGATGGGGAAACCCTCCAGAATATTGAGGGCTTCAATCATGGAAGGGCCCTGGCTCCAGAAACCGGGCTTGTAGACGGTGAAGCCGTGGAAGGTGGTGGAGACCGCTTCTTCCGGCTCCACGCGAAACGCCGCCATGTCGTCATAGCGCAGCAGACCGCCGTTCCGCCGGCAGAATTCGCCGATGCGGCGGGCGATTTCGCCGCGGTAGAAGTAATCGCGCACCGCGTCCATGGCAGCGGCCCGTGTGGCGCCGACGGCGCGGGCTTTGGTCTCGACATCGGCCATGGCGCGCAGGGTGCGGGCCAAGTCCGGCTGGCGCAACACGTTGCCGGCCTTCAAGGGGACGCCGTTCGGGAGGAAGACGCGCTTCGAAGTGGGCCAGGCCGCCAGGTATCTCTCGTCGTTCGCCAAAGAGAGAGCGCGAAACTCGTCGATGGGGAAACCGTCGGCTGCCTCGATAGCCGGTTGCAGTGCTTCGGCGAAGGACTTGGTGCCGAAGTCGCGCAGCGCGACGATGGCCGCATCGACCATGCCGGGCACGAGTGTCGAGAGGATGCCCACCACCGGGACCCAGTCCCTGAGTCCGTTAGGTCCGGGCGGATCGTCGATTTCGAGGGGCGTGAGTTTGTGCTTGCGATAGAAATCGGGGGTCCCCAATTTGGGCATGGTGCCGACGCCGGCAATGGCATAGACCTTGCCCTCTTTGGTGCGGACCAGAATGGGAGCCTCCCCGCCGAAGCCGAAGTGCGAGAATTCCACCACCGACGCCGCCAGCATGGTAGCGATCCCGGCATCGACGGCGTTGCCGCCGGCGAGGTACATGCGCATACCGGCTTCGGTCGAGCCCTCGGAGCCCGCCGCGACGGCGCCGCGCAGACCGCGGGAAGCGAAGCGCTGGGGAAACGGCAGTCGAGCCTGGCCCCACCCCGCCGCCGCCAGGGCCAGTAACACCGCCAGTCTGAGTTTCATGGATGAGTATATTGTAGGGGATCGAAGAGAATTGTTCACCGGAGAGACACAGAGACGCAGAGAATAAGAGGGCCATGCGTGCTGCGTGGGCCTTGGAGCATTCCCGTGGTTGGGCCGCAGAGGGAGCAGAGAGCGCTGAGGGGAGCCGTTCCCGGGATTTCAGCGCAATGGCAGCCTCCACCAGCCAACACCCGCAGGGAAGGCTCCCCGCGGCCTCCGTGTTCTCTGCCTTCTCTGCGCGCCAAACACGGGAATGCTCCGAGGCCCACAAAGCATGCTGGCTCTCTTTACCTCGTTTTCTCTCTGCGTCTCTGCGTCTCTGCGGGGAAAAAACGATTTCACCGCGGCAGTGGCGGGTCGTCGAGCGCCGATGCGTTCAAATAGCGGATGAAGGGCGAGGGGTCCTCGGCGCCTTCCCGGAAACGGGCCGCGGCGTCCTCGTTGCGGCCCGCGGCGCGCAGCAGCATGCCCTCGGCGTAGAGACGGAGGCCCTTGTCCGATGAGCCGCCGCCGGTGCGCACGCTCTCCAGGGCGGTCTCCACGGCGCGCTCGGATCCCGCCGGATCTACCAGGCTCGCCGCCAGCACCGGGAAGGCAAAATCGGCGGACGAAGTGGTGGCTTTGGCTTTGGCGATCCAGCTCCAGCGGCCCTCCGCGGCCTTCCTGTCGCCGCACAGCGATTCGGCGAGCCCGAAATAGAATTGGATGCGGAGTTGCTCCGCCAGGTCCCCAAACCCGTGAAAGGTGAAAGGCAATGCGGGATTCTTTGGGGCAAAGTTGTCGATCCCGGCGGCCACGTCCCCGCACTTGCCAGGACCGGCGGCCACCAGCAGCTTGCGCATCCACAGTTCGGCGTAGGCCTGGCGGACCTCGGGCGGCTGGTTCTCCTGCGGAAAATTCTCTGTCCGAAAGACGGCCGCGGCGCCGTCCCGATCATGGTTGGCCAGCGCCAGGAGCGCGTGGTTGGCAGCTTCCGTGGGAGAGGCGAAGGATGAAGGAACCGGCAGCGGCGTCCCACCCGGAGCGGAACCGCCGCGGATGTTGGCCAGCAGGCGGAGCAGAGCGGCGTTACCGGGCTCGGCCGCCAGGCCCTCCTTCACCATGCCTTCGGCCTGCCGGGGGTCCTTCTTGACGCCTACCAGCACGCGCGCCAAGGTCTCATAGTAGGCGGGAATGCGCACCGCCGACGGTTTCGCCAGGTTCCACTCGGCCAGAGCCCGATCGGTCTCGCGGCTATTGAACAGCAGGCACCCGAGCAGATAGTGCGCTGCTGCGTCCGCCGGATTCTGTTCCACGGCGGCGCGCAGCACCGGGAAAGAAGACGCCCGGTATGGGTGCACATAGAGCGTGGACTGTCCGGAGGCCTTGCGAAAATCCTCCGCCGGCGACTGGCCGAGGCGCAGGCGCGCGTACCCGCGGTAATAGGCGATCAACGGATAGTCCTGGGGCAGGACGGCGCCTGGCTCGGTCTCGAGTTCGCCGGCCGCGGGGTAGGTGCGATCGAGCAGCCCCAGCGCGTCCTGGTATAGCCCAACATCGAAATATTCGTCCGCCACGTCCAGCACCCATTCGGGATCGGCGGCCAAGTGCATCCAGATCGCGGCATCTTGGCGGCCCGCGAAAACCGCTTCGACGCGGAGCAGCGAGTCCATCGGGTCGGCGGCCAGCGCTTTGCGAAGGGCCGCCTGGGCTTCGGCGGTCTGCCCCATGCGGCGAAGCAGCGCGACTTCCAGGCCGGCGGCGCGCCCCGGGCCGAGCGCGGCGATCGGGTGCAGCATCTCCGCGGCGGCCTTCTGTTGGCCCGCGCGGGCCAGAGCGCAAGCCAGCCGGTCCTGCGCCGCCGCTCCGAAGCGGCGATCCTGCAAGATGGATTCCCACAGCGGACGGGCTGCGGCATCGTCACCCAGTTCGGACCGGGCCACGCCCAGGTAGTAGGCGGTCTCGGCGTCGGATGGATTCTCGGCGTGCAATGGCGCCAGGATCGCTGCGGCTTCCGTGAACCTGTGCAAGGCCACCGAGAATCGCCCGGCGGCCTTGCGAACGGCCATGCTCTTGGAGTGCGCCACAAGCGCCGCATCGTACTCGGCGGCTGCGCGGTCGATCATCCGGTCGAGTTCGTCCTTCTCGGCGGCTGCCAGCGCGTCCTCTTCCGGCCCGTGCTTGCGGGCAGGAGCGGGCACGGGTCCACCGATCTTCACCTCCGCGGGCGTCACGGCATCGTAGGTGTCTTCCTGGTGCGCCAGCAACAGCTTGCCGGAAGCGTCCTTCAACTCGAAGCGGAACTTGCCCGCGGGGTCCACTGGCGCCGTCTCGGCGTGAAAGACGGTCGCGGGATCCAGGTCGGCAACCTGCCGATATACGGCCGCGCCGCCCTTGGTCACGGTCAGGCTGGCGTGCGGCAACACGCTGGTGACATTCAGATCGATGGCGGCCTTGACCATGCCGCCGGCTTGCGGCGTTCGGTGCAGATAGAGAACCGCGGCCGGCGTGGCGCGCGAGATGCCGCCGGTCGAGCGCGAGGGAATCCACAGCTCCGAGAAGGCGCGCGACTGCTGCGGCTCCAGGAACTCGAACATGTCCTGGGAAATTTCCAGCCCGGATTGAATTTCCGCGTAGCCGCTGTGATCGTCGCTGAGCTGATCTTTGTAGTCCTTGTCGGCCTTTCCATAGACCCAGACCTTCTTGCCGGGGACCTCGCGGGGGTCGGCCCAATGCGCCACGCCGTTGCGGGATTGCGGGTTGTACGCGGCGAAAAACGGCTCGCGGCTGCCGTAGGCGAACAGGCCCAGATTGGTCGCGTAGTTGGCGGTGCGGCTGCGGTCCACGCCCGCCGCGTCGACCGGCCAGGTATCGAGTGTGCCGGCGCCGTGGGGAGCGGTCACCCACATGGGATAAGTGAGCTGCAGTCCGTCGTCGGGCAGGCGGATGGCGCCATTGCTCCACCATTGGTAGGGCTGGCGCACGGGCCCCGGATTGTAGATCCAGGTGTTCTGCTGCAACACCGCGCAGCCCGGACGAAGCGTGTACGCGACGCGCCACTCCATCCCGCTGACGCGGTCCACAGCGCCCACGAAAACGGTTGCGCTGCCATCGTCATTGCCGGCCGTGACGAAATGGACGGGCGATACGGTCACGCGGCTATGGGCCACCGGGAAGCTGGTCTCGATGCCGCCGGCAACCCAGGCTCCACGCGGCGCCACATCGGACTTCTTGATAGCCGTGTTGGCGTAGAAGACACTGGCGCCGGACAGCTTGTCCCGGCAGGTATACAGATGGCCGCCCAAGTCGGGCAATACCATGCAGTGCAGGTACTGGTTTTCGAGATGCAGCACGCGCCACGGCGCATCGTATTTCTGGTCCGTCATGTTCTCGCGCAGCGTGTACGGGTAGACCGAGTGGACGCCGGTGCCGGCGATCGCAAACTGGTCGAACGGAGGGATGGCGTCGGGCGACTTCTCCCGATAGGTGAGGAAGGTAACGGTGTCCTGCCACACCCGCACGCGATCCGTCTGCGCGCCGAGCAGCAAGGCGCCAAGAAGCAGAATGCCGACGGGCCGGAGCATATCGGTTGCGAGGATAGCACAAAGGGGTGGGAGTTCGAACGCCCGACCCCCTGCGGCCAACGGTAAAATGGACTTGCGACGGACTAACGCCATGGCTCTCGATCCCTGGGATGGACGCCAACACGCCCACGCTCTTCTCGACCGTCTGCCTGACGACCAGATGTCCGCAGTCCGCGGCTTGCTGGAGACCATGCTGTCGCCCCTCGACCGCAGACTGGCGCTGGCGCCCATCGACGATGAGCCGGTCACTCCGGACGAAGCTGCTGCAATCCAAGCCGGCATTACTTCTCTTGAACAGAACGGTGGCGTTCCGTTGGAAGCAGTCCTGGCTGACTTAGGCACTACCATCGACGACTTCCACAAGATGGCCGATGCTCCGGTGTCGGAAGACGCCGCGTAGCAAATGCCTCAAAGGGTCATTTTCTCTGTCGAAGCCAGAGCCGACCTCCGAGCCATCGATCATGAGACGGCCCTGCGGCTGCTCAGTGCCCTGACGCGGTTTCTGGCAACCGGTACCGGCAACGTGAAACAGTTGGAAGAGTTCGATCCGCCGCAGTACCGCCTTCGCATCGGGCCTGGCGCATCATCTTCCGCCAGTGCAGCGGCGATGCCATCGAAATTGTCCGAGTCCGCAACCGGCGGGAGGCCTATCGCTAACCTGGGTTGGCGGCGGTCCGATGCGGTCATCGCCAATCTTTGATCAACAATGTTTACGCAGCGCCAAGTTGCTGGAAATCTCAAATCGCCTCGCCTCGACCGGCACGAGCGCTAGGGGGTGTGGGTACCGCGCGTGGACGCCGATGCCGGAGCTCAAACCGGAACCGGGGGATGGCATCGGGCCGCCGCTCCCGCACCGGTCCCCTTGCCTTCCGCAAATCGCGACAAAAAGGATCTGCTCGGGCCGGAATTACATAAATCTTACAAACTGCCGCGCAACCCCCTGATATGGTTGAAGCTACAGCACTCTTCCCGAGGACCCCGTGACCACCGACAAATTGATTCTTCTCGACCGGCAGGGCCTGAACTGGCCCACCACTGCGGTTTTAGCCCTGGTTCATATCGGCGCCGTAGCCGCCCTTTTCATGTTCAACTGGCACGCTTTTGCCATGGCGGTTTTCCTGTACTGGGTGGCTACCGGACTGGGAATCAGCATGGGCTACCACCGCCTGCACACCCACCGGTCGTACAAGGTGCCGGTGTGGATGGAGTTCTTTTTCGCGATTTGCGGCACCCTGACGCTGGAAGGCGGGCCGATCTTCTGGACGGCAATCCATCGCATCCACCATCAAAGGTCCGATCAGCCCGGCGACCCGCATTCGCCGCGCGAGGGCGCCTGGTGGGCACACGTGGGCTGGATCCTGATGGGCGAGACCAAGCACAACAACACCAAGCTCCTGGCCAAGTATGCGCCGGATCTGGCGAAGTATCGCTTCTACGTCTGGCTCAACGACTATCACTGGGCGCCGATCCTGGTGCTGACCGTCCTGATGGCGCTGATTGGCGGGCTGCCGATGGTGCTCTGGGCCGTGTGTTTCCGTGTGGTATTCGGACTGCACGCCACCTGGCTGGTGAATTCGGCCACGCACATGTGGGGCGGGCGCCGTTTCGCCACGCGCGACGACTCGCGCAACAACTGGTGGGTAGCGCTGATCTCCTTCGGCGAAGGCTGGCACAACAACCACCACGCCCATCCCACGTCGGCGCGCCATGGCTTGGCTTGGTATGAGTTCGATCCGTCGTGGCTGCAGATCAAGGTTCTGAAACGCCTGGGGCTAGCCAAGGCTATCCACGTAGCCAGCGTGAAAAGCGCCTTCGTGGAGCGCGAAGCCGCGTAGGACCGGTTGTTGGCACCCGGAAAGGTGCTAGAATTCCACCGTCGATGACGTTCACGGAATCCGTGTTCGCCGGTGCCACCGCGTTCTTCGGAGCTTACGAAGCGTTTCTCTCGATGTTCGTCCAGCGACCCAGCGTGGTGGTTTGGATTCTCTCACCACTGGTTTGGCCCGTCGCTTGGGTTCTCAACGGCCCGCTTGGAAGGCATCGCCTGGCTTACTTGGTTCTATGCACACTCGTCATCGGGGCGAATGCCGCAGTGTATGCCTTCGCAGGCTACGGGGTAATTCGCTTCCTTGGCCGGCAACTGGATCATCTGCGCGCCCTACACCGTCCAGGTCGGTAGGCCGACGATATGAATGCCCCCTCCTGGCACGCGCGCGAAGCGCCGAAACGACTTGCGCCCTCAGAACTAACGACCCCCGGCAACGGCACGCTAGTTCCACCGAGGACCTTTTCCGCCTCGAGGACGCCAGCGGAACAGCAACGGTTCGAGACTGGGTCAGGTCACTCTCTGGCGGTCGAACGGAGGCTGCGACACCTTGTTACCCGCCCGCGATCGCGCCCACCAGCAGCAGCGGCTCCCTCCCAGCCGCGACCGCTTCCGGCAACAGTGCGTCCGGCGATTCGTGCGATAGATCCTCCGCGCAGGCGAAGAACCTGATGAACGGCCGCCGCTCGCGGGTTACGTGATCGCGAATCGTCCCCCGCAGCATCGGATAGCGGGCCTCCAGAGCGTCGAGGACCGAACGCAGCGTGGCCGGTCCCTCGACCTCCAACTCCACCTCGCCCGCGGCCTTCGCCAGCAGCCGCAAGTGTGCCGGCAGAATCACCCGGATCATGGCAGTGTCCGCACTTCCACGGACACCACGGCCGGCAGGTCGCGGACAATCGGCGCCCAACTATCGCCCGCGTCGGCCGAGACGTACACCTGCCCTCCCGTGGTGCCGAAATACACGCCGCAGGAATCCAGCGAATCCACCGCCATCGCGTCGCGCAGCACGTTCACATAGCAATCGCTCTGCGGCAGGCCCCTGGTGAGCGGCTCCCACTCCTCGCCGCCCGTGCGGCTGCGGTACACGCGCAGCTTTCCCTCCGGCGGGTAGTGTTCCAAGTCGCTCTTGATCGGGACCACGTAGATGGTCTCGGGCTCGTGCGCGTGAACGTCGATCGCGAAGCCGAAATCGGTCGGCAGGTTCCCGCTGATCTCGCGCCACTCGCCGCCCGAGTCGTCGCTGCGCATCACGTCCCAGTGCTTCTGCATGAACAGCACGTTGGGGCGCGACGGGTGCATGGCGATGTGGTGGACGCAATGGCCCACCTCGGCCGTGGGATCGGGGATGAATTCGGACCGCAGCCCGCGGTTGATCGGCTGCCACGTCTCGCCACCGTCGGTGGTCCGAAAGGCCCCCGCGGCCGAGATGGCGATGAACATGCGCGCCGGATCGCCCGGGTCCAACAGGATGGTGTGCAGGCACATTCCGCCCGCCCCCGGCTGCCACTGCGGCCCGGAGCCGTGGCCGCGCAGCCCGGGCAGCTCCTGCCAGGTCTGGCCGCCATCGGTCGAGCGGAACAGGGACGCGTCTTCCACGCCGGCGTACACGGTGTCCGGGTCGGTCAGGGATGGTTCCAGGTGCCAGACTCGCTTGAACTCCCACGGGTGCGGCGTGCCATCGTACCACTGATGCGTGCCGGGCGTGCCTTCGTATACGAACTTATTGCCCACCGGCTCCCATGTCTTGCCGCCGTCGTTCGAGCGCTGAATCAACTGCCCGTGCCAGCCGGTGGACTGCGACGCATACAGCCGGTTCGGGTCCGCGGGCGAACCCTTAAGGTGGTAAATCTCCCAACCCCCAAAGTGCGGGCCGCTAACCTCCCAGCGCTCGCGCTTGCCATCCGATGTCAGCACGAACGCACCCTTCCTTGTGCCTACCAGTACTCGTACTTGACTCATTGCTTCCCCTCGCAGTTGATCATCCACGGAATTCCAAAACGATCCACCAGCATACCGAATCGGGCAGCCCAAAAAGTTGTCTG
>Ga0181529_10006451_pt1 | contig 11923 bp, 10 predicted proteins | sample PEATcosm2014_Bin_36_FD_119763 | JGI IMG/M metagenome (GOLD analysis project Ga0181529, IMG submission 119763) | Peatland microbial communities from MTU Mesocosm Facility, Houghton, MI, USA - PEATcosm2014_Bin10_30_metaG | ecosystem: Environmental > Terrestrial > Soil > Wetlands > Peat | place... | reverse complement strand
GTGGTCGGAATCGTAGCCGCGATGGGTGGCGAGATCGAAGGCGACCGACAGGCCCTTCTGCCCGGCGGCGAGATTGGCGCGATAGAACGCGTTCGACTCCTCGGCGGTGGAGAAGCCGGCGTATTGGCGCACCGTCCATGGCTGCTTGACGTACATCGTCGCATAGGGGCCGCGCAGATAGGGCGGCAGACCCGGCTGCGTGTCGAGGAACCCGACCCCGTCGAGATCGCTCGCGTCGTAGATCGACTTGATCGCGATCCCCTCCGGGCTCGTCCACGCGCGCGGCGCCGCGCGCGGCGGCTCGGGCGACGGCGCGAAGGAGATGGAATTGAAATCGGGAATCGCCCCCATCCACCGATCCTTCAATGAAGGCGAGCCGCCGCGGCGCTAGGCAGCCGCCGAGACTTGCGCCCAGGCGCGCCGCAACGCCGCGACCAAATCGGCGCCGACAAAAAGAAAATCGTCGATCCCCGCATCGCGCCAAGCGTTGGCGGCGTCGCCGGGCCGACCGGCGAGCGCCAGCCAGCGCGCGCCCGCCGCTTTCAGCGCGCGCGCGAACGCGTGGCCGTGCGCCGAATAGCTGTCGTCGTCGCCGCACAGACACGCGACCGCCGCGCCGCTCGCCTTGAAGCGCGCCGCCGCGGCGATCGGATCGTCGCCGCCGGAATCGGCGACCGTATCGAGGCCGCCCGTCTCGAACAGATCGCGGGCGAAGCCAACGCGCCGACCGTGTTTGGCAAGCGGTCCGATCACGGCCAAGAATGTCCGCGGCCGCGCGCCGTCGCGGCTTCGCGCCGCATCGGAGATTTCGCGCAGGCGTTCGAACGGTTCGGCGAGGCGCAGCGCGGCGAGCGGCGCGGCGAAAGCTTCGCCGGCGAACGCGAAGGCCGGCGGCGTCGCCGGCAGGACGTCGACCGGCGCTTCGGCGAGATCGGCGTGAGCGCTGACGCCGGTGATCAATGTTTTCAGCCGCGCCGCGTCGTCGGCGATGCGGGCGGCCGCCTCGGCGACTTCGCCCTGGAAGACGCCAGCGCGCAGCGCCAGCGCCGCGCCGCCCGCGCGTTCGAGCGCCTGAAAGACCGCCCAGCCCTTCTCGCACAGCGTCGCCGTCAACGCTTCGAACACGCCGGCTCCGGCGGCCGGATCGGCGACGAAGCCGAGATGCGATTCTTCCAGCAGGATGAGCTGCGCGTTGCGGGCGAGCCTTCGCGCGAGCGCGTCGGGCAGGCCGAGCGCCTGGGTGTGAGGCAGCACGCAGACGCTGTCGGCGCCGCCGAGGCCGGCGGCGAACGCCGCCGTCGCGCCGCGCATCACGTTCACGTAAGGGTCGCGCGCGGTCATCGTCCGCCACGCGCTTTCGCCATGAACGCGCGCCGGCGCGGCGTCGAGGCCACAGGCCGAACGCACCCGGCCCCACATCAGGCGCAGGGCGCGGAACTTGGCGAGGGTGAAGAATTCGTCGGCGTCGGCGGCGAGGCGGAAGCCGATCGCCGCTGCCGCCGCTTCGCGCGAGAAACCGCCGTCGGCGAGCGTGCGCAGATAGGCGACCGCCGCCGAAATCGCGAAGCCGAGCTCCTGCGCCGGCGTTCCGCCGGCGGCGTGGACCGCGCGCGCGTCGGCGGCGAGGTACGGCCCGACGAAACCCTGCGCGGCGAGGAACGAGGCGACCTTGGCGAGCGCCGCGGCCTCGGCGCTCCATGACCGCGGCGCGCGGCCGCTGCGCGCCAGCGCGCCGACCGGGTCGAGGCCGAAGGCGACGTCGACGGATTTCGGCGCGACGCCGCTGCGCGCGACCAGCGCCGCGAAGCCAGTCGCCTGGGCTTCCGCGTCGGGCCCGAGATCGAGCTCGAAGCGTTGCTCGACGGCGAATCGCACGCCCTCGAAGGCGCGGTGCAGCGTCGCCGAATCGGCCTTGGCGAGGCCGAAGCCATAGGCGCCGGCGGCCCCGGCGAAGACGACCTGCAGACCGTCGGCGCCGTTGGCGAGGTCGTCGAGCGCTTGGTCGTTGGCGGCGGCGGGATCGGGATGGTCGAGGCGAGCCAGAACGCGCCAGCCGCCGCCACTGTGGAGCGCCCGCGGCCCTTCGCGACGCGGATAGAGCGGTTGCAGCTCGATTCCGTCGGCGCCGCGCGAGATCAGCGTCGCGAAGCCGGCGCCCTTGAGCGTCGCTTCAGCGGCGCGGCGCCAGTCCGCTTCGCCGTAGGACGCCAACCGCGCCGCCGCTTCCGCCACCCCTGCCCCCGGACTTCAAATGTATTGGGCCAAGCCGGGGATGGCGCCGGCGATTTCACCGATCACGTCGTCGCCGGCGTGCTCGCGGGCGTAGTCGAACACTTCCTTGCCGACCGCCTGGATCTGATTCATGTCGAAGCCGAGCGCCATCAGGTCCGAGCCGAGCGCCAGCAGGCCGCCGCCGCCCATCGCCCCGGCGCCCGTCCCCATCAGGCCGCGGACCATCGGTCCCATGCCTTCCCCGCCGGTCGCCGCGCTGGAAGCGATGATCGCTTTCAGCTCCGGCGCCTTGGCGAGCAGGGCGGCGACGGCGTCGTCGGGGGCTTCGCGGGCGATGAAGTCGAGCACCAGCGCGACGGCTTTGCGCGCAACATCGGGTTTCGCGCCGGCGTTCGCGGCGACGCGGGCAATCAGGGTTTCCATGTCGGGCTCCCATTGAGACGTCGCGCCGGCAGGCGCTTCCCGGCCGGGTGTGTCGCTGCGCGGCGCGACAAAATCAAGCGCTGTAAAGAGCATACGCGCTCGCAGGCGCGGCTACGACCTGGAAAAAGGACGAAGGCGCGGCGGACCCGTCGCCCGAACCGGCGGCCGCCCCTCGCCGACGGATCGACACTCAGGTCCGCTGATCGATCAATCATTGCGTTGCAAAACAGAAGTCATGAAAATTCCACAATGCTGAACAACCGGTGAAGATGCCTCTGGCAGGCCGATCGGCCCCATATTTTGCGCTAATATGTCATTTCATGCCGCGGTCCAGCAGTTTCTGCGAGCCTTTGACCGGACCATGTCGATCCAGTTTGATATGCGTACCACGCATGGCTGTCCGGCAAGATCAGCGCTTTTCGGACTCGCTTTCTGCGACTATGTTGCACTGCATCAGACGGAAGCGATCGCCGATGAGCGGCGCACCTCAGACCAGTTTCAAAAGGAGGGTCAAATGACCTCAATCAAGTCCATCTCCGAGAAGTTCGGCGCCTGGCGCCGGTACCGCGAGGCGGTCCGCGAGCTCTCTTCGCTTAGCGACCGCGAGTTGGCCGATATCGGCATCCGCCGCGGCGACATCCACTTCGTCGTCGCCAACGCGCTCGCCGCCTAACAAAGTTTCGGGAGCGTCCGGTTCCCTTCCCTCCGGATGTTTCCGCAGCGTCGGTCCTCCCCCGACGCTCTGCAACGCCCGCCGGTTCCTCCCCCCGGCGGGCGTTCGCGCGTCCAGGGGTACGGTTGACGGCCCCGAGCGGCTTTGCGACAAGCCGCGGATGCGGCTCATTCACGTGATCGGCGGCGGGCTGGCGGGCTGCGAAGCGGCCTGGCAGGTCGCGCGCCGCGGCGTTCCCGTCATTCTGCACGAAATGCGCCCTGAGCGCCGAACCGAGGCGCACCGCACCGCGCGCCTCGCCGAACTCGTCTGCTCCAATTCCTTCCGCTCCGACGATTCCGAGACCAACGCGGTCGGCGTCATCCATCGCGAGATGCGGGCGCTCGATTCGCTGGTCATACGGTCGGCCGACGTGCATCAGGTGCCGGCCGGCGGGGCGTTGGCGGTCGACCGCGACGCCTTCTCCGCCGCGGTCGAAGCGGCGATCGAGAGCGAGCCGCTGATCCGGATCGAGCGCGGCGAGATCGCCGGCCTGCCGCCTCAGGACTGGGACAGCGTCATCGTCGCCACTGGCCCGCTGACCTCGGCGCCGCTCGCCGAAGCCATCCGCGCGCTGACCGGCGAGGATTCGCTCGCCTTCTTCGACGCGATTGCGCCGATCGTCCATCGCGATTCGATCGACATGGACGTCGCCTGGCCGCAGTCGCGCTACGACAAGGCGGGGCCCGGCGGCACCGGCGCCGATTATCTCAACTGCCCGATGAGTCGCGACCACTACGAATCCTTCGTCGACGCGCTGCTCGCGGCGGAGAAGACGGAATTCCGCGAATTCGAGGGCACGCCCTATTTCGACGGCTGCCTGCCGATCGAGGTGATGGCCGAGCGCGGCCGCGAGACCCTGCGCTACGGGCCGATGAAGCCGGTCGGCCTGACCAACGCCCACGCGCCGACGGTCAAGCCCTACGCGGTGGTGCAACTGCGCCAGGACAATGCGCTCGGGACGTTGTTCAACATTGTCGGCTTCCAGACCAAGCTCAAATACGGCGAACAGGCGCGCGTCTTCCGTCTCATTCCGGGGCTGGAGAGGGCCGAATTCGCGCGACTCGGCGGGTTGCACCGCAACACCTTCCTCAATTCGCCGCGCCTGCTCGACTGTTCGCTCAGGCTCAAGGCGGCGCCGCGGCTGCGCTTCGCCGGCCAGATCACCGGCTGCGAAGGCTATGTCGAAAGCGCCGCAGTCGGCCTGATCGCCGGCCGCCTCGCCGCCGCCGAGCGCCTGGGACAAGCGCTGTCGCCCCCGCCGCCGACGACGGCGATCGGCGCGCTCGTCAACCACATCACCGGCGGCCATATCGAGGCGATCGACGTCGGCCCACGCTCGTTCCAGCCGATGAACGTCAATTTCGGTCTGTTCCCGCCGATCGACGAAACGCGCGTCGACGCCGACGGCAAGCGCCTGCGCGGGCCGGAACGGGGCTTCGCGCGCAAGCGCGCGCTGTCGGCGCGCGCGGCGGCGGATCTGGCGATGTGGATCGCGGCAAGCGCCCAAGAAAAACCCGCCGTCATGGCCGGGCTTGATGTTCAGCCCGGCCGTGACGAGCCTTAGAAAGCGCGCCCCTCTTAGTCGGCGACCTCGGCCGCGTCGATCAATCTCAACTGGGCCTTCTCGCGGCCGCCGTAGCGGTTGATCGTCAGCGCGCCGGCGAGGTGGACGTTGGCGCCGCGCGCCTTCAGCAACGCTTCGCCGAGCGGCTTGCCGACGACGCGGAACGCGATCGCCTCGATCGTCGCGCCGTCGGCCGCGGCCGCGCGCAACCGCAGATGATCGGCGCCGGCGGCGAAGACTCCGGTCAGGCGGTGGCGCGGCAGCGCGAACACCGGTTCGGGATTGCCGGCGCCGAACGGCCCCGCCGCCTCGACCGACTGGGCGAGCGCAACCGTCGCGCCGGCTGCGGTCACCGCCGCGTCGATCGACAGGCCCGAGCGCGCGCGGGCCGCCGCCACCGGCTCGGCGAGCTTTTCTTCGAGAAAGGCGCGGAATTCGCCGATGCGGGTCTTGGCGAGCGTGATCCCCGCCGCCATCGCGTGGCCGCCGCCCTTGGTCGCCAGGCCGGAATCGACCGCCGCGCGGACGACGCGGCCGAGATCGACGCCGGCGATCGAGCGCCCCGAGCCGGTCGCTTCGGCACCGTTGAGCGCCAGCGCGAAGGCGGGGCGTTCGAAGCGCTCCTTGAGCCGCGCGGCGACGAGGCCGACGATTCCGCTCGCCCATCCTTCGCCCGCCACGACGACTGCCGCACCGCGCTCCTCGAGCCCGAGCGCCAGGAGCGCCTCCGCCTCGGCCTCGGCGAGCGTCGCGATCTCGATCTGCTGGCGCGCGCGGTTCAGGCGGTCGAGTTCGGCGGCGATCGCGCGCGCCTGCTCCTCGTCGCGCGTCGTGAGCAGCTTGACGCCGAGCGCGGCGTCGCCGATGCGGCCGCCGGCGTTGATGCGCGGGCCGATGAGAAAGCCGAGGTGATAGGCGCGCGGCGGCCCGTCGGCGCCGGCGGCGTCGAACAAGGCGGCGAGGCCGACGCGCTTGCGCTGACGCATCGCCGCTAACCCGCGCGCGACGAAGGCGCGGTTGAGGCCGACGAGCGGCACGACGTCGGCCACCGTCGCCAGCGCGACGAGATCGAGCCCGGCGAGGAGATCGGGCGCGGCGCGGCCGTTGAAGAAGCCGCCGTCGCGCAAGGCGCGGTTCAGCGCCACCAAGCCCATGTATACGACGCCGGCGGCGCAGAGATGGCCGAGCCCGGAGAGGTCGTCCTGGCGATTGGGATCGACGACTGCGTCCGCGTCGGGCAGGCGCTCCGGCGCCTGGTGATGGTCGAACACGACGACGTCGAGACCGAGTCGGCGCGCCTCGGCGATCGGCTCGTGGCTGACCGCGCCACAATCGACGGTGACGACGAGGCTCGCGCCGCGCGCGGCGAAGGCGGCCATCGCCTCGAGGTTCGGCCCGTAGCCTTCGGTGACGCGATCGGGGATGTGGACGATCGTTTCGCAGCCGCAGGCCTGAAGATATTCGCTGAGCAGCGCCGCGCTCGCCGCGCCGTCGACGTCGTAGTCGGCGAAGATCGCCACCCTCTCCGCGCGCTTGACCGCGTCGGCGAGCCGCGCCGTCGCCTTCTCCATGTCGGCGAGCGCAAACGGATCGGGCATCAGCGCGCGCAGGGTAGGATCGAGATGGCGCGCGACTTCGTCGAGGCCGACGCCGCGCCCGGCGAGCACGCGCGCGAGCAGTTCGTCGCAGCCGCCCGCCTGAGCGATCGCCAACGCACGCGCTTCGCCCGCCGCATCGAGCCGCGGGCGCCATGGCCGGCCGGCGAAGGAACGCTCGACGCCGAGGAAGTAGGGAAAGGCGTGCGTCATCGCCGCTTCGTCTAGCACGAATCGCGCCGCCGAACCGAAGCGTCCCGCCTTCAAGCGGCGAGCCGTCGTACGGCGATGCTGGCGAAATAGACCACGCCCGACAGCGCCGTGATCCAGAAGCTGGTCGGCCAGTCGGAGTAGAAGGCGAGCGTCAGGCCGCCCCAGGCTTCGGCGAGCGCCAGCCCCGCCGACAGCGCCACGCCGAGGGCGAGGCGGCGAGAAAAATTCTGCGCCGCGGCGGCGGGGCCGACCATCAGCGTGAACACCAGCAGCACGCCGACGATCTGCGCGCACTCGGCGGTGGCGATCGCGACGATGGCGAGGAACGCGGCCGAGACGAAGCGCAGCGGCACGCCGCGCGCCTCGGCGAGCTCGGCCTGCAGCGAAGCGAAGATCAGCGGCCGCACGATGAATGCGAGCGCGGCGAGGCTCGCCGCAGCCATCAGCAGAAGGGTCAGCAGCGCCGAATTGTCGACGCCGAGCACGTTGCCGAACAGCAGCGCCGCCGCCTGCGTCGCCGCCGAAGTGTAGAAATGCAGGAACAGCAGGCCGAGCCCGAGCGCCAGCGACAGCATCATGCCGATCGCGACGTCGCGTTCGGCGAGCTTCTCGCCGAACAGGCCCATGGCGATTCCGGCGACGAGCGTGAACCCGACGAGGCCGCCGAGCGGCGAAAGCCCGAACAGCACAGCCCCGGTCGCGCCGGTGAAGCCGACATGCGAAAGCGCGTGGCCGGCGAAAGTCTGGCCACGCAGGACGAGAAAGAATCCTACGGTCCCTGCGAGAACCGCCGCGACGCCGGAGGCGGCGAAGGCGGTGCGCATGAAGTCGTATTCAAACATGCGCGTCGCCGCGATCGTGGGCGTGGACGTGATCGCCATGCTCGTGACGGTGCGCGTCGTGCTCGACGTCGACGTCGCCGGCCATGACGAAGAAGCGGTCCTTGATCCGCACGACTTCGATCTCCGCGCCATAGAGGCGCGAAAGCACCGGTCCGGTGACGACTTCTTCGACCGGGCCGATCACCGCCGCGCCGGCGCCGAGATAGAGCACGCGGTCGATCGCGTTGACCAGCGGGTTGAGTTCGTGGGCGCTGAAGACGATCGCGACCTTCAACTCGTCGCGCAGCCGCCGCGCGATGTCGACGACGCCATTCTGGTGGGCCGGGTCGAGCGAGATCAGCGGCTCGTCGAGCAGCAGCAGCCGCGGCCGACCAAGCAGCGCCTGGCTGAGCAGCAGGCGCTGGCGCTCGCCCCCCGAGAGCTCGCCGAGCGAGCGGCGCGCCAGCTCGCGCGCGTCGACGTGATCGAGCGCCCAGTCGATTTCACGCCGCGTCGCCTTGTCGAGGCGGGCGAAGCCGAAGCGCGCGCCGATCGCCGCGCTGGCGACGACGTCGTAGCCGGTCAGACGCAGGCCCAGCGCGAGCCCGCGGTTCTGCGGCATGTAGCCGATCGACGAATGTCCGCGCGTGACGGGCTGATCGAGAACGCTGATCGTCCCCGACGCGACCGGCGTCAGGCCGAGCGCGGCGCGCATCAGCGTGGTCTTGCCGGCGCCGTTGGCGCCGAGCATGCCGATGAATTCGCGGTCCTCGACGACGAAGCTGGCGGCCGAGAGAATGTCCCGGCCGCCGAGTCGAATGGTCACGTCGTCGAAGCGGAGAGCGCTCACTGGGCCGCGCCGCCGAGCGCGGAGTCGAGCGCGTCGAGCTGCCCGAGCATCCACTTCTGATAGGTCGAATCCGGCGGCTCGGTCTCCGAGACGCCGACGACCGGGATGGCGTTGTCCTTGGCCATCTGCGCCAGACGCGCCACCGCCGGCTCGCTCGCCTGGGCGTTGAAGAGCATCGCCTTCACCTTGTGGCCCTTCAGGTCGTTTTCGAACGCCGCCACTTCGGAAGCGCTCGGCTCGGCGTTGTTCATCACCGCGAGCGCGAATTTCTCGTCGTGGACCTCGAGGCCGATCAGCCTGGCCTGATAGCCGAACACCGGCTCGGAGGCGATGACCGGCGTGCCGGCGTATTTCTTGCGCATGTCGGCGATTTTCGCGTCCAGCGGCGTCAGAGAATCGAGGAACCGCGCCTCGCCCTTGTCATAATCCGCCTTGTGGGCCGGGTCGATCGCGTCGAGATCGGCGACCAACGCCTTGGCCGCGGCTTTCACATAGGCAGGGTCGTACCAAAGATGGGGATTGTCGCCGGCCTTGCGGCCGACGAGTTGTCCAACGACGATCTCCTTGCGGCCCGGGGCCTTGTTGGCGCTGAGCAGCTTCTCCATCCAGGGGTCGTAATCGACGCCGTTGGCGATGACGATTTTCGCTTCGGCGAGCGCTTTGGCGGTCGCAGCGCTGGCCTCGAACAAATGCGGGTCGTCGTCCGGGTTGGACAAGATGCTCGTCACCGCCACGTCGTCGCCGCCGATCTGGCCGGCGACGTCGCCGTAGAAATTCTCGGCGGCGACGATTTTCACCGGATCGGCGAGCGCCGGCGCGGCGACGAAAGCGGAGGCGGCGAAGGCGGCGGCGACGAGGGGGCTGCGAAACATAGCGGTCTCCTGGAGGGAGCGGGCGCCGCTTGGAGCGCGGCCGCCGTTGTGTTATGTTATAACGTCGCAAGACGCAAGCCCTTCCCCGCGACGGAGGACGCGACGCGTGTTACGCTTCGCGCCGAAAGAAGCGAGTTGAGATGAAAGCGAGACACGCCCGCGCCGGCGGGGCGGCCTGGGTGGCCGAAGTGGAGCGCGCCTGCGCGGCGCAGGGCCTGCAGCTGACCGCGGCGCGGCGTAGCGTGCTCGACATCCTCGGCCACAGCCGCGCCGCGCTCGGCGCCTATGCGATCCTCGACGCGCTGGCGCGCAAGGAAGGCAAGCCGGTTGCGCCGCCGACCGTCTATCGCGCGCTCGAGTTCTTCCTCGAGCACGGGTTCGTGCACAGGGTCGAGAGCCGCAATGCCTATGCGCCGTGCGAGCATATCGGCCACGCCCACCAGGGCGTGCTGCTGCTGTGCGAGAAATGCGGCCGCAGCGACGAGATCGAAGACGACGAAGTCACGCGACTGCTCATCCGCGCCGCCGAGCGCGCCGGCTTCGCGCCGCATCGGCAGATGGTCGAGTTGCAGGGCCTGTGCCGGTCTTGCGGCCAGGCGGCGTGAACGCGGCTCAGGGGTCGCTGCGGATGCGCGTCGCCAGCAATTCGCCGCGGCTCGCCAGCACCGGATAGGCGGCGGCGGCGACAATATGGGTGTTGACCGCCTTGAGGTCGCGCAACGCGTCGAGATGCAGCGCGCTGGTCTCCGCCGAATTGACCCGCCCCGAACGCAACCGTTCGAAATGCGCGTCGGTCGCGTCGGCTTCCAGCGCGCGGAACGCCTCTTTCTCGGCCGCAAGCTGCCGCGCCGCGCGTTCGTCGCCGGTCATGAACAGGGAAGCGGCGGCGCGCACGTTGGCGATCAGGCGGTCGACGATGCGCAGCAGCTCGTCGCGCCCGGAATCGGAGAAGACGACGCCGCGCTTGGCCATCTTCGTCGCCATGGCGAGCAGCCCGCGATCGACGATGTCGCCGGCCTGCTCGAGATTGGTCGAGAAGGTGAGGATGTCGCGTAGGCGACGGTGATCGGCTTCGTTCAGCGCTTCGGGATCGAGGCCGGTCAGATAGGCCTTGATCGCGCCGTTGAGCTTGTCGAGCACGTCGTCGAGCCGTTTCGTCTCGCCGATCTGGCGACGGTCGGGTTGGGCGAGCGCGTCGCGCATGCCCGCAAGCATCGCCTCGAGCGCGTCGGCGAGCCGCAGCGCCTCGCGCGCCGCGCCGCCGAGCGCGATCGCCGGCGCCGCCGTCGCGGCGGGATCGAGATAAAGCGGCCGCGACGGGTCGGCAGGGTCGACGCGGGCCGGCAGCATCCGCTTCAGCAGCGCCGCGAACGGGGTCAGCAGCGGCATGAAGATCAGCGCCAGCACGAGATTGAACGCGGTGTGAAAATCGGCGACCAGACGCGCCTTGTCCGGCTCGACCGTCACCAGCCAGCGCGCGATCATCGGCAGAAACGCGAGCGCGACGGCGACGCCGACGGCGCGGTTGAGGAGATTGCCGAGCGGCACGCGCTTGGCCGCCGGATCGGCGTCGGCGGCGCCTTCGAACCACGGATTGAGCGCCGCGCCGAGATTGGCGCCGAGCGCCATGGCGAGCGCGGCGAGCGGCGGCGCGGTTCCCTTGGCGGCGAGCGACATGACGACCAGCACGACCGCGGCGCTCGAATGCGTCGCCCAAGTCAGCGCGGCGGCCAGAATGACGTCGAGGACCGGTTCGGTGTTGATGGCGCCGAGCAGCAGCCTCAGGCTCGGCACGTCCTCGTAGGGCGTGAGCAGGCCGAGGAGCTGATGCAAGGCCATCAGCATCAAGCCGACGCCGATCGCCGCTCGCCCGAGATCGCGCGTCGCCGCTGTCGCGCGACGGAACAGGATCACGCCGATCAGGATCAGCGCCGGCGCGATCTCGGCGACGTCGAAGGACAGCGCCTGGACGATCAGCGTCGTGCCGACGTTGGCGCCGAGCATCACCGCCAGCGCCGCGGTCAGATCGACGAGGCCGCCGGCGGCGAAGCTGGTGACCATCAGGCCGGTCGCCGTGCTGCTCTGCATCACCGCGGTCACGCCGAGGCCGGCGGCGAATGCGGCGAAACGGCTGCGCAGAGCCGCGCCGAGCGCGTTGCGCAGCTTGGCGCCGAAGGCGCGCTGCACGCCCGTGCGCGCCATATGCACGCCCCACAGCAGCAGCGCGACGCTGCCGGCGAGATTGAGAAACGTCAGAGAAACGTCCATCGCCGGCGCCTCCGATGATCGTCAAGCCCAGTGACCACCGGCCGCGCGCCAAGGCGCCGACCGTGACTGAGGAGATGATCTCGCAAGTCGGCGCAAGCGGCAAGCGCCGGTCCACCGGATCTAGCGCGCCGCCTTCAACCGCTTCGGCAGATCGCGGATGATCGCGCTCATGCCCGGTTCGTCGACGAGGTCGGCCGCTTCGTCGGGATCGAACCATGCGACCTGCCGTTGGTCGCGCTCCTTCCAGTCGGCGAGCTGGCGCTCGACTTCGAGCAGAAACACCTTGACCCGGCAAAGCTCGAAATGGTCGCTCAGCCGCTTCCAGTATTCGTAGAAGCCGATCGGCTTCTTGTGGATGCGGCCGACGACG
>Ga0181529_10006450_pt1 | contig 11924 bp, 9 predicted proteins | sample PEATcosm2014_Bin_36_FD_119763 | JGI IMG/M metagenome (GOLD analysis project Ga0181529, IMG submission 119763) | Peatland microbial communities from MTU Mesocosm Facility, Houghton, MI, USA - PEATcosm2014_Bin10_30_metaG | ecosystem: Environmental > Terrestrial > Soil > Wetlands > Peat | place... | reverse complement strand
GCGCGCGCCATCGCTTCTCAGCCTCAGGCCGCGCTCCGCAGCCTGAACGATCCGACCTCGAACCGCTGCGACGCGACGAACAGCGACGGCGGCGCGCCGCCGACGATCACGATCCACGCGCCGTCGCGCGACCGGCTGCAACTGATCAGCGTGGCGATCAAGCCGAAGATCATCTCGCCAAACAGCGTCCCGGCAACCAAACGGACGCCGCCCAGTCAGCCGTTTCACGAGACGAATAAGACCCTCCGACCTCGAGCGCGCCGCCGCGGACGACGATTGTGCCCGGGGGACGCTTTCGCGCCCCGAAACGCCGGACCATGGATAAGTAATACAATACGACTCCGGCTGTAAAGCCTCCCTTTCCCCCTGGCGGGCGGCGCGGCGCGAACGGAGCCCTAGCGCCGGCCGCCTTCGCGCAAGAAGGCCTCGAACGCGCGAAGCGTCGTCGTCGATACGTAGTGCTCGATGCCCTCGGCGTCCGCTTCGGCCGCTTCGCGCGGCGCGCCGAGCGCCAGCAACACGTCGACCACCAGACGGTGACGCTGATGCACGTTCTTGGCCATGGCGAGGCCGGCCTCGGTGAGGAAGATGCCGCGATAGGGACGCGCCGTGACGAGCCCTTCGCGCTTCAGCCGCGCGATGGTCTTCGAGACGGTCGGATGGGCGACGCCGAGCCGGCGAGCGATGTCAGCCATGCGCGCCTCGCCGTTGGCGGCGATCAGGTCGGCGATCAGTTCGGTGTAGTCTTCGAGCGTCGCGGCCGAGCGCGCCGTGCGCGCCTTGCTGAAGCGCCGCGCCTGCGCCGCTTCGGCGACGAATTCCGGTTGTTCGGCGGCCGGCGCTTTTCTGCGTACCCTGGTGGCCAACTCGCCCTCTCGATCCGCCGCGCGTCCCGACCAACGGCGGCGACATAATGTCCCTTTCGCCGTTAATATGCAGCCATGGCTGCAAACGCAACTGCGGTTGGCCGTGTCGCGTTTCGTTTCTCGCGCCCGCCGCCGGGATTGCTCCAGGTCGCGATGCGGTTGATTTGTCCCAGCATTCGCCATGTCGGGGCGAACCCCGGGCGCCTCGGCGGAGGCTGGCGCGCGCCGGCGCGGCGCAATGTCGCATAATGGCGGCGAGCCCATGTCCGCCGCCGCCGACGATCGCCGCGTCATAGGCGGCCTGCGGCTTCGGGCGGCGTCAAACCGGCGCCCAGCCGGCGCGGCCGCGCAGGCCTTCGGCGGCGAGGCGGAGGGCGGAACAGCGCTTCGACGTCGTCCCTCGCAGGTTCGCCAATCTGCGCATCGGCTTGCCGCGGCGACTGCGCCGCCAATCGGCCGGCTCGACAGAGTCCCGTCCTTACAGACCAAGACCTGACTGACGACGTGGTCCGACATGGCGAGGACTCAAGCGCCGCAATCACGACGCGGGCGCGCGCGGCGATCGACGGATTCAACGCGCTCTGCGCTGCGCTGGCGTTCGACGGCGCGCTCGGTCGATTGTCGAAACGCGTTGAGGGTTCTAGGATCGGATCGTCTTGCGAACGGCGCGCGCAGGGCGGCGAGCGGACCTGCCGGCGCCGAGCGACGGCCGGACGCAGGCGTTGGAGCGGAGAGCATGGTCTATCGGATCGTCGCCGAGCAGTGCACGAGCTGCGGCGCCTGCGAACTGGATTGTCCGAACTCGGCGATCAGCATGGATCGGTTCACCTATGTGATCGACCCGACGAAATGCACCGAATGCAAGGGTTTCCACGACTCGCCGCATTGCGCCTCGGTCTGCCCGGTGCCCAACACCTGCGTGCCGGCGGCGACCGGTCCGGCCGCGGCCAGTCCGGCCATCGCCTAGCGGTCAAGATCTGACGCCTGGTTTCCGCGCCGATGCGCCGAAGTCGCGCTGAGCGCGATCTTCCGCGCAGTGCGCCCAAGCGACGCAATCGGGCCGGGAGGCGGAAGCGCGGCTTGGGACGCCCGAAACGGAGGAGCGGACGTCCGCTTCCCTCAGGCGTCTCGGTGAAGCGCCAGTCGAGGCCGGCGGTCGCCGCGCGATGCCTCGCCGAGGCTTCAGGTCACTTTGTCCAGGATGACATGATCCGCTGCTTCACCGTCTCGGGCAGAGGGACATAGTCGAGCGACTTTGCGGACTCATCGCCGTTAGCGAACGCCCAGCCGAAGAATTTCAGGGCATTTGCATAGGCCGCGGCCCGTTCTGGGTTCTTCGGCACGAGCACGAACGTCGCAGTGACGAGCGGCCAGCTCTGTTCCCCGGGCATGTCCGTCAAATCAACTGCGAAATTCTGTTGCAAAGTCCAATCGGCGTTCGCCTCAGCAGCCGCGAATGTGTCTCCGTTGGGGGCGACGTATTTGCCCGCCTTGTTCAGCAGCATTACGGGTGTGAGGTGGTTCTTGCTGGCAAAGGAGCTTTCCGCATAGCCGATGCTCCCCGGCGTCTGCTGCACCGCGCCCGCCGAGCCTTCGCTGCCGTGAGCTCCAATCCCGCCAGGCCATGCGACCATCATACCGACGCCCATTTGCGACTTCCAGTCGTCTGAGACTTTCGACAGGTATCGGGACAGCGCGAAGGTCGTTCCTGAAGCGGTCGCGTGATGGATCGCGATGATGTCGCTGTCAGGCAAAGCGATGTCCGGGTTGAGAGTCCTGATCTGAGGGTCGTTCCAGCGCGTGATCTTGCCCATGTAGATGTTGGCCAGAACGGGTCCAGTCAACCGAAGCGCGTTCGGTCCGACGTTGGGCAGATTGACGATCACATCCAGGCCGCCGACCACCGTCGGAAATTGCAGGAGGTTCGACGCTTCGAGCTTGCTCGCTTCCATCGGCACGTCGGACGCGCCGAAATCGACCGTTCCCAAAACGACCTGTTTCTGTCCCACCCCGGAACCGGTCGCTTGATAGTTGATCTGCGCTCCGATCGCCGACCGGGCTTCGTACGACCATCTGAGATAGATGGGCGAAGCGAAGACCGATCCGGTGCCGGTGATCACCGTCTCGGCTTCGACGGCTTGCAGGCAACAAAGGAAGGATGCCGTCACGGCCAGGACGACGTTGGTTGCACGCATCGAATTTCTCCTTGAGCGAGTGCGATGGCATGGAGCGGTGAGGTCGCTTTGCCGGTCCCAAGCGAATGCGCGGCAAACGAGAGGAGGGGATGGCGAGACGTGTAACCACGTGGCCCGACACGCTCGTGACGGCCCCTGTCGCAGACTTGTTCGGTCTGTCCTACAAGGCGGACTTCGCTTACGTCGCGCCGTTCAGTGCGAAGTCAAAAATGTCGAAGTTGCGCAGGACGCCGGTTGCGGCTCGTTCCTTGTAACGCTGCGTCAGAGGTCGAGAAACGATGAACGGCACGCGCTGTTCGCCAATACCGCCGTGCGAGCGCAGTCGACGCTCGCCGAGCGCCGACAAGTCGTGATCCTGCCTGCGCGCGCCGAGGACGGTCGAACGATCGGCGAAGATCACAAAGTCGCCCTCCCGGTCTGGCGGTAGCTGATAGCGCTCGCAGACCGTCTCCCGATCGAGAACCAGTTCGACCCCTGGCAGCGTGCGCGCGAACGCCATCATGGCCTTCACGTCGCCTGGTCTTCGCAGGTGCACGCGCACGAACGCTCCCAGTGCGCCATGATGCCGCACGAAGGGGTCGGCGATCGGACAAATCACCCGCACGCCGCCTTCGCCGAATCTCGCGGTCACTTCGTCTTCGACGTAGACCACCTTGGGAGCGCCTGTTTCATCCGACTTGTCGGCCATGCCGTGATCGGCGGTCAGCGCGACCGTAGCCCCGAGCGCCATCATCGCGGCGATGCGCTTGTCGACCTCGCCGTGAAACTCGTTTGAGACCGCTTCGCCTGGCGCATATTTGTGCTGCACGTAATCCGACGTCGAGAGATACATCAGGTCGGGGCGCACGGAGGAAAGCAGCTTCAGACCGGCGTCGAGAGCAAACAGCGAGAGATCGGCGGAGTACTGATCGGGGCGACTGCGTCCCACCAGAGCCTCTCCGTCGGCGACGCCGAAATCGCTCAGATCGGCGGTGTCGGCATTTTCCGAAGAGAAGGCGACGCCGCGCATCTGGTATGCGAGCACCTTGAGCAGCTTGTCCTTGGCCGTGACGACCGCCGTCCGCACCCCGCAACGACTCATGGCGCCGAGGATCGTGCCGCAACGCAGACGTCGTGCGTCGGTCACCATGATCTCCTCGCCGGTTTCGGAGTCGAGGTAGTAGTTTCCATTGATGCCGTGCGCCGCCGGCGGCGCGCCCGTCACGATGGATGTGTTGTTGGTATTCGTCGTCGTGGGAAGCGTCGCCAGGGCGTAGCCGACATATCCGGATCGCCTGAGCGATCGTATCGTCGGCAACGTTCCGTTTGCGACGCCGACCTCCAGGTATTCGGGATCGAAGCCGTCGAGGCAGATCACGACGGTCGGGCGTTTCGGCGGCGCATAGCTGCGTCCGTTCGCCTCAATCGGGATCTGCGCGCGGGGATGCTCCGCGGCCGATGTGTCGTCGATCATAGACAGTCTCCCCAAAATCTGCGGCCCGGACTCGGACAGCCGGGCGAGGCCTCGCTCGGGAGACAGGATGCCAGGCTGCATGTGAGAAACAATCGAAAAAATCGCCATGCAATGTGAGAATATCTCACCTAATATCTCCAAGAGACGCGGGCGACGACGCCGCGTCATAGGCAGGAAACATCGCAATGAATGAAAGGGAACTTCCGCTCAATGCGTTGCGCGCCTTCGCGGTGGCCGCGCGGTCCCACAGCTTGACCGTCGCAGCGCAGCATCTGGGCGTCACCTACGGCGCAGTCAGCAAGCAAATCTCGGCGCTCGAAGGCTGGATCGGCCAAAAGCTGTTCGTGCGGCAAGGGAGAGGTTTGGCGTTATCCCCGTACGGAGAAATTCTCGCCGAGAGGGTGGAAGACTCGCTCGGACATATCAGCGCCGCCTGCGAATATGTCCGCAGGGACCATGCGCGCCGGGTGATTTCCGTCGAGGCGCCTGCGACCTTTGCGATGTATTTCCTGCTGCCCCGCCTCAAGGCGTTCGAGGAACAGCGCAAGAATGTGTCCGTCTGGATATCGACGAGAATGACCGGGCAGGCGCCCGACTTCTCCAGGCATGACGTGGTCATCAGCCGCGGCGCTGCGACTCAGGGAGCGTCGCGGGCGACTTCCAAACTGCTTCTCTTCGAAGAAAAACTGACGCCCGTCAGCGCGGCGTCTTTGCTGAAGAAAACGCCGTTGCGCCGACCGTCCGACATTTTGAAGCATACGCTCATCGCTTCTTCGAGCCGGCCCGGCGAGTGGGAGGCCTGGCTAGACCATGTCGGATTCAGAAGTTACGTCATTCGCGGCGGGCACAATTTCGACCACCTGTATGTCGCTCTGCATGCCGTTCGCGACGGCTTCGGCTCGACCATTGCGCCGCGCCTTTTCTTTGAAGGAACGAGCGGCGCCAACGGCCTCAAGTGCCCTTTGCCGGACATGTTCGTGCCGGGACAACCGAACTTCGTCTACGCCACTCGCGGCTCGGACCACGCCCACGTTCATAGCTTTGTTCAGTGGCTCCACAGTCAATGTCGGCATCGTGGCCCGTGACCCGTCCAGGCGACTCTGCTGGGGCGGGGTTTGAACGAATGTCTGCTTTCGCGAAACGCTCAATCGCCGGGATCGGCCGCAAAGGGCGCAAAGCGCTCGCAACTCCGGGGCGGGCGCAACGCGTTGCAAGGCCATCGCTGCGGCCCAACTTAGCGGGAAGCAAGCGTCAGATCGTCGCCATGCGCGCCCACAGACGCGTCGCCTGGGCGCGCGCCTCGGCGGCAATGGATTCAGCGTCAGCCGTCGCCAGGACCCCGTTGTCGACCACGACGCGGCCGCCGACGACGACGTGGGGCGCCGCGCCGTTTCGCCGCACGACCAGATCGCCGAGCGAGCCGGGGGCCAGCGGCTCGGCTGCGGCGCCGAAACGCTCCGCGACCAGCGCGCGCCCTTGCGCCAGCCGTCCGCCGACGTCGGCGTCGTCATTTTGCTCGGCGAGGCGCCGGAGCGCCGCGTCTTCCGCCGCCATGTCGGGGTCCCAGCCGTCGACGCCCAGGGCGACGCGCTGCGCTGCGGACAGCGCGCCGGCGTAGCCGACGCGATTGCCTTCGTTGGAGCGCGGGTTGTGGACGAACCAGCAGCCGGCGTCGGCGGCGCGTCGCACTTCGTCGCGGCTCAGCCGCACGCCATGGGCGAGGATCGAACCCTGCGGCAGCGCGTCGAGCGACAGCAACCGTTCGAGCGGCCCCGCATAGCCGCGCCGGCGCGCGTCGTCGACGTCGGCCTGGTCCTCGGCGAGATGGACATGGACGACCGCGCCCAGCTCGCGCGCCAGCGCGCCGGCCTCGCGCGCCGTCGCGTCGGAAATCGTGAAGCTCGCATGCAGCCCGATGAGGCCGCGCACCAACGGCGAAGCGGCGACGCGCCGGCATTCCGCCAGGCCGCGGCGGGCCTCCTCGCGGCCGAAATTGCGCTCGCTCGCGCCGTAGCAGACGAGCGCGCGCACGCCGAGCGCCTCGCAGGCGTCGGCGAGGATCGCCAGCGACCCTTCGATCAGATTGGGGGATTCGTGATGGTCGATCAGCGTCGTCGTGCCGGCGAGCAGCGCCCGGGCGACATAATCGCGGGCGGCGGCGCGAAGACTTTCGCGGTCGAGCGCGCAGTCGAGACGCCACCACACCTTTTGCAGGATCTCGAGAAAGTTGGCGGGCGGCGGATCGGGCGTCGGCATGCCGTAGGGCGCGAGGCCGCTGTAGAGGTGGGTGTGGGCGCAGACCGCGCCGGGCTCGATCGCGCCGTCGGCGCAGGCGAGACGCGCCGCGCCCTCAGGCGCCGCGGCGGCGACCCGCCCGTCGACGATCGCCACGCTGCGGCCGCTGGCGTCCGGTCCGACGACGATCGCGTCCGTCAGTGCCATTGGTCGCGCTCGCCGTCGGGAAAGCGGCCGACGTTGATCGCGCGCGCGGCGGGCGAATCCTTCATCGGCAGCCGCATGCGCCGCACGCCGTCGTAGGCGGCGAGCGCGCCCGCCACCGCGCCGGCGGTCGGCACCAGGCCGATCTCGCCGACCCCCTTGGCGCCGAACGGACCTTCAGGCTCGGATTCCTCGATCAGGATGACCTCGACTTCCGGCATGTGCTGGGCGCGCAGGACGCCGATCTCGCGCGTCTTGAAGATCACCGGCATGCCGTCCTTGCAGGGAAGTTCTTCGGTCAGCGCGTAGCCCAGCCCCATCTGCACCGCGCCCTGGATCTGCGCCTCGCAAAGTTGCGGATTGATCGCGCGACCGACGTCGTGGGCGGCGATCACTTTCTCGACCGCGCCGTTTTCGCCGAGCACCGCCACCTGCGTGGCGAAGCCGTAGCTGGTGTGGGTCTTGATCTTGCCGTTCTTCAGCTCGCCGGCCGCCGTGGTGTCGTCGATGCGAGTCTCGCCGACGTAGACGGCGCCGACGAGATCGGCGAGCGTCCGCCCGGCGTCGAGGTCGGCTCTGAGCTTGAGCGCGCCGTCGATCGTCGCGCGTCCGGCGAGCAGCGTGCCGCGCGAGCCGGTCGTTTGGCCGGCGCCGACCTCGAAGCGGCTGTTGACCTGGGGACGGAAGACGGCGGCGGGGAGGCCGGTGACCTCGACCGCGCATTGCGTGAGAATGGTCAGCAGCCCCTGGCCCATCTCGGTGAAGCCGGTGTGGAGGTCGACCACGCCGCCCGGCTGCACGACCAGACGGCACTTGCCGAATTCGATCGCGCCGTTGCCGAGCCCGGAATTCTTGAGGCCGCAGGCGACGCCCACCGCGCGCCCCGCCGCGCGGGCCGCGTCGTAGGCCGGCTTCACCGCCAGCAAGGTCTTCGCGGCGCCGACCGATTTTTCCAGGATCTGTCCGGTCGTCGTCAGGTCGCCGACGCGCACGATGTTGCGCCAGCGCATCTCCCAACCGTCGAGGCCGACCTTGGCGGCGAGCAGGTCCATGCAGCCCTCGATGGCGAAGCTGGTCTGGTTGACGCCGAAGCCGCGCATCGCGCCGCACGGCGGATTGTTGGTGTAGGCGGCGACCGAGTCGATGGCGACCGCCGGCGTCCGGTAGGGCCCGCAGGCGTGGCCGGCGGCGCGCTCCAGCACCTTGCCCCCGACCGATGCGTAAGCGCCGGAGTCGCCGAGAATATTCGCTTTCACCGCGGTCAGCCGGCCGTCCGCGTCGCAGCCGACGGTGTAGGTCATGGTGAGCGGGTGGCGCTTGGGATGGATGCGGATCGATTCTTCGCGGGTGAGCGCGATCCGCACCGGCCGCCCGGTCAGGCGCGCCAGCACCGCCGTCTGCGCCTGGATCGTCATGTCCTCCTTGCCGCCGAACGCGCCGCCGTTCGGCGCGAGCTCGATGTAAAGCCGTTCTTCCGGCTCGCCGAGCACGGCGGCGATCTGCCGGCGATCCTCGAAGATCCCTTGGCCCTGGCTGTAGATGTGCAGACGCCCGTCGGGCAGCGGGCGGACGAGGCACGCTTCCGGCTCGAGGAACAGGTGTTCGATGCGTTGCGTCGTCCACGTGCCGCTGACCACATGCGCCGACGCGGCCAAGGCGGCGTCGACGTCGCCGCGCGCGTAGCGCGTCGCCGACAGCAGGTTCTCATGCTTGGGATTGACGCGCGGCGCGCCCGGCTTGAGCGCTTCGGCAGGGTCGAGCACCGCGGGCAAGGGCTCGTACGCGACTTCGATCAGCTTCGCCGCCTCGCGCGCGATGCGCGGGGTTTCGGCGGCGACGGCCGCCAGCACGTCGCCGACGTAGCGCGCCTCCTCGCCTTCGGCGACGAAGCAGGGCCAATCGGCGGTGATCTGGCCGACCCAGCGTTCGCCCGGCACGTCCTTGGCGGTTGCGATCGCCGCGACGCCGGGCAGCGCGAGGGCCTTGGCGACGTCGATCTTCACCACCCGCGCGCGCGCATGCGCCGACAGCGCGAGCGCGCCGAACAGCATTGCGGGCGCGTCGATGTCGGCGACGAACGGCCGCTCGCCGAGCGCGAGTTCCGCGCCCTGATAGCGCTTGAGCGATTGGCCGACGCCGCCGGTCTCGACCGCCACAGGCGTCGCGCCGCCGAGCTTGGCCGTCTGGATGAGTTCGACCGCGTCGATGATCTTGGCGTAGCCGGTGCAGCGGCAGAGATGCCCGTCGAGCACCCGCGCGATTTCGGCCCGCGTCAGCCTTTGCCCCTGATCGGTCATCCACTTGATGCGCAGGACGAGACCCGGGGTGCAGAACCCGCATTGCAGCCCGGCGGCGGCCTGGAAGGCGTCGGCGTAGAGGCGCCGCTCGTCGTCGGAGACGCCTTCGAGCGTGGTGACCGAACGGCCTTCGACCTGCTCGATCCGCACCGCGCAGGTCACTTTGGGCTGTCCGTCGATCAGCGCCAGACAGGCGCCGCATTCGCGCTGCGGCGCGCAACCGGCCTTGAGCGACTTGAGCTTGAAGGTCTCGCGCAGGACGTCGAGCAGCGGCTCGTCGGGCCAAGTCTCGACCTGGCGCGCTTGGCCGTTCAGTTGGAATTTGATCGTTCTCATATTCCGCCTGTTCCGAGCGCACATTATGGATCAATCGCGAAAGATCGCCGAGCCATTCGTGTAATAATGGGTTGCGACGATATAGCCGTCGGGGCCATGAGATGCGTCAAAACCTGCGGATCAATAGCGAACGACTGCTGTCGCGCCTGCAACGATTGGCCCACGAAGGCGCGCGGCCGGACGGCGGCGTCTGCCGCCTCGCGCTCAGCGACGCCGACAAGGCGGGCCGCGACCTGGTCGTCCAATGGATGCGCGAACTTGGGCTGACGGTGTCGATCGACGCGATCGGCAACGTCGTCGGCCTGCGGCGCGGCGAGGAAGACGGCGCCCCGGTGATGATGGGCAGCCACATCGACACCGTGGCGACCGGCGGCCCCTACGACGGCGCGCTCGGCGTCCTGGCCGGGCTCGAAGTCGTCGAGTCGCTCAACGACGCCGGCGTCGTCACCAAGCGGCCGCTGGCGGTCGCCTTCTTCACCAACGAGGAGGGCGCGCGCTTCCAGCCCGACATGTTCGGCAGCCTGGTGTTCACCGGGGCGATGCCGCTCGAAACCGCGCTCGCCGCGGTCGGCGTCGACGGCCGGAAAGCCGGCGAAGAACTCGACCGCATCGGCTATCGTGGCGACGCGCCGGTCGGCAAGCCGAACGTCCACGCCTATGTCGAGCTGCACGTCGAGCAGGGGCCGACGCTGGAGGCGGAGGGTTTCACCATCGGCGCGGTCGAGGGCGTGCAGGGCATCTCGTGGACCGAATTCACGCTGACCGGTCAGGCGAACCATGCCGGCACGACGCCGATGCGGATGCGCCGTGACGCCGGCTACGTCGCCGCGTCGATCGCCGTTTACGCGCGCCAGTTGGCCAAGGGGCTTGGCGGCCATCAGGTCGCGACCGTCGGCGCGCTGACGCTGACGCCCAATCTGGTCAACGTCGTCGCCGAGCGGGCGTTGATGACGATCGATCTGCGCAACACCGACAACGATCGGCTCAAAGAGGCCGAACGGTGCTTGCGGGCGTTCGCCGAGAACGCCGCGGCGGCAGAGGGCGTGACGCTCGAATCCCGCACGCTCGCCCGCTTCGATCCGGTCGCTTTCGCGCCGCATCTGGTGGAGCGGGTCGAGGCGATCGCCAAGGAATTCGATCTGCCGGTCAAGCGGCTGCCGAGCGGCGCCGGACACGACGCGCAGATGCTCGCGGCGATCTGCCCGGCCTGCATGATCTTCACCCCGAGCGCCGGCGGCGTCAGCCACAACATCGCCGAATACACCAAGCCGGAGGATCTCGCCGCCGGCGCCGACGTGCTGCTGCGGTTGGTGACGGAGCTCGCCGAGTGACGCGCCAGCTCATTCGCGACGCGAGAATCGTCAACGGCGACGGCCGCACGCCGCCGTTTTCCGGCGACGTGCTGATCGAGGACGATCGCATCGTCGCGCTCGGCGCCGTGACCGCCTCGCAGGCGGCGAGCGCCGACCGGGTCGTCGAGGCGCGCGGCCGGGCGCTGGCGCCGGGCTTCGTCGACACCCACAACCACGGCGCGCTCGGCGGCGCGGCGATCGGCGACAGCGGCCTTCCTCGCGCGTGCGAGCTCGCCATTCTCGGCGGCGTGACGAAACGCATCTGCGGCGTCGACGGCCTGTCGCCGGCGCCGGTCGCCGCGGCGCAACGCTCGCAATACGCGGCGCAGCTCAAGCCGCTCGACGGCGCGATCGACGGCGAATGGACGTGGAGCTCGATCGCCGAGTTCCTCGCCTGGCATCGCGGCCGCTCGGTCACCGACATGGGGATCTATCTCGGCCATTCGGCGGTGCGCCGGGTGGTGATGGCCAATGTCGCGCGCGTCGCCACCGACGCCGAGCTCGCAGCGATGGCCGAGGTCGTCAGGCGCGAGGCGCCGCTGACCCTCGGCCTGTCGACCGGGCTCGTCTACAACCCCGCCGTCTATTGCGACCAACGCGAGCTGACGGCGCTGGTGCGCGCCTTCAATCGCGTCAAGCCCGGCGCGCTCTTTCCCCATCTGCGCTCGGAGAGCGACGCCATCGTCGCCAGCGTCAAGGAGGTGGTGGAGGCCGCGGTCGACGGCGGCGGCGGCTATTGCAACGAGCATTCAAAAATCGCCGGGGCGCAGAACTACGATCGCATCGGCGAGCTCGAAAGTATTCTCGCCGACGCGTCGTCGCTCATTCCGACGATGGAGAACATGTATCCCTACACCGCGGGGTCGACCACCGGCGACGCGATCTTTCCGCCCGAGATGCGCTCGGGCGGCCGCGCCGAATTCCTCGCCGGCCTCGCCGATCCAGCCTTGCGCGCCAGGATGATCGCCAAGATGCGCTTCGACTCG
>Ga0181529_10006449_pt1 | contig 11926 bp, 13 predicted proteins | sample PEATcosm2014_Bin_36_FD_119763 | JGI IMG/M metagenome (GOLD analysis project Ga0181529, IMG submission 119763) | Peatland microbial communities from MTU Mesocosm Facility, Houghton, MI, USA - PEATcosm2014_Bin10_30_metaG | ecosystem: Environmental > Terrestrial > Soil > Wetlands > Peat | place... | reverse complement strand
TTTGAGGTAAGAAAAATGGCAGATTTACCAATCGCCGCAGTTGTACGCATTGCAAAGAAGAACGGAGCCGAAAGAGTGGGCAGCGATGCAGCTGAAGCACTCGTAGTCAAGGCTGAGAAGTACATCGCCCAGCTCACCAAGGAAGCAAACAAGCTTGCAGAGCACGCAGGAAGAAAGACCATCAAGAAAGAAGACGTTGATCTCGCGTCCAAATCCAACTGATCAACTCTTTTTTCTTATGTGCCACCGCAGTTCCCTGCGGGATCGTTTCCGGTATAATTCACGTGTAGGCTTGGCGTTTTTGGGATATCGAAGTACGATTAAATCATTCTCTTCAAGTCAGCCCGATTATTTCGCATCGTTTTCCCCTTAGTGCGGGATCCCGTACCGGGATCCGTCCTGTCGGTTTATGACTCTCCACAGGAAAACCCACGGAGACGGCGGGCAAGCCTTTTTACCCTGCATGGATCAATCTCAATCCGGAACACCACCATGCCAGTTGTCTGCCCGCATTGCGGCAAGGTATCAACCGAGGAGTCCCCCCGGTTCTGTAGCGGGTGCGGCTCCCGCATGGACGGAAAGATGCCGGCCGGGTACCCCGGCTTTGCTGCCCCGGTGCGGGGTGAGCAGAAGAACCCGTGGATTGCCGGTGCCTGCTCAACGCTCCTTCCAGGTCTTGGCCAGGTCTACAACGGCGAGACCGCGAAAGGGTTTGCCGTCTTCATCCTGACCTGCGTAGGGCTGGTCATCCTTCTTATCCCCGGGCTTATTGTCTGGCTCTACGCAATGTACAATGCGTATTCGACAGCGGGAAAGATGAACGCCGGCGAGATCCCGTTCCGCGAGATGCGGATGCTGCATGTAATCCTGTTTGTCATGTTTGCAATTGTGGTTGTCGTGATCGGAGTTATCATCCTTTACGTGATGGTGATCCAACCGCTTATGTCCCAGTTTGGATCGCTTGATATGGGTAATATAGGTAATTTGGGTAACACCAATGATATCAACCGGTTGGTTAACAACGCTGGCGTTTCTTGAAAATCGGGCATAAAAGGTTATTTGATATCCCGGCCGGTAACAAACGACCGGCTGCCATCCTCTTTGTTCTCATGCTCATCGAGCAGGCGTTTTATCTCGTCGTACACTTTTCCTTTGTCCTTTGCCCCGGTAAAGAGGATCCTCGTACCGTCAATATCGTCCTTGAGGTACGCTGCCTCATCGTACACGACAAGCATGATCTGGTCGTCCGGCCCGAAGAGATGCTCCTCGCTCTCCCCGTTCATGTACCGTTCGCGCTGCTCCTTTGTCGGTGCTGCATACTTATTGTCGTACCGGAAAACACCCGTGGTAATCACCTGCTGGTTGTATTGTAAAGAAGATTAAGGTGGCTGGCTCTTCCGACCCTCCTCTTATAAGAAAGGATACCTGACCCGGCTGGCCTGCCGGTTCAGAATGTTCCTTTTGTGCTCGGGATGCCTTTTGCTTTCCCGCTCTGTGCCATCGCGTTGCCAAGTGCAATCCCGAACGCCTTGAACGCTGCCTCACACTGGTGGTGATCGTTTTTGCCGGAAAAACTGATGTGGGCCGTGATACCGGCGTGCATGCAGAGAGAGTAGAAGAAGTGCTCGAAGAGATCGGATGGGATTTTCCCGAGCGTTTTGTTGCCGAAGCTGCCGGTATAAACAAGATACCCCCGGCCGCCGCAGTCGAGTGCTACCTGCGCAAGGGACTCGTCCATCGGGATTACCGCATGGGCGAACCGCCGGATGCCCCGGCCGTCACCGATCGACTGCTTCACCGCATCGCCAATCACGATGCCCACGTCCTCGATCGTGTGGTGGCAGTCTACCTTGAGATCTCCCCTGGCTGTGCAGGTGAGATCGAACCCGCCGTGCTTTGCCATTCCGGTGAGCATGTGGTCGAAGAACGGGACGCCGGTCTCCACCGACACCTTCCCGGTCCCGTCGGGATTGAGCGTAAGTGCAATTGTTGTTTCACTGGTCTCCCGTGTAATCGTTACTTTTCTCATCGAGATTCCTCTAGAGCCTCTGAAAGGTTAATCTTTCCGCTGTACAGCGCCGAGCCGAGTACCGCCCCGTACGCCCCGGCGTCCCGCAGTGCGGCGACATCAGCACGCCCGGACACGCCGCCGGCAACGACCACCGGGATATGGACGCTCCCGATGAGCTGCCGGACCGGGCCGGCAGCAATGCCTTTTTGCAGTCCCTCGACATCCACATTTGTATAGAGCAGGGAACCTGCGCCAAGGCTCTCGAACGTTTTTGCCCAGCCGATGTAATCTCCGGCAGTCTCCTGCCAGCCGTGGATCGCGACCATGCCACCTTTTGCATCTACACCTGCCATCACCCGGTCGCTGCCATACTCCTGTGAGAGCGTGCGTATACACTCAGGTTTCTGGATGGCAAGCGTGGACAGGATAATCCGGGTGACCCCGGTCCCGAGCCAGCGGGCACCGTCTTCCACGGATCGGATCCCACCGCCGAGCTCGATCTCTACTCCGGTATCTTTCACGAGCGCCTGGATCAGGTCGGCGTTCTTTGCCGACTCCCCGAATGCACCGTCAAGATTGACAACGTGCAATGCTTCGGCACCGGCATCGAGCCAGCGGCGGGCACAGGAAAGCGGGTCGCCGTATGCGGTTGCACTCTCCCGTTTTCCCTGCACGAGCTGGACGCACCTGCCCCCGAGGATATCTACGGCAGGAAAGATTCTCATCATGATCAGCGGATCATCCGCTCGATGGACATGACAAGGATGTCCCGTGCCCCAGCCCGTTTCAGCGCATTGATCAGCGCATAGACCCGTTCCTCGTTTACGACCGCGTGGACTGCGACCATATCCTCGGTCGATGCGACATCCATAACGGTCGGGCCGGAGAGCCCGGGCAGCACGCTTTTTACCTTCTCAAGCGCCGCCCGTTTCACGTTCATCATCAGGTAGCACTGCCCGCGCGCCCGTATGACGCTTTCGAGGGCAAGATGGATCTCGTCGATCTTTTCCCGTTTGGTCTCAAGCGACCGGTGGTTTGCAATCAGGTGGGTGGAGGTCACGAGCACCTCATCGAGCACCCGGAGCCTGTTGGTTTTCAGGGTATTGCCTGAACTCGAGAGATCGACAATCGCATCGGCGATCCCGAGGTGCGGTGTCGCTTCGCAGGCCCCCCCAACAAGGACGATCGTGACCGGCACGTGCCGTTTTGCAAAATACTGCTTCGTGATGGTTGGGAATTCGGTTGCGATCTTCGCCCCTTTGAGATCGTGGACGGAGGAAATCTCCGCATCGTCACGGACAGCGAGTACAAGTTTTGCTTTTCCTATCTGGAGATCGAGGAGTTCCTCGACATCGGACCCGCGTTCGACGACCATGTCGTGGCCGGTAATGCCGAGATCCGCCGCGCCGGTTGCCACATATTCAGGGATATCGATAGGCCGAGCAAAAAGGATCTCAACGTGGGGGTCGAGCGTGGGGGCGATGAGCCGGCGCTCGGTAATGTCCGGCAGGTGGAGCCCGCTCTTTTCCATCAGGTCCATGATCGGTGCTGCGATCCTTCCTTTGTTGGGGATGGCAAGCCGGATCATGCCGGAAAAAGGAGAAAGCCCGGCCGGTGTCTTTTTATCGCCCTGTCTCTTTTTAGAAGGTCTTGAGTTCGCCACGGATTACCTTCTCCGTGATGCTGGTCACGTTTGCAAGATTGTCATCAACGATCCTGTTGATCTCGCTGTTGATATCCTTTAAGGCGACGCCCTGCTTTGGCAGTACCTGGACGCTTGCCACGAGCGGGAGATCGATCGGTTTACCTATCTGGGAGAGCAGGCGGACATACATCTCCTCAATACCGTCGACTTTCTTTACCGATTCCTGTGCAATCTGGGTCGAGAGGAGGTTGTAGATCTTGCCGATATGGTTGATCGGGTTCTTGCCGCTTGTCGCTTCCATGCTCATCGGGCGGTTGGGGGTGATAAGCCCATTGCACCGGTTGCCCCGGCCGACCGAACCGTCGTCGCCCATTTCTGCCGATGTACCGGTGACGGTCAGGAAAACACTCTTGTTCCTGATGTCGTCTGCGGTGTTGACGTTGACGACGATCTTGCGTTTCGTGCTCTTTTTTGCGATCTTTCCTATCTCTTCGGTCAGGAGAGCCATGTAGTCCTGGTATTCTTTTATGTCCGCACAGTACTTGTCGACAATGGCGCAGGCAATGGTAAGGGTGATCGTGTTCCCGTCACGGAGCCCCATGATCTTGATATCCTGCCCGATGGCGGGATATTTTTTGCGGAGTTTTGTGTCGATATAATTTGACGAATTCCTGATTATATTCTCTACATCGGAGAACGGGGCATGTCCGACACCAAACGAGGTATCGTTGGAACGGGGGACTTTGCCCTGCCGGGGCTTGAAGACGTCCCGCAGATCGGTTGAACCGGTCCCGAGCCGGCTGTCGATCATGACATCCCGGGTCAGGTTGAGCTCGGGAAGGATCTTGTGGAGGTACACGTGTGCTGCCTCGACTGCGACTGCGTCGGTCGGGACGGTGACGCCATTGAACTGTTTTGTCGCCCGGCCGTCGATTAAAACATAGATCGGCCGGATCATCTTCCCGCCGCCGAATTTTGGGCACGATTCGCCGGCAACAACTTCGCCCTGATCGGTGTTGTGGTGCAGGACGACACCGAACTCTCGAAGGTACTCTTTGCAGAGTGCCTGGGAGATCGATTCTGCAATTCCGTCGGCAATGCTGTCGGGATGGCCGAGGCATTTGCGCTCAACAAGTTCAATCCGCTGTTTTTCGAGGGGGATCTGATTCAACGCTTCAATTTGAATATTTCGTTTCATTAAACTTCCTCGGTTTATCCGTAATCGTACTAATACAAGAGACTGGCATTCATATAACAATTTCTTCTTAGGCAAAACGGGAATATATGGCGATTTTTTGGCCGGATTAAAAAAAAACTGCTGCCGTAATTTCTGGTCAGCGCCGCAGGAATTTCTGCAGGATGGTCATATCACTGCCCTTCGGAGTCTTTTTTACCGGGGGCCGCTTGGGCGTCAGGTCCTCTTCATCATCGTCGCGGACCTCTTCGATCCGTGGAACCTTGTGCTGGTGGGGCTGGGGGGTGGTGACAGCAGCCGCAGGGACCGGGCGGGGAATGGTTTTTGAAAAACGCGCCGATGGATCCGTTTTTGAGCGCCCGAGCCGTGTTCCACACCCCGGGCAGAAGTTTGCCTCACCCGGGAGTTTCTTTCCGCAGTTATGACAGAACTGCGGATTGTCGGCGGGCTCTTCCGGTACTGCCACCCTGTGGATGGAAGGGTACTCATCCGGGACGATCTCCCGTGCGGGTTCGTGTTCCGGCACAGGACGGCGTACCGGCTCGGAAGTTACGCTCCGTGTCGGGTAAACGCTTGTCTGGCGCACAGGCTGAATGGGGTTTTTCATCGCTGTTCGCACTGCTGTATGAACTTCCGGCTTCCTGACGATCTGTGAGTCGCTTCTTAACGGGGCTGGAATATTGTGGGTTACCGGGACCCTGCGTTGCTGTGGCTCTTCGAGCGTCCGTACCTGCATCCGTCTCTGGGGCTGGACCTCATGTTCGGGTTCCGGTTCGGGCTCCGGTTCGCGGGCCAGGGGAATCAGCCGTTTTACCGGGGGCTGGCGTTCGTGTTCCTTGAGGGGTTTACGGGTGGGATGCAGTTCCTCATAGCGGACAGGGAACTTTGCCGACCGTGCCGGTGTTTCTTCCTCCGGCTCTCCTTCAGGCTCATCCCCCCGCCGGGGCTCCGGCTCTGTTTGCGACGGTACTGCCCGGCGCTGTTTTTTTGCGTCCGGTTCCTGGTGAAGCAGCGAGATCCAGTCGTCGACCTCACCGGTGCGGTCGGTGCCGTTCTGGGTAAAGACCAGTTTCATGGTCTTAATATCATCATCGACTGCAGATTTTACGGAGAGCACCAGCACGGGATCGGAATTCTCCGAAGATTCCACGGTGCTGTCGGCTATCGTGTCGCGCGGGACATCCTTTGCGGTTACTTTGAGTTTCTTTTCCTGCGTATCAATTAAAAAAATACGCTTGTTTGTCAGGTATGCATGGAAAAAAAACTTTTTTACCGAGACATTGAGGGAACCTATCAGCACCTTTTCTCCCGGCTGGAGAATGGCAGAGAGCCCGCCCTCCTCCTCGTCGCCCTCTTCGCTTTCCGGTTCGTCATCATGAGGTGCTTCCGCCATTTTCGGTGCTGGCCGGGGCGGGGCGTTCCGCTGTGGAGCCTGTGCGCCTCTGCTGCCTGGAAATTTCGCTGGCTGTTGCGATATTTCGCCTCCGCAGTACCCGCAGACCTCGACATTATCCCGGATATTCATCCCGCAGTGCGGACACTTTTTCATCCAATATCTCCCTTGTCCCGTAACCGGAGTAGGTAATTATAATGTTTGCATAGGATATGAAAAATTCTCTGATCCTCGCTTTGATTTTTCTCTCTTAAGTTGTTTCGTATCATTATGGCGCTGCCGGAACCTGCAGGTAACGGTTGCGCAGGTCTGATACGGCGGCATCGATCGCGTTGTCCTCAGAAAGTTCGTGGATCCAGATGACCGACATGCCCCGGAACGCAGTGACAAGGCTGTTGATCCGGCACGCGGTTTCATCCCCGTCGCGGTAGCACTGGTCGGTTGTGATGCTCCCAAGGGATCGGTCAACAAGATCTACAAAGGCCGTGTGGCAGCCGGCCACATGGCTGAGTTTTCCCTGCACGTACACGATTAGGAGTCCTTTTTTTTGTGCGCACTCTTCATCCTGGATGGCAAACGAGCCAAAATCCTCGTCGCCGTACCGGTTCAGGAGCTGCCGGTACAGGGGATTGTTTTTCTTACCGAGTTCTTCTGTTACCGGGCCGAGCCGGAGCGGGAGGTACTGCTGGTACTCCTTTACAAAAAGCGGTTTTACCTCTGCAAATGCCGGGGATTCGAGAGCCTGCTGCACGATGCGCTCTGAACGGGTGAAGAGATCGTGCCTGACCCCGCGTAAGAACCGGAGGGAAACGGGCCGGAAGTAGAGGGTTTTTGCGGTACCGGTGACGGCAAGGCTCCCATCCTTAAGGGTGGAAAACAGAACCGGGACACCTTCGACCGGCCGTGCAGGTTTTTCCGGCCTGTGGATCAGAACCGGCTGGGAGGTTGGGATCACGGTTTTCCGGGGAGCCATGCGGTACCGGGATGTGGCGATCCGGGAGACCTGTCGTGAGGGAGTCTCTTCGCGCACCAGCGCCGCCCAGTCATCGGGTTTCCGGCAGGAATTGAGGTACTGCCGCCAGCGCGGATCAGAAATATGGGCGATTGAGACCAGCCGGAACCGGTCTCCCTCGGGTATAAATTTCGCGCCGCAATGAGAACAGTCAAGGTAGTAATCGGTCGGCGGGATGCCAAACAGCCGTTTACCGGTCACCCGGCTGAGGATGCCGGTCCGGCAGACCGGGCACTGCGCGAGCCAGGCGTCCGTTTCCCCGCCGTCAGAACACGTACTGTCACAGGGCAGAAAGTCCCCCGATGCGATATGCCAGGTCCATGCAGACAGCAGCCGGATCCCCCGGGTCTCGGTACGGGTTGTAGCATCGGGTACTTCGGCCGGCTCTGCAAGACCGGCGCTCACCAGGACCTCCGCGATGACTGGTGCTGCCGCACCCATGTCTCCTCCAAAGCGTTCTCCGAGGCTTTCGCCAAGTCCCGGGATGGTACCTGTCTCCCGCGATACGGTACGCAGGGGCAATGTCCTCCTGACCTCGGCATTGAGGCACTCCATGGTCACTCCCACAAGGCTTTCGGTGATCTCAACACCATTCCTGGTAAAGGGGAGACGCCCGATGCGGCGGCTGATGGTTTCACAGGCAAGCGCATGGATGTTTTTTGGTATCGGGAGAAACTGGGGGGCGGTCAAAAATGCATCACGCTGCTGCTATCCATTGGAAGGGGAGGTGGATAAACACTTGCAGGAAGGAGTCCGGAGTAATCGCATCGGGCGTTTCATTATCAACGGTACAATGTTGTAGCATTCCTGACTATGGACCGGAAGCCTTGTGTCTTTTCTCTACCTGCACTTCATGCAACAATCCATGGTGAAATTGATGCTGCCCGGGTGATACGGGAGACCACTGTGTCCGCAATGGAATAGTCTGACGGCAACACCCCGGGGTTCTTAAATCACCTGATTCTGCCCATCCTGGTATTTTCTCTATTTTTTCTGTCGCCTTCGCGTGAGAAGTGGATCTCTCCTTTTATTGTAACAGAACCGATGTACTGAACAAAAACGTGAAAAGACTGGCTGCGCCCATGAACGGTTTTAAAAAGTTTCAGGAGTTTTTATCGACCATCAACCTCCGGCTCTTTTCCGTGTACCTTGCCGTCGTGCTCATCATCCCTGCCATCACCATCATCGTCGAATATCTCGTCTCTGTCGATCCCTCGTTACGTTCAGGTCTGCAGATTGACTTAAAGAACTTCCACATCTACCAGCTCTTTACTTCGTCGTTTGTTCACCTGAATTTCGATCATTTCCTTGCAAATGTAACTGCATACCTGCTGATCGCCATCTATGGTCTGGTGCTCGCCACCATCGTAAACCGGAAACGGCTGTACCTTGTCCTGAGCAAGGTCATTGTCGTCATTTTTCTCATCTTCGGCGCATTCTTTGCCTATTTTAACGCGACAACGACCTATTATGCAGGCCTCTCAGGCATCGATTCAGCGCTTGCAGGGCTGCTGCTCCTGTTCTGGCTGGCATATCTTGAGCACACTTCCGGGCGGAGGATGCGAAACTATTACGGCCTCGTGCTGGCCTTTGTCCTCGCCCTCTCTGCGGGCATCATCGCACGGTATATGCTTCTCTATCATACCGAACGGAGCCTCCCGCTTCTTCTTGCATTATTTGCCGTGACCACCATGCTGGCACTGGCAATCTTTGCGTACTGGCACCAGTTCACGGATTTATACCGCGTCATGCAGGAATTCTCCTGGTCGTCCCGGATTATCACCGTCACGATTGTTGTCATCTTCTGGTACTTTATCTGGAACCTTTTCCCGGAACGACTGGCCAATTCAACGCGGACGGTAAGCATTTCCCTGCACCTTACCGGGATCGTTATCGGCATCCTTGCCGGTTATTTCTGCATGGTGTACCTGGAACAGATTGCCTATTTCAACGGAGAAAAAAAGGTTATCTCCCGGCCGTAGGGAAACAATCTCAAGTCCCATCATGCCTGAAAAGAAGACCGGCTTCCGGACCCGGTACGCCCGCTTCCCAGTAGTATGCCCGTCTTTATGGAGTGCCGTCACAATCATCAGGCTCTCAAATCCGCGCGACCGGGCATGTCCTCGCCGGATCGCTCTAAGGCTTTCCGGGATTGTGGCATGCCTTATTCTAATGCATGGAGTATCTCATCGGTTTTCCGGACACGGCCCATCCTCCTGAAGATAAAATTCACCGCGGCATTGTGCTGCTCTGCTGACTGGGAGGTCATCGCGTCCTCGCAGAAGATCTGCTGGAACCCGTACTCGTAGGCGAACCGCGCCGTGCTCTCGACACCAAAGTCAGTGGCGATCCCGCAGAGGACGATTGTGTCCATCCCCCTTCTCCTCAGCTGGAGTTCGAGATCGGTGCCGTAGAACGCTCCCCACTGCTTTTTTGCAATTATGATATCAGATGGGACCGGGGCGATCTCCGGGACAAATTCCGACCAGTCCGGGGGCAGGGGTATCGGACGGGAGAAGGTGGTGTCACTTTTCACGTTCAGCATGGTTCCCGGTGATGCAACGACATGTACCAGGAAGACCGGCATCCCGTGTTTCCTGAATGCGGCGACGAGCAAAGCTGCATTTCTGACGACTCCCTGCGCGGGATACGGCTGTGCGGGCTGTGCCGCGATTCCCTTCTGCAGGTCAATGACAACGAGGGCGGTTGTCGGTTTATTCACTTCCAGTTCTGACATGATATCCTCAAAAGGAGATAGAGCACATTCGGGTTATTTATGAGCTGTGGTACCGGTTCTGCCCGGTACCTGGAGTAATTCTGACGGTGACGATAAAAGAGCCCTGCGGATTTTACCGGATCGCAGGACCGGTGCCGGGGGATCTGTCCTGATCCGTGCAGGTATCGTTTTTTACCTGACCTGTATATGCGTTCTCGGCATTATTCGTTGGAACCCGGTGACAATCCTGATATATATGCAGGGAAAACCCCGGATACCATGAAAGCAGTCATCGCAATAGCACCGGAGAAATTCCGGGACGAAGAACTCGCTGAGCCGGTTGCTGCGCTCCAGAAGGCAGGGATCGCAATTGAGATTGCATCGACCCGCGCTGGCCCGTGCACCGGCATGCTCGGGGCAAAGGTGTACGCCGGCGTCGCGTTTGAGGACGTTGATCCCAAACAATTCGATGGTTTGATCGTTGTCGGAGGTTCGGGAAGCCAGGACTTCCTCTGGGAAAACAGCGAGCTCGTTCGCCTTGCGATCTATTTTTATGAGACAAACCGGGTTGTGTCAGCGATCTGCCTTGCGCCGGTCGTGCTTGCCCGGGCCGGTATCCTTAAAGGGAAAAAAGCCACCGTGTACGAGAGCCAGCAGTCGGTTTTTGAAATGAAGAAGGGAAGATCTCTCCTCCAGCAGGAGGCCGTAGTAAAGGACGGCCGGATCATCACTGCAAACGGCCCCGAAGCGGCAAAGGACTTTGCTGCAGCAGTGGTCGCCGAGCTCGCGGCAGGACCCGGTGCTTCCCGCCCGGTCCAGAAAAGCAGCGATGATTACATTGTGATGTAACCGGATGGAAAAAAAGGAAATGACCGGATCAGGAAGATCCGGTCATGATCTCTTTTACCTGCCGCACCATGGCGGCAAATTCGTCGGCATCCGGCATGCCCTTGGTAAATTTCACATCGCTGCACCGTTCAGGAAGTGTGCCAATTGTCTCTGAAACGGTCCGGCCGGAGAATCCTGCATTTCACCTGCCTGAAATGCGGGAACCGTAATGAGGGAAATGGTCCTGTACAAAACCTCTAAAAAAATGAGGTGAGGGATTGCTACCCTCTTTTGGTGATGGATTCCTGTTGGATTACTGGTTCTTGTGAAGAGGTACTTGTGACATCCTGCATCTGGATCGTGGTGCAAAGCAGGTCAACATCCACTCCGGGTACTGCCTGCCATCGGGTGGGGATTGGCAGACACCGGCCCGGGTGCATACCTGTATGGGGTCACGGTCCTGAATGTATAATTTTGCCCGGAACCGGGCAATTCGGGGAAATGTGCTTCAGATTCTGCTTTTTGGTATCATCTCCTTCTTGGCGAATTTCTTTTTGGAATCTGCTGCCGGAGCCGGCAGGTTCCCTGGTTTTAATGCCATCCCATGACACCTGTGCTGCCGATTGACAGGGTAAGGGCACAGAATGCCATGAGTGCTGCATAGTAGATTTTCGGGGTTTTCATTCTGGCTCTCCGGTCTGTTGTTTTTTGCAGGTGTTCGAACTTCCTGTACAAACACCACGTAACATATGTTTTACATTTTGTAATATATGCTTTCTGGATCATGGGGTTCATGGGCGGTTGTATTTATGGGAACCTGCGTCAGGAACCGGCTCCGGAAGAAAAACTTTTGTCCAGAGAAAAAAGGTGATATTACCGTTCGATAAGCCTGATATGTTCGATCGTATTCTGTGCGAGTGTTTCCCGTCCCTGGAGGTGCGCCACGTCCGAAATTGCTTCGAGCACATGCACGGACTCTTCCAGGAACGAGAGCACGTCCGCTGGAAAGATCTCGATCCCGTACTCATCAGACAGGTCTGCGGCGATCTGCCGGTGGTCAAGACCGTTCTCGCGCAGTTCGATGACTTTTATTGCAAATTTTTTCTCGGGGCAGCCGCACAGGGGC
>Ga0181529_10006448_pt1 | contig 11926 bp, 9 predicted proteins | sample PEATcosm2014_Bin_36_FD_119763 | JGI IMG/M metagenome (GOLD analysis project Ga0181529, IMG submission 119763) | Peatland microbial communities from MTU Mesocosm Facility, Houghton, MI, USA - PEATcosm2014_Bin10_30_metaG | ecosystem: Environmental > Terrestrial > Soil > Wetlands > Peat | place... | reverse complement strand
TAAGAATACCGGGTCATAATAACGTGTTATAAAACAAAATAGAGGTGAAATTTCAATGGTTGTTAAAGTAGGCGTAGCCAAGTTAGGCAATATTGCAAGTGGTGTAATGGCAGAACTGCTTCTTGATGAGAGAGCAGACCGTGAAGACATGCAGACATTCATGGCGACCAGCGGCACAAAACTCGAGCCGGCAGATGTCGACCGTGTAGTTTCCAACCTGAAGGCATACAATCCGGACTTCTGTATTGTAGTCTCCCCCAACGGGGTTCTCCCCGGCCCGACCGGAGCCCGCGAACAGCTCGCTGCAGCAGGTATCCCGACTATCATCATCACTGACGATGTAACCACGAAGAAGGAGTGGGAAGGCGTCAAGGCTGACACAAAGTTCGGCTATATCATCATGAAGGCAGACTCCATGATCGGTGCACGCCGCGAATTCCTCGACCCCGTCGAGATGGCCGACTACAACGGTAACCTCGTCAAAGTCCTGGCACTCACCGGTGCATTCCGGAAACTCCAGATCGCACTCGACAAGGTCATCGATCAGGTCAAGGCCGGCAAGAAGGGCACAGAAATTGAGCTCCCCAAGATCATCATGACCACCGACAAGGCGGTCGACGGCGAGTTCACCAACCCCTACGCCCTTGCAAAGGCACGCGCTGCACACGAGATCGCCATGGCTGTTGCAGGCCAGAACGTCAAGGGCTGCTTCATGACCAAAGAATGGGAGAAATATATCCCGATCGTTGCAAGCGCTCACGAGATGATGAGGGTCGCAGCAGACCTCTGTGACCAGGCACGCGAGCTCGAGAAAGCAGGTGATAGCATCCTGCGCCAGCCCCACAAGAAGGATGGCATGCTCGTCCGCAAGAACAAACTCGTTGCAAAATTCGAGTAAATTTTTTTTATCTTTTTTCTTCTTTTTACTACACTTCGTAATCCTAATTCTCTACCGGGTCACCGGCCTTCGTTCCGATAGTACAGGCCAAGATCTTCGGGGAGGGTCAGAATAATGGGTTCGTTATGGAGACGCTCCATGAACGCCGAGTCACTCGTGGATAACGGATTCGGGTTGATCCGGGAGATCAGCGAACAGAATGCGGAAAAGTTCTCTGCTTTTTCCCGGCCAAAAAAGATGGCCATGTTGAACGCATAGGTGCCCAGTTTCCTGTAGAACGAAATGACTTCGAGGATCCCTTCTGCCAGTGGATCAATATAGTTTTCCAACTCATCCAGCCGGGCAACCGGCAGGAGGCCCCGCACCTCGCGCTCTCCCACCGGCACCGCGTGGGCAGACCAGAGGATTTCATCCCCAAAGAGGTACCGGTTCGATGACTGTTCCTGCTCCCGCACGGCATCCCAGTACCGGTCCCCGGTCTTATCGTAGTACTTTTTACAGGCTGACAGGTATCGCTCTGCTATCCACGAAGGACGATGATCGGCGATACCCTGCATATGGGGATGGACGATGCTTGCCCCGGCAGAGGACAGATAATTCCAGTTGATGCTGGGATAACCATCAGATGAAAGGAGTGATTCGATCTGGGCATGGAGCGCATCGGCAATCTGTTGCCGCGTGAAGGCCGGCACCGTATGATCGCGTGTTATCACGGTTACAGAGTGTAACTCCGCAAACGGGAACATGTTGGGAAACGTGACACTTTCACCTTTGAGGATACGGTTCCCGTCAGGAAATGTCGGGGTGATCGAAAATATACTCTCCCGACAGAAGGGGCAGCCTTCCGAGGTATCAGGTACCTTCAGGGTCTGATCGATATGCCGCTTGAGTCGCTCCGGACTGATCCGGCACCGCAGGCCGGTCAGGCACTCCTCCCGGTATTGTAACGGTCCCCTCCCGGTGGCAACGTCAGTTACGGTAAACAGGTCCATATACTAAATGGAGTACTTCTTTTGGACCAGATAGTCATTTGCAATTTCCCTTACGTGGACGGGATAGTTCTGTATACATGGATCTCTCATGCACAGGAGGTCAAAGACTAAAAAGAAAAAAGGATTTTTCTACCATCTGCCACAGTCCCCCAAAGGGAACTTTTTCGGCGGTATTTTTAAAAGCAGATGATTTGGATCTGCTTATACGACATACTTGCCGAGCAGGCGGATAGATGTGGTCATGTCGGGACCGAGTGGTGAACCGAAGATGATCTGGGTAACACCGGCCTTTGTAAGGTCTTCGCACTTTGCCTTGACCATTTCAGGGGTACCTGCAATGGTAAATGCGTCGATCTCCTTATCGCCCACAAGTTCTCCGACGGTTTTGAAGTCGAACTTGCCGAGTGCATCCTTGATCTTTGCCACGTTGTGGAGGTCAAGACCGTGGCGGGTGAGCAGTGCTTCCGGAGAGCCGGCAGCAATGAATGCGGCCACAATCTTTGCTGCATTGCGTGCCTTCTTCTCGCTGCGGTCGATCGACATGGCGGTGTATGCACCGACATCAAAGGTCTTCTTGCCTGCTGCATCGGATGCCTTCTTGATGATCGGGATCGCAATCTGGAAGTCTTTCGGGTTGGATGCGTTGATCAATGCACCATCACCGACCTTTCCGGCGAGCTCAAGAACCTTGGGGCCCTGTGCACCGATGTAGACCGGGATACCCTTCTTGCCGGGGAGCGTGACACCGGTCAGCTTTGCACCATCGTAGTCGAAGAATTGCATACCGGACTTGTTCACCTGTTCACCGGCAACGAGTTTCCGGAACTGGACAACTGCCTCTTCGAGGCGGGCCACCGGCTTCTCGGCATGGATAGCGATCTTTGGCAGGGTGGAGAGGTCGCCGGGTCCGATACCGAGTACTGCACGCCCATCTGAAATTTCATTGAGGGTGCACATGAATGATGCCATGGCGGCCGGGGTGTCGGTAAACGAGTTCATGATACCCGGACCCATCTTCAGGGTGGTGGTCGCCTGTGCGACTGCGGCAAGGACGGGATAACAGTGTCTGTTGTTGTAGTGGTTGGTGATCCATGCGAAGTCAATATCTTTAGATTCAGCAAGTTTGCAGAAGTTTACAACCTGCTTTACGTTGACATTTCCTGGTACAAATTCAATTCCATATGTCAAGGCTTGTTCACCTCATGGAGTATTACCGTCCGCGCATTTAAATAAATTATCATTTAACGCTGGGCCCGGTGGATACGGGGCACGGATTCGCGCCAGATACACGGTATTTGAGATCCGTTATCCGAAAACAAGGTCCCAATCCGGGAAAAACGCAGGAAGAAATAGTTATTCAAACCATGTTTCGGGTTTATCAGCATCACCTTTGGGAAACCCGGCTCTTTTTCACAGAAGATACCATGGGGAGGAGCAGATACACATTTTTTAGATGAGTATATCCTATAAGATATTGAACACCAGAGAAGAACATTTACTCTGTTAGAGGCGGGATACCCGGCCGGGTTCCCTGATGAGAGATCTCCATGAGGATACTTGCGATTGGCTTGGGGGGCGCTGGCTGCCGGATTGCCAATGCCCTCTATGCCAATGATCGGAGAAGCAGTAAAGTGACATGCGTTCAGGCGCTGGCTGTCGATGTTGACAGTGAAACCTTGGTGCAGCTGCGGGCACTCCCGGAGAATGCGAAGATTGGATTTATGGCAGTTGAGCACGATCTTTCCCGGAATGGAGATGATAAATCCCTGCCTGCAAATATTGACATCGGTGAAATTACTGCCCGCATCCAGAACATGCTGGGAGGTGAAACCGATGCGATCATGATCTGCTGCGGACTTGGAGGCAGCATGACAGACGTGGTGCCGTACGTCATCGCTGCAATCAGATCTTCCGTTGCTGCACCGGTCTTCGGTCTTGTCACGCTGCCCGCCTTGTCAGAGGGAGAGAAACGTTCGGCAAAATCGGCAGACGATATTGAAAACATCGCTCCGCTGCTCGATGGAACCATCCTGTTTGACAACGAAACCTGGTCAAAAAAAATCGCGGCACGGCGCGATGCCTTGGTTGATGAGGAGGCGGGGGGACATGGAATCTTTGGATTTGGCAAGAACAAGCCAAAACTATCCGCACAGGACATCACGTATAAACTCCTCAACCAGAGCATAATCCGAAGGATCAGTCTCATCCTGCGGGCAGGGGAGTTCCGGGCCGACGGGGGCATCGATCTGGCCGAAGTCGTAATGGATTCAAGCGAAGTGCTCAATACCTTAAAAGGGATGGGGTTCATCTCGATTGGATATGCAGTAGAGCATCTTCATCAGACCCCGCTCGCATTTCTCTCACGGCTGCGCCCGACCGATTCCTCTCTGGAGCAGAGAAAAAGTGCAGAACGGATCATCGAGCTTGCCAAGCAGGCCATTTACCAGGAAGTATCCATCCCTTGTGATATGACCAGTGCCGCAAAGGCTTTGATCCTCGTAGCAGGTCCGTCCCATGAGATCTCGATGAAGGGTGTCATGACCGTCCGGAAATGGATTGACCGCAGCATCGCCGGCATGGAGATGAGATCCGGTGATTACCCGGTCACCAACTCGGAATACGTTGCAATTATCATCGTGCTGAGTGGACTTGAAAACATCCCCCGTCTTACCGAACTTCAGGATATCCGTGAGCAGTACCGGTCCGGCAACTCGTGGGAAGAGTTGTCCTCCCTCAACCTCCCACCCGGTAAAGGCTCCCGAAAACCCGGTGCGGTGTCGGAGATCGCAGCAGGGCGGAGTGGATCAGACTTCAGAGACGAGATGATCAGCCTCCCGGGAACGAAGTCAAAAAAGAGGGATTCCGATCAATACTCCGCAGAGAGGACCCCGCGGCACCCGGATACATCGTCAAGATCTGTTCAGGATGTGCCATCGGTTGTTTCAGCGGGATCACGACCGCAGGTAATTCAGCCACAGGTTCCTGAAGAAAGGACACCTGCCGCCGGAACACGGGCACCCGCCCTGGAGCAGCCGTCATTACATCAAGAATCTGCTATGGCACAACGAGCACCGCGGATAAGACCTTCAGGCCCTGTGATTACAGAGACACCGGTACAGAAACGCCCGGTCTCCACGGGAAGGGCTGAAGGAGCATCCAGCCGGCCCTCGCTGACAGAAACACCCGCAGTCATCCCCCCACAACGAGATGCACAACCACCTGTGAAGAGATCACTCGAATCAGGGTACGAAGGGATTCTCCCCTTAAAACATACCCCGGCAAAAAGCAGGGATCCGGCTCATCAACGGATTGAACGGGAACTGCAGAGACAACAGGTGATGGTAAAATCTGATAGCATGCAGGACCGGGAGACCGGGAGACCCAGGGTTCAGACGCAGAGTCCCGTACAAACGGAAACAAAAACCATCATCCGGAGAGTTACACAAAAAGCACCGGTCCACGAGACTGTGCGTCCTGATGAACCATCGGCCACACCCGCCCCTGCGCAGGTTGAGAGAACGATCATCAGGAGACGAAGGAAGGAAACGGAAAACGATGAGGTCCGGGCATACGAAGAGCCCGACGACCAGTCCGGCCCCGCTCACCAGGAGGAACTCGAACTCGCCGCAGAAACGGGGGATTTTATTCCGGCACACCTCCCTGAAGAGACGCCCCTTGAGGTTAAGCGCCGGTTGAAACCGGCGCGGGACGATATCTTTCTCGGAAAGTCAGTTTCACAAAAAGAGCCGTTACGGGTAAAAGATGCAGCCCTGCTTCATACGGAGATAAAAACAAAAAAAGGCGGCCTCACCCACGAGGGGTATCAACAAGACGGAGAAAACGTAAGCAGCCCGGCACCTGCAAAAAAGAAAACCGGAAAATCGTCAGCGCAGGATGATAAGATTTCCTGGATCAACGATTGATATCCGCCACTTTAGAGAAGGGAATGTTCCCGGCACCGATCTCCGTTCGGATGACAATGCCCTGTTCAACACAGTTGCCGATATGGTTGAGACCGCTATAGGCAACAATTGAGAGACGGTAGGGATTGTCCGGCAGGTTGAATACCTGGTTGCCCATCGTGACCGGAAAGACAAAACCGCAATCGTTCATCCGCCGGATCGTTTCCTCAACTTTGCTTCTGGCTGAGCTCGGGACTTCCCGGACGTTGGCGAGGGCTATTCCGGTTTTTGTCCGGGCAAAGGCATTGATCGAGGTCAGGCCTGATGAGATGAAGAGTTCGAGCGGATCGATGGTGGTTCCCCGGTACCCGATCAGATCGCGGAACCGACGGGGTACATTCTCCTCGATCTCAAGCCTCCCCCCATAGGCCATCTTCACCGGGATACCGTTTCTCTGGAAAACACCGTCCATGGTGATACTGCACAGGGTGATAACCCCGATACAGTCCTGAGGCACCCGGGGGTCGTGATCGAGAATCCGGTAGGAATTAAAGAATCCGCACCCGGCTGTTATGACTTCATCGAATGCCCCGAGGGCCCGATCCAGGATTTCCGTGGGGACGATGGAGAGGTTGTATGCCACATCCCCGGTACCTGTTTCCGGGTCAAAGGTGCTCCGGTACGCGAGCCGTTCGAGTTTGGAGATGATAAACCCGATCCGGTCATCGACAAGGGCGTTATCAGTCTCAAGAAAACCGGCAGGTGTCAGGAGCCGGCCCCGGTTGCCGATCTTCTCGGTAAATCCCATCGAATCCAGATAACTGAGGTAGTACTGCACGGCCCGGTCGCTTAAGACAAAACCCCGTTCTGCCATCAGTTCCGAGAGCCTTTTCGCCCCCACCGGTTCACGGTGCTCCTTTAAGATGCGCAGGATCTCGATATACTTGCGCTCGGTCCGTATCATGTTCTTTTTGCCTCCACGGCCCCGAGACTGTCCTGGTACCGCCCGGCATACCGTTCGCTCCCGTCCCTTACCTCGTGGAGGATCATCTGGACGACACGTTCAGACCGGTGGAGATCGATATCACCAGGTCCCATATTCGTCAGGCAGAGGGTCAGCTGGCCGCGGAATCCCGGGTCGACAAAACCTGCACCCATAAGTACTCCCCGCCTGCCAAACGATGACCGGCAGCGGAGTGTCCCGGCAACGTCCGGGGGCAGCTCAACCCATTCCATACTTGGCACGAGCGTGCATGAGCCCCGGGCGAGATATATATCATCTGCGGCACGAAGATCATAGGAAGCGGGCTGCTGGCATTCCGCGGCATAGGGTTTGATGACCAGTTTTTCCTGTTCACACTCTGTGTGAAGCCGGCGGGTAATCTCCTGCGCAGACAGAATCATTCATTAGTTTATCGGTAGAGAATACTTAATATCTTTTGATAGAGAAACGATGGAGAAGGATCCATGGGGTAGAGGACATCCTCTTGGGCTTCGAACCCAAGGACGCGGGTTCGATTCCCGCTGGGTCCGCTGTTTTAATTTATGCACAATCCTGTGACGGGGAATAAGTATTCTTGTCCCTTTAAAAAAAGGATTTTTGTTGCAATCCCAAAGAGGAAGGAAATTTAAATTTCATTCCGCTTCATTGAATGGTGGCGGCCCCTGCGCCCGACCAGCCGTATTAAAGCATACAGGAACAGTATAACGATTACCCCGATCCCGATGAGGGTCACAAATCCCCAGTCCATATTCTTTTCAAGTGTGATGGTAAGGGGTGTTGTGGTATTGCCAAGCGGGACCTCCTGCTGGACTGATTTGACACGGTACCCATCTTGGGTCACGGTGATATTGTAGGGGGTGTTAAAGGTAAGCTGCGTGTCCAGCTGACCGTGTGAATCGGTGGTTCCTGCCACAGCCCCGTTAAGAAGAACCGTGGCACCGGCGATGTTTTTCTGGTCGGTATCCTGGACAAAGAGGGTCTGGCTCACCGTAGCAAGCGATAACACAGCGGTGAATTCGCTGGAATCATTGGAGATGTCAATCTGCTGGGTTACCGGAGTATACCCCGTCTTTTTCACTACGACTGTATAGCTACCAGCCACAAGGCTCTGGAGTAGGGCACGGCCATACGGATTTGTGCTGGCCACCACGCTATTGTTGACAGATACATCTGCCCCGTTGATCGGCTGGTTCTGCTGATCGTACACAAAGATAAATGCACCTACCGGTACCGGGGTCAGACTGATCGTATCGACCGCTTCGTTCGTGCTGATGGTTTTTGACTGGGTTACCATCTGGTAACCGGTCTTTTGCACTTCAATAGTAACAGGAGTATTACGGCTTATCGGGGCAATCAGAACGCCGCGTGAGTCGGTCGTCCCCAATAGCACCGAATCGACACTGATGCTTGCACCGGCTATTGCGGACTGGCTGTCCTTGTCCTTGACGACGAAGGAGTACTGGTTACCGGACAGGAGCCAGTACTGGACGTCCTGATCCGTTGCGTCGACTTCAATCGTCTCGCTGCGGGGCTGGTAGTTCGGTGCCGTGATATTGAGGGAATAATAGGTATAGGAGGTTACCCCAAACGATGCAGCACCCGTTGCATCCGAAATCTTGGTCTGGGTAGAATTGGCGGACGTTAAATACAGTGTTGCCCCGGATACCGCGTTCAGCGTGTTTGAATCAAAGAGTGCAACATTCAGGACAAGGGTTCTCCGGTTCATGGTGACTGAAAGCGATGTGACATTGCCGCTGACGGTATTTGCCCAGTCATCATAGCCATCCATGGAGATAAGGAGATTGAGATCGCCTTGGCCGGACTGGAGCAGGAACTGGCCGGCATTATTGGTCATGCCGACATTGGCCCCGTTCAGGTACACGGTCGCATGAGGAATGGTGGTGTTATCAAGACCGTCCTGCACCGTAATCAGCAGGTTCGTTGCCTGTGCTGCGCTGCAGAACGCGATAAGACACAGCAGCACAAAAAGGAAACGAATACGATGGTTATACATAGTAAAATATCCCCCTCTGCTCATATTTTATCCCATCGGTTCGGCTATCTCTTTCATTTTTAGAGTTCCGACAGGGCAGGAACCCGGTCAAGGAGCATTCCCTCAACGATCACCGGCATGAGATGCCGCCCCTCTTCCAAGGCCTTCTCAAGACGCCAGTCCCGGTCTGCATAGATGGTAAAGAGCGGTTCGCCGGCTTTGATAAGTTTTCCCTTCTTTGCATGGAGCAGGATACCTGCTCCCCGGTCATGGGGCGCCCCGGCCATACGTGCAAGCGTGATCAGGGACTGGTTGTTCATTTCGATGACATACCCTGATGAAGGGGAATTGATAACATACTGGTGTTCGCCGGGCCGGATATCATCTGATTTAACCTTCGGGTCACCGCCCTGGATCTCGATGATCTGCCGGAATTTCTCAAGGGCTTTTCCGTTGGAGAGGATTTCCTGTGCCATGAGAGCACCGGTTCCCCGTGCGGCTTTTCCGGACATCTCAAGGGCGATACCGGCGAGCGAGATACTTTTCTGGATAAACGAATTTGGTTCGGTAGCACCCTCAAGTACACGAAGTGCCTCCTGGACCTCAAGATTCGGGCCGATACTGTGCCCCACCGGTATGTCGCCATAGGTCAGGGCACACTCGACTTTCATACCGAGACGTTCCCCAAGTTCAATGAATTCACGGGCAAGCTTCCTGCCTTCCTGCATAGTCGGTACCTTGGTGTGGTTGCCCACCGGGATGTCGATGACCACTAGGTTTGCACCGACGGCAAACTTCTTTGCCATGACGCTCGCGAGCATCTGGCCACGGGCATCGATCTTGAACGGGTATTCCTGGAGGATGATGCGGTCGTCCGCCGGGGCAATGTTAGTCGCGCCGCCCCAGACAATCACGCCACCCACCTTCTCAGTCATCTCCTGAACCTCTCGTGCGGAGAACTCGACATTGGCGAGCACTTCCATGAGATCAGCGGTCCCCGCGGCACCCGTGATGGCACGGGAACTGGTCTTGGGGATCTTGAGGCCGCTTGCAGCGATGATGGGGACAACCAGAAGGGAAATTTTGTTGCCCGGGACACCCCCGATAGAGTGCTTGTCGACAATGGGGCGCGATGCGAATTTTATCTGTTCGCCGGTCTCGACCATGGCGCGGGTGAGATGTTCCACCTCGTCCATATCAAGGGGATTGATATACGATGCCGTAATAAACGCGGTCAGCTCTGCCGAAGAGATGTCATCGTTGACTACATCCTTGATGATGGTCAGGGTCTCATCTTTTGAAAGCCTGCCCCCGTCCATCTTCTTCTTGATAAAATCGAGCGATAACGGCCGGTCGGCCTCCCGTATTTCTGCCACCTCACCCTCGGCAAGGTTTAGCCGCTCGTTGGTGATCCGGTAAACGCCGGCGGCACCCTGTCCTTCAAGGGTGGTGGTCGTCGCTACAACGGCGGTGACTGCCACGCCGTTTTTCGGATTAATGACCTGTACCCGGTCGCCGTCCATGACGCCAATACTCCGTGCGTCGAGACGATTGAGCAAAACACCGCGCCGTGTTGCAATATCTAGAATTTTTACGGTAAGTTTCATACAGACTCGCCACGCATCAGGATATCCCCTATGTCGGAGGGATTTATTCCAGTTTACATGAACATTGGGCGGTTCATCGTAAAAAATCGTCCCGGAACTGGTCCTGATAACTGCTCAAAAATCGCTTCTGGAGAAATCACTATAAAAAATGTTAATCACTTCTTCGGGAGATTCTGTTCACATCTTTTGCCCGCATACTTTTTTTGGCCAGCATCCAGGGACTCACAAGGTACTCCCACCAAGGAGGCAGATTCTGCGATAAGTACCACCACCCCAAGAGATGCGCCCCCGCAGCGGATCAATACCCGTAAAGCAATCCGAAAAAGGCCCTTGCCCCACCGTACCCGGAGAGGCCTTGTGGTGGCGATCCCCACCATGATTTTGTCGATGTTCATGGTTTGGATGTGAACATAAGTATTCATATCCGGTTCCCCAGAGATCCGACCTCATAGCCGGTTAAAACCAGAGATAATGCATTACCCCGCCGCAGGTATGAAACCTGAAGTGAGGGACCAGACGTACAAAAAAAGAAAAATTTAGATTTTAGTTCAGTGCCTGCGCACGACAAGGAGTGCAACTGCACCGAGGCCGATCAGGGCAACCAGTGCACCAAACCCGGGCTGTGTCGGGGTCTTGGTGGGGGTGGCTACGGCTGTCTGTGGGACGGTGGTTACAACCTGTGTGACCGGGGCTGCAGTGGTTGCTGCAACTGTTGGGGTTGCAGTCGGGGCAGATGCCTCGAGAACGTTGAACAGTGCAGTACCGGTTGCGTCCTGGAGGACGGCGGTTGCGGTGACCAGGTACTCGTCGGGTTTGAACGTGGATGCGTCAACATCGAACGAGAGCTGGTTCAGGCCGCCTGTACCCTGTGTGACGGTCACGGTGCCTGTTGCGCCGCTGAACGCTCCACTCTGGCTCTTTTGAGTCGGCTGGAATGATGATGAATAGACTTCGAAGAGGACTTCGTCACCTACGGCGAGGTTGGTGCTTGCAGTGATGGTGAACTTGTCACCGACATGCCTGTCGCCAACGGGGTCGATGGTGATGACCGGGTTCTCGATGAGAATCTGGAGTTTGGTGTAGGTATCATCGACGTTTGCACTGTTGATGGCTTCAATCAGTGCCTCTGCTGCGTCGGAGCCCTGCAGGCTGTTCGCTCCCTGAAGCTGGAAGTCAGAGGTTGGTGGCTGGGTTGGATCTGCCTGATTTACAGTCCAGACCGACACTGCGGCGGTACCGGTGGCAGGGTTCCCTGAAGCGTCACCTGGGTAGACATCAAACCGGTTGTTCTGCATCGGGTGCTGAACAACGATGAAGTACTGCCCGGCGTAGAGAGGCTTCGTGACTTCCTTCTTGATCTCGTACGAGAACGAAGCGTCCGAGTTCACGGACTGGGTTGCAATGGCTGCATAGTTCTTACCGAGGATCCAGATCATGACACCCTCGGATGGCTGGCCCTCTGCAGTACCGGTGATGAATACATTGTCACCCTGTGCGACGGTAGACTGCGAGGCAGTTGCGCTGACGAACG
>Ga0181529_10006446_pt1 | contig 11928 bp, 9 predicted proteins | sample PEATcosm2014_Bin_36_FD_119763 | JGI IMG/M metagenome (GOLD analysis project Ga0181529, IMG submission 119763) | Peatland microbial communities from MTU Mesocosm Facility, Houghton, MI, USA - PEATcosm2014_Bin10_30_metaG | ecosystem: Environmental > Terrestrial > Soil > Wetlands > Peat | place... | reverse complement strand
TTAACGCGTTAGTTTAAGGAACTTTGAATCTCATTTTTTTCAATAAAACATATTTTCATAATCAGGTCTATTTTATCTTCTCGAAGCCCTGTTAATTCTTCCTTTTTAAGATAGCCATCAATAAGTAACCGACTAAAAACAACAATTAATTTGGAGTAGCGGTAATCATATTTATTATCCACAGTAATCCTTCGATCAGATAAATAATCGTGCAGAGCCCAAATATCCTTTTCGTATTTAATAGTTTTAACTTTTGCAATAAGATTTTTCTTAATATCTAAAATTTCGCGGCTATATGCTTTATCAAATGCAGTTCGGGCAATCTTTTTTTCTGCAGGGCTCCACTTTAGATCATGCATGTTCATTTTATGCTCTTAAAATTATTATTAAATTAATTTATTTGAGCTAAATTTTGGCAGAATCCAATTATTTGGTCACCATAATCTACGAGGCTAATATCATAGGCTACCCAAAAATAATATCACCTTTTATTCAATTCATTAAGAAACGGGTTATCGCTTTTCTCCTGGCCTATTTTAGTACTTTCACCATGTCCAGGATAAATAATTACATTATCAGGCAGGGTAAATAATTTATTTTCAATCGAATTAAGCAGAGTTTTCAAATCACCTCCCCATAAATCAGTTCTACCAATACTATTTTTAAACAAAACATCTCCCGTAAAACAAAAAGCTTCTTTTTTAAAATAAACACAGTATTCACCTGGTGTATGCCCTGGTGTAAACAAAAAAGAAATTATTGATTTACCCAGGCTAAGGATTATATTTTCAGACAGGTATTTTTCAGGAAGCGGCGGCTTTTCAATTTCCAGTCCGAATGCCGCAGCCTGCAACTCTATACGCTGCAATAAAGGTATATCAATTTCCGGGGCAAAATATTCAGGATTATACTTTTCTTTAATAAACTTAGTTCCCAGAACGTGATCTATATGCCCATGTGTAGTTAGTAAGTATTTTAAAATAATTTGATTGTCGGAAATATATTGTCCAAGTTTTTCTTCTTCGGATCTGCTGGAACACCCTGCATCGATTACAGCGCTATCCTTTGATTCTTCATCCCAAACTACAAACGTATTTTCCGCAAACATGTTAAATATAAAACTCTTTACAACAAGCATTCTAAATACTTTCTTTTTGTAGGGCGAACTAACCTGTCATAAGGCAAGATTGTCAGCTTTACAATTTTTTAAAATTATTATTAATTCTCTTATTCAGCTTACCTGTATAATTTTTATAATTATCTTTAGTTTCTTCAATAGAATCGCCGCCGAATTTTTCTAAAAAATATTTTGCAAGACTCCATATAAGCATTGATTCGGCAATAACTGCACAAGCCGGTACGGCAACAAAATCGCTTCTTTCCCGGCGGGCATCTACATGCTGCATATTATGAAGGTCTACACTTTCTATGGGACTCATCAAAGTAGCTATCGGCTTCATAGCTGCTCTAACAATAATAGGCAGCCCGGTAGAAATACCACCCTCAATGCCTCCTGCCCTGTTTGTTTTTCTTATCAGGGAACCGCTCTTTTCAATAATTTCATCATGAGATTCCGAACCAAATTTTTCAGCCGCTTCAAATCCTGTTCCTATAGAGACAGCTTTAACTGCATTAATAGACATAATAGACTGGGCAATTTCGGCATCAAGTTTGGTATCATAATGAACAAAGCTGCCCAATCCCACAGGCACCCCCGTGGCAACAACGTAAAATGTACCGCCGAGTGTATCTCCTCTTTTTTTTGCAAGTTTAATTTTATTTATAATTTTTATTTCATGTTCTTTATCCAAAACTTTTACTTCACTTTTATCGGATTGTTCTGATAAGCCCCATCCGGAAAAATTTTTCGGCAGGTCATTATTGAAAAGATTTAATGAAAAATTAGATTTAGGATACACTCCACCGATGCTTTCAACAAAGCTCCCCACAGTTATACCAAATTCCTCCAAAAATCTTCTTGCAATAGAACATGCAGCAACTCTTGCTGCAGTTTCCCTTGCACTTGACCGCTCTATAGAATTCCGGATATCATCAAAATTATACTTGGAAATTCCTACAAGATCTGCATGCCCCGGACGCGGAATAGTTATCTTTTCAACTTTCGCAAGTTTTTTATCCGGAGTCATTTTATCAACCCAATTATCCCAGTCCCTGTTTTTTATTAGCAGGGATATGGGAGAGCCCAGAGTTTTTTGGAACCTGATACCCGAAAGGACTTCCGCTGTATCGGTTTCGATTTTCATTCTTAATCCCCTGCCGTAACCTGCCTGTCTTCGTTTCAGATGAAAGTTGATATAATCAATTTCAATTTTTAAATTAGAAGGAAATCCTTCTATAATTGTAGTCAGCGCTTTTCCGTGGGATTCACCCGCAGTAAGAAACCGTATCATTTAATCTCCGATGAATTATCCAGGCAAATATAAAAAAAACGCCCGAATGTTCGGGCGTTCATTTAAAATTATTTTATTTGATTCTACTAGGGAATTTCCAAACCAATAAACCTGCTGTTTCCCTTCTTATCTTTAACTTTTACGAGTACTGCCGAACCTTTTTTAGAAGCAACAATCTTTTTAAATTGATTAACATCCTTTACCGGCTGCCTGTCGGCTTCTGTAATTACCATATCTTTCCCAATCCCCTGACTCATTGCTTCGCCATATTCTGTTACATCGTTAACTATTATACCATCTGAAATCTTATAATCTGCTTTCTCCTGTTTAGTAGAATTCCGTATGCTCATACCGATATTATCAAGAGTAACAACACTTGATTTAGTATCATTATCGCTGCCCGATTCATCATTTTCCGAAACCGCTTCGTTTTTGCTGTCTTCAGCTCTTTCTTTTAAAGCGACTTTTCTTTCAATCTCTTTACCATTGCGGTATATTGTAAGATTTACAATTGTACCTGCAGTTTTAGTTGCAACGTAACTTTGTAATTCATTTGCCTGGTCAATAGGTTTGCCGTCAATTTTGAGAATAACATCACCGGGTTTAATATCTTCCTTAGATGCGGCGCCGTCCGGTACCAGTTCCTGAATAATAACACCATGCGGCTTATCCAGCCCGATTGCTTTAGCCGTGGCATCGTCTACAGGTTGTATTGAAACTCCGATGTACCCCCTTGTGATTTTACCATAAGCAATCAATTGCTTTGAAACTGATTTAACAAGGCTGATAGGTATTGCAAAGCCATAACCGATATAGCTGCCCGTAGGGGTTGCTATTGCAGCATTAACTCCGATAACCGCACCCGATAAATCAACTAAAGCTCCGCCGCTATTACCCGGATTTATCACTGCATCAGTTTGTATAAAATCTTCAACACCGTATCTATTCTCATTATTATTTATCAGGTTTAAGCTTCCCCTTCCAAGCGCGCTGACAATACCGGCCGTTACAGTAGAAGTAAATCCAAGTGGATTTCCAATTGCCATAACCCATTGGCCGACTTTTAAACTGTCTGAATCACCTAAATAAGCAACCGGTAAATCATGAGCGTTAATTTTAATAACGGCAATATCTGTTTGCGGATCGGTACCTATAACTTTAGCTATAAAGTTCCTGTTATCGGAGAGTCCGACTTTTACAGAGGTTGCTTTATTTACAACGTGATTATTTGTTACAATATAACCGTCGGATGTTATTATAATCCCGCTTCCTGATCCTTCTTCTTCCTTTGGCATTTCCTGGAATGGATTGAAAAAGAAATTGCCGTGCGGATTTTCTGTTTTAGCAACAACAGTTATCTGAACAACTTCTGGAGTAACATCCTTTGCCACTTCAATAAAAGCTTTACTGAAGGATGTTGCATCTGCATTTAAATCTACCGGCGGCATTGCAGCGCCGAGTTTAATATCTGCAAATCCAGGCCTGACTAATCCAAATCCTGATACCAGTACAGCCCCAAAAACAATTCCAACTATTACCAATAATATCGCACCCCATAAACTTTTTGATTTCATATTAACTCCTCCGGTTTATTCCTTTTTTATATCATTATTAAAGCAAAATATTGTTTCATTTATATATCTGGAAAGATTGAATTCCTTTAAAATCGGGTATATGAAATTTCAGATACCTTTCTAAAAATACTATGGCTCTTTCCGCTGCGGCCATATTCACTAATTCTATTTTTTTACTGTATTTTAGACAGTTTAAGTAGCTAAAAAGTTCCTGATTTATAGAAAAAAAATCTACGTGAGTATGGCGGCAATCACTACACAAAATACCTAATTCAAAATTATGCGACAATTCCATATTTTCAAGGTTTGTTCTACCGCATACAGCACATTTTTCAAACTGAAGTTCATACCCGAGTTCAGATAGAAAGAAAATAAAAAATCTGGCAAATAGGACTATGGGATGTTCGGTATTAGAATTAATTAAAGTTAATATTCTAATAACACCCTTAAATAATCTATCATTTACTTCGTGTTCAACTGTAAGGTTTTTTAAAAGTTCTAAAATAGCTTGTGAATATTTTAATTTATCAAGATCTTCCTTAATAGCTGAATAAAAGTTTATTAAATCCGCACTGGAAATTATTTGAAGTTCACGCGTATCTTTTTTATAAAAAACAACCTGGATATGATTAAGCGGATCCACCATCATACCCATTTTTGATTTAGAACTCCTGCCCCCTTTTATAATAGCAGAAATTTTACCAAAATCTTTCGTATATAGTGAAACTATTTTGCTTGTATCGCCATAGTCCATTTTAGTTAAGACCATAGCCTCGGTCTTAATTATTTCGCTCATTGTATAAAATTATATGGGAAAAAATGAATTTTCTCTTCGGTAATAATACCTGAGATAAGATGAGAAGGTGTAACATCAAATGAGGGACAAAATGCCTGATAGCTATCAGGTGTTACAGGAGTTCCATTTAAAGTTAAAATTTCACTTTTATTTCTGAATTCAATTTCTATCTCGTCTCCGGTTGCAATTTCTCTATCAATAGTCGTGGTTGGAGCAGCAATATAAAAAGGTATATTATGATAATTACACAGGATTGCTAAATTATACGTACCTATTTTATTGGCAGAATCTCCATTCAGAGCAATACGGTCGGCACCGGTAATAACTAAATCGATTTTATTCTGCTTCATAAGAACGGCTGCCATAGAATCGGTTTGGAGAGCGAAAGGAATTCCACATTTTTCCAATTCAAATGCGGTAAGCCGTGAACCCTGAAGTAAAGGTCTCGTTTCATCTGCATAAACAAATTCAATCAATCCTTTTTCAAAACCTTTTTTAATTACACTGAATGCAGTTCCATCGCCGCCGGTAGCCAGTTTGCCGGTATTACAGTGGGTTAATACGGTTGATTTTTTTTTAAAAATCATTAATCCGTTTTCACCGATCTTGCAGCATTTATCAATGTCTTCCTGGTGAATTTTTTTTGCTTCTAAAAGGAGAATTTGATAGATATCTGCCGAGTTTTTATTCTCGTTAAATATTTTTTTTACGCGGTTTAAAGCATTAAATAAATTTACCGCAGTCGGGCGGGTTCTTTTTATTCTTTCAAAAGCGATATCAAAGTTAATTTGACTATTCTGAAGATCATTATTTTTTTGTGAGAGCGCTAAAGAGTACGCTGCGGTTATCCCGATTAAAGGTGCGCCTCGTACTTCCAATTTTTCAATGGCTTCGGCAATCCTCTGAATGTTATCTGTACCAATATAAATTTCTTCAAAAGGAAGTTTAGTCTGATCTAAAAAGACAATTTTATCATCCTGAAATTTAATTGAAAAATACTCTCCGCTCATTTGGAACTACCAGCCGTTAAATTAAAAGCCATTATTCTTTTTCATCGAACCTGGAGAGATTCAGGAATTCCCTGTACCTGTCATGGACACGAAGATATTGTAAATTCTCAAATCCCTGTGTACTAAATTTTTCAACGCAGAATGAAGCCATTGCGCTTCCATAGATAACCGCGCGTTTCATATTTTCAGAACTTAAATCCTGAGTTTTATGAAGGTAACCAATGAATCCGCCAGCAAAAGTATCACCTGCACCGGTAGGATCATAAATCATTTCCATAGGATAAGCAGGAGCAGAAAAAACCAATTCATCAGTAAAAAGAAGAGCTCCATGTTCACCTTTTTTAATTATTAAAATTTCAGGACCCATAGCACGGATAATTTTCCATGCTTTAATCAGGTTGGGCTCTTTGGCAAGAAGACGCGCTTCAGAATCGTTAATTATAAGCACATTAACGCGTTTTAACAGTTCCATCAACGTATCCTTTTTCCCTTCAATCCAATAATTCATCGTATCACCGACAACAAAATGGGGATCTTCCATTTGATCTAAAACTTTCAACTGCAGGCTTGGATCAATATTACCAAGGCAGATAAATTTTGCTTTTTTGAATTTATCCGGAACAATAGGATCAAATTTTTCAAATACATTAAGTTCCGTTAAAAGAGTATCGCGAACATTCAGATCGTAATGATATTTACCTGCCCAGCGAAAAGTTTTACCGCCTTTTACAACCTGTAATCCTTCAAGATCAATATTATGATTTTCCAGGAGACTAATGTACTCCTTGGGAAAATCTTCGCCCACAACACCAACTAAATATAGAGGCCCGCTAAAATAACTTGCCGCCAGTGAAATATATGTTGCAGATCCCCCCAAAGCATTATCAACTTTATCAAATGGCGTTGCAACACTATCCAAACCTAATGAACCTACTACTAATAATCCCAATTTTGCTCCTGATATTTTATGGAAAATCCGTTCTTAAAAATATATAAATCGCCCCTTAAACCATAATAAATAATCAGTTTTTTTTCTAATTGCAGGGCGAACAGATATGTTCGCCTGTTTTTTCCTTTTTGTTGACTGGTCGGGCATATCTGCCCGGCTTACAATTGAATTTCGACAAAATTCAGGAAACTTATTTCTTTAGTAAAATATTCCCGAATTATCTCAACTGACTGCCTCTGGCCCGCCCATGCCAGCATTCTTTTTGCTTTTTCAGGATTTACCCATTTATATTCCGAATGCTCATTACTTATTATTACTTTAGATTTTGAATCAACTAATGCAGCAAAAACCGGGAGTAAAGAGATATAATCTTTTTCAGGATAATAAAATGAATTTACATTAGGCGCTACCCAAAATTTATCAGGAATCAGACCCGTCTCTTCCTTTATTTCTCTAAGAGCAGTTTGATATGCTTTCTCATTCACTTGTATTTTCCCCGATACCATTTGCCAGAGACCGGGATAAATTTCAGTTTCGGATCTTTTCAATAATAAAAATTCTATGCCGTTTTTAGTTTTCCTAAAAATATGAGCTTCTATGAGATTTGTAATTATTTTAGCCATTTTAAAACCAATATTTTCTAATTTATTTTTTTATTATTTACTAAAATTTTATTGCACTATTCCGGAGAAACTCCTGTTTTTTAATTTTAAATTCTTTCGTTCGTATTTTTACAATCAAAAATACGCTCTGACTTCGGCCTTGGCCGTATGAACCGCCTGCGAAGCGGCCTGAAGTCTTCCGGTATAACTTAATGTTGACTGTAAATTAGCAGATAGTTTATAATCAAAATTAAGACCCCAATAAAAGTTTTTACCTATTAAATTACTTTCCGTCATTTCAAATGGTATATAGTTAGTTGTATTATTAAGGACAAGTTCATCTCTTTCAAATTGAATTTTTAATCTTCCGGTCCCGGCAAAAGAATAAATAAAACTTAAAGTTTGAGAGTTCAAATTAATTATTGTTGGATTGACAGGCAGGTCATCTTGTTTCTGTCCCGTACTTAATTTAAAAGCAAACTCATACTCCTGCACAGGATGATAAGAAAAATTTGAAGTAATTATGTTACTTTTAATTTCCCTTTTATCTATTGATGTAACAGGTGCTCCTAAGTTATCTGTCCCGTTTACAATATCTGTTTGATTGCTGATTTCTTTAATCAATTTAATGTTTAATCTAATGCTTCTTTCCCTGGTGTAAGCACTTTCAAGACCGCTGCTATATTGATTTAAACTTTTTGTCTGGTTATAGCGAATACGGGAAGAAAATTCAGGATCATTTTCAAATAGAAACAAGTCATGCTGAAAATAATTTGTGCCATTAATTGTCTTTGCGGGATTCTGAAAATCAGAGAAATCTAATAAATAAATTTTTGCATAATCCTGCTCTTGTGTGTTTTCTTCAACTTTCCATTGAATTTCTGAAGTAAAAGGTTTTAATATTCCACCCAATAGAGAATTTTTATCAGCCATTTCCCTATAATTCAGCCTCCAATGCGAACTTGTTTTAAGATCAATTACTGGATAAAGTTGAGCCGTAGGTATCGTAACCATAACATAGTTGCCGTCATAAAGAGTTTGTTGAAAATCATTTACATCCAAAAGGCCATCATGATTTAAATCGCCAAGATAGATATAATTTCCTGCACCCTGGGCAACTTTAACAAATACCTGCTGCAGTTTTGCTGATTTTTGCGTTGATACCTGATAATAAAAATCTCCTGAAATAGGACTCCAAAAATTAAACCGTGATTGAGAATTTACAAGAATTGTTTGGCTGTTAAGATAACCTTCATTTTTAAATGCTTCTTCATAGTCTTTATTAACAATAGTAATAGTTAATGTTGAATTTACCGCTTTAATACCATTATATGTCAGCACCAAATTTTCACCGGTAGACGTTGACTGTTTCATCATGACACCGTTTAACGGCAGGTAATCGTCCCTCAGAGTATATTTTACAGTAAGTTTAATACCGTAAAAATCAAGTAGATTTAAATATGGATCTATTTCATAATATTTTAAACTTGTGGAAAGGAGGGTATCTGTATTACTTTGAGTATCAAGTTTATCTTCCGCAAGGAAATCAAATCCCGGTTTAAAAATGCCTACAGAATAATAACCTGAACCTTTTTGCCTTAACCAGCTGCTTTGATAAGTTGAATCATCCGAGGATACATAATCAAGATTATAATTAAATGAATAATTTTTGCCGGATAAATTCACGGTATTATTAAACCGGCTTGAGCTAAAATCTTCACCGCGTTTTAATGAAGAATAAGTAGAACTGATATTTAATTCATTAACCGGAATTAATGTAAGGTTAAATTCACGCAGCTCTTCATTTTCCGCAGAAGCGGTATCAGAAATATTATAATCACGGTCATATTCAATAGAATCAATCCTGTCAAGTGAGGTAAATGTACTTTCAATATAGCGGTCTTTATAAGAGAATCCAATTTGGCCGAGATTTAAGTTTCCAATTTCAACATTTCCCGGATCCATTTTAAAAAACAAATTTCTTGCATAACCGCCGTCATCTTTCTGATCGAGAGATGAAAAAGTATTTTGGTTCCATAAACTTCCGGCAAGTTCAATTTGGAGGCTCATACCTTTTTCCAGCTTATAATTCAGTGAAAGATCCGCAAGCTGTTTAGATTCGGGCATGGGCAGGAATATAATCGGAGCATAACTCCCCTGGTCTATACCCACAAACTTAAAGTCTCCAATACTTATATTGATATAATCCCCGTTCCCCTGTCCCACATAACTAAATGTAACGGTATAAACTGAATTTGTGTTTCCGGGATTATAAAGATAATAAATGTAATTCTTATTATTGATTAGTGTATCAACGGCCTGGTAGGTACCCTGAACTACTCCCTCCGAATCTGCAGTTGCCAGAGCAACACCTGATTTAGTTGCTTTGAACCTGTTATTTCCGGCAGCGGCCAGTATTGTCTTATCCGAATCAGAAAGAGAGACATCAATGGGAGAAGATTTATCATCGCCTTCCTGCAGGTATTGAAAATTAATACCCAAATTATTATTCATTAATTCAGATTGAATTCCTGCACCAAAAAAATTTCTGGTATATTGCATATCTGTATACTGAAAATCTACTGTAATCCTGCTTGCTGAAGTGATTAGTTTATTGGTGGTAAAAGTAATCTGGGCGTTTGTGTAATCAACTGTATAATCATTCCTTTCACCTCTTTTAACCTGGATACCGTCTACATAAACATTTTCGGTTCCTGCAATTATAATGATACTATTTTCACCATTAGCACCGTATAATTGGTATGGCCCCTGAACACCGTCTGATCCGGTAAATTGACTTGTTGTAAACTTTCCTTTGGCAGTAGCAACTGCAACGTAACCTTTTTGTCCATCGTAATTAAATTCTGCCATTAGTCCTTCTAATTTTCGGGTAATCAAACCAAACTCGCCTGAATTCTCATGGAGATCATAATCACCAAATGTAGCAGTAACATTTGGATGTTTCACCTGAATAAAGACTTTATCCAATTCATCAAGAGTGGCTGTATTGCCCTCCGGCTGAATTGGAGTATTATCATCAGTAATTGAAGCAATAACATCAATATCATTTGATAATTTGCCTGATATTTGCAATCGCAGTCCGCTGGTTAGGGTTAAGTCCTGGGTTGTTCCTACGGTAAATCCTCTTACAAGTGTTCCACTTTTTTCTATATTACTGCCAAATATAGCCTCTGAAGATAATGGATTGCTTTCATCTTTAGCAATCCTTAAGGTGTCTCCGGACTTAGATTCAAATTTATACACAATGCTCCGGTTTTCATATTCTTTTTTAATTGAAAGATTTACAGCAAGATAGGTAACGGTTATAGTATCAAATACTGAATAATGAATTGAATCTGCTAATTTAAAAGAAGCTGTTGAATAATAAACAATAAAATTGTTTTTATTTAATAATTTGCCGTTTACTTTTATTGTTTCAGTGAAAGGAATAATGGCGGGTTGGGAAAGTTTATATAAATTTTGAAAATTCACATGTATAGTATCCGTAACAATGCCCGTATAATATTTTTGCTGAGCAAAGATTGAAGACTGCAGAATGATTAATGCTGTAATCCAAAAAAGGGAATAATATTTTATTGTCAAACTATGAAATTAGTTTTGTGAAGTCCAAATCTAAATGTACATATATCTTTATTCAAGTCTATAAAAAACAATCTAACTGATTATATCATTTATAACTTCTGAAAAAAGAAGGCTGGCTTAGTAATTGGCACAAATTAATTAGTAAATTCTATCGTTTTGGATACATCAACCTGATTCCGGATATATTTCCAAAATGGTTTGGCAGGTCAATATTTATCAATTACCTAATCAAATTAATCAGTGTTGTAATTAATAATTACCTATTTGAAGCAGCAGACAAAAGTTATTCGTATCTAAGTGCTTCAATCGGATCCAGATTGGCTGCTTTATAAGCCGGATAAGTTCCAAAAATAACTCCAACAAATAAGCACATTGATAAACCAATGAGTATCCATTCATATGGAATAACGGCATCAGCAGCTAAAAAAGAACCGGCGATATTTCCCACTCCAACCCCCAGGATTATTCCGATAAATCCGCCAATCAGGCATAGAATGACTGCCTCAATTAAGAACTGCATTAGAATATTTTTTTTCTTAGCACCCACAGCTTTTCGGATACCTATTTCTCGGGTCCGTTCGGTTACGGAAACAAGCATGATGTTCATAATTCCAACTCCGGCTGCAAGAAGAGCTATAATAGATATAACCATTGCACCGATTTTTACTCCGCCGGTAATATTATTTATTTGAGACATAATCGATTCATTACTGAAAATTTCGAAGTCATTGTCTTTGCCGGGAGGTACTTTTCTAATTGTCCTTAAATAGCCAATAGCTTCATCCATATTTTCCTGGTAATCCATATCAGAATAGGACTGCACTGTAATACTTACAGTTTCATTTTGTGAACCATAGAAAGATTGATATGTACTTATAGGAATTATAACAAAATTATCCCTGCTTTGTCCGAAAATAGGCGGACGCTGTTCCATTAATCCGATTATTTTTACAGGTTGATTATCTATTCTAATCTCTTGTCCT
>Ga0181529_10006443_pt1 | contig 11938 bp, 12 predicted proteins | sample PEATcosm2014_Bin_36_FD_119763 | JGI IMG/M metagenome (GOLD analysis project Ga0181529, IMG submission 119763) | Peatland microbial communities from MTU Mesocosm Facility, Houghton, MI, USA - PEATcosm2014_Bin10_30_metaG | ecosystem: Environmental > Terrestrial > Soil > Wetlands > Peat | place... | reverse complement strand
GTCGAGCGAGGCCTCGACGAGGTCGCGCGTCGTGCCGGGGATCGGCGACACGATCGACACGTCGCGACGCGCCAGCGCGTTCATCAGCGTCGATTTGCCGACGTTGGGCGGGCCGGCGATGACGACCGAAAAGCCCTCGCGCAGCCGCTCGCCGGCGGTCGCGCCGGCGAGCGCGGCCCGCGTCCGCGCCGCCGCCTTGGCGACGATCGCGCGCGCCTGGTCGAGCGACAAAGCGTCGGCGTCTTCGACGTCGGAAAAGTCGATCTGCGCCTCGATCAGCGCCATCGCCTCGGCGAGCAGCGCGCGGATCGCCTCGGCGTCGCGGCTCAGCGCGCCGCCGGCGATTCGCACCGCCTGCCGGCGCTGCGCCTCGGTCTCGGCGTCGACGAGGTCGGCGAGGCCCTCGACCTCGGCGAGGTCGAGCTTGCCGTTCTCGTACGCGCGCCAGGCGAATTCGCCCGCTTCCGCCGGGCGCAGGCCGGGCAGGCGCGCCAGCGCGGCGACGAGCCCGGCGACGGTCGCGCGGCCGCCGGTCGCCTGCAGCTCCGCCATCTCCTCGCCGGTGAAGCTTTTCGGCGCGACGAAGCGGACGACCAGCGCCCGGTCGAGCGGTTCGCCGCTGGCGGGATCGCGCAGGGTCGCCAGCGTCGCGATGCGGTCGGGGAACGCCTTGCCGGGCGCCAGCGCCGCCAGCGCCGCCGCGCAGCGCGGGCCGGAAACGCGGATGACGGCGATCGCCGCGCGTCCCGCGCCCGAGGCGGGCGCGAAGATGGTGTCGCGCGAAGCGGGAAGGAAGGGCGCGCCGGCCATGACCGCGAGATCCTCTGCGCGCCGAGGCGGCGCGTCGCGCCTTCTATAATGCACACGACGAATTGCGTCGCCGCCGATTGCGTTGCGCCGACAATCTCGCCAAATGCAGGCATAGCGCATTCGCGGAGCAAGCCGATGCTGGTCGACGGGCGATGGAGCGGCGATTGGCAGCCGGTGCAGGCCAAGGACGCCAAGGGCGGCTTCGTCCGCCAGACGTCGTCGTTCCGCAATTGGGTGACGCCGGACGGAAGCCGCGGCCCGACGGGCGAAGCCGGCTTCGCCGCCGAGGCGGGCCGCTACCATCTCTATGTCGCGCTGATCTGTCCGTGGGCGTCGCGCACGCTGATCGCGCGGCGGTTGAAAGGGCTCGAGGGCGCCGTCGCCGTCACAGTCGTCGACCCGGTGATGACGGGGCAGGGCTGGCGCTTCGGCGACTATCCCGGTTCGGGCCCCGATCTCGTCAACGGCGCGACCTACCTGCACGAGATCTACACGCGCGCCGACCCGCATTACACCGGCCGCGCGACGGTGCCGGTGTTGTGGGACCGGGCGAAGCGGACGATCGTCAACAACGAATCGGCCGACATCGTCAGGATGTTCAACGCCGGCTTCGGCGCGCTCGCCGATTCCTCTCTTGACCTATATCCATCTGATATTGCTTGCGAAATAGATGCGCTCAACGACCAGATGTACGACGGGCTCAACAACGGCGTCTATCGCGCCGGCTTCGCGACCACCCAAATCGCCTACGAAGACGCGTTCAAACAGGTGTTCGCAACGCTCGACGGGCTCGAAGCGCGCCTCGCCGACGGACGACGCTTCCTGTTCGGCGACCGCTTCACCGAATCCGACATCCGCGCTTTCGTCACCCTTGTGCGCTTCGACGTCGCCTATCACGGCGTGTTCAAATGCAACCGCAAGCGCATCGTCGATTACCCGGCGCTGCAGGCCTATTTGCTGCGTGTCCTCGACTGGCGCGGGATTCGCGAGACGGTGTCGATCGACCACATCAAGCGCGGCTATTATGCGATCAAGTCGCTCAACCCCAACGGGATCGTTCCGCTCGGGCCGGACATTGCGGGATTGACCGATCGCGCCTGAGTTCGCCGCGCTTACTTGTAGGGCGGCGTGCAGACGACGTACTGGTCGGCGACGACGTCGTGGTCGCCCTGCTTCTCGCGCTGGAAGTAGAGATAGCAGATGCTCAGCGCGCCGGTGCGGTAGTCGACGCGGAACACGCCGCCCTCCTGCTCGTGGCGCGTCGCGACGAGCCCGTAGTCGCCCGGCTCCTGCTTGGTCGCGCCGTCGCCGCTGCGGTAGCACACGGTGACGCCGAACGCGCCCGGCTCGATGTCGGTCTTGCCCGGATTGTGGGCGTATTGGCAGGCGATGACGTCGCCGGTCAGCTTGTCGAGCCGATAGACCAGCGACAGGTTGATCTGCGGGGCCGCGAGGAACTCGAACTGCGGCGCCGCCGCGGCGGCGCCGATCGCCGCAACGAAGGCGGCAAGAAGGAAGAGCATGCGTCGCATCGCCGGGCCTCGCGCTGGAAGCGAATCATCGGCGCGAGTGTAGATGGCGTCGCGACGCGAGGGAATCGCCGCCGCGCCCTGCTTCCCTTGGTTCGAGACGATCGGGAGACAATTTAGCAACGCGATTTGGCTCACCCGCCGCTCTCCTCGTCGTTCGAGACGCGTCGCTTCGCGCCGCTCCTCACGATGAGGGGATCGGGAGATAACGGAGAATCCCGGCTTGCCTCACCCCCCAACCTCATCCTGAGCCGCCCGCGGAGCGGGCGAGTCGAAGGACGAGGGCGTGAGGCTGGTCAGTCGGTCAGCACGTCCTTCGACGCGACGGTCGAATCGGCGTTGAGGCGGTAGACCAGCGGCACGCCGGTCGCCAGCTCCATGGTCGGAATCGTCTTCGGCGTCAGGCGGTCGAGCACCATCACCAGCGCGCGCAGGCTGTTGCCGTGGGCGGCGACCAGCACGCGCTTGCCGCCGAGCACCGCCGGCAGGATGTTCTGGCAGTAATAGGGCAGCGTGCGCGCCACCGTGTCCTTGAGGCTCTCGCCGCCGGGCGGCGGCACGTCGTAGCTGCGCCGCCACAGGTGGACCTGCTCCTCGCCCCACTTCTTGCGCGCGTCGTCCTTGTTGAGACCGCACAGGTCGCCGTAGTCGCGCTCGTTGAGCGCCTGGTCGCGCGTCTCCGGCAGGCCGGTTTGGCCGAGCTCGGCGAGCGTCAGCGCCAGCGTGTGCTGGGCGCGAGTCAGCGCCGACGTGAAGGCGACGTCGAACTGCAGGCCTCGCGCTTTCAGCCGCCGTCCCGCGTTCTTCGCTTCTTCGACGCCGAGCGGCGTGAGATCGGGGTCGCGCCAGCCGGTGAACAGGTTCTTGAGGTTCCACTCGCTTTGGCCGTGGCGCAGCAGCACGAGCAGACGTTCCGATTGCGGCATGAGTAAATTTCTCCAAGGCGGGGCGCGGGGTTCAAAGCACGATCCGCCGCCCTCGACAATCGCAAAAATCGCGCGCCCGCATTGCGCCCGCTCAACGGCTCCCCGCCGGCTGGCGATGGGCGACCGGCGCAAGACCGGGCGGCAGCGCCAACGCTTCGCGCCGCGCCAGCCGCCGGACGCCGACCGGGCGGTAAAGCTGTTTGGTCGCCTCGACGATCAAGACGCCGGCGAAAGGCAGGCCGATCGCCGCGCCGACACGCTCGATCGCCGGCGCCGAATTGAGAAAGAACCGCCGACGGAACGGCGGCGCATAGAGCGCCTCGCCCCAGAAGATCGGCGAGAACAGCGCCTCGCGCATCAGCTCGCGCAACTGCGTGCGCGAATAGGGCTGGCCCTGGCCGAACGGGTTGCCGTCGACCCGCGCCCAAACGCCGCGGCGCGACGGCACGACGAACATCGCCCGCCCGCCCGGCGCCAGCACGCGTCCGACTTCCTCCAGCACGCCGCCGGGATGCTCGGCGGTCTCCAACCCGTGGACGACCAACGCGCGGTCGATCGAAGCGTCGGGCAGCGGCAGCATGTCGAGTTCGACCAGCGCCGCCGCGGCGCGTCCCTGCGCCGGCCAGCGCGCGACGCCGACTTCGGCCGGCATGAACGCCAGCGTGCGCTGGGCCTGATCGCGAAACCGCTCCAGCAGCGGTCCGGCGAAGCCGAGGCCGAGAATCGACAGACCGCGGCAATCGTCCCAGCGCGAGCGCAGCACGCGGCCGATCAGGCGACGCGTGACGTCGCCCAACGGAGAAGCATAGAAAGCGACGAGGTCGTTGACGTCGAGCGGCATGGTTGGCTAGGCCTGTCGGCGAGCGCGGCGAATGTGGACCTTTCAACGCCGCGGCGCAAACGCCGCCTCGCGGCGGAAACCAATGAGGCGGCCATGAGCACCCATGTGCGTCAGTTTCTCTGCCTGAAAGACAACTACGGCGTCCTGGTCCACGATTCGGCGACCGGCGCGACCGCGTCGATCGACGCCCCGGACGGCGAGGCGGTCATCGCCGCGGCCGAGGCGGCGGGCTGGACGCTCACCGACGCGCTGGTCACCCATCACCACGCCGACCACGTCCAGGGCCTGCCGGCGTTGCGCGCCCGCTATCCCAATCTGAGGGTTTCCGCTCCGGCCAAGGAGGCGGCGCGCATCGGCGGCGTCGACCGCCCGCTGTCCGAAGGCGACTACGCGCGCGTCGGCCGGCTCGCCGCCAAGGTCATCGAGACGCCCGGCCACACCGCCGGCCACATCGTCTACTGGTTCGAGGAGGAGGAGATCGCCTTCGTCGGCGACACCTTGTTCGCGCTCGGCTGCGGCCGGGTGTTCGAGACGCCGCCGGCGGTGATGTGGGGATCGCTGTTGAAGCTGGCGTCGCTGCCCGGCTCGACCGAGGTCTATTGCGGCCACGAATACACCGAGGCGAACGCGCGCTTCGCTCTGACCATCGAGCCCGACAACGCCGTGCTCGAGGCGCGCGCCGGCGAAATCGCGACGCTGCGCGCCGCCGGCAAGCCGACGTTGCCGACCACCATCGCCGCCGAGCTGGCGACCAATCCGTTCCTGCGCGCCGAAGAGCCGACGGTGCAGGCGGCGATCGGCATGCCGGGCGCCGATCCGGCGGCCGCCTTCGCCGAGATCCGCGGCCGCAAGGATCGCTTCTGAACCGCAGGCCGGATTTGGTTGCCGAAACGTTAAACGGAAACTTCGCCTTAACCGATCGCCGCTAGGTTTCCTCGGCGCAGCGGAGATCGGGCGGGCGATGGATCGGCTGAACGAAACGGACGGCTCGGGCGCGAGCGACGCATCGCCGCGGGCGGGAAACGAATCGCGCGAGGTCGGCGTCGCCGACGCGTCCGCGCTTGATCCGCGCTCGACCCTCAATCGGCTGCGCGCCGTCGTCTACGACTGGGATATCGTCAGCGACCGCTTGACCTGGGGTCCCAACGCCGCCGAGACGCTCGCCGCGCTGCCGTCGAGCGCGCTGGCGACCGGCGCCGGCTTCGCCGAACTGGTGACCGCCGACTCGCCGTCGTCGCGCTATCTGGCGATCCACGAATCGAGCAGCGCCGACGGCGTCGACGGCGCGCCCTATCGCGCCGTCTATCGGCTGGCGACGTCCGGCGGCGTCTGCGTCGTCGAGGATCTGGGCAGGTGGACCGCCGACGCGAACGGCCGTCCGGCGCGCGCCCATGGGCTGATGCGAATTGTCGCCGAGGATGAAACGCCGAGCGTCGGCGAAGCCGCCGGGCTGCCGGAGCGGCGCGCCTTCGCCCACGCCCTCGAAGCGCGTCTTGGCGAGACGCGCCCGGGCGACGCCGGTTTTTCGGCGGCGATCGTCGGGCTCGAAAATCTCGGCGAGCTCAACAGCCGCTACGGCTACCAGGCGGCCGACGAGGCGATCGCGACCGTCGGACGCCGCCTCGCCGCCAATGTTCGCGCCGTCGACGTCGTCGCCCATCTCGCCGGCGGCAAGTTCGCCGCGCTGCTGTCGGCTGGCGCAGAGGAGCCGTTGGCGATCGCCGCCGCGCGCCTGATGCAGCGCGTGTCGGCGGAGCCGATCGTCACGTCGGCAGGGTCCTTGCGCGTCGGCGTGCGCGTCGGCGCCGTCCTGGCGCCGCGCCATGGGCGCAGCGCCTGTCGCCTGTTGCAGCACGCCGAAGAAGCGTTCCAAATGGCGGCCGGCGAACCGCGCCGTTTCGCGCTCTACACGCCCGGCCAGGCGATCAGCGACGCGCGCCGGCGCGAGACGGCGGTGGCCGACGAGATCCTCGCCGCGCTCAATCAGCGCCGCGTCCTGGTCGCCTACCAGCCGGTGGTCGCCGCCGCCGACGGGCGGGTCGCGTTCTATGAGGCGCTGCTGCGCGTCCGGCGGGAGGACGGCGAAATCGTCGGCCCAGCCGAATATCTCCCGGTCGCCGAAAAGGCGGGGCTGATCGACCAGATCGATCAGCGCATGCTCGAGCTGGCGCTCGACCGCCTCGTCGCCGAGCCGGACTTGCGCGTTTCGGTCAATTTTTCCGTCGCCACCCTGCGTTCGCCGGGTTGGCTCGACCGGCTCAAATCCATGCTCGGCGCCCATCCTGGCGCGGCGTCGCGGTTGATCGTCGAGGTCGTCGAAACGCTGGCGCTCGAGCCGGTCGACGAGATCGAGCGCCTGCTCGCGGCGATGAAGGCGCTCGGACTGAAGATCGCGATCGATGACTTCGGCGCCGGCCACACCTCGTTCCGCAACCTGCGCCGGCTGGGGATCGACATCGTCAAGATCGACGGCGCCTTCGTCCAGAACGTCGCCTGCTCGCTCGACGATCGCGTCTTTGTCCGCAGCCTCGCCGACCTCGCGCGTCATCTCGGCCTGACGACGGTCGCCGAATGGGTCGAGGACGAGGAAGCGCGGCGATTGCTGCGCGATTGGGGCGTCGACCTGCTGCAGGGCCAGCTCGTCGGTCGTCCGGAGATCTACGAGCCGGCCACGGTCTCGCCGCCCGCGCCGCCCGCGCGCGTCGCCAGCTGAGACGTCAGCTTTCGGGCTTGTCGGTCAGGCTGTCGAGCCGGCGGCGCATTTCCATCAGTTGGGTGCGCAGCTCGTCGATCTCGGGCTTGTTGGCCGGCGCGGCTTCGCTCTTGGCCGGCTCGGCCGCCGCGGCGCCGTTCGGCGGCGCCGGCTTCGCGCCGGCGAACGGCGAGAACAGTCCGAGCGCCTGGTGGAAGGCGGCGAGGTTCTTGCGCGTAATGTCCTGCAGCGCGCCGAACGAGGCGGGCGCGAACGGCCCCTGGCCGAAGGCGCGCGTCGCCGCCTCGCGGATCGCCTTGGTTTCGCCGCTGAACTGGTCGATCGAATATTCGAGATAGCTCGGCAGGAACGCCTGCACGCTGTCGCCGTAGAAGCGGATGAGCTGGCGCAGGAAGGTGATCGGCAGCAGCGATTGGCCCGCGATTCCCTCCTGTTCGAAGATGATCTGGGTCAGGACCGAGCGGGTGATGTCCTCGTTCGTCTTGGCGTCGTAGACGACGAAATCCTCGCCGGTTTTGACCATTTTGGCGAGATCGGCGAGCGTCACGTAGGCGCTTGACGCGGTGTTGTAGAGGCGGCGGTTGGCGTATTTTTTGATCGTGATCGGTGCGCTGGGATTCGTCATCGTTGACCGTCTCGACGCTACGCTTCGCCATGGCTCGGGCGCCCTCAAGATAGGCCCTTTTTTGCGCTGCCGGAACAGTTTTTTGCACCGCAATGCGACGTCCAAAGGGCCAATGAGCGCGCTTTTCGCCGCTTCGCCCGCCCCGCGGGTCGAGCGCGCTTCGACTTAGTGGCTACTGGCGTCGCCACAATTGCTTGGCTAGAAGACCAGCGACCGGCGCTCCGCCTTTCGGCGGCGGAAGCGCCGGCTCTGCGTCTCAGGGAGAACCGCGCCATGCCCGCATCCGAGATCGTCATCGTCAGCGCCAAGCGCACGGCGGTCGGCTCCTTCAACGGCGCTTTCGCCAACACGCCCGCCCACGAGCTCGGCGCGGTCGCGGTCAAAGCGGCGATCGAAGCGGCGGGGCTCGCGCCGGGCGACGTCGACGAGGTGATCCTCGGCCAGATCCTCGCCGCCGGCGAGGGCCAGAATCCGGCCCGCCAGGCGGCGATCAAGGCGGGCGTGCCGCAGGAAAAGACCGCTTTCGGCGTCAATCAATTGTGCGGCAGCGGGCTGCGCGCGGTGGCGCTCGGGCTGCAGCAGATCGTCAGCGGCGACGCTCAGATCGTCGTCGCCGGCGGCCAGGAATCGATGTCGCTCGCGCCGCACGCCGCGCATCTGCGCGCCGGCGTCAAGATGGGCGAAATGAAGTTCGTCGACACCATGCTCAAGGACGGTCTGATCGACGCCTTCCACGGCTACCACATGGGAACGACGGCGGAGAACATCGCCGCCAAGTGGCAGATCAGCCGCGAGGAGCAGGACCATTTCGCCGTCGCCTCGCAGAACAAGGCGGAAGCGGCGCAGCGGGCCGGCCGCTTCAAGGACGAGATCGTCGCGGTGACCGTGCCGGGCCGCAAAGGCGACGTCGTCGTCGCCGACGACGAGTACATTCGCGCCGGCGCGACCTATGACGCCGTCGCCAAGCTCAGGCCCGCTTTCGCCAAGGACGGCACGGTGACGGCCGCCAACGCCTCGGGCGTCAACGACGGCGCGGCGGCGCTGGTGGTGATGAGCGCCGCCGAAGCCAAGCGCCGCGCTATTGCGCCGCTGGCGCGCATCGCCTCCTGGGCGACCGCCGGCGTCGACCCGGCGATCATGGGCAGCGGGCCGATCCCCGCCTCGCGCAAGGCGCTCGAGCGCGCCGGCTGGTCGGTCAACGACCTCGATCTCGTCGAAGCCAACGAAGCGTTCGCCGCCCAGGCGATCGCTGTCAACAAGGACCTCGGCTGGGATCCCGCGGTGGTCAACGTCAACGGCGGCGCGATCGCCATCGGCCATCCGATCGGCGCCTCCGGCGCGCGCGTGTTGGTGACGCTGCTGCACGAGATGGCGCGCCGCGACGCCAAGAAGGGCCTCGCTACATTGTGCATCGGCGGCGGCATGGGCATCGCGCTGACGGTCGAGCGCTGAACGCGCCGGCTGAAACAAGAAACGCGACGCGCCGTCGCTGCGCCGGCGCGGAGGAAACGGTCAGGGAGACGGGCGAATGAAGAGAGTGGCTGTCGTCACGGGGGGCACGCGCGGCATCGGCGCGGCGGCGTCGAAGGCGCTGGCCGACGCGGGCTACGCGGTCGCCGCGACCTATAGCGGCAACGAAGAAGCCGCGGCGCGCTTCCACGCCGAGACCGGCGTCGCCGTCTACAAGTGGGACGTCGGCGATTACGACGCTTGCGTCGCCGGCCTCGCCAAGGTCGCCGCCGATCTCGGTCCGGTCGACGTCGTGGTCAACAACGCCGGCATCGCCCGCGACGCCATGTTCCACCGCATGACGCTGGAACAATGGACCGAAGTCATCAACGTCAATCTCAATTCGCTGTTCAACATGACCCGCCCGGTGATCGAGGGCATGCGCGAGCGCGGCTTCGGCCGGATCGTCAACATCTCCTCGATCAACGGCCAGAAGGGCCAGATGGGGCAGACGAATTATTCCGCCTCGAAGGCGGGCGAAATCGGTTTCACCAAGGCGCTGGCGCTGGAGAACGCTGCGAAGGGGATCACCGTCAACACGATCTGCCCCGGCTACATCGCCACTGACATGACGGCGGCGGTGCCGACCGACGTGCTGGAGAAAGTGATCCTGCCGCAGATCCCGATGCGCCGGCTCGGCGCCTCCGAGGAAGTCGCGCGCTGCGTCGTCTTTCTCGCCGCCGACGAAGCCGGCTACATCACCGGCTCGACGCTGACGATCAACGGCGGGCAGTATTTGGCGTAACGCCAACCTCCATCGGTCTGGAACCGTCCTAGAGAGCAATCGCCTCGACGGCCTTGTTGGCGCTGAGCACGGCTTCGGCCGCCAAGAGAGGCATGTTCATCCCCTCGACGCGAACGGTCTGCACATCCGCGATACCGATGAAACCCAGGATTTGGCGCAGGTAAGGCTCGACAAAATCCCACGGCCGCCACGGGCCGTCGGTAAAGACGCCGCCCGAGGCCAGAACCAGGATCGCTCGCTTGTCTTTCGCCAGACCGAGGACGCCGCCGTCGGCGTAGCGGAAGGTCCGGCCTGGCCGCACCACGAGGTCGATCCAAGCCTTGAGGGCGGAGGGAACGCCGAAATTCCACATCGGCGTTGCGATTACGAGGAGATCGGACGCGAGAAGTTCGTCGGTCAGTCGATCCGATTGGCGCGCCGCCTCCTTCAACTGCTTCGCCTCGGCCGGGTCTTTTGTTGAAATGGCCCGGAGCGTGACGTCGTCGAGATGCGGCGGAGGCTCGGCGGTCAGGTCGCGGCGCACCAGCCTTGCGGACGGATAGAGGTCGGCAAGTCGGGCGGCGAGCGTATCGGCGACCGACCGACTCGCCGAGTCCTTGCCCCTCGGGCTCGCTTCAACCATCAGGATTTGCTTCATGGCGGCGTCTCTTGATTGTCTCGGTGAAGTCGACGCTTCAGCGCGCGCGCGCCGTCAAGGCGTTCCAGGCCGCAAGCGAGTCCATGTAGTCTCTCCAGCGTGAGATCTTTCGGTTTTCGATCTCTACAATCGAGCAAAACCGGTTATTGTACTTCACGCCGGTCGCGAGAATGGTCCCATGGACTTCGTATTCCATGACGACGACGCGACTGTCGTCCGTCTTGCGGACAATCAACGCATCGGCGGATTGCAGCGCGATGGCGTCGACATAGCCCCTGAACTGGGTCTTCAGGTCGCTCCGACCCTGGACGACGCGAGGCCAACCGGGGAAGTCGTAAAGGACCTCGTAAACGACGTCGTCGGCGACGACGTCGAAGAAATGCTCGCCGTCGACGAGGTCGCCCAGCGCCCCGCGAACCAGATTGAAGTAAGGGGCGGCGGGCTCGTAGGCGGCGTATTTCGCATCCGTCATTCTGCAGGCTCCATGCGCTTCGCGAGGTTGCTTACGAAAAGAGAGCCACATATAACTCGGAAGCCGCCTTCGTAGAAGAAGGCACTTTCAGATCAGTCGCTTACGCCGAGGTAAGTTATGACGAAACCGATCAAGGCGGGCCGCCTGGACCCTGCGGCGATCTGCCGAAGTTCAGACCCGCTGGCGGTGCGAGAACTGCTGACCAAGATCGGCGACAAGTGGACGATCTTCGTCATCTTGACGCTCGAGCTGCTTGGCGGACGCGCGCGATTCTCGGAACTCGAACGCGCCGTCCCGGGGATCTCGCAACGGATGTTGTCGTCGACGCTGAAGACTCTCGAACGTGACGGACTGGCGACCCGCGAGCTGTTTCCCGAAGTGCCGCCGCGCGTCGAATACGAGATTACCGACCTCGGAAAGAGCCTGCTGCGCCCGACCCAGGGACTGGTCGACTGGGCCAAAGCGAACTGGGAGCAGGTCAGAAAAGCGCAAGCTGTCTACGACGCGAGATAAGCGTTCGGGGACAGGATACGAATCGCCGCATTTCGTTTCTTCGTCCCCTCACGACGTCCGCCTCCCCCTTGGCTCGACGCTCTCTCCGCGCGCCGGCGCGGCGGAAAATTGTCGCGCAAGCGGCTGAAAACAAACCATCGCGCCGGAAAAATGGCGCCGTCCTCAGTCGGCTCCGGCCGCTTCCGCCGCGAGGCGCGCTTGTCGGCGCGGCCGGCGGCCGCGTCTACAAATGGGATCGCGCTAACGCGCTCCCTCCTCGAACGCCCGCTCCACATGGGCGACGACGTCGGCGATGATCGCGTTCACCGCGAAATCCTTCGGCGTGTAGACGGCGGCGACGCCCTCGGCGCGCAGGGCTTCGGCGTCGGCGGGCGGGATGATGCCGCCGACCACCACCGGCACGCGCGCCAAGCCCGCCGCCTTCATCAGCGCCAGCACTTCGCGCGTCATCGCCAGATGCGATCCCGACAGGATCGACAGGCCGATGCAATCGACGCCGTCGCGCGCGCGCGCGACGATGTCCTGCGGCGTCAGGCGGATGCCGTCGTAAATGACCTCCAGTCCGGCGTCGAGCGCGCGCGTCGCGATCTGCTCGGCGCCGTTGGAATGGCCGTCGAG
>Ga0181529_10006442_pt1 | contig 11938 bp, 10 predicted proteins | sample PEATcosm2014_Bin_36_FD_119763 | JGI IMG/M metagenome (GOLD analysis project Ga0181529, IMG submission 119763) | Peatland microbial communities from MTU Mesocosm Facility, Houghton, MI, USA - PEATcosm2014_Bin10_30_metaG | ecosystem: Environmental > Terrestrial > Soil > Wetlands > Peat | place... | reverse complement strand
TTTCCCTCCGGTGAACGCGGTAAAATAAACCGCCTCGGGCTCCATGCCGTCAAGCTTCGAATATACCGCGGATTTTTTTACATTCCCGGATGACAGCAATTTTATGCTTCCGCGGGCGGACTTAATATCCTTTGCCGCCTTTATCCACCTGGCCGGGGCCTTTAACCTTGCCAGAGCCGCGGGAGTCGGTGCTATTGAAAGAATTTTTAGCAGCTCGGTCTCGGTGGCTCCGTGCAATGCCCCGTATTTTTCCAGCTTCCTTAAAATGTTACCGCCATTCTTTTCAATATTTATCTCCGGATGAATCGCCCCCGTTATGCCGAGCCTTTCAAGGTTGTTCAGGGCCTTTATGGGATCCGGTTCCCTGAAGAAAAGCAGAAGTTCGTCGCGCAGCCTTTCGCCGGGAACGCAGTCGAAAGCTTTGGCCTTTACGGCTTTTTTCATGAGTCCGAATGTGCGCCTGTCCATTTTGAACCCGAACCGGCCCTCGAACCTTAAGCCCCTGAGTATCCTGGTCGGGTCGTCCATGAAACTGCGGTCGTGCAATGCCCTCAGCGCCTTTTTTTTGATGTCCCTTATTCCATGGAAAGGGTCGGATAATTCCCCCATGGTTTTCCTGTTTATGGATACCGCAGCGGCGTTTATGGTAAAATCCCTGCGGTAGAGGTCCCTTTCAAGGGTTGTGAATTTTATTTCGGGAAGCGAAGCCGTGCGGCCGTATGTCTCGGACCTGGCCGAGGTAAAATCAATCCCGCGGCCGTCCCTTAAAAACACCTTGCCTGTCCTGAATTTTTCAAAACCTTTCCAGGCTGCGCCGAGTGAATCGGCAAAATCCCTGGAAAACCCCGTGGCGTCGCCCTCGACGGTTATGTCGATGTCGCCGTCCTTACCGCCCAGGATGATGTCGCGCACAAGCCCTCCGACAAGGTATGCCTTAATGCCCGCGGCGTCGGCCATGCTGCCAGCTTTTTTCACAAGGGATAGGGCCGGCCGTTTTAACTTCGCGCCCAGGTTAATTTTCATCGCTTAATCCTTTATTTCCCTCTTTAAAACAAAAAATATTACCATGGCCACGGCCTGCAGCACCACCGTGAGCGCGCAAAGAACCGGGATCGACCTTTCATAAAGAAGCCCGGCTATATATCCGCCTGCAAGCAGCGCCAGCCCGTATGAAAAATTAAATATCCCGTAACCGGTCCCCCTCTTTTTTATCGGGGTGATGTCCGCGATGGCGGCTTTCATGATTGTCTCATGACCTCCCATTACTATCCCCCAGAGAAGCGCGGAAACGAGCGCAAGCGCCGGGCTCCTGGTAAACGCGAAGAAAGGTATTGCGGCCGACAGGATCGGCAGGGCTATGAGCGTGGCCAGCCCGGCTCCGTGGTGGCTGCTCTTTTCCTTTAGTCTGTCATACCACATCCCGAAAACGTAAGCCGCGCCGCCGTCCACCGCCATGGCGATCGCGTAAAATACGGGTATCATCGTATCGCTGATGACGCCCGCGGCCTTGAAATGGTAGCCTATTATTGCGAAGCTTATAAAACCGAACGCCGTCACGAACGAGAAGAAATTATATATCCAGAAGGTCCTTGTTATCCTGTCGGGCTCACCCGGTTTCTTCGGGGGTTCAAGTTTTGCGGGATCCGGCACCTGGAAATAGGCGATGATGGCAAAAACCATTACGAGTATGTAGGGTATCCAGAAAAGGCCGTATGCATGCCTGTAATCCGCCGCGTTCTTCAATCCGCCCCCGGTCATGTAAAAATAGGCGGTAAATATAAGCGGCCCGATGAGCGCGCCTATCTGGTCGAGCACTTCCTGGATCGCGAAACCTTTTCCGGTCCCGATATTTTTTGCCGCGCTGGAAACAATGGAATCCTTGGCCGGCGCCCTTATGCCTTTTCCCAGCCTCTCGGCCACCATGAATACGGCAGCTACCTGCCAGACTCCGGTAAGGGAAAGCAAAGGGACGGAAATGATGAGGCCGTAGCCGACGAATGTGAATATCCAGTAAGCCTTTGTTTTGTCGGCAAAATACCCGGATACCAGCCTTAATGCGTACCCGAAAAATTCGCCGAGCCCTGCGATGAGCCCGACCGTTGCCGCGTCCACCGCCAGCGTGTTAAGGTAAGGGCCGTTGACGCTGCGCGCGCCTTCGTAAACTACGTCGCCGAAGAGGCTTACCAGCCCGAAAAAAATTATAAGCTTTAACGCCCTCTTTGCGTCGGGTGTCGTTTCCATCAGCGGTAAACTCCGCTTATCCTGTCGGTTACCTCGAGCTCATAGGAGTTCTCGGCAAAAAGCTTTCCGGAAGAGTCGTAAAGTTTCAATTCAACGCTTCCCATCCCGCTTTTCACGTCATACGGAATGATGAAAGGGTCCTCCTCGAAGGACTCAATGGCCTGCCCCTGGAACGGATATATCACGCAGTCGGCGGGAATTTCCTTTAATTTTTTCTTTTCCTTTTTATATTCCCTGCCTGCCGCATCGACAAGCGACAGATGGGCCGTCACGTTCTTTAACGTCTCCGGCAGGTCGTTTATGATAAAGAACGAGTCCCATAGGACGCCCCAGCTCAGGCGTTCTCCCTTGGATTTCGTTTTTCTCACGAGCCTGTAACCCGGATAAACCGGCTGCATGGCTGTTTTAAGGGCAAAATAACCCTTTTTTGGGAGCCGGTAATAATCTACGACTGCCCAAGTTATCGAAGGCCAGCATTCGCAGAACATGAAATGGAGTATGCCGTTCAGGAATTTATACCGTGCCAGCCTGAATGTTTCGGTGTGCGCCTTTATGATGTCGGCCTGGTATTTCTGGGAGTTCTCTATGAATTCCTCGAGTGTGTCCCCCATCTTTACCCTGGCCGTGTTGAAAGTCTGTTCCGGCTGGAAATCGTGGTATTCCCAGGTTTCCCAGTTCGGCGGCCAGAGGTCCTCGGGCGCCATCATCTTTTCCATGGTCTCCAGGCACGGCAGCGCCTCGGCCCCGTATTCCGAAATAATATAGCGCTTCTCCGCGTTGACGGTATCGAGGTAAAAATTCTCCGGCGTGTTCTCGTAATACCATCCCGGATAATAATGCTGCGTGAAATCCGATGCCTTTTCTATGTAACGCACCGGGTCCTCCTCGCGCGCCTTTATGTAAAGGACCGGGTCGAGCTGTTTTTCGCTGACAAAAGGCTCGTTATGGCAGCACCAGAAAGTTATCGAGGGCCTGTTGTAATGCTGGTTTATCATGTCCTTTATCTGGGAAACCGCGTTCTCCATGAATGTCTCGGTCGTCTCGTAACCCCACTGCAGGGCGAAATCCTGCCAGACCATCAGCCCGGCCTTGTCCGCCTCGTAATAAAGTTCCTTGCGGTTGACGTGCGCGTGTATCCTTACCATATTGATATTGGCTTCAACGAGCAGCCTGACGTCCATTGCGGCTTTACCCGGGCCGTATTCGGAGAGCATCTGGGTCGGTATGATGTTCGTGCCGCGTATAAACAGCCTCTTGCCGTTAAGGTACCACGCTTTATCCTCGGCCTTTTTGAATTCCCTTATCCCCGAGATATCGCTGTACGCGTCCTTTAGCGCTCCCGACTTAACGGTATAGACGAATTCATACAGGTTCGGCGCTCCGAAATCCCATGTCCACCACAGCGCCGGATTTTGCATGTCCGCATGGAGGAATATGACGTTCGCACCGGGTTTCAGGGAAATTTCCCTGGAACTCCTTTTTGAATCACCCTTAAAATTAAACGGAGCGAAGAGCGCCGAAAGCGACGCGGGAATCACCCTGTCGGAATAATTGTTTATTATCAGCTCGCTTCCGACGTTCCATACGCCGTCATCCTTGAGCAGGGGCGTTATTTTCACCCTTTCTATCTCGATTGCGTCCGTTGTTTCTATGTAGACGTCGTTCCATATCCCGCCCGTGTTCCTTTCCTGGCCCCTCTTTTTGTCCCACGAGCCCGGCCTCGCGTCGTGATGGTTGAATATGCCCTTGATGAGGAATTTAGAGTTCGGCCATACATCGGTGGATTCTTTAGGCGCGTTAACTCTTACATCGATCCTGTTGACCCCGTTTTTTATTATATCGGTCACGTCGAACCTGAACTTCTGGAAATATCCCTCATGCCGGCCGGCGGGCTTTCCATTCAGGGACGCCTCGCAAAAATAATCCACGCCCATGAAAACAAGGAAATATTTCTTTCCCTTTGCTTTTTTGAAGCTGAACCCCCTGCTGTAATCCGCCTCGCCGCATATGTCAAACCCGGCGGAATACCAGTTTGAGGGAACCGTAATCCTTGCTTTTTTATCCTGATACTTAAAGTCCCATTTCCCGTTCAAGCTCATTTTTTTCTTCATGTATTCTCCCGTTAGGCGATAGAATCAGGTAATTAAATTACAATAGTTTTATACAATAAATCCAGTTATTTTACAAGGTTTTTGCGTCGAAAATCACGCATGGTTGTTTCATGTGAAAAGCCGATATTAAAACGTGAATAAGCAACGGTTTTTGACGGCGTCTATAAATAAAAAAACACATCATGGTGGGCGCGACTGGGATGTCGGCTGAAGCCGACAAGCTGCATGGATGATAATACCTTGATTTTCGAGCGCTCGCTAAGGCTCGCGCAACATCTCCGAACCGGTGACCCTTAGCTTGTCGAGCTAATACTCTGAGGCGCTATTGCGAGCTTCAGCGAACATATTATAATAACTCAATTCCTCTCGCCTTGCCGCAACAAAGCTATAAATAGTAAAAGACGCATCATGGTGGGCGCGACTGGGATCGAACCAGTGACCCTTAGCTTGTCGAGCTAATACTCTAACCAACTGAGCTACGCGCCCAACATGATGCGTCTTTTACATTATAATTCTAAGCATGGGCGGCCACCAACTGAGCTACGCGCCCAACATGACGATTCCATGTCTTTCTTTTTTTGCCTTTAAAAACATATATGATTTTATTATATATTTCACATATGTCAACCTTATTTTACGGTCTTTTTTCTTGCCAGCGAGGCGAATATCCCGAAAAAACACAGGGCCGAAGATACCAAAAACGCCATCCTCAACGCTTCCAGGAACCTGCCCTGATTTTCCGGAGAGACCGCGGCCTTCCCGATGAATATGGATATCATCATGGTTGCGATTGCCAGCCCTATCATCTGACCCGCCTGCCTCATGGTGCTTATTATCCCTGAAGCCACGCCGTAATAATTTTTGTCCACGGCTGACATTACCGCGTTCGAATTCGGCGATGAAAAAAATGCGAAACCGAAGCCGACAAAAACAAGGCATATGATTATGTAAAACATTGATGACATGGCGCCAAGGCGCGACAACAAAAACAACCCCGCCATTGTAAGTGTCATTCCGACTGCCGCTATTTTCCCCGGGGCGGTCCTGTCCGATATCCTTCCCGCCACCGGAGCAAATATGGCCATGACCACGGGCTGGGCCATCAAAATTAAACCGGCGTGGCGCGGGTCAAAGCCCTTGATATACTGAAGGTAAAGGCTCATAAGAATTCCCACTGAAAAAGCTGCGGAATAATGTATCAGCGTGGCCAGATTGGAAAACGCAAAGACCGGATTATCCAAAAATGAATTTACGTCAATGACGGGATTCACGGTTTTTTTCTCGAATGCAACGAATACCGCCAGCAGCGCGATGCCCGCAGCCACGCACATGACACCCGGAATGGAAGGCATGACCGAGAGGCCGTATATGAAGGCTGTTATAAGGACACCGAGTATGAGCGAACCCACAAGGTCGAATTTGTCACCTTTGGCCCCCTGCCATTCCCCTTTAAGGCCGTATACCAGAAGAAGGAATGAAATAATGCCAAGGGGCAGATTAAGCCAGAATATATAACGCCATCCTATCGTGGCGGTAAAAATGCCGCCGATAAACGGTCCGCATGACAATCCAATGTAAACCGCCGAAACGTTCCATCCAAGGGCCCACCCCCTTTTTTCAGGAGGGAAAACCGAGGTCAAAATCGCCACGCTCGTACCGAATATCATGCCGGCGCCGAACCCCTGCAGGACGCGCGATATGATGAAGACAGTGGCGTCCCTTGAGAGCGCCGAGAGCACGCAGGAGGCCGTGTAGACCAGGGTGCCTATTATCATGACCTTTTTTCTTCCGTATATGTCGGCAAGCCTTCCGAAGGGTACTACAAAAACCGAGGCCGAAAGTATCATTGACATGGCAACCCAGCCGAGAAGTGCCGCACCCATGGAAAATTCCCTTCCGATTGCGGGGAGCGCAACGTTAAGGGCGGAATTCCCCATCGAATTGAATATCGCGCTTATCATGGAAACAAAGAGCGCGGCTGTGCGGGCCTTGATTTCGGTTTTATCTGGTTGCACTGCGTTCAGCCTTTCCGGAAATGTTATCCTTTATATTTACTGCCCTGCCTGGTGCCCCGTTTTTGCAGTTCCTCGAGAAAAAGTTCCTTTATCCTTTCCTTGTATTCCTGCCGGCAGTAATTAGGGGCTATGAGGTGCTTTTCATCCCCTTCCGCGGTAAAACGCATCATGACCATTTCAGGAGGCAGTATCTCGGCTATATCCGCCAGCGCCTGGATGTATTCGTCGATGGCCAATAATTTGAAATGATGCCTGTTATATTCGTCGCCCAGGTCCGTCCCTTCCATTATATAAAGAGGGTGTATCTTTATCCCGAAGATTTTCAGGGAAGCGACAAGAGAGGCCGTGCGCAGGAAATCCCCGCGGTCCTCTCCCGGCAGCCCGACCATGACATGTGCGATGAGCTTTATCCCGGTATTGCGCGCCCGGTAAACCGCATCCAGGAAATCCGCGACCGTATGGCCCCTGTTCACCCTTTTCAGGGTTTCATCGCTTGCCGACTGTAGCCCGAGCTCCATCCATGTTTCCCCGCCGTCGCAATTGAACGAATCTATGAGCTTTATCACGTCGTCCCCCACGCAGTCCGGCCTTGTGCCGACGTCGATGCCTATAACCCCGGGATGGTTGAATGCCTCGGAATATATCTCCTTCAGGGTCCCGACGGGTGCGTTTGTGTTGGTGTAGGACTGGTAATAAACGAGGAACTTCGTGTCGTCGCCGTAGCGTTTTATGCCCGCTGAAATCCCGTGAATTATCTGTTTTGCCAGCGGGATTGAAGGGTCCATTCCAGGCGGCAGGCTTCCCCTGTGGCAGTATGTGCATCCGCCGCTACCGTCCTCATTCATGTGCGGGCACGTGAACGGAAGGGAAACGGTTATCTTCTGCACCCTGGTCCCGTATTTTTCCTTAAAGTAACTCTTCAGGCTCCTGTAAGCTTCCTGTCCCATTTGAGTCTCCTTTCCCGGCTGCTAAAATATAAAAGGGCGGTTTTACCCGCCCTTTTATATTTTATGCATATTGCAGTGCAGGCAATTTTTTATTCCTGATTGCCCAGCTTGTCCATTTCTTCTTTTGATATGTCAAAATTTGCGTATACGTTGGAAACATCCTCGTTCTCCTCAAGATTGTCCATCAACCTGAGCATGTTCTCCGCGTCCCTGCCTGTAAGCTTCACATAAGTCTTGGGGACCATTGTCACCTCGGCGGCCGCGAACTTTACCGATTTGGATTCAAGGGCCTTCTTTACCTTTTCAAAATCCGAAGGCTCGGTGATAATGTCGAAAGAATCATCCTCGTTCTTTATGTCCTGGGCCCCGGCCTCGAGTGCGACTTCCATGAGGGACTCTTCGTCTATGGATTCCTTGGGGACCGATATGAACCCCTTCTGCTCGAACTGCCACGCGACCGACCCGACCGAGCCCATGCTGCCGTTGCTCTTGAGCAGCAGAGCCCTGAGGTCCGCCGCCGAGCGGTTCTTGTTGTCGGTCGTGACATTGATAAGCACTGCCACGCCTCCCGGCCCGTAAGCCTCGTAGGTTATTTCCTCGTAGGTAACCCCGGGAAGCTCCCCGGTGCCTTTCTGTATGGCCTTTTTTATGTTGTCCGAAGGCATATTGGCGGCCTTCGCCTTATCGACCACGGTCCTTAAGCGTGCATTGGTGGTTATATCCCCGCCGGACTTGGCCGCGACGATTATTTCCCTTATTATCTTGGTAAACGCCGCTCCCCTTTTTGAGTCGATAAGCGCTTTTTTACGCCTGATGGTCGCCCATTTTGAATGTCCTGACATAAATCTCCCTTCGTCAAATTGAATTATGCCTTAAATTTATTTTTTCTGCGGTGTTTTTTCCTTTTGTGAGTTTTGATCTTCCAGCCGTGCCTTTTTTTTCCACTTCCCATCTGAACCTCCGTTGAATTATGTTTTTAAAGTCCGTTATTTCCTTTTTTAAACGTCATCTGCTCCGCGTCGACTTTCATGCACAGCGCCTCTGCCTGCGCCACAAATTCACCGTCCCTGTCGCGGATCAGGACGCTTTTGATCCATGTGAGGCTCTTTCTCTGCCTGTCTATCCAGGCCCTTGCCGTCACAGGCTCCATGATTGCCAGCGGTTTCTTGAATTGCACCTTTATTTCGGCGCTTACCACCGGTTTTTTGTCTTTAAGCCACGGTAAATTTACCATAACTTCATCCAAAAGTAAAGATATCATTCCTCCATGGACGACGCCGGAATACCCCTGCATCTCCCTTGGAAAGGCGTATTTTGCCTCGATGCCCCCTTCGGTGAGCTTAAAGTTCAGCCGCATTCCTATCGGGTTTCTCTCGCCGCACGCAAAACAATACCTGTCGTCAATCCATTCGGAGCTCACAGGTCCGCCACGATCTCCTTGTTCAGGAATATTTTTTCAAGGTTCATGTCAAAAGGCGCCCTGATCACCCCTTTTTCCGTTATTATGGCCGAAACGAACCTGGCCGGCGTAACGTCAAATGCCGGATGAAGCGCTCTTGTTTTTTTTGGGGCTATGTCTTTTCCGAATATCTGCTTGACCTCGTCCTCGCTCCTCATTTCAATGGGTATCATATCCCCGGACTTCAGGCTGAAATCTATGGTAGACGAAGGGGCCGCAACATAAAAAGGGATCTTGTTCGTATAAGCCAGCACCGCAAGAGAATAGGTTCCTATCTTATTGGCGACATCGCCGTTGGCCGTTATCCTGTCCGCGCCGACTATGACGACGTTTATCATCCCTTTTGACATAAAATATCCGGCCATATTGTCCGTAATAAGGTAATGCGGTATCTTTTCCTCGCACATTTCAAACGCCGTGAGCCGGGCTCCCTGCAGGTATGGCCTCGTCTCGTCGACGTAAACCGTTATCTTTTTTTTCTTGGCGTGCGCCGCGCGTATGACACCCAGCGCCGTGCCGTATCCTGCGGTGGCCAGCGCCCCCGCGTTGCAATGTGTCAATATCGCGTCCTTTTCCCTGATGAGTTCAGAGCCGAACTTGCCTATAAGCCTGTTGTTCTCCAGGTCTTCCTTATATATCTTAACCGCTTCGCCGGCCAGCAGGTCCCTTATCGATTCCACGCGCCTTTCCTTGTTGTTCTCCATAAAGGCAAGCATCCGGTTCACGGCCCATTTCAAATTGACGGCCGTGGGCCTTGTTTTTATGAGTGCCTCGGCCGCGGCATGCATGTTCCTGCTCAATTTTTCATAAGTGCCCGCGCTCGTCCTTTTGGCTTCCATGGCAAGGCCGAAGGCCGCGGCGATGCCTATAAGAGGCGCGCCTCGCAGCTTCATGTCCTTTATGGCTGCCGCCACATCCTCAAAAGTCCTGCAGGTTATATATTTTTTCTGAAAAGGCAAAAGCGTCTGGTCAAGGACAATCAAGCGGTTATTTTCCCATTCGATCGGCGAAAGTTCCTTCATCAGTTAAGACTCCTCTCAAGCAAGTATTTATAGCGCTGTCAATTTATCCTTTTTATGACTTCTTTCATGAGCGCCGTAAGTTTCGGTTCTGCGTCGGACGCGTTCTTTAATATCTGCCTGATATCCGCGGGTTCAAGTTCGTCGGGCAGGCACATGTCCGTAATGACCGAAACCCCGAGTATCTTCAACCCCGCGTGGACTCCCACTACGACCTCGGGAACCGTCGACATGCCGACCATATCCGCGAGCTTGTTAAGCATCCTGTATTCGGCCCTTGTCTCCAGGTTCGGCCCCAGAACGCCGGCGTAAACTCCCTTGTTGACATTTATATTAAGGTCCTTTGCGGCCTTCTGCGCGATATCCAGCAGTTTCCTTGAATACGGCTCAAGCATGTCCGGAAAGCGCGGCCCGAGTTTTTCGTCGTTAATTCCGATGAGCGGATTATCCCCCAGAAAGAGGCTTATGTGGTCCTCGATCAACACTATGTCGGAGGCCTTGAATCCCGGATTAAGCCCGCCGGCCGCGTTGGATATCATAAGGAACTTCACGCCGAGGGCCTTCATGACCCTTACCGGGAACGTCACTTCCCGGAAAGAATATCCCTCATAGCGGTGAAATCTTCCCTGCATCGCAACGACTTTTTTTCCTTCAAGCTCGCCCAGTACAAGCTGTCCGTAATGCGACTCCACCGTCGAAATCGGAAAATTCGGTATCCTGGAATATGGAATCTGTTTTACCGCCTTTATCTCTTTTGCAAGCGCTCCCAGTCCCGTTCCCAGTATTATCCCCACTTCGGGGATGAACCCTTTCGCCTCTTTTCTTATCATAGCCGCAGTTTTTTCGATCTTTTTTATCAGGTCATTCGCCATTACCGATCCTCCCGTTTTTTCTTCAAAATATTTTCCAGCGCGGATTCCGCCGCTGTTTTCGCCACGCCGCGCAGCAAAACCTGCTTTTGCCTGGATCTTCCTCCGGCCATTACTTCCACGCTGCTTTTGCTTATCCCGAAGACACCCGCCAGAAAGTTCTCCAGTTCCGCGTTAGCCTTTCCTTTTTCCGGCCGCGCCGCCACTTTTATCTTCAACGCGCCCCCGAGTTCGCCTGCGATCGCGCTCTTTTGCGCGCCCGGCGACGCCTTTACCGAAAGTATCGCCCCATCGCGGCTTTCCCTTATATCCAAATTAAACCTTGAAAATTAATTTCAGTGCGAACAGGAGCACGTATTTTATGGCTTCCACAAAAAAAAGCGCCACAAGCGGAGTGAAATCCACGCGGCCTATCCTTACGGGAAAAAGCCTGGATGTAAAGTTCATGAGCGGGTCCACAAGCATGGACACCACCCTGAAAACCCTGTAATAACGCTCCAGGACGTCCTGCCTCAACCATGTCATGAGGGACCTGATGAGTATCAAAAGCATGAACAGGTCCGCGATCCCGTCTATAACATTGACCAGGTCCAGAAAGATCTTATTTTCCAAGTTCGTCGCCCCTCTTTTTAGCGGCCAGCACGGCCTGTATAAGCGCCTCTTTTACCCGCATGTTTTCCATGACCGCGATGGCGCTCTCGGTCGTCCCGCCTTTTGAAGTGACGTTCTTCCTGAGCGTGGCCGCCGTCTCTTCGCTTTTCTGGAGGAGCTTTGCCGAGCCCTTGAAAGTCTGGACTATAAGCGCCTTTGCCGCGGCCCCGTCGAGCCCCAGCTGCGCGGCCGCCTCGAGCATGGCCTCGACAAAATAAAAAATATAGGCCGGGCCGCTCCCCGAGAGTGCGGTAACGGCGTTGATCTTGGTCTCGGGCAATAACACGGACACCTTGCAAAATGTCGACAATATGCTCCTGGCGTCCTTCTTCTGTGATGCCCTTACCCCGGATGAGAAAGAATAACCTGCCGCGCCTTCGCCCACAAGCGCCGGCATGTTGGGCATCACCCTCACCACCGAAGGCTTGGAAGCCAGGAATGAATGTATTTTTTTTATGGATATTCCGGCCGCAATGGATATTATCAGGTGTTTCTTTGTGACGCTCTTTTTTATCTCGGACATGACCTCGGGAAAATTCTGTGGCTTGACGGCAAGTATCAGTATGCCGCATTCCCTTGCCGCGGCGCCGCATGAAGCAAGCGCGGAAGCCTTGAATTTTTTTACC
>Ga0181529_10006440_pt1 | contig 11940 bp, 12 predicted proteins | sample PEATcosm2014_Bin_36_FD_119763 | JGI IMG/M metagenome (GOLD analysis project Ga0181529, IMG submission 119763) | Peatland microbial communities from MTU Mesocosm Facility, Houghton, MI, USA - PEATcosm2014_Bin10_30_metaG | ecosystem: Environmental > Terrestrial > Soil > Wetlands > Peat | place... | reverse complement strand
GGTCGAAGAGGACCATCTCCCCGGCCGAGGGAAGTTGGGCGACATAGCGCTGGAAGTACCACTGGGTCCTCTCTTTCTCGGTGGGGACGCCGAGGGCCGCGATCCGCGCGTAGCGGGGATTGAGCCCGCCCGTGATCGCCTTGATGACGCCGCCCTTCCCGGCCGCGTCCCTGCCCTCGAAGAGGGCCACGACCTTGAGGCCCTTGGCCTTGACCCACTCCTGCAGCTTGACGAGCTCGACCGTGAGCCGCTCGAGCTCATCGAGGTAGGCCTTCTTGCCGATCGCCGATTTGTCGCCCATGATATGCCCCCGAGGTAGAGTGTATCGTATCGCCAAGGTATCGCAACAGGCTGGAGGCGTCGATGGCAGAGGCGGGGAAGCCATGCGGGAGGTTGCGAGCGGGGCGGATTAGCCTCCGCTCTTAGCGCGGCGTACCGCTGGCCGCGGCGGTCTTTTTTCTCCATTTATCGCATCCCGACATTTCCATTAAATCCACCCATACACTATATTTTCCAACGCAGCGCACTGAAGCCTCGGAGGTAACATGAAAAGATCCCTGCCATGCTTAATATTTACGTTGGAAATCGTCGCCCTGCTCTTCGCATCCTGCGCGACCAAGGCGCCGCCCCCTGCCCAGGCATCCGCTCCTCCTCCTCAGGCCGCTCCAGCACAGCCGGCGAACCCAACGCCTGCCAAGGTTGCCAAGCAGAGGACGGTCGAGAGGAAGGTTCCAGTCCTGGTCAAGGAATCCTCGTTCTATCCCGATGGCCTCGCCGACGAGTACATCGTCTATAAGCTCGACGACGCCAAGAAGAACGTGATCGAGAAGGACGTCTACGACGCTTCGAGGCCCGATCCCATCCAGAGGGTGGTGTCGGACTTCAAGGACGGCCGCCTCGCCTCCGAGTCGGTCTTCGAGTCCGACGGGAGCCTGCGCAGCAGGAGGGATCTCGCCTACGACACTTCCGGCCTCCCGGCACAGGAGACCATCTTCGACGCCAAGGGCAAGCCCCAGTCATCCTCGGCCTATAGCTACGACGCCTCGGGGCGCAAGGCCGAGTGGAAGGCCCTCGACGCGTCCGGGTCGGTCAAGGCGGTCAGCGACTACGCCTACGGAAGCTCGGGCCTGGTCGGCGTGGAGATGAAGGACTCGGGCGGCAAGCCGGCGGGCAGGATCGAGCTCGAGTACGCCGACGGGAAGCTAGCCAAGCGCTCCTATTTCGGAGCGGACGGGAGCCTCCAGAAGTTCGAGTCCTACGCCTACTCCGATGGCCTGCTCGCCACCGTCGAGTACCGCGGCGCGGACGGCTCCCTCGTCTCCAAGACGAGCTACTCCTACGGGCCCTCGGGCGAGCTCGTCAAGGCCGCCGAGTCCGGGCCCTCGGGCGCGCCCGGCGAGTACACCACCTACGAGTACGCCGTTCGCGTGGACGACTCGGTAGAAACGTACTACGAATGAAGCACAGGAGCCCAAGCATGAAGCGCTACCTCGCACTGGCCGCCCTGGCCCTCGCGGCGACGGCCCTCTCCTTCGCCGACGAGACCACCGAGATCTACCAGATGCTCTATCAACAGGCCCAGGGCCTGCCCGAGAAGCACGCCGCCCTCCTCAACCTCGTGGGCCTCGGGGACAAGTCGACGGCTCCCATCCTCGCCTCGGCCCTCGACGAGCTCCTCCTCTCTGGCCAGCGGTACTCCGCCCCCGGCGAGCAGGAGCTTTACGGCTCGACCATCCGCGTCGTCGCCCAGGCCCTCGGCGACTACAAATACGAGAGCGCCGCCGCATCGCTCTGGGAAGCGGCCCAATCGGTGCCCGACACCCTCGCCCAGGCCGAGGCCATCATGTCCCTCGGCAAGATGCGCGCCCTCGACTACGCCGAGCGCATCGCCCTCAAGCTCCAAAGCCTCAACCTCCAGCCCACCATGGACCGGGACCAGGGCGAGAAGCTGGCCTACGCCTGCGTGATCGCGCTGGCCAAGCTCAAGGACCCGCGGGGCTTCGCTCCGGTGTTCTTCGCGGCCGAGGGCTGGTATTCGCAGCGCGTCCGCCAACAGGCCGCCCAGGCCCTCCCCGATATCGCCGCCGACCCGACGGACCCCATCAAGGACATCATCGGTCACGAGACGATCGAGCGCAAAATCAGGGCGCTCCAGGCCGAGTCCGACTCCAAGGCCGAGGGCCCGCGCAAGATCGAGACGGCGGTCCTGGCCCTCAACCTCGGCCATCTGCAGCAAGGGCGCGATAGGACGGAAGCCAAGCTTCTCTCGGATCTGCGCAAGCTGGCCCTGCGAATGCTCATCATCAACAAGGACTCGGGCGCGGACGCGGTGAGCGGCGGCCTGGCCTCCTACCAGAAGGGCTTCGACGACGAAGAGCGGCTCCTGGCCCTGCAAGCCCTCGGCGTCAACGGCTCGGACCCGGCGGCGACCGCCCTCCGGGACCTCATCCTCCAGCTCAACAGCGACCAGAAGTCGGGCATCGCCGACGAGACCAGGAACCGCATGGCCAAGGCCGCCATCGAGTACGCCGCCCTCACTAAGAACAAGATCGTCAAGCCGTCCCTCATGGCCGTCAGCATCGACGACCAATGGTCGAGCGGGATCATCGTGGCGGCCCAGGCGGCCCTGAAAGCGATGCCTTGAGGGACGGGCCGCTTAGTGCGTCGCGCAACGCGCCGGAAACACCGGCCGGCCTGGCGGCCCGGCGCGCGAGAGCGGCGGCCTGGCTCGCCTCGGAGGGCATAGGCGCGGCTTTCTTCGAGGATGCCGAAGGCTCGAGGGACCAGGCGCTCCGCTATCTCTCCGGCCAGCCAGGGGACGCCCTCCTGATCCTCGCCGCGGACGGTCGCTCAGTCCTGGTCGCCTGGGACCTCAACCTAGCGCGCCTCGCCTCCTCCGCGGACGAGATCCTCGCCTATTCGGACTTCGAGCGCCTGCCGCTGCGCGCCCTTTCTGAAGTCCTCGCGCGCCTGGGCTTGAGTGAGGGCTCAAAAATCGAGCTGCCCTCGACCTTCGCCTATCCCCGCTACATCGACTTCGTCGAGGGCCTGCCCGGCTACGATCTGGTCTGCCGCGCCGCGGGCATCGACGGCTTCCTCGGGCGCATGCGCTCCGTCAAGGAGCCGGCCGAGCTCGAGACCTATCGGCGGGCCTGCGCGATCACGGACGGCATCATCGACGGCCTCGAGCGGGGCGTCAGGTCGCTGGCCATACGCAGCGAGCTCGACGCCGCCCTCTTCATCGAGCGCTCGGCCAGGGACTCGGGCTGCGAAGGCCTCGGCTTCGAGACCCTGGCGGCCGGGCCCTCGCGCAGCTGGGGGATCCATGCCTTCCCGCCCTACGGCCCGGGCCCCTTCGCCGGAGAGGGCATGTCCATACTCGACTTCGGCGTCAGGCTCGAGGGCTACACCTCCGACGTCACGATGAGCTTCGTCAGGGGGACTCTCGCCCCCGATGCCGAGAGGATGATCGAGCTCGTCCAGCAAGCCCACGACGAGGCCATCGAGATGCTCGCGCCCGGACGGAAATGCCGCGAGATCGCGCTGCGCGTCGACGGCATCTTCGCCCAGGCCGGCCTCGCGATGCCCCACGCCCTGGGGCACGGGATCGGGCTCGACGCCCACGAGGCCCCAGCCCTGCGCAGCCGCGAGGATTGCGCCGACGTCCTGGAGGCGGGGCAGGTTGTGACGATAGAGCCCGGGCTCTACTATCCCGAGCTCGGCGGAGTCAGGCTCGAGGACGACATCCTGATCACCGAGATGGGGCGCGAGAGGCTCACCGCCTCTCGCATAGTGCGGCTTTAATCCCGACCTCGGCCTGGGCTGGCGCTCCGCATGATCCTAGCGAGTGACCGTCCAGGCGAGCACGCGGCCCGCGAGCATGGGCAGGGCGCCATCGGCCTCCTCGGGCACTTTCCATTCGCGCTTCTCGAGGAGCAGAGCGCCCCGGGCCGGCGGCAGTCCGTAGAAGGCGGCCCCCCTGCGCGACAGGAAGCCCTCCAGGGCCCCGAGGGCCCCCGCCGTCTCGAAGAGGCCGGCTAGGGCGGCGAGGGCGCTCGGCGAGGAATAGATCCCGGAGGCCGCGCGCGGCCCCTCCTTCGCCGCTCGAGGATGGGGCGCCGAGTCGCTGCCGAAAAATAGCTTGGCCTCCCCGCGGAAGACGGCCTCGCGCAACGCGTCTCTGTCCTTCCCGGTCTTGAGCACTGGCTTGCAGAAGAGCTGGCTCTCCAGCGCCTCGCCCAGGAGGTCGTCCAGCGTGAAAAGGAGGTGATGGGCCGTGACCGTCGCGGCGAGCCGGGGAGGGCCCGCGAGGACGAAGCCCAGGAGCTCCGCGGAGGAGACGTGCTCGACGACGATCCGTAGACGGGGATAGCGCGCGAGCAGCCGCTCGAGAGAGGGGATAAAGGCCGCCTCCCGCTCGAGGACCGGGGCGGAAGGCTCCTCGGCGTGGACGCAGAGGATGAGGCCCGCATCCTGCATCGCAGCGAGGGCCGCATCGGCCTCGGAAGGATCGGCGAGGCCGTCGCCCGAGTTGGTCGTCGCGTTCGCCGGATAGTACTTGCCCGCCAGGGCCCCCGCCGCCGCGCAATCCCGCACCGCGGCCGAGGCCATGCCTGGCAGGAGCTTGAAGCTCATCAGCGGCTCGAGCTCTCCGCCCGAGGCCTCGAGGATCTCTGCGCGGTAGGCCGCGAGGAGGTCGCCCGAGGCGATGGGGGGCAGGGTGTTAGGCATCGCGAGGACCCGTCCGAAGCAGAGCGCATGGCGACGCGCGTAGGCCGGCATCGCCGGGCCGCGGCGGAGATGGGCGTGGAAATCGTCGGGGAGGGCGATCCCGAGGCGGCCCTCAACCAAAGCGGACCTCGAGGAGGGAGATGTCGTCCGGGAAGCGCGGCGAGCCGGCCTCGGCCTTGGTCCGCTCGAGGACCTTCGCGAGCGCGCCCTTCGAGCCGCCGGGTGTCGAAGCCTGGGAGATGAGGAGGCGGCAGAAGCGCTCGATGCCGAAGATGCCGCCGTCCCTCGCCCTGAACTCGTAGACTCCGTCGCTGAAAATGTAGAGGCCCGAGCCCCTGGGCACCGCGGCCCTCGCCGAATCGTAGCGCGTGTCGGGGTCGACCCCGACGATCATGCCGCCCGTCGAGAGCTCGACGGAGGAGCCGTCGGGCAGGACGAGGAGGGCGGGCGGGGAGCCCGCGCTCGCGTAGGTGAGCTCGCGCTTCCCCTGGTCCCAGAGCCCGTACCAGGCGGTGAAGACGAGATTGTTCTGCTCTTCCATCCTGAAGGAGGCGTTGAGCCGCTCGAGGACCGAGGCCGGCTCGTCGAAGTTCGCGCCGGGCAGGACCTGAGTCTTGAGCATATTCATCAAAGTGACCGAGAAGAGAGCCGCCTCGATCCCGTGCCCGCTGACGTCAATCAGGTAGAGGGCGAGCTTGCCGCTCCCCACACCTAGCTCGTCGCCGCCCAGCAGGTGGTAGCCGAACACGTCCCCGCCCAGCGAGGCGGAGGGGATGAAGACCCAATCCGTGGAGAGCTCGGGCAGGGCTATCCGCTCGGGCAGGAGGCTGCGCACGTAGGAGGCGCCCCCGCGCAGCTCGGCGCTCAGGCTGTCCTGGGCCTCGACGAGGGCGGCCATGTAGAGCTCCTGCTCTTCCTTCATGCGCTTCTTCTCGAGGCAGGATTCGATGCGCGCCTTCAGGATGATCGGCTCGAATTCCCGGGGCATGTAATCCTCGGCGCCGAGCTGGATGCAGCGCGCGATGATCTGGGTGTCCTCCAGGGCCGAGATGACGATGGCGTGCACGCCGCGCAGGGCCTCCTCGGAGCGCATGCGCTCGAGGAGCTGGTAGCCGTTCATGCCGGGCATCATCACGTCGATGATCGCGACGTCGAAGGGCTCGGAGCGCAGGAGCTCCAGGGCGGCGAGGCCGTCGCCGGCCGCGCGGACTTGGTGCCCCTGGCGCTCGAGGTGGCGCGAGAGGAGCTCGCGGTTGAAGAGATTGTCGTCCACGACGAGTATCCGCCCCGGCCGCGGGGCCTTCGCGAGCTCGAGGGCCTCGAGCTCGGGGCTCAGCGAACGCGACTCGCCCTCGTCCTGCTCCTCTCCGGGCGGCGGTCCCTCCTCGGCGGCCATGATCTCGAGGATCGCGTTGCCCGCGTCGAGGAGCTTGTCAGCCTCGAGGCCGAGGTCCTCGTCCTCTCCGGTGGCCTTGTCCTTGGCGTTTTGGATGAGGGCGACGAGGGCGTAGATGATCCCGTAGATCTCGTGGTCGAGGAGCTCGGCGGAGCCCTCGCCGGGCCTGCCGCCGAGCCGAGCCAGGAGGGGGCCCTTGAGCTCGCGGGCCGACTCGCCGATCATGGCGAAGATCGAGGCGAGGTCCTCGCGGCCGGCCTCGACGGCGTCCTGCCCGAGCATGTCGGCGTAGCCCGCTATGTGGTTGATCCTGGTCCGGGCGACCCTCAAGGCCGAGCGCCTGGCGGCGCCCTCGTCCCTCCCGCCGAGATCTGCATGGGCCGGCTTACTGCTTCTCGGCATGCTCTTCGACGTATTTCTTGAATTCTTCCTCGGACATCCGGTCGGAGTAGAGTGGGTAGAGAGCCTCTATCAGTTCCTCCAGCGAGGGAAACTTGGCTCCGTCGAGCTTGTAGGTCATATCTTCCTCGTCAACAAGGATACCCTGGATCGAGGCGCGGCGCAAGGCGATCGCTTGCCCGGCTTAAGGCCCCGCGCATCCGGCGACCGCCCGGTGTTGCCGACCAGCTCGGCCCGTAGTAGACTCGCCAGCGTGAAACGAACCCTCCTGATAGCCCCCTTCGACGGTCCCCTCGCATCGGTCCTGGCCTCCGCCGCGCTGGCCGAATCCTGGGCCCTCGCGCTCGGCCTCGCGCGGGGCCGCTCGCCCTCCCCGGCCGTCCCGGGCGAGGAGGGCGGAACGGTCGCCCTCGATTACGATCCCCGCTCCTACGTCTCCGCTTCCTCTCTCGTCCTCTCGGCGAGGAACGCCCTTGGCGAGATCGACGCCGCCGTCCTCCTCCTCGACCCCGCTCGGGCCAAGGCCGACTTCCTGGCAGCCAAGCCCGGCGAGCTCTCGGGCCTGGTCGAGGAGCGCTGCTCGGGCCCCCTCTTCCTCGCCCGCGAGCTCGTCCGGCGCTTCGAGGCGCGCAAGTCCGGCGCCATCCTCCTCCTCGCCCAGGAAAGTCCGCGCGACGCGGCGCCCGGCCCCCTCGCCGCCCTGGCCGAGGGCGCCTTCGAGGGTCTGGGCAAGGGCCTCTTCGCGGCCGCTTCCGGCGCCTCCTGGAAGGCCTATGGCCTCCGGGACGCGAGCGGCCAGGGAGAGCGCGCGGCGCGCTATGCCTTCGAGCTCCTTGGGGACCCCAAGGGGGCCAAGGCCGGGCGATGGCTGCGCTTTACGGGGAAGAGCGGGCTCTTCGGATGAATGCGGCGAGAACGCTCCGTGCCGATACTTTTGGGGCTTCGGACTTCTGCGTGGGTCGGCCTTGAGGAATGCATGAAGCTAGGGCCGGCGACCGGAGCGTCAGGCCTTGGGCCGCGCGGAGCCGCATCGGCGATGGCGAGACGAGGCTCCACGATTTCGTCAGGGGACGAGCCATCGTAGAATCGGAGTGCCCGAAGGCTCCGTCCTTCGAGCGCCGGACTCTTCGAGGGTAACGACGATCTCATCCGGGGCGTCCACTAAGGCAGGATCATCGCCATAGGCTAGACCATTTCCTTCCACGTCGGGGGGAAGCCCAAAGAGGCCTATCCATCTTGTGCCGTATCGGAGCCATGCTCGGTAAGCAGTACCAGGCTGGGCCGGGGGGAGCTCGTGCATCGCGAGGACCCCAAGAGTTTCCCCTGGCTCGCTCCTATACGAACCATGTTCCTCCGAGGGGCGTCCGGCCGCCGCGGGCACATGGATTATTCTAAGGTCGCTCGCCGTCGCCATGCCGAGAAGGCGCCGCGCCACGAGGCGCTCTCGCTGCGCCGCGAGCGTCCGCGCGATGCCCAGGCCTGAAATAGTCAAAACGAGGGCGAGGCTTAGGATGGGAAGGAGGAGGACCTGGAGCCGTCGTGTCGCGGCCCGGATCCTCGTCTTCACCGTGCCGAGGGGCAGTCTGAGAGCCCGCGCGATCTGCGCCTGGCTTAGGTCTTCGAAATAGGCAAGAGAGAGAGCCTCGCGCTGATGAGAGGGTAGGAGATCGATGGCCTCCCGCATGGCTCGCTTGCGGTAGTTGTTCCACAGCTCGTCCGCAGCGTCGGTTTCGGTTGCCGGGAGCGACTCGAGGATGCCTCCATCCTCGCCGCTGCGGACCTTAGGCCTCCTGCGCGCGCGCCTAAGTTCGTTCAGTATCTTGAAGTGGGCGATCTGGAGGAGCCAGGGCCTCAGATCGCCGCGTCGGGGATCGAAGCTATCGGCCTTCGTCCAGACCGCGAGAAAGACCTCCTGCAGGAGATCCTCCGAGGCCTCGGCGCCGAGGCTCCGCGCCGCGATGCCGTACACAAGTGCCGCGTAGCGGCGGTAGAGGAGCTCGAGAGCGCCTTGGTCGCGACTCTTCACCGCGGCCATGAGCTCCTCGTCCGCTGGGGCGGGCTCAGTCCGTTTGGGTGTCTCCATCCGACTCAGCTCCTAGCCGAGAGCCTCGGGCGCCGCTTGAAAGCCGTGCGCCTCATTGCAGCAAGAAAACCCCGCTGTCGTGGTTGTCCTCGTGATAAGTCGCCAGATCGGGCGCATCCGAGTAGGCCACGATGAAGGGCACGCTGTTCCCCGCGAAAGGCAGTTTGTCTGGCGGCAGATGAAATTCCACGGTCGTGAAGCCGTCAGCCTGATAGACTTCCTCTCGGTCGTAGGTCGCATCGGTCGCCGCGTGGCTGTGGCCCTTACCGATCTGCTCCGAAAATACCGGCTTGCCGCTCTCCAGATAGCCCATGAAAATAGTCGCTCCCGACATCACCTCGGCACCGAGCCCCACGCCAACCCAACCCTGGGTCCGAGCTCGCACCGACACGAAGAGCCCTCCGTCCGCCCCTCGGGCATAGGACAGTTGAACCGCGCCATCCAGTAGGGCGATCGCGTGAGGATAGGGTCCCTCGAGCAGACGGCCCACGACCGGGCTCTGTGCCCATGTCGCGAGGGAAAGGCCGAGCCCGGCGATAAGGGCGACTAACGCGCGCTTGGGCGCCGCCCCGCCGAAGCTCATGGCCTGCCAACCTTTCGGCCATCGACCGAATAATCCTGAACCGACAGCTCGCCTGAAGCAAGATCGAGCTTGACGACCCTGAAGCCAAGGCCGCGGTATGGGGCCGAGGGATCCCAGACCACGGGATCGGGCTTGTCGGTCGAGCCAGGCGCCGGCAAGGGGAACATCATCCCTTGGGCAGCGTATTGCGTGAACGAACCTGACGAATCCTTGCGCAGCTGATGTATATGCCCGTAGAACAGCGTGACGTTCGAGAAGGGCTTGAGAAGGTCTAGGGCCCTGGCGCCGTCGTCCGTCATCCAGCCCCACTTGGCGTAGACCGGCATCAGAGGCCGGTGCGCGAAGAGAACGAGCGGCGCCTTCTTGTCCTGGATCTTCGAAAGCACTCCGGAAAGCCAGGCGAGCTGGTCATCACCGAGCGTACCATCGCCGAAAGTGACATTATCGAGCGCGATGAAGGTCACCCCCTTCAGCGTAAATGCATAATGCGTCTGCCCGAAGAACTCCATGTAGTCCTTGGCGGCATCGAAGCTCGAGTCGTGCTCGCCGGGCAGATAGTAGACCGTGGGCGCATGAAGCTGGGACGCTATGGCCTTAAATTCTCCCATCCTTTGGCGACGCACGGCTTCGGTGGCCGTCCCATGCGTCTCGTCACCTGTAAATATGATGAAATCCAAAGGATCGGGCAATGCATTCACGCTCATCAACGCCTTCGTCAAGGTGCCCTGGAAATCGGGATTGACCTTCGGATTGTTGAAGCCCCAGTGGGTATCCGACAACTGGACGAATTCGATAAGCCCTATTCCCGCGGTCCGGGCGTCGCCTTGCGTCGCCCCCTGCGCGAAGGCCATCCCCCCAAATGCAAGGACCATAGCAATGCCCGCAAGCAGCCCTGATCCTCGCGCCGTCAGGGACCGACCCTTCGATGCGCGCTCGGTGGTTTTCATCGTTGACTCCTTTCGCTCTGGCCCCTTCCGTTTCCGCGTCTGTTTTTCGAAGCCGGAGGACATCCATTACTACACCGTCTGGTTCATATTGGATTGCCCAGTCCGAGAAGAGGCGATCCCCGCTCGACCCCAATGGACAACGAGGGGTTCCATCGGCTAAGGAGCGAATAGCAACGTTTTTGGGTTTTCCGGATTTCGCGGAGGTTAGCCGCCCGAGGCTCCTGGTGGCATGATGGACAAACCGCCCTTGTGAAGGGGGATAGCGGTCCTAATACGGTCCTGCACCTGGACTCGCAAGCCTTCGCCTTGATCCTCTCGATGGTTGCGATTAGGGATTAAGCAATTGCGTTCCGGTCTACCAGAACCGTGAAATACTCGGGCCGTTTCTGCAAAGACCTCTCGTCGATCCCCGGCTCCTGGATCGGCTCGTCTTCCCGACTGGCCAGACCTTCGCGAGCCGCCCATTCCATGAATCCCGACGCTCCGTCCCCGTTGATCTTTCCCAGTCGCAAAGCACATCATGCACATCGGGTCTTTCTTAATTACTAGGCCTGCTCATTCCAATCCTCATCTCGCACAGCCACGTTAATGTCCGAATCCCTCTACTTTATCTTCTTCCTCAATTTGCGCGCCTCGCTGGCCGTGGAAGCGGACTTGGCGGCTGGTCCCGCCGCCGGGGCCCGGAGGGAAAGCTTGTAGGCGATATAGAGGAACAGGGCCCCGCCCAGCACCATGGCGGCGCAGAAGACCTGTCCCGTCGAGAAGTTGAAAAGGCTCGTGACGGTGTAGGTCGGCGCGCTCGTGTTGCCGACGATAAAGCCCATGCCCTGGTCGGGTTCTCGGAAGTACTCGATGACGAAGCGGAAGGCTCCGAAGCCGATCACGTAGAGCCCCACCGCGAGGCCGCGGAAGCTCTCGCGCTTGCGCACGAAGAGCCACAGAATAAGCCAGAGCACGATCCCTTCGAACAAGGCCTCGTAGAGCTGGGAGGGATATCGCGGCAGGTTGACGAGGTCGTTCATCGAGGAGAGCTGTATCCCCGCCTTGGTCGCCGCGGCCTGGACCCAGGCCTCGCTCGCCTTGAACCGCCCCGACTCGGGGACGGTGGGGAAGATCATGCCGAGGGGGGAGGAGGTGACCTTGCCCCAGAGCTCGCCGTTGATGAAGTTGCCCAGGCGCCCAAAGGTGAAGCCCAGGGGCGCCGAGACGGCGATGACGTCGGCGACCGCGAGCCAGCTGATCCGCTTGACGCGGCAATAGACGAGGGTCGCCACGATGAGGCCCACGAGTCCCCCATGGTACGACATGCCCTGGAAGCCCGTGAAACGCATGCCCTCGTCGAAGGGCCAGAAGATGAGCCAGGGCTGCGACCGATAGTAGCCCGTGGGGTCGTAGACGAGGGTGCCGAAGAGCCTCGCGCCCACGAGGAGGCCGACGATGGCCCAGAAGAACCATCCCTCGGACTCCTCCGCGCTCCAGGGCGCCGCCCTGCGCTTGGACTCGTATCGGAAGAGGAACCACGTGACCGCGAAGGCGATGACGTACATGAGCCCGTACCAGCGCAGGGGCAGGCCGGGGATGATCTCGGGCTTGATCCAGGCCGGGTATTGCAGGGCAGCGAGCATAGGGCCTCCTAGAGCGGCTTCTCGACGATCCGTCCCAGCTGCAGGTCGAAGGAGAAGGAGACCTTGGTCTTCTTGCTCCTCACTTCGTAGAAGCGATTGTGGCTCTCGAGGATGACGCCCGGGAATACCGTTCCCCGCACCCTCACCTCCGATGCGACGTGGGTCTCGAATTTCTC
>Ga0181529_10006439_pt1 | contig 11942 bp, 7 predicted proteins | sample PEATcosm2014_Bin_36_FD_119763 | JGI IMG/M metagenome (GOLD analysis project Ga0181529, IMG submission 119763) | Peatland microbial communities from MTU Mesocosm Facility, Houghton, MI, USA - PEATcosm2014_Bin10_30_metaG | ecosystem: Environmental > Terrestrial > Soil > Wetlands > Peat | place... | reverse complement strand
GAGATCGATGCCGCGAGATGTCCGGGCAGGATAGTCGTAGGCCGGTTCGGGCAGCCAGCGGCTCGGGAGTCCTTGCGGCAGCTCGATGTCGAGGGCATCGACGATCGACGCGAGCGCCCCGCGCATCCCGGCGATCGTCCCTCCGCCGATCCTCGCCTCCCAGCGCGCCTCGATAATAGCCGTCAGAGGACGCCAGATCTCCATCGCGAGCCGGCCCTTGTTGGTCGGCCGCACGATCCATCCGGCTCGAATCCCCCGCCCGCTGCCCCAGCCGTCGCGCTTGGTCTGCGCGTCGCCGGGCAGTTCGACGTATCCCCAGCGCTCCAGGCAGCCAAGCAGCGCTCTGACGGAGCCGATCGGCGTCAGCGCGCTGGATGCGAGCTCGCTCACACTTCGATCCTGGCCGTCGAGGAACCTCATGAGGTCCAGCCAGACGACGAGCGACAGCCGCGCGCCGGGATGGCCCGCGGCGCCTATCCGCCGCTCGAACTCATTATCCAGCTCGACAGTGAAGGCGACCAGCGCCTGCGAAAGCAGCGCCGACAGCGTCCGAGCTTTGACATCTACCGGCATAGACATCGCGGTTCTCGCTCCCACGGCCGTGGATTCCTGCACAGGGTGCAAAGCCGGCCTGCAGGGATTGTAGCCCACAATGCCGGCCGCGCCGATTCCTGCCCCGAAGGGAGGGCCTTGCCGTCGCCGAACCGGATCTCGGCCTCATCATGGAGCGCATTCTGGCGACTCGTTTCGGCTTCCAGCAGGAATCGCACAGCGGCCGGCGAATATCGGGCTATGATCTACGCCATCCTCATCCCAATCGGCATCATCGTGGGCATCGTCGGCTACTTCATCATCACGGCCCAGACCGACCCGGACACTCCGCTCATTGCCGAGATGTTCGAAGACGAGCCCCGGCGGCACGGTTAGCTCTGCCGACTTCCGTCCTATTCCAGGGCGCCCTCACGGGCGCCCTTTCTCGTGCCTGCGCCATCGGCATTCACGTGTAAGACTCGCAGCGAGCCACTAGCCATGCCACGATCTGAGCTGCGCATAGATGTCGTCGGCCTCGACGCGGTCCGCGCCATGAACGCGGAGCTGCTCAAGTCCGGCGAGGCCGTCGAAGCGCTCAAGCAGAGCGCCAACGAACCGAAAGGCCTCTTTGCGCCTCTGTCGCGATCATCCGGCGTCCTGCCTGCCGGTCGGCGGGGGATCGTGGGATGCGCCGCCAGCGCGGCGAACTGCAGTTTCAACATCGCTAGTTGTTCGACGGGATCAGCTCACTGCTGACGGCCCTCAACGCGATCGAGCGTGTTCTCCTCGCGCCGATCTGCGGATGCCGCCTGCGCAGTTACATTCCCGGCCTCCGCAGCCGGATGGAGCAAGTTATCGTCGCATTGCGGAGCCCCGACTGCCGGCCGAAGCAGTTCATTCGGCGGATCGGAGCATTCCGCTGGCCGCAGCAGCGTTTCCGCGACCCGCTCCTTCTCAAGCCTGGCGTTCAGAGCTGCCAGGCAGCTTTCTGCGACCACTCGAACGCTGTCGTGAGGGCCCAGCCTGCCGTGCCCCGCGGCCAATCGGGACACGGCCAGCGCGGTATCGCCGTCGCCGAAAAGGACCGCCGCGTGCAGGATGGCCTGTACGAGCAGAACGTCGTCTGAGCTGCGGAGCGTGTAGTGCAGGATCGCCCGCCTCTTCGGTGAGATCTCGGCCGCCTGCGCCTCAGTCAGCGAATGGAGCTCGGTCAGAAGCTCGCACGACACCTCGCTGAGCTCATCGGGCTTGTCGCTGTCCAGCCGGTCGATCAGCGTATCGAGGCGGGAGTGCGAGGGGTCGTCGGGAATGACGCGGTCCACGAGATGCTCGATCATTGGCAAGGGATCGAGCCTGATAGGGTCCGTAATCGTCCGATGTTGCCGGAAGAGGCTATGCCCAAGATACCGGCGGGCAAGCCGATTGACCAGGGCCAGAAGTATGGGGATCAGCAGAAGAGTCCCGAACCTACACACGAAACGCAAGACGACCTCTTGCGTCCACGGGTCGGCCGCGAGCAGCATTATCTCAAAAGGGTTCGATAGCCGGCTCATGCCCTGAATACCCTCTGCCGCAAGATCTGCATTGCTCGTTTGCCTCACTCCCTGAGCTACGGAACATCGGTTCGCCGCCGGCCGGGCAGGTCCCTTCCAACGGAGCCGGGGAATCGCCCTGAGCCGCGCGCCGGGGATGCGAATCGCCGCCGAAGAAGGACTTCGCATCTGCCGCGAGGGATTTGACTTCGTCCGGCGGAGCGAATCGACGCCGGCCGGAAATAACGCACCGGGAGGCGCATGGCGTGGCGACGATCGGCACGGTATTCGACATTCGCGAGATGACCGTTCACGACGGTCCGGGCCTGAGGACGACCGTCTTTCTGAAGGGCTGCCCGCTGCGCTGCGCCTGGTGTCACAATCCCGAAGGAGTGGCGGCCGCCCCGCAGACGATGCGAAGCCCCGCCGGAGAGCGCATAGCCGGCCGCGCATATACGTCCGAAGAGCTCGCCGGCATCCTCAACGGCCAGGCATCCCTCCTGCGCGACATCGGAGGCGTCACGTTCTCCGGCGGCGAGCCGGCCATGCAGGCCGCCTTCGTGGCCGAGACGATCGACCGGCTGGAGGGTCTGCACGTCACGCTCGATACGTCCGGATCTGCGCCGGAGCAGGACTTCCTGCTCCTTGCGCAGCGCTGCGACCTCGTACTATTCGATCTCAAGCTCATGGACGCGGACGCGCACAGGCGCTGGACCGGAAGCGACAACGGGCTCATCCTCGCCAATCTCGCCGCTCTCGCCGGGCTTGGAAAGCCGTTCGTGATCCGCGTTCCCCTCGTCCCGGGCGTGACCGACACGGACGAGAATCTCTCGGCAATCGCAGAGCGCGCGAGCGCGCTGCCCGGGCCTCCGCGCGTGGAGCTATTGCCGTACAACCGCGCAGCCGGAGGGAAATATGCCGCCTGCGGTCTCCCGTGGCAGCCGGAGTTCGACGAGACCGCGCCGATCCGCGCAAACCTGAAACCGTTCCGGAACCTGAACGTGGAAGCCGTTATCCAATGACCACCAATCAGATCGACCCTGAAGCAACGTGCGCCGGCCGTCTCGTGGAGCTGAGCCCGAGACTGGCCGAAATCAAGCGGCGCATCCGCGCAGGCGAGCACCACCGTTTCCGCGCTACGGAGACGATCGACGTGCGCGCCGAGTGCGACGCGGAGGGCCTCTCCTGGCCGCAGCGCGCCGCCCGCCTGACGCGCCGCATGTGCGAGGCCCAGACCGTGGTCATCGAGCCGGACGAGCGGATCGTCTTCACGCGAACCGTGCGCAGCACGCCGCCGATATACTCGGACGAGCAGATGCAGGCGCTCACAGCCGGCCGGACGCTGCACGAGCTCGGCCCGATCAGCAACATCTGCGCCGATTGGGGCATGGTTCTCTCCCAGGGCCTTATCGCCCGGCGGCGGACGGCGCTGGATACGCGTCGCAGGCTCGCCGGCGACGCCAGAGCCGTCGAATTCCTCGACTGCGCGGTCGAGACCATCGACGCGGTCCTCACGCTCGCCGCGCGCTACGCCGAGGAGGCGAGGCGCATGGGCAGGGACGACGTTGCGGAAGTCCTCGACCGAGTGCCGGCCCTTCCGGCCGCGAGCTTTCGCGAGGCCCTCCAATCGCTGCGGATCTGCCATGCCGTCCTCTGGCTCGGCGGCCACTACCACTGCGGATTCGGCAGGTTCGATCGCTATATGTGGCCCTATCTTCAGGCCGACCTGGACGCCGGCCGCCTGGACGAGGCCGCGGCGGAGGAGCTGCTGGCCGAGTTCTTCATCTCGCTCAACAGGGACAGCGATCTCTATCCCGGCATTCAGCAGGGCGACAACGGCCAGTCGCTCATGCTGGGCGGCGTCCGTCCGGACGGCTCCTCCGGCGTCAATCCGCTCACGGCCATGGCGCTGCGCGTCGCTCGCGCCACGGCGCTCATCGATCCCAAGATCAACCTGCGCGTCGACGGCGAAACGGATCTCGATCTGCTCGCGACTGCCGTCGAGCTGACCCGGATCGGACTCGGTTTTCCGCAATATGCCAACGACGAAGTCGTCATTCCCGGTCTCGTCGCCGCAGGATACGAGCTCCAGGACGCGCGCGACTACACCGTCGCGGCCTGCTGGGAGTTCATCATCCCGGGCCGCGGGATGGAGGTCGTTAACATCGGCGCCGCGTCGATGCCCGCCGCCGCGGACAGGGCGATCCGGGCAGGCTTGAGCGAGGGAGAGACCTTCGAGCGGATTCTGGAGCGAGCCGGCGCCGACCTGCGCGCGCAGGTGCGGGATCTGGCCGCCGCGAGCCGCAAGCTGCTCCTTCCGCCGGCGCCATACTACTCCGTGCTGATGGACGGCTGCCTGGAGCGCGGCCGCGACCTGTCGGAGGGCCTCAAGTACAACAACTTCGGCATCCACGGGGCCGCGTCCAGCAGCGCGGCCGACGCGCTCGCCGCCGTGCGCAGCCTGGTCTTCGAGGAGAAGCGCGTCGCGCCCGACCGGCTTCTGCGCGCGCTAGATACGGACTTCGCCGAAGACGAGCCCCTGCTCCGGATGCTGCGCGAGGAGGCGCCGAAGGTCGGCAATAACGACGAGCGCGCCGACGCGCTGCTCGTGAAACTCTTCGATCTGTTTGCCGAGGCCTGCGCGGCGGCCGGCGACAACGCACGCGGAGGCCGCTATCGCCCGGGAAGCGGCTCCGCCATGTACTACGTCTGGCTGGCGCGCGGCCACGAGGGCATGCGCGAGCCGTCCGTCGGCGCCACTGCCGACGGACGCCGGGCGGGCGAGTTCTTCAGCTCGTCGCTCGCGCCTTCGCCGGGTGTCGCCGTGCGCGGGCCGTTCAGCGCGCTCCAGAGCTTCGGCAAGATCGACTACGAGCGCGTCTGCAACGGCGGGCCGCTCACGATGGAGATTTCGGACAGCCTCTTCCGGGGCGGCGACGCGGCGCGCAAGGTCGCGCTATTCGTCGGCGCCTTCGTGAAGTCCGGCTGCCAGCAGCTTCAGCTCAACACGCTGAACGCGGAGACGCTGAAGGACGCCCAGGTTCATCCCGAGCTTCATCGGAATCTGGTCGTCCGCGTCTGGGGCTGGAGCGGCTACTTCTGCGAGCTGGATCGCGCCTATCAGGACCAGATCATCGGCCGCCACATCTTCGGCGATTGATCGGTCCGCAGCGACAGGAAGTTGCACGGGAGCATTTCTGGTGAACCTCGAGTCAACGCGCGGCGGTGAGGGAAGGATCACACGCCGGCAACTCGTGCGCGGCGCGGCCATGGCCGTTGCCGCCTGCACCGGCGCCGGCGTCTCAGGAGCGACTACCATGAGCGATCGAGTCAATTCAGTATCCGGGGCGGATGCCGGTCGCCATTGCCGGCTCGCGCCCGTGCCGATCGGGCAGGTGGTTATCGAAGACGAGTTCTGGTCGCCGAAGATCAAGACCTGGCGAGAGGTGACGATCGGCGACTGCTTCGCCAAGTTCGAAAGCGACCACGGCGGCGCAATCGACAACTTCGACCTGGTGCGCGACGGCAAGACCGGAAGCCACGCCGGACCGCCCTGGTACGACGGACTTATCTACGAGATGATTACCGGCGCCGCCGACTTCATGGCGGCGACGCCGGATCCCGCACTCGAGGCCCGGATCGACGGCTACGTGGCCCGCATCTCGGCGGCGCAGGCGCGCGATCCGAACGGCTATGTCAACACCTTCACGCAGACCATGGCGCCGCAGTCGCAGCGCTGGGGCATGAACGGCGGCGACGACGTCTGGCAGCACGACCTCTACAACGCCGGCATGATGCTCGAGGCCGGCGTCCACTACTACCTGGCGACCGGCCACGCGGCGCTCCTGGAAGCGGCCACGAAGATGGCCAATCTGATGTGTGACACCATCGGGCCGCCGCCGAAAGCCAACGCGATTCCCGGCCACTCCGGACCGGAGTACGGCCTCGTCCAGCTCTTCCGCCTCTATCGCGATCATCCCGACGCGCGCCGGAGCGTCTCCGCGCCGGTGGACCCGGAACGCTACCTGGCCCTCGCCCAGTTCTTCATCGACGCGCGCGGGAATTACGAAGGCCGCACCGGCCTCAACAAGAGCTTCGGCTACTACGGCCAGGACCATGCTCCGCTCGCGCAGCAGCGCAGCCTGGAGGGCCACGCAGTCCGGGCGACGCTCTTCTGCACGGGCATAGCGGCCGTCGCGTACGAAAACGGCCGCGTGGACTACCTCGATGCGGCGCTCCGCTTCTGGGACAGCCTGGTCCGGCACAGGATGTACGTTACCGGCGCGGCCGGCTCCATCGGCGATGAAGAGAAGTTCGGTCCCGACTACGTTCTGCCGAACGATGGCTACATGGAGACCTGCGCGGCGGTGGGCGGCGGCCTCTTCAACGGCAACATGAACCTGCTGTTCGGCGAGGCGCGCTACGTGGACGAGCTTGAGCGTGCGCTCTACAACGCCGTTCTCGGAGGCACGTCTCTGGCCGGCCACAGCTACTACTATCAGAACCCGCTTATCGGTCGGGGGCGGCGGCGCTGGGAGTGGCACGGCTGTCCCTGCTGCCCGCCCATGTTCCTCAAGATGATGGGCGCGCTGCCGGGCATGATCTACGCGCAGGCGCCGGGCGCGGTCTACGTGAATCTCTTCGCCGGCAGCCGCGCGACTCTGAAGGTGGGCGACTCCACCGTCCGGATCCGGCAGAGCACGCGCTACCCGTGGGACGGCGCGGTGAGGCTGGAGATAGATCCGGACCAGCCGGCGGATTTCGATCTGTTCGTCCGGATTCCGGGTTGGTGCGAGGGAGCTTCCTCTCAAGACGATCTCTACCGCATCCTGCATCGCCCGGCGAGCGGGGCAGCGAAGTTCGCCGTGAACGGCCGATCGACGGGCAGCCCCAACATGGCTCGCGGCTATGCCCACCTCAGGCGGACGTGGAAGGCCGGGGACGTCGTCGAACTCCATCTCGACATGCCGGTGCGGCCGGTGCGCGCCAATTCGCACGTCGCGGCCGACGGCGGCCTCGTCGCACTCACGCGCGGCCCTCTGGTCTATTGCGTCGAGTCGATAGACAACGGCGAGCCGATCGGGTCGCTCTTCCTTCCGCCGGAGGCCACTTACGCCGGCGAGTTCCGGCCGGACCTTCTCGGTGGCGTAGAGGTTGTGCACGGACGCGTCGGCCATTGCACGGAGGAGGCGGGCAGGCGGCACAGCTCACATGCGCAGCTCGTCGCGGTGCCCTTCTACGCGAGCGCGAACCGCGAGCCGTGCTCGATGCGGGTCTGGCTCGCGGCGAGCGAAGATAAGGCGGCCGCGGCGACGCTCGCCATGCGCAGCCGAGCCTCGGCCTCTCACTGCTGGGAGCTGGACTCGGCGTCGGCCATCAACGACGGCGTCGTTCCCGCCGGCTCTAGCGACACGACCGCTGGCCGGCTCTCGTGGTGGGATCACAAAGGCACGGCGGAGTGGGTCGAGCTCGAGTTCCCGCACGCGAGCGCCGTGTCGAAGGCCCGGGTCTACTGGTTCGCGGATCGGCCGGCGAACGGCGGCTGCGACGTGCCGGCAAGCTGGCGCCTGTTCTACAGGGAGGGGGACGAATGGAGGCCGGTCGAGTGGCCGAGCGGATACGGCGTTGCGCCGGACAAGTTCAATGAGGTGACGTTCACCCGGGTGACAACCACGGCCCTGCGAATCGAGGTCCAGCTCCAGCCCGGATGGTCCGGCGGAATCTGCGAATGGCAGGTCGAGTAGCGGCATACGCCCAGCGCCCAATGCACCGGGGTCTCGCACATCTGTCCGGCCGACGCAAGCCGCCTGAGCCGCCAAAACCAGTCCCGGAGGGACTTCGCACGCATAGCCGCCGACTTCAGTCGGCCGGCTGCCTCAGTCGGCCGGCTGCCTCAGTCGGCCGGCTGCCTCAGTCGGCCGGCTGCCCCGGTTCGCTGGAAGCCGCGCGGAAATCGGGCACGCGGAGGAAGATCACGTAGTTCGCATCGTGGTAGCTGTGGGCGCCGCCGGTTTCATCGTCGAACGCCGTCCGCACGACCGCAATGAGATCCGGGCCGTCGAACTGCCAGTCGACATACTGAAAGCCGAACCTGGCGGGCGTTTCGTGATGGAGCAACTCCCGGCGGACCGTCCAGCGCCGCAGATCCGGCGACGAGATCAGCGCCAGCGTGTTCCGCACAACGCCCGGCCGATAGCTCACGTCTTTTGTCGCAATGACGTTGGTCATCGACCAGTAGAGCTTCGAACGGGTGTCGAAACGAACGGTGAACTTCTTCGCGCCGCCCGGAAGATCCACAAATCCATCCGCCGGGTCGAACGTGGCCTGCCGGCCGTCGCCGCTTATGCGGACGATCGCTGCGCGTTCGCGCGGCGCAAGCATGTCGCAGCGCAGGAGGTCGACGATCTTACCGTCCGGCGCGACTACGGCGTTGCCTTCCAGCCAGCCGCCGAACTTGCCGTCGAGCCAGCCCGTGTCGCCGCCGAGGCGATTGCTGCTGGTCCAGTTCGCCGCATTAAGCAGATCCGAGCGTTCCGGAGCGGACATCATGAAGGCGCGAAAGAAGGCCGCCCATCTTCCCGGCCCCTGTGCATCCTCCATTGCGCGCCAGATCCGACCGTTGTGGACGATGACCGGCACGGGCGCACAGTGGTGTTTGGGATCCGGCAGCAGAAGGCCTGAAGCGGAATCGCGCGGCTCCGTCCAGGAGCGCCCGCCGTCGGTCGAGCGGCGGATGACGACCGCGCCGTATTCGCGGCTCGTGCCGATCAGATAGAGCGCGCCGCGATGCATGAACAGCGTCGACCAGTACTGCCCGTCGATTTCACACGTCTTTGTCCACGTCCGTCCCCGGTCGTGCGAAGTGAATACGGTTGTCTTCGCGAGTGTGGAATTGGGTCCGAAGTCGTCGTGCGTGGCGATGTAGTCGCCGTTCGTCCAGACGGCAAGGCTCGGCGAGCCGATGTATATGCCGGATGTTTTCGGACTGTGGTCGATCACCACGCCGGGAACGGTTTCGGCGACGACCTTGCCGCCCGGCGCGAAGACGAGCGACGCGGCCATCATCAGCCGTTGGAATTGCAGCTTGAGTATCTGTCTTATCTCCCTGCCCTCACGGGTCGCGGCACAGCATCTCTATTCCGGCTTGCCGCCGCCGGCAAGAGCCTGCCGGTTACCGCCGCAAGCGCGTAGCAAGCCATTGCGATAAGGTAGAGGGAGCGGAAGCCGAAGTACATGGAGTTGTACTCCAGAAGTCCGCCGCACACGGCTCCCAGCAGGTTGACGGCCATTATGCCGGACAGATCTCCGCCGGTCTCCAGCAGCGTCGAAAAGACGATTCCCGAGAAGAGAACGGGACAGGTAAGCACGGCGGCGGCCTCCAGCCGGCCGATCGGCGTGGAGTGAAAACGCCCCGAGCAGTAGTAGCCGAGCGCGAGACCGGCCAGGAGGAGCGTGTACGCCGCAGCCGGCCGCCGGAGGCGCAGGTACTGCACCGCGCAGTTCGCCAGAAACGCCATTGTCAGGATGCCGGCAATCACGATGCCGATGACCTCCCAGGTGTTGCCGAATGTCAGTCCAAGCTCTGTTATGCCCTTCGTCTCGACGAGCATGAACCCGGCGCCGAGGAAGAAGAAGGGCGCCTGGCTAAACCGGGGCCGCTCTCCGAGGAAGTTACCGGTGACCCCGGCCGACAGCGCCAGAACGAGAGCGACCATGAAGACGTACGACACCGGGTAGATGCGGCGAGGCATGTAGAAGAACGGCCAGTCGTCGGTCGATACGTCCGCCTTCAGCGCAGGATCGGCGTAGGCCGCGCTCCAATCGACAAAGCCCGAGCTCTCCGCAAGGCCGTGAGGCAACGCCCAGCCGGGATCGTTGGACTCGACGAAGACCACCGAGTTGTCGTATTCCGTCCTGACGCAGACCGGCGGCCGACCGTCGAAGGCGTCCCGCAACATCAGATAGATCTTCCGACCGATCCCCGGCTTCAGGATCGAAAACGAGAGCGCGACGATTCCATCCCTCTTCAGCCTGGCCCGCGCCTCCCGAAACGCCTCCGTGGTGTAGACGAACGAGTCGATCCGCACGCTGGAAGCCTGGCTGAGCAGTGTGTGGGAATCGAGCAGGCCGTAGGCGATCAGATCGTATTTCCGATCGGTGGCGCGCAGGAACGACCTTGCGTCGGTGACCACGGCATGCACCCGCGGATCCGAATAGGGATGCTCCGGATGGCCCTCCATTCCGGCCATGAGTATCGCGGGATCGATCTCGATGGCGTCGACGCGCCCGGCGCCTGCGCGAAGCGCCGCCGCCACGTCGTTTCCGGTGCCTGCGCCGACAATTGCGACGTCGTCGTGGCGCTTCTGGATCTTGTAAGGGAGGTTATAGTAGTTGCGAATACGCGCCGTCTTAGGATCGGCGACCGAATCGGCCAGGTTCCAGATATGCTGGTAGTAGTGGCCGGCGGCGCGTAGCTCGACCAGCCCCGTTTCGACGTCCGGCCTTATCTCCAGCAGTTGATAGGGTGAGTAGACTCGATTCCAGATCGGCCGGACGGGCCACGCGAGCGCCGAGGCCGCTATGAGGGCGCAGGAGATCCCCGCCAGAAGCGCAGCGACGGAGCGGTTGCTGAGCCACAACATGGCGGCAAAACAGACCGCAAACCAGACCGCGGGCGGAGTCCAGAGACTGGCCGCGAGCTGAACGAGGAGAACGCCGAGCAGGCTGCCGAGAAGGTTCAGGCCGTAGGCGCCGAGCTTCTTGCGGCGCTCCATAAGTCTGCCGCAGACCTGCCCGATGGGCAAGAAGACAAGCACGGTCATCAAGAATACCACGGCAAGCAGGGCGTACAACGGCACGGCCTGCAGGCCGCTCGTCAACGTCAACCCCATGTTCAACTGCTCCGAAGGCGGCATAGAATCTAAACTCGGGGGCTGCACGCCGTATCGGAGCCCTATCATGAATATGAACTGGAAGGCGAGAAGCGGGCTGACGAGAACGAGCGGAATCCGGCTTCGGCTGCAGAGAGCGTAGCCGAGACCGAGCCCGACAAAGCACGCCAGCAGGCTGAAATTCTTGTATAGGGCTATGAACTCGAACACCGAGGCCTGCCAGCGGATGATCGCAAGCTCGAGAAAGAGGCTGAGCGCCGCGCTTGCGAGGATGGCGATGCCGACCCGGTTCTGTGGAATAGCGTCCAGGTACCTCGCCTGTTCTGCCGAGATCTTGTCCAGCCATGGCTCGAGCGACCGAACTGCTCTGTAGAAGAAGACGGTGAGGGCGACGAGAGCCGCGAAGCAGGCCAGACATCTAAACGCAAACGCGATCGTCGCGGCGCCGGCTCCCAGGAGGCCTCCCGGAACGATGAAGATCAGAGGCATGGACAGGCATGCGAGGAAGAGCAGAGCGACTGCCCGCAGATAGGAGCGGATCATGGCCGAATCGGCTGCATCAGGAGGGGCGGTTTTGTCCTGCAAATCGATCATCTTGTTCAGGGGCGCCGCCCGATTTCTACTTATGTGCGCAATTTCGAGATGGGGACAGGCGTCTCACGGACTCCCGCAACGTGGAAAGTAAGCAATTATAGCACAGCCCCGCGAGATCCAGGGGACCGCTTCGAGCGTGGCGCGGCCGAGCCGTTCGAGCGTGCAGCAAACGGCGAGCCGGGGCGTATATCCACGCCTCTTCCTCCTACTGAAACACTCCATGATACAGCAGCCCGCGTTGTCGGGCGCGGTTGCGAGTAGGGAGGATCGCCAATCATTCCTCACGCAAAGACCGCAAAGATCGCAAAGGTCCAATGCGGCTCGCCGGCCGTAGCTAACGAGTGCCGCGGGCCGGGCCGTCGCCATCTTGCACGGCGATCCGCCCTCCGACGTC
>Ga0181529_10006438_pt1 | contig 11942 bp, 10 predicted proteins | sample PEATcosm2014_Bin_36_FD_119763 | JGI IMG/M metagenome (GOLD analysis project Ga0181529, IMG submission 119763) | Peatland microbial communities from MTU Mesocosm Facility, Houghton, MI, USA - PEATcosm2014_Bin10_30_metaG | ecosystem: Environmental > Terrestrial > Soil > Wetlands > Peat | place... | reverse complement strand
CAGCTCCGGGGAGCATTTCCCCATCCGCAATGGAATTCCCGCCTTTCTCAAGCCCGAAGACCTCAGCGGCGACAACGGCAAATACAACAAGCTGTATGAGACCATCGGCGGCTTCTACGACGATATTCAGCGTGTCGTCGGCGCCTTCCGGGGGTTGGAACTGGACTCGTATTTCGAGAACTATATGAGTTTGCTCGAAGTCAAAGCCGGCGATTCAGTGCTTGAGACCTCCGTCGGCACAGGACTCAACTTCAAATATCTGCCTCACGGGGTAAAACTCTCCGGCCTCGATCTCTCCCCTGAGATGCTGGTCAACTGCCAGAAGAATCTGCGCCGCTGGCAGATGGATGCCGACCTCTATCTCGGCAATGCCGAATCCCTGCCATTCGCCGACTCCACCTTCGACGTGGTATTCACCTGCGGCGGCTTCAACTTCTTCAACGACCGCGCCAAAGCCGTCCGTGAGATGATTCGCATCACCAAGCCGGGCGGCCATCTGATGATCGAGGACGAAACAGAAGAGTACGTGAAGAGCACCTACGAGAAGAGTCCAATCACCAGCAGTTTTTACAAGGATCGCAAAGAGGCCGTAACCGTTCCCATCGATCTGGTGCCGACTGAGATGGAAGCTATTCATCTGGAGATGCTGAAGGAGGGCAAGTTTTACGCAATCACCTTCCGCAAGCCGCCTGCAGTAGGGCAACTGCCTTCGGCCAACATTCTCCCAGCACGGTAGCGGCTCGCTGTAATCTATCGATAGCAGTTGAAGAGAAAGGATCGCACGATGAACAAACTCGAGGAGATTACAGCCAAGCGAAAGCGCGCTCATCTCCAATTGCTGGCCAGCAAATCAAAGGTCTATGAAGGCTTTCTGGCGATGGAAAAGGCGGCTTATCGCGATGGTGCTCTGCCCAAAATGCAGAAGGAGTTGATCGCTGTCGGCATCTCCGTGGTCAAGAACTGCGAATCCTGTATGCAGTGGCACATCGAGCAGGCTGCAGCCGGCGGTGCGAGCTTTGAGGAGTTGCTGGAAGCCATCGAGGTGGGCATCGAGATGGGCGGCGGTCCGGCCACTGTTTCGGCCCGATTTGCTTTGGAGGTCATGCAGAGCTTGGAACTCATTCCGCGATCAATCTTGAATCCCTCCGATTCCGCTGCCGCTGGCTGATTCACCCCGCACTCCTCCAACGAAAAAAAGCCCGCCCCGACGAATCGAGACGGGCTTTCCTGCTGAAGCGAAAAACTGGTATATCTGGTGCCAGAAACTATGCGCTGAAGGAGGATCCGCAGCCGCAGGTGCTCTTCACATTGGGGTTGTCGAATTTGAAGCCGGCCGCTTCCAGGTTCTCGACGTAATCGACTGTGCAGCCGTTCAGATACATCAGCGACGTGGCATCCACAAAGACCTTCAAGTCCTCAAATGGAAAGACCTTGTCCATCATGCCGGCCTGGTTCTCGAAGGCCATCGAATACTGAAAGCCGGAGCAGCCGCCGCCGACAACGCCGATGCGCAGCCCGGCGGGCAGGGGATCCTGTGTGGCCATGATCTCGCGCACCTTGGCGATGGCCTGAGGGGTCAGGTTGAGGGGGGCTTTCTTGACGATTTCCTCTTGCTCAACAGAGGTTGTGGTGGATGCTGTGGCCATGAACTCTCCCAATCCTTTGAAATGCTTGCCGAGAATTTAACTTTACTGCTCCGTGAGCCGGGATTCAAGCTCCCAGGATGGATTTATTCATTGGATGCGATTGCGTTGGGAAAGTTGCAGAAGCCGTGCAATCGGGAATTCCGGCCCCAATCATTGGGCTTGGCCCGTCCATCCGTCTGCAGGACGCCAGCTTGGCTGACTGCATCTGATGAAAAATATCTTATCTTTTTCGTTACCGCGATGTGCATTCGGGGCTATGATGTTCTCCGGGGCGGCTCCTCTGATCGACGGAACCGGGAATCATTGCAAGACCGCCGGACTCCGGGGCTGTAAGGTTTTTCGGAGGTGGAGTATGACAATTGCTCCTTTTCTGTGGGCACTCTGGGGTGTTCTGGCGGCGATTGCGGCTGCGCTTTATCTTTATCGTTCCAGCTTGACGCGTGACGAAGACGACCAGATTTATCTGGACGACGCATTCGTGCACGAGAAGGCCGCACAAGAGGTCATTGTGGCCAAAGTGAACAAGATCGAGCCGGCGCTGCGGTTATCTCTCCGGCTGGTCGCAGCGGCGACGGTGATTGTCTTCGTAAACTTCATCTGGGGAATGGTCGCTCAGTTTCTCAAATAAGTGACGGTTCTTCTGCGGATTGGGAAGGGTAGGCTGGGAGTGTGTGCCGCTGCCCGTCCGGTGCGTTGGCGTGATCCGACCTAAGACAATTTATCGAGCCAGTACAGCCCCTAGCGGCCGACGATAAGCACTGTGAAGCTGCCGGGAATGATCGGTGGACGCGGCCGGAGATTTGCGGCGGTTGGCTCTGGCCGGGGGCCGAAATCGGCGCTGACCAGATAGATGCGGTCGGTGGCTGGGTCATAGGCCATGGTGCGCGCGCCGGCTTGGGTAGGCAGGCTCTCGATAGTCGGATAGCCGGGTGCGCTGGCGTCAATCACCGAAAGAATGCCTTCCCCGCACGATGCGAAGGCCAGCTTGTCTGCTGCGTCCCAACCGGCGGCATCCGGGCCAGAGCCAATCGACGCAGTGGCAAAGGGCTTACCGTTTTTCGCATCGGTCACCGCCATCTTCTTGCTATCGCAGACTGAAAAGAGCCGTTCGCCGGCGTTGTCGAGCGCCAGTCCCGATGGACCATCGCACTCCGCGAGCGTCCATGTGGCGGTCAGCTTGAGGCTGCGCGCATCGAGGCGTACGATCTCGTTCAAGTCCTCGATATTGTCATAGATCAAACCTTTGCCGTCCGTAACGGCAAATTCCGGTTTGCCAGGGAGCGGGATAGTAGCAGTGACTTTGTTTGTCGCAGCATCCAGCACAGTCACGTCCTTGCTGCGCCCGTTAAAGGCCCAGACGCTTTGCGTGGCCGGATCGAAGACGATGCTGTCGGGATTGGCGCCGGCGGGAACGGTGGCGACCGTGGCCAGCGTAGCGCGGTCGAAGACGACGATTGCGTTGCCGCCGCCGTCTGAGATGTAGCCGAATTTGCCCGCCGTGTCGAGTGCAACGCCGTGCGTGCCATGAAGTCCACCAATGCTGCCAATGAGCTTCCCGCTCCGGGTGTCAACGGCATCGACATGATTGCCGCGCGTCAGATAAAGCCGATGTGCAGGGGAATCCACCAGCAGGTAATCCCAGCCCCCGTCCCCGCCCAGCTTCCAGCGGTCAAGCACACGATAGGGATGTTGCGCTGCGAGAGTTGCCGGTGAGGCCAATAGGACAATGAGCAGCGTGGCGGCAACGATGGCCGCGAACAAAGGAAGTAGGCGGTGCGGCTTTGGCATACGGTTCACCTGGGTCCTCATCGACCCGCCAAGAATACCATGATGCCCGGGGGATCGTTACGCCGAGGCTAGGTGAGCGCCGCGATTCTGCTGGCCAGCAGCTCTTCAAAGGCCTCCAGCGGTACCGGACGGCTGAAGAGATAGCCCTGATAGGAATGGCATCCGAGGCTCGCCAGATACTCCCGCTGCTCTTCACTCTCCACGCCTTCGGCTATTACCGGCAAGCCCATTGCGCGGCTGAGCGAGACGATAGCTTGCGCGATGGCGCCGCCACAGGTATCCGTCAAAATATCCTTCACGAACGAGCGGTCGATCTTCAGCCGGTCCAGGGGTAGCCGCCGCAGATAGCTCAGTGACGAATAACCGGTGCCAAAGTCGTCAAGAGAAAACTTCAAGCCGTGCCGTTTAAGTTCGGTCATCTTGGCGGCCACATCCTCGATATTCTCCACCAGCATACTTTCGGTCAATTCCAATTCAAGACGCTGCGCATTGGCTCCGGTGCGCTCCAGCGCCGACAGCACCTTCTCCACAAAATCCGGCTGCCGCAATTGACGCACGCTGATATTCACCGCAATGGTAAGATGGCGGCTCTCCGGCCGCTCTGCCCACGCGGCTAGTTGACGGCAAGCCGTTTCCAATACCCAGTCTCCCATCGGCAGAATCAGGCCGGTCTCCTCGGCCAGCGGAATGAAGGTGTCCGGGAACAAGATGCCTCGCTCAGGATGCTTCCAGCGAACCAGCGCCTCCGCGCCGGTCACCACTCCGCGATCCACCTGCGGCTGATAGTAGAGCAGGAATTGCTCCTGCTTGATCGCTTTGCGCAGTTCCTCCTCAAGCACCGCCCGCGCGTTGATCGCCGACTGAAGCTCCGGAGCAAAGAAGCGCGTCGCGTTTCCTCCTGCCGCCTTGGCCTGGTACATGGCGATATCAGCCTGTTGCAAGACCTCGTCGGTGTTTTCCATGCGCATTCCCGCGATGGTAATTCCGATGCTCGAAGAAAGAAGACACTCGTGTCCATTCAGCAGGTAGGGCTGGCTGATGGCAACCAGGATCTTTTCGGCGATCATCTCGGCCTGAGCCGCCGCTTCCTCGGCAACCTCGCTCAGGTCTTCCAGAATCACCACGAACTCATCGCCCCCCAGACGCGCTACGGTATCGGTCTCCCGCGTCGCCGCAGTGAGGCGGCGCGCCGTCTCCTGTAGAAGCAGGTCGCCGATCCGGTGGCCGCAGGAATCGTTCAGAGTCTTGAACTTGTCCAGATCCACGAACAGCAGCGCCCGCAACCGGCCGCTGCGCGCGCTGATCGCCAAAGTCTTGCGCAGCCGATCCAGCAGCATTCGCCGGTTAGGAAGTTCGGTCAACGGATCGTAGAAAGCCAGATTCTGGATCGTCTTCTGCGCCTCCACCAACTGGCGAAGATCATGCTCCCGGCTCTCTGCCGCAGCCATCCGCAGCCGGAAGAATCCCCAGGCGCAGGCCAGCGCGATCAGTGCAAGCAGCGAGAGAAACCACCAGCTTCGATACCATGGCGTCAGGATCGTGAAGGCAAACTCCGCTCGTTCTGCGCGCCAGAGATCGTCTCCGTCCCGTACTTCGATCTCCAGTTTGTAGTCGCCCGGAGCCAGTTGGGCAAATCGCAGAATGCGTTCCGTCGTCTCGGTCCAGCTCGAATTGGCTCCCTCCATGCGGTAGCGGAAGACAACCGCATTCTCGCGGGTTGCATTCAGGGCGGCGTAGTGCGCCACCAGAGAGTTGCTGTGTATGTCGAATGATGGATGGCTCTGGTCTGATACCTCCATCCCGCCCATGACCAGCCTGGTAAAGACCAGCGTTATCGGCGCATTTAGTGTTGGGCGCAGACGCGGTTTGAATCGCGAGAGTCCGCCGCTGGTGCCGATCCACACCGTGCCGTCCGGCTCCGCCGCAAAGGCGTTCTGGTTGCAGTTCTCCCAGACCAGCCCATCGCTTACTCCGTAGTGGCTCCAGCGAACCCCATCCCACATATCTACGCCGTGATCGCTGCCCGCCCACATACGACCCTGCGCGTCGGAATCCAAAGAATAGATAATTCCACTTGAGCCAGGCCTCTGAACATTTTTCTCTACGGCCAGCCCGCCCGGCGTCAGATGCACGCGATCCATTCCGCCGACGAAGCGATAACCAACCCATATCGCTCCTTCTTTGCCAACTCCCAGAGAGAGAATCTGTTGATCCCTCAATCCGTCGACCTGGGTCCAGTTCTTCCACTTCCCGCCTTGATAGGAGTAAAGCCCGCCGATTCCACCAACCCAGATGGTGCCGTCATCCTGCTCCACAATCGCGCGGATGCGCACATTGGGCAGCGCGGAGATTTTCGTGACCGCTAGCTTCGAATTGGGAGTTTTGGCCAAAAACAGGCCTACATCGGTTCCAATCCATAGCCAGCCCCGTTGATCGAAGTGCATCTCAGAGACATCCCGCAGTGGGTACTGACCAGCGGTTGGCCACGTCACACTGCTGGTGCGAGGATCGATCCGCGCAATACCCTTCGGTTCGGTGCCAATCCATAACGCCCCATCCCGGCCTTCCCGCACAACGTTGACGATGGAACCATCAACCGCCGCGATCTTCTTCCACTCGACCCCAGTGCTCTTCCTCTCTCCGCGCAGCAGGCCTCCATCCATCCCCACCCAGATCGGTCCGCCTGGCCGGGGAAGAATCGTATGCACCGCATCGCTGATCAGCCCGCTTGCCGATGTGTAGTTCTCCCATTCTCCATAGCCGCGCCACTGAACAACCCCCCGGCCTGCCATGCAGAACCAGAGAGAGTGCTGGCGGTCTTCAAAGATTCGATAGACCGCTCCGCGCACTCCCATCGTGTGGTCGATCTGCCGCCAATCCTGCTCGTTGCCCATCAACATTCCATCGGGCAAAGCGAGAAAAATCTCTCCCTCCGAATCCATCGAAGGTACACCGCTGATGTTCAGATTAGGATTTGGCAGGATCGGACTGCGGAATCGGCTCTGGCCAGCCGGCAGGACCACCACTGGCGCAGCTCGCTGGCGCAGCCAGAGAGTGCCTTTGCGATCCTTCAGGATCACCACCGGCATATGGGCTGCGAGTCCGCTCTCGGCTCCATAGACTCGTGTCTGGCCGCCTTCCAGGCGGCAGAGCGCCTGGCCACATCCGTACCAGATTACATTTCCATCAACCAGAACGGCTCCAACCTCCAGAACGCCGTTGACCATTGTCACGGCCGTGCCCGGCGGAGGCGGTATCATTTGCACCGCATAGCGATCCGTTCCAGGCTCCATGGTCAGCACTGCAAGGCCATATTCCGTATCTACGTAGGTGTGCCCCTTGCCATCCGACTGGATTCCCTGCAACTCGCCGACGCTCTTGAAGGGAACGGCAAGTTTCTCAAACCGGTTTCCGCGCAGGCGGAGTAATCCGAAGGACCCTCCAGCGAGCAACGCCCCGTCCGGCCCGTCGCCAAAAGATGTTCCAGGACTGTTCGGCAGGCCCTGCGCAGGCCCAAAACCTTCAAAATGCTCCCCGTCGTAGCGAAAGATGCCGTTGACTGTGGCAACCCACAGAAAGCCCATTCGGTCCTGGTAAACAGTCCGCACCGACAGGTTGCTCAGCCCCTCTGCCGCTCCAAAATACCGGAAGCTATACTCCTGAGCGCGCGCGCTCGCGCAGACAAGAAGCGACAGGACCATGGCCCACGCTTTGGTTCTTCGTTCCACTGAGGTTAAAATCGGCGGGTTTGCGCTTTTCATCACCCAGCGATCCCGCAAAGGATTCATTTCAAGCCGTTCAGGAACGCTCCTCCCGGCCAGCGCCAGCCCCGATGCTTTACCCTCTTAATTGCGGGCTAACTCCGGCTCAGGGACGGTAAATTGCGCATCATCCTCTCAAATATCGGCACCTATGGCGATACCAATCCGCTGATCGCACTCGCTCTCGAACTCAAACGCCGCGGCCACACGCCGGTCATGGCGCTGCCAGCGGTCTACGAGCCTAAGATTCGGCCTCTCGGCCTCGAATTTCATGCCGTCCGTCCGGATATCGACCCCACCAATACCATCCTCGTCGAGATGATCTACGACGTGAAGAAGGGCACCGAGAGGGGGCTGCGCGAGTTTCTCTTTCCCGCGCTGCGCCAGAGCTACGACGACCTGCTGGATGCAGCCACCAAACCCGTACGCGCCGATCTGATGCTGCTTGGTGAGCTGAACTATGCCGGGCCGATCGTCGCCGAGGTTACCGGCATCCCCTGGGCCAGTTACGTCCTCGCGCCGCTCTCCTTCTTCTCCGCCTTCGACCCGCCGGTGCTCCCGCCCTACCCCCGCCTGGCCAGGGCCGACCGGGCCGTTCCCGGCTTCGGGCGCGTCATCAAGCGCGTCGCTCGCTTTGTCAGCCGCAAGTGGCCGGAGCCGATCTATGAATTGCGCCGCGAGTTGGGCCTGCCCAAAGGCGCCAATCCTCTCTTCGATGCCAAGCACTCGCCGTCGCTGGTGCTGGCGCTCTTTTCCCGCGTCCTCGGCGTCGAGCAGAAGGATTGGCCTGAGCACACTCTTATTACTGGCTTCTGTTACTACGACGCCGACGCCGGCAACCAGAAGCTGCCGCCAAATCTCGAAGACTTTCTCGCCCAGGGCGAACCCCCGGTCGTCTTCACCCTCGGCTCCGCCGCCGTTCTGGCAGCCGGTGATTTCTACGAAGTCTCCGCCCGCGCCGCTATCAAGCTGGGAATTCGTGCCGTGCTGCTCATCGGCACCGATCCGCGCAACCAACTGAAGACCAAGCTGCCGGAGTCGATCTGCGTCGCCGAGTACGCGCCCTACTCCAAACTCTTCGACCGTGCCTCGATGGTCGTCCATCAGGGCGGCGTCGGCACCACCGCCCAATGCCTCCGCGCCGGCAAGCCGATGCTCATCATGCCCTTCTCGCACGACCAGCCCGACAACGCCCGCCGTATGCTGCGCCTCAAAGTCGGCCGTGTCATTCAGCGCGGAAAGTATACGCCCTGGCGGGTAGCGCGCAAGTTGAAACAGATGCTGGCCGCGCCGCTCTTGGCCGGGCACGCCAGCCGCGTTGCGCAGCAGTTAGCCGGCGAAGACGGCCTCCGCACCGCCTGTGATGCTCTGGAAGAGTTGGAACGGCGTTCTCGCTAAGATATCGTCCGTAGATTGGTAGCGCCGACCTGGAGGTGTTGACAGCGCCAGCACAGCCGGTGAGGAGAACGGCGCTACCCCCGACTCAATTGCCCGACTCAATTGATGGATAGGTTTTGAAGCGCTCGCCCCACCGCAGGTGGCGCAGGGATTTGCAGATTATTATTCCCTCCCGGCGCACAGTTGAAGCATGAACAACATCCAGCACCACGTGCTTTTTCTGTTCCCTGATCCCTGCTTTTCGTCTACCCCCTCGATTTATTTTCAAAACCTTGCAGTAAATTTTAAGATCTCTGCAATCAGTAACCTCCGAAGAGAATCCATGTGGAAAAAGCAAGTCGCTGGAATCTCGCACTTGCTCGCTGCGATGCCCGCCGCAAAGGTTTGCGGAATTCAACCTCTCTTCATGCAATTGCCCTGCATCGCTGCCGCAGTTACAATTCCTCTCACCGGACAAAACGCACTACGGAATCCTCGGAAGCACAAAGGAGCAACCCTGTGGAAGTTCATCCTCCGCATCACCCGATCCTCTCCGTCAAGGAATTCATGGTGCATCTGCTGGCCATTACCATCGGCCTGCTGATTGCTCTCGGCCTGGAGGGTTCGGTCGAGTGGCTCCATCATCGCCATCTTGCCAGCGACGCACGAGAGAATATCGTGCAGGAGGTTCGCGCCAACCAGGCGGATGTCATCCGGCAACTCAACGCGCTGCCCGCTGAAGAGAAGCGCCTGGATGAGATTCTCAGCCTGGTAGACGACGTGCAACATGGCCGTTCCCACAAGCCCCTTGGGAATTTCATGTGGACAGGCGTACTTCTCAACGACTCCGCGTGGAACGCCACATCCTCCACGGGTGCAATCGCCTTCATGGATTACAGCGAAGTGAAGGGCTACTCGCAGCTCTATGCCGTGCAAAAGCTGTATGGCTCGATCACGGATCGCGATCTGGCAGGACGGCACGAGATGAACGTCTTTCTCGAACGCATGGAGGGAACGGACAAGCTGTCGGATGCCGAATTCGAAAGCGAGAAAAAGATTATCCTCTCGCAAAAACTGGTCGTTCGGGAGTTCCGTGAACTCGACACTTTGCTCAACGGCATCTATACCAAGCTGCTCTCGCAAGCAGGCTGATGGGCTACTTTCCGGCCATCGCCGCCTGCGTTTGCTCTGCACTCATCTTGCGCACCAAAACCGGCAGGCCAAAGGCCAGTCCGGCGACAAGGCTGGTCGAAAGCAGATCGTTGCGATAGAAGGGCAGACCGGCTAGATAGCACAATCCCAAACCACCCAGAGTGCGCGGATACATTGCAGCGCTCGCCCAGACGGCAAAGTTCGACATCACAAAAAACGAGGTCGGCCCCAGCAACGCCCCCGACGCCACACGCGTGAAGGTCGTCTTCGACCGCAACAGAATCTGCCCCAGCGCCATCGCCGCCACATACCAGGCCCAGGTTGGCAGGTAGCTCGTCCAGGCAAAAGCGTAGTGGTAGCTATAGACGGTCAGATAATAATCCGTGGCCATCAGTACGGCCAGCGGAGCCAGCATCTCGCGCCACGAGCGCCGCGCGCCAAAGTACAGCAGTGCGCCGCCCACGGCGGTAAAGTTCCACCAGCCCGCATGGGGCAGGATTCGGCTCAACACGGCAACCAGCAGCAGAAGATATGCGGGCATGAACACCTCAGAGACTCAGGATACCGTCGCCGCCTCAAAGGGGATGTGCGGCTCAGGCAGCGCTTCGGCGCTCCTTTCATTCTGCGGGTCAAAAGCCAGCGGGTCAACCATAAAGTTTCATGAACTGAACATTCTTTTCATAGCGAGAAGCGCCGCCCTACCGCTGTTCCCGTCCTTGCATCGCCTCGCCGGCATCGTCCCGGCCATCCACGATGTATACCCAGCCGGCAAGTGGTGAATGCCCCGTGACTCTGCCAGCACCGAGGAGGGAGTAGTTGAAGCGCAGATCGTCGAATTCGACCGTGGTCCAGGTGCGATAAGGCGCCACCTGCGGCGGGGCCATCCCTGGAACGGGTTCTTGGCCAACGTCGCGCACCACTGCCCACAGGCCCCAATCGAGATAAACCTGGCCGAGCAGTGTGCGCTTGGCGGCCTCGACAGCCGGGGTGATCTGCGGCTTGTAGAGCACGTCTTGATGCGGATCGCTCGTGATTTCCCCAGTGCGCGTATCGATCTCGGCGCTCTGATCGTACGAATCGGTCTCCAGAATGGCGTGCCAGCGGAAGGGATTCACCGGGTAGGGATTCAATATCATTCGCTTGACGGGAGCGCTGGCGACCTGCGTACCATCGATCAGCATCCGCGCCCTCCCCTGTTCGGCGTAGCGCCAGCCACAAAAGACGGCGATCCCGATCAGGGCAAAGATCGCCCAACCTCGCCCGCGAAAACCTTCTTTCCGCGCGCCAATCTCGGAGTCGGCCAGGCCGAGAAGCCAGGGCATCGCCATCGCCGCTGCCAGCAGCGCCCAAATCACTGGCTCGTAGATCGAAACGATGCTGCCGGCATACCAGCGCGGATTGAAGGGAAAGAAGGGACGCAAACCGTAGTTGTTGAGCCAGTCCAGCAGCAGGTGACTGAGCGCGGCAATCAGCGCCGTCAGGTAGAGCCAGCCCCAGCTGAGCGGTATGACTGGCACATTTGAACTTTTGCTGAGAGTGTCGGCCTTGTGGAGACGCCACGCGCGCAAGCCGCGATCCCAGAGCCACACCGCTCCCACTGACGCAGCGGCTACCACCGGCACAGCAATGAAGGTGTGCGTGATTCCGCGATGATGCTTCAGCTCCTCGACCGGACCTGCCAAGCCCCACAGCACATCGAGGTCGGCAGCCTCGGCGGCCAGCACGGCAGTCAGCGTGGCGTAAGCCGTCTTGCGGTTCAGCCCCGCGCGGCCAATGCAAGCTCCGGTAAGAAAGTGGGTGACAGGTTCCATATTGCTATGCCATCCATACTACCCTGCCCCGCCTCCTATAATTCTTCCAATGGACGATTCAACCAAACCTGACTCGACTCCTGCGAAGCGCGTCGAGGAACTGCGCGCCGACCTGCGTCGCTACGAGCACTTGTATTACGTTCTCGACGCGCCGGAGATCAGCGATGCCGCCTACGACGCGCTGATGAACGAGTTGAAGCAGCTCGAAGCCGCATACCCTGAACTGCTGACGCCCGACTCGCCCACCCAGCGCGTTGGCGGCAAGCCGGCCGAGGGCTTCAAGAAGGTCGCGCACTCGCGGCCGATGCTCTCGCTGGACAATGCCTACTCGGCGGAGGATCTGGCCGCCTGGGATGCGCGCGTACGCGAGCTGGCCGGAGCGCTGCCGGTCGAATACGTGGCCGAGT
>Ga0181529_10006435_pt1 | contig 11947 bp, 5 predicted proteins | sample PEATcosm2014_Bin_36_FD_119763 | JGI IMG/M metagenome (GOLD analysis project Ga0181529, IMG submission 119763) | Peatland microbial communities from MTU Mesocosm Facility, Houghton, MI, USA - PEATcosm2014_Bin10_30_metaG | ecosystem: Environmental > Terrestrial > Soil > Wetlands > Peat | place... | reverse complement strand
TCGCGTGTCCTGAGCGAGCACCGATGAGGCGGCGACGAGAAGAATTGCGGCGAGAAGGAAGTTGAAGCGCAAAAAAGGCAATTTGTACTCCAATCGGCGCGACGAGAGGCCGCGCGTGCAGGACCAATCGGCTCTAAAAAGAGGACTGACCACTTGCACAACTAACTCTACAGGATAGGGTCGGATGACCGTCAAGGCCGCACGACACAATTCATGTTCGTCTTGAGGAGTTATGGCGTATCTCTATTTATTATAAAGCAGTTGCGGCAGTTTTCATGAGTGAGTGCAAGCTATTTTCCTGACCTACTTTTCAAGTACAGCGAGAGGTTGCTGGCCAGACTGCCTAAGCAGTAGAATCACCCATGACTTCATTTAGGTGGAGCAAATTTGGGGAGCAATGATCACGCCATGAAACCAATTGCATTCGCGATTATTATTACCGCCTGCTGCATGGGCTACGCACAGCTTGCAGCGCAGGACGCGCAGCATCCTGCCGCTAACATCAGGATTGCACTGGTGGGCGATTCCACGCAGACAAAAAATGCCGGCTATGGACTTGGCTTTTGCGCCAACCTCACAGACATCGTGACCTGCATCAACGACGCGAAGGGCGGCGCCAGCACTAAGACCTACTACCAGGAGGGTTACTGGACGAAGGCTCTGGCAGACAAGCCGGACTACATGCTGATTCAGTTTGGCCATAACGACGAAGAATCGACAGGGCACTTGCCGCGCGAGACAAATCTCAAAACCGAGTATCCCGCCAATTTGAAGCGCTATGTGAAGGAGGCACGCGCGCATGGAATCACTCCGATTCTGGTAACGCCGCTGACGCGCCGCTATTACGAGAGTGACGGAAAGATACACTCCGACTTGCTGGCGCACGCCGCTGCGATGACAAAGGTGGCGAAGAAGATGCATGTGCCGCTGATTGATTTGCAGGCAGACAGCATCGCCTACCTCGATACTCTAACCGAGGCGCAAGGCCAAGCTCTGGGCCTCACCAAGAAGGACGCGCAAGGCAAGACTGTACCGGACAAAACACATTTGAACTACGAGGGATCGTATGTCTTCGGGCGCATGGTAGCGGTGGATATGGGTAAGGCCGTGCCGGCTCTGGCGCAGTACGTCAGGCAGACTCCCGCGACGCTGCCGCCGGCTGGAGTGCGCAGCATGGCGATTTTACGTGGCGCGCCGGTGCGCATTGTGCTTACGGGAGACTCTACAGCCGCTATTGGCGGAGGATGGGGTGCGGCTTTTTGCGCCTTGATGACACCCAATGTGGAGTGCGTTAATGTTGCAAGAAATGGACGCAGTTCAAAGAGCTACTACGATGAAGGCCTTTGGAAAGATGCGCTGAGCCGGAAACCGGATTACATTCTGATTCAGTTTGGACATAATGATATGCCCGGCAAAGGTCCCCTGCGCGAGACCGATCCGGATACAACCTACGCGGCGAATATGCGCCGATATATTGAAGAGGCGCGGGCCATCGGGGCGCAGCCGGTTATTGTAACCTCGCTGTCGCGGCGCAGTTATAAGGATGGCAAGCTGGTGCAGGATTTGAAGGCGTATGCCGATGCGGCAAGACACGTGGCTGCCGCGGAAGATGTTCAGCTCATAGACCTGAATGCGCAGAGCGTGAAGCTGCTGGAAACCATGACTCAGGACCAGGCTGACCAATTCGATGCGGCCACGCACCCCGACGCTCACGACAAGGGACCGGATCGGACGCATCTGAATGCGGCGGGAGCGGCGGTATACGGGCGCATGGTGGCAGACGGGCTGGCAAGAATCTGCGTGGAACTCGGCCCCGACGTGATTGGAGCGCCGCAGGTGAAATGAGCTGGGGACTGCGCAGGACGCGCTATTGATCTGGACCCTAGCAGCAAAACAAAACGCGGCGAGAGTGGGATATTCAGTTTCGTGGTTTCCCACCCATTTCGCAAAGAACGCGAAATGGATGGGGCACGGAGCATTACAGCAACAATGAAAATGCTTAAAATAGTGTTGATGTATCCCACCCTTTCCGCAGAAATAAATGGAAAGGATGGGGCACGGGCAAGCAAGATGCGCTACGGCTTTACGCCGGCAACAGGCATGCGCGGAACCTGCTGAAGAACCCAACGCACCAGTTCCTTGCCGGCGGCGTAGTTGTCATACTCGGCAGGGAGTTTTCTACCGTCGGTGTATTCGTTGTAGAGCCAGGGATCGACCGTGGCAAAGACGGTTCCCTTGCCGTATTTTGCTGTGGCCATCAGGATGTCTCCGCGATCGTGAAGCTGCGCGATGGCAGGGGAGTTCACTGAAATTGTGCAGATCTCCTTCATATACGCGTTGTGCGGATCATGGAAGATGGGTTCGCCGGCTGCAATTGGCACCTTGCCCATTTCGAACTTGTTTCCATCCACCGTGTTGCGCAGCACGCTGTTGTAGTGAATGCCGAAGCGCTCAGATAGATTATTGATGTGGTCGAGATCGGCGTTACCCGGATCGTTCTCGAAGATCATCAGCACGCCGCCGGCCTTAATCCACTCGGCAATCTGCGCGGCGTCCTCCGGCTGCATGTAATGCGGGTCGGGATTCTTTTGCGGAATATCCGGAGAGACGATGATGTAGACCTGCGCCTGGCGAAGCTGCTCCAGCGTGGGCGCGGTGTAAAGGGTGCTGGTTCCGGCGCCGAAGTTGTTGAAGATGTGACCGAAGAGAGAGTAGCCGCTGTTGCTTTGATCGCTCCACTTGTAGTGGAAGTAAACCGGTTGGCCAGTTGAGTCGGGATGCTTCTGGCTGTTGAACCAGGCGTCCAGCAGGACCGTTTTGCCGCGTCCCAGCTTTGCATTTGCGGCGTTCTCCATCTCCGTGCTTGCCAGCAGAAACGCTCCCACTCCCTTGGGATCGTTGGTGATGACCTTTTCGCCTATGTAGTAGGCGTAGGTTCCGTCACGGTAAGGATCGCCGCCCAGGCCCGCGCCCTTGACCGTACTGGTCAGCGAGAGATCATCGCCGGAGCCGGTCTGAATAAAATGGCTGAGAATGCCTTTGTATCCGCGCTCCGCATTGGCAAGATAGCGTTGGGGAAGATACCCCTCGCGCACTCCACGGGCCAGCGCATAAACAAACATGCAGGAGGCGGAAGACTCCAGATAATTGCCCTTCTCCTGCGACTTATCCATCACCTGAAACCAGAGGCCGGTGTCCTTATCCTGGTAGCGCGCAATGGCCGCGGCTTCCTGCTCCAGCTGAGTGATTAACTGCTTGCGGCCTGGATCGTCTTTGGGATAGTAAGAGAGCGTATCGACCAACGCCATCATCTGCCAGCCCATGGCCCGTGCCCAGAATTGCGACGAGAGGCCGGTTTGCTTATCGGCCCAGCGCTCCTGCTTCGATTCATCCCAGCCGTGGTAGAGCAAGCCAGTCTTGGGATCGCGCGTGTGATCGTCGAGCAGAATAAATTGATGGGTGATGTCCGCGAAGGCTTCCGAATGATGGAAGGTGGTGGCATATTCGGCATAGAACGGCTCCGCCATGTAGAGGCCGTCGAGCCACATTTGATTGGGGTATCTCTGCTTGTGCCAGAAGCCGCCGGAGGATGTGCGCGGCTGTTGCATGAGCTGCTGGTAGAGCAGGGTAGCGGCTTTGGCGTAGCGCGGGTCCTGAGTGACGCCATAGAGTAGCAGCAACTGGCGGCCGAGGAGAATGTTGTCGAGCTGATTCTCTTCCGGCTTATATGTGGAGATGGTGCCATCCTTGCCGACAAACTGATCGACAGAGCTCTTGATGTAGTTGAAGTAGCGGGGATCGGCGGTGTTCATCCACACGCCATCCATGCCTTGGAGCAGTGTGCCCAGCTCGTAGTTCCAAATCCAGCGTGCGCCGGGGGGAGTAAAGCGGCCATCGGGCCAGCGCACAATCGCGGCGTTGGCGGCGCGCTCGGACCAAGGGCGCTGCTGATTTTGAGCGTGTACAGCAAGGCACAGGCTGCCCGCCATTGCGGCGAAGAGCGCCAAACCTGCAAGGATGCGGAAATATTTCATTTGGGCTCCGGGTGCTCTTCGCTCCACTTGGCGTAGCGGTCGAGAGCTCGCTGTGAATCGTCGCTGTACCAACCGTAACCACGGCGGCGCTCCAGGGACAACTCATTGACGTTGTCGTGAATGGACTTGTCGCGGTCGGCAAAGATGGGAATATCCGTGCCGGTTTGATAGTAACGCGCCCAGATGGGCCCCGCGCCGGGAGTGGGGATAAGCTGGCCGGCTTCCGGCCAGCGCTGCCAGCGTTGCCCGTAGATGGCTGTCTTTTTGAACCATGCCGCGGCGGCGCGAATGGAGTGCTGCTCAACAGCAGTCGGATGCGGCAGGTCGTTCATCAGCAGCAAGAGCAGCGCGGCGCTCTCGGGCGCGCACTGAGCCGGCGGCTCGAAGTTGCGGCCAGAAACGGGCTTGAGCGTCAGCGCATCATCCTGCTGCGGCCAGACGGTGAGCGTTCCATTGGCAACGATCTGCGTGGCCAGGATGCATTGGATGCCACGCGCGAAGCTGGCCTCGGCAAGCTGGCGAATGTTTTTGGGGACAAAGGAAAATTCATCCTTGCCGTCAGCAACGTGAAGCATCAGCTCGACGACCTGGGCCATGGCGTCGTCGTTATAGGTGATGGCATCGTGATAGCCGCCTTCGAGAGGCCATACCTGCGGCCATCCGCCGTTGGGAAACTGAGCGGCGAAGAGATAATCCATTCCGCGGAGAAAGGCGGAGCGATACACGGCGTCATCTTTGACGCCCACGGCTGCGATGACCTTGGCGAGAAAATTCATCTGGGTAGTGGTGGCGTCGTTATCGATGGTGCCTACGTAATTCCAGTCAGGCTCCAGCGGCGCATCGAAATCGCCGGGGGAAAGAAAGCGGGAGAGATTGTTGGGCGTAAAGGCCTCGCCGAGGCGGCGCGGCTCCTTGCTCATGTTCATGTTCTTGCCCCAGCCTCCGGCGGGGGTCTGGAAGGAGACGATCACATCCGCGATGTGGCGCGCTTCGGCACTGGCGTACCAGGCAGCGTCACGGTCCAACGGGATGCTGCGAGCGGAAAAGCCATGCGGCGGGTCGATGGGCTTGACGATTCCGGCGCGCTTCAACTCCGCTTGCAAAAAATCCTTGTCTGCCTGGCGCTGGCGTTGGGAGTGATCCAAGTAGGCAATCCAGGCATTACGCTCGCTGGGCGGCAACGTCGCGATGCGCGCACGCGTCAGGGGCTCAACGGGAGGGTTGGTTGCGATGGTGGCGGCGGCGGCCGTGACGGCTCCCGCGAGCAGAATCAAGGCAACCGCTTGCAAGGAGATCAGGTTGCGGATTAATTTTGTCAATTCTAATATTCCTCATGAGAATTGTAACTAAATTGAGGGTAATAAAGTAGAGGGGCTGGTTTCCCAGCCCCTCCGGTTGAAACAGCATTGTTGATACTGGCTAGATGCTTACCAGCTGATGCGCCCGGACAACTGGGCCTGGCGCGGGGTGTTGGAAATGCCGGCGATGGTACCGAATGTAGCATTGGCACCGGCCTGGACCGTGGAGTTCCCTTGAGGCGAACTGGAACTCACGAAACCGGGCTGCCTATACACAACATGGTTGGTTACGTTTGACATATCAGCTTCAAACGCGAGTTTGAAGTTGCGATAGAGTGGGAAGGTCCGTTTGAGGGCCATATCCACGTTAAAGGTGGGCTGGCCCCACATGCCCGGAAGAGGCGCCACGCGGCCTGCATTGCCAGGGACATAAGCAGCGGGACCGGAGCCGACGCCGATAGCCTGTCCATCGCAGACGTAGGAGCCACACACAGTGTATCCGGTTGTACCACCGGATGTAGCTTGGGTGGTGAGAACCGTAAATGCACCGGCGTTGAGGTAAGTGTTCGCTTGCAACCCGATGTAGTTGGTGCTGCTCGGATCCCAGCTTACTTTAGCGCCAGATGGTGTTTTTCCATACTTGCTGGCGGTGCGCGCCGACTGCCCAGCAACGGTGCTGGGCATGCACGTATTGAGAATGCTGCTGCCAGCGCAACCACTGCCGATCACCATGATCGGAGGACCGGAGTTATAACGGCCGATACCGGAGATGCTCCAATCGCTGACGACGGAACGATAGACAAAGTTGTCTCCCCACTTGTGATTGCGGCCGAAGGGCAACTGATAGACCGCGGTTCCGATCAGGTTCTGTGGCTGGGAGGCGGCGGAGAGAGAACGATCAAGGCGAGTGTTGTCTCCGACGCGGAAGGTTCCCAGGTCGTCGATGGCCTTCGACCAGGTGTAGTTGACCATGAAGTTCAGGCCTTTAGCGGGACGTTGCCGGACGGTGACTTCAAGGGCGTTCCAGTTCTCGTTGCCCACAAAGCTGGTGGTGTCACTGACGCCACTGTATTGCGGGAAGTTCACGTAGTACTGATAAACCTTGTCGGTGGTGTAGTAGTTGGATGAGTTGGAGTACGGATTGGGCGGGGCGAAGCCGAGGGTTTGCGCTTCCGCGAGGAGGGCGGGGGTGAAGGGTAAGCCAAGCAGCGGCGCGGTGCAAGAAAGGCCACTGCAGGCAGCGCCCGTGGAGGTGTATCCAGCCATCCCGGCCAAAGATTCAGGAAGTTTATTGTTTCTTGCGCCCATAGCGCTGCCAACGCTGATGAAATGGCCTTCGCTGCCGACGTAGCTAACCGTGACAGACATGTTCTTGGTGAGTTCACGCTGGATGCCTAAGGTCCAGTTGAGGTACTCCGGAGTGCGGGAACCCAGATAGGGATCCCAGTACGTGACGGAGCCATTGTTGGTGTTCTTAATCAAATTTGTTTGGGATGTGCCGAACTCAGCCAGAGTGGCTCCAGTGCCATACAAAGCCGAATTCGCCACCACTTGCGTAGGAGAGGTGATTGAACCAGTCCAGCCGCAGGCAATTTGGTCTGTCGTTGGCGCAGAAGGGCTCGCAATCCCACCAGCACCAGAAGGCATTTGCGGGGGGGCGAATCCTGCGCCATTTCCGCCGGCGGCGGCATTGCAGGCTGTTCCATCCCAGTAGAATGCAGGTTCAGAAGCGATGCCGCTCGGAGCCGAAGCCGAAGGGGTTATGCCGAAGGTGGACGGCGAACCGGATTGGCTTCCGCTGGTCCAATCGCCACGAGCAAAGTTGACGTCATAGCTGGCGCGAATGACGGTCTTGTTATCGATGGCGTAGGCCAGGCCGAGGCGAGGCGCTATGTTCTTGTACCAGATCGCGGAAGGATTCTTCAGGCCGGTATAAGGGCCGTTGCCGGCTACACCGCCGGCAAAGGCGAGCGTGCCGTAGTTTCCGGAGGTGGTATTTTGTCCGGATGGGTTCAACCACGTGAACTGGTTATGGGCTTCATGGATGGAGGGGAAGACGTCCCAGCGGACGCCAAGGTTCACGGTCAGCTTGGGAGAGACCTTCACGTCGTCCTGTAGCCAGAAGGAGGGGTTAAGCCAGCGGGATCCCAACTCGGGAACGCCGACAGACGGCGCACTGGCGTTTACGGCGCCCAGCATATAGCTGGCAAAGGCTGAACCAGTAGCGCCATTCCCTGCGCCCGTTGTGGCATAGCCTTCCGTTTGAGCGTTGGAGAATTGGTAGGGCATTGGTCCGGAGAAGGTGATGTTTTTGACGTAGTTGAACTGTACTTCAACTGCCTGCCCGCCTGCCGTGACGCTATGCTTTCCGCGCTGCCACTGCAGGTTATCGGCCACACTGTAGGTGTTATTGACCTTATTGTTCCAGTCATAGCCACCTTCACTGGCGGGGAGATCGACGCCGCCGGTCCAAGTGATCGCCGGGAAGCCGTTAGAAGACTGGCCCGCGGGGGTATTGATGGTGCCGAGAGCGGCGGAGTTGTAGATAGCCGCATCGTTGGGAGTGGTGGAATAGCTCTTATAGCGCCCATAGGCAAGCGAGAACTGATTTACCGTATGCGCATTGATGGTCCAGGTATCCTTGAGGATGTCGACGTTGGTTTGCGGCGCATAGAATTGGGCCGTATTGAACGGTGCAATAAGCGCGTTGGCGGCTCCGCCGGCATTTGGCCCGGCGACGGACTGACGTCCGAAGGCGATGATCAAACTGACCTGATTCTTCTCGCTCTGATCGTAGTCGAGGCGTCCCGACTGGTACCAGTTGGAAAGACCATTTTTATAGCCTGCCGCGATGTTGTTGCCATACTGAGTCTGGCTGGCAGTAGCATATTGCGGCAACGCCATCATGATCTTGTTGATGTAATTGGCCGCGGCTGAAATGCGGGCACCGGGAATCTGGTTGGGCACATTGACCGCAAATTGGGTGCGTGAGCAAAGATTTCCAGCAGTAGTGTTGCAACCAGTCGTTGTCGTCGATGGCGCCACTGGAGCTGGAACCGGCTGTGTCTCGGGATCGAAGATGGAATATCCGGTGCCGCCGCTAGCAGCAGGAGCCGAATATCCGCTGAAGTCGGCGTAACCGAGAGAAGCTCCGGTGGCCGAATAACCCATCATGGCCATCGTGGGAACGGTCTGGAGTTGGGGCTTGGGACCATTCTGGTTGCGATATTGGCCGTAGTTGTAGAACAAGAAGAGTTTGTTCTTGATGATGGGACCGCTGATGACGATGCCATACTCATTCTGGATTTCCGCGGGCTTGATGCCGCCCAGCGCGCACCAACTGGTCGAAGCAGTCAAAGTAGCGCTGCTGCAGGAACTGCCTGTGGGGACAATCCCTGTGACGGTAGGAGTCTTGGAGGAGGGATTCCAGGCATCGCCCTTGGTGTTGCGGATGTACTCATAGACAGAGCCGTGAATCTTGTTTCCGCCCTGCTTGATGGAGTAGTTTTGCACACCCTGGCCTGCATACTGTGCCGAATAACCAGCAGACTCGACCTGGAACTGGTCGATGGCATCGACGCCAAAGGCCGTCCATGTGAAGCGCGGATCGCCGATTCCATCAGCTTCGGGCAGGTTGACGCCGTCGATGTAGATTTCCTGGGTTCCACCGCCAGGGTTACTGCCGTTGACGCCGCCGGTTGCGCTGGTGGGGTTTGCGGAGCTGGACGCTTGATAGGTGTTCTGCACGCCCGGCATCAGGTAAGCGAAGTCCGTTGAGCGGCGCTGATCGTTATTGCCGCTGTATCCCATCAGAAGCGGGAGGCTGGAGTACATCTCGTTATCCATCACGGCGCCGATCTGCGCGTCGGTGGTCTCCAAAACGGGAGGCGCAGCGGTGACGGTGATGGACTGCTCGGCAGCGCCGACGGTCAACTTAATATTGACCGCGACGGTTTGAATAGCGTTGACGGTAACATTTTCCTGCACATACTTCTCAAAGCCCTTGGCCGTTACGGTGATGGTGTAAAGACCGGGGGTGAGCGGGGTGATGTTGTAGTCTCCGGCGCTGGTGGTTAAGCGAACCGTGGCTACGTTGGTGTCAACCCTGAGGGCGGTGACGGTTGCATTGGGAATCACCGCGCCAGTGGAATCGGTTACTGTTCCGGAGATTGCTCCGGTACCGGCCATCTGCGCCTGCGCGCCGAAAGGCACCATAAGGGCGATGACCAGCAATACCAGCCATCCCCACTTGGAACAGCTAAGGAACATGTTTTTCATGCTCCTCGAAGTCCCACTCACTTGCAACTGTCCTTGAACAGTCATACTTCTCATTAAAGCCTCCCCAAATTGCTTACGAGTTGTTTGTTTCACGGCCCACACGATCATCCAGACGGCAGTTTCGCCGCCGGTGGTCAGACCACTACATAAGCGACATTAGTTTCGTGCATAATAACCACGTCTGTCAAGCGAGAAATGCAGGCGACAGTTATCATTCTTGAAGTGATTTAAAATGAGCTATTTGCGTGAGGCGATGAAATTAACATTTACAAATTATTAAATTCTGATTGGTCCAGCACAGATCGAGAGCATGAAGTGAGTTTCTGTGCGGCCAATGCCGAACAGCCCCTTATGGATTGCGATTCCGTACGGCTTAGCCCTTATGTTGCCAGGCTGCCTGAGTGAGGAAGGAATACGAAAAACTTGGGTCGCTGTGAGCTAGATGTCTTTCGGCCTTTACGCACGAGAGCCGATACAGACTCTTGAAAAAAACAGAGGCGCGGCAGGGGGTCTAATCTATTGAAGGATTCGGCTGGCGGCCTCGACGATCAGTTCGAGAAGAACCTGGATTGACCTTGTGGTTCTTAGCTCCTGCGCCTGCATTGGTTGATTTTCGCGCCGCGCGGTTTTCCATGCCTTGCGCGGTTCTAGCCATGCGCAGGTGTTGTTCCATCAGTTTTCTCGCTTCCACGGGGTCGCGGGCGCGAATGGCGCGATAAATCCTGCGGTGCATCTCCGCGGATTCACGCAGGTCGGTGGAACGTTCAACGGTCTTGCTGCGCTTGTCATACAGCGCCGACGTGATGGTCTCCATTAGAGCGGCCAGAATGGGATTGCCGGAAGCCTGAGAGAGAATGCGGTGAAAAAGCACGTCGTGAATCAGAAAATCGGCGGGCTTGTCCACGGAGGCAAAGATCTCGGCTACCTCTTCTGCCAGCGCGGTATGATGCTCTTCCTTGCCTCGTTCAGCGGCCAGAGCCGCAAGATGACTCTCCAGGATCAAGCGCACTTCAAACATATGCCAAGACTGAAATCCGTGCAGCACGCCCATCAGGTTGAAGGATGCCTTGCCGAATTCTGCCGGACCATCGGCGACGAAGGTACCGACCCCATGCCGGACCTTCATTACTCCCATGGCGGCCAGGTAGCCAATACCGGTACGCAGGCTGGCGCGGCTGATCTTCAAGGATCGCGCAAACTCGCGTTCCGGAGGGATCTTGTCTCCCAGTTGCAGCGTTCCGTTCTCAATAAGCGAGCGAATGTGGTTGACCACATGCATGGTCCGCTGCGTATCCGGCAAATCCTGTTTTATCCGCGGCATAAAGGGCTTAACCTTGCTGCATCGCTTGAAATGGGAGTCGAGAATGAGATTATCACTGAATACCCTTTGCCGCGCCGGATAATTTTATCCGCAGTCCATTAGATTGCGGAGCAGGTGTATACTGTGGTCTGACCTCTCGGGTGATCCAACCTCAACACACCCAAGGAAGGGCAGAGAAAAAGTCATGCTGATCCACGAAGATCGATTGTTTCCCGCCGAACCAGCAGTACGAAAGATAGCCAAAGCACTTTACGCGCAGGTCCGCAACTTGCCTATTATCAGCCCGCACGGGCATACGCAGGCGGGATGGTTTGCGAAAAACGAATCATTTCCCGACCCGGCCAAGCTGTTTGTGCAACCCGATCACTATGTTTACCGGATGCTGTACAGCCAAGGAATCTCACTGGAGGAGCTGGAGATCGGCGTTGCGGAGATGAAGAACCCGCGCAAGGTGTGGGGCATTTTTGCCAGCCATTATTACCTTTTCCGGGGAACGCCCAGCCGCATGTGGCTGGATTTTGTGTTTCAGGAGGTCTTCGGGCTGGAGCAGAGATTTTCCGCCAAGACGGCCGATCTCTTTTATGACACCATCGCCGAAAAGCTGAAGAAGCCGGAGTTTTTGCCGCGCGCGTTGTTTGAGCGCTTCAATATTGAGGTGCTGTCGACTACCGATTCACCGCTGGACTCGCTGGATGATCACAAGGCAGTCCGCGAGTCGGGATGGAAAGCGAGGATATTGCCTGCCTTCCGGCCAGACTCGGTGGTTGATCCGGAGTTTGCCGGATTCTCGCAGTCGATCCTTAAATTGGGCGAGCAGAACGGCGAAGACGCTTCGACCTGGAGCGGCTACCTGAACGCACTGCGCAAGGCGCGCTTGCGCTTCAAGTCGTTGGGCTGCACCTCGACCGACCATGGGCATCTGACCGCTGAAACCGCCGACCTGCCCTTGGCCGAAGCCACAGAATTGTTCAACAAGGTCTTCACCGGCAAGGCCGACAAGCGGCAACAGGTGCTGT